>Ga0163150_10004917_pt1 | contig 17503 bp, 13 predicted proteins | sample OliLakLV19P2IB_FD_148628 | JGI IMG/M metagenome (GOLD analysis project Ga0163150, IMG submission 148628) | Freshwater microbial mat bacterial communities from Lake Vanda, McMurdo Dry Valleys, Antarctica - Oligotrophic Lake LV.19.P2.IB | ecosystem: Environmental > Aquatic > Freshwater > Lake >...
CCGGCACAGGATACCCGTGCCGATCCGATCTGGAGCTTCATCGAAGTTGCCACGGCAGCGAGTGTGACGCCGGCGCAGCTGACCAGGCCAGCCAGCATGATTTCGACCGGACAGGCAAATGTTCCGTCACCTCCGCCGGCGGAATGAAGGCCAGCCGGAGTAAAAAAACCGGGCTGGTCCAGCTTGACTGCCAGGTTCCCAAAATCAACTTCGCCACTGGCAGTCAAAGTCACAATCGCGGTTGCCGGGTTTTCGGCATAACCCAGTTTTTTCTTCGCCTGGTTGTCTTTTAACGCGGTCAACTTCATATTTGGGCCTGGATTTTGATTTCGCGAGTAAACGTATTTTCAAGGAAAGCCTGTACCGCCGAGGATTATCCGGTTAGACAGGCGGTTGGTTCATTGTTGCAGAAAACGGATTGCCTTTCATGGCGACAGTAATTGGAATCGACGAAGCCGGTTATGGTCCGAACCTGGGACCACTGGTTATTGGATTCAGCGCCTGGCAAGTCCCGACGGTTGAAACCAACCTGTACGACTTGCTTGCCGACGCAGTCAGTCTTGTTCCCCGGACCGACCGGCTGGCGATTTGCGATTCCAAAAAGACCGGCAAAGGAATTTCCGGACTGGAAACAGCTGTATTCGCATCGTTGACGGCGATGCAGAAGAAACTGCCGACAGGATGGGAAGACCTGAACCGTATCCGGATCGAGTTGCCCGAAACTCTTCCCACAGAATCGGCCGGACAATCTGGTTTCGATTGGGCCGAGGACGATGACCCGCCCGGAGATCTGTTGACCGACCAGGACGAGTGGAGTTGCCAGCGAATCCCGGTCGGGCTCCCAATGGAATGCAACCAGGACGAGTCCGTGCGACTGGGAAACAGACTTCGCGAAACAGCCGGGTCGAACGGCGCCGCTCTGATCGGACTCGGAGTCGTGTTGGTCTATCCCGTGCGGTTCAACCGGATGCTGGAACAACATGGAAACAAGAGCCGGTTGTTGGGCGCCGCGACGATGCACGTTACCCGTCACGCTCTCGGACTGGCCGGAGCGGCCGAACCGGTCCGGGTCATCTGCGACCGGCAGGGAGGCCGCCAGCGCTACAGTCCGTTGTTGCGGGCCACGTTTGAAAATCACGATATCATGAAACTGTCGGAGAGCCCCGAATGCAGCACCTATCGGGTTGTTGGCGCGCCAACAAATAACAATCCATCGCGGCGCGAATTCGAAATCGGGTTTCATGTTGGCGGGGAGTCCCATTTGCCCGTCGCATTGGCTTCGATGGCCGCCAAGTACGTTCGTGAGCTGGCGATGATCCAGTGGAACCGGTACTGGCATACCCGCATCGACGGAATCCATCCAACGGCTGGCTATCCGGTCGATGCCATCCGTTTCCGCAACGACCTTCGCCGCCATATCACCGAACAGGAAATGCCCGACCATCTCTTTTGGCGCGCAAAGTGAGACGCGCCAGCTTGTGCCGGAGAAAATCGCCAGGACGCCCGTCAGTATTCAGTCGATCAACAGGTTGACTTCCCCTTCATCGCGGGTTGCCAGGGCCTGGTAGACGGCTGGCGAGATCGAATCGCTGATCAGGCGTGTCGAGCCGTCGGCGAACGTGAAGTTCGCGCCTTGCGGGTGCGAGCTTCGAAAATCCTCGAAATGACCGTCGGGATGATTGGGGACGTGGTCGGCACCGCCAACAACGCGGGCAAACGGTTCATCGACATCGCTGAACACCCCGGCCCAGGCCAGATGGCCGAAATCGTTGCGCCGCTCGCCGATCATGATCGTGTTGCTCGTTCCATCGACAATGTCACGATAGTGCAGGTGGCTGTTCCCATAGAACAGCCCGTTTCCATTCATCGGACTGTCATTGATTTCATTACTGCCAAACACGCCTGAGTAATTGCTGCGCGCAATCCAGTGTTCGTCGTGCCCCTGCGGCGGATCATGGAACATCCGGCGGGAGAGCCCCGATACCGGTTCGTTCAGATTGACCAGGTTGTCAGCAACGTCCGAGGCACACTGAAACACGGGCACCATCAGTTTCAGGACTTCTTCATGCGCGTGATCATCCACGGACAGCCGCCAGTCGATCTGGTCGTACAACCCCTGCATCTCGACTTGCGGCAGAATGTGATAAGCCCAACCCCAACCGGTCCCGCCCGCCGGATTGGACGGATTGTTGACATGCCAACCGGTGGGCAGCCGTTTATGGGCACTCTCGTAATTCATCGTCGCCAGGCCGATCTGGCGAATGTGGTTGGAACATTCTGTTCGTCGCGCCGCCTCGCGAATCATTTGCACGGCCGGCAACAACAGTGAAACCAGTATGCCAATCACCGCTATCACGACAAGCAATTCAACCAGCGTAAATCCCGATCTGTTTCTGTTCATTGTTCGCTCCAGTGTTATTTGTTTCACCTTGCCAGAGTGCGCGGTTGGCCTGTTGCCAAAAAATACGCGCGCATCGGCCAGCGCAACCGGCCGGTTCATGAAAAGAAAAACAGCCAGTTGCAATTGATCAAATGCTGGCCGAATCAGGGGGTGGAGCTCGTCCCTGATAGAAAGGGCTGAATGCCAGCCGGATGCCAGGCGTTTGGTCCGGTGACTGGAAGAAAACAAACCGGGACTGGAAAACCGCCAACACCGGAACCGGAGTCCCGGCAAACTGGTTCAGGATTTTGCAAAGTCCACAATCATGCTCCGGATCGGAGTTGGAGGAGCAGGGGATACCGCAGTGGTTGGGAAAGTCTTTGTGCGGAGCCGGTGAGTGACGATGGGTCGCGCCGCCGTCATGATCATGCGAGTGTGCTTTCCCGTGGGGAAAATTGTGCAATTCATGGTGGGAATGACTGGCGTTGCAGGCAACCTGGGTTGCCGAATCACAACTGCATTGTCCGACATGGCGGTGCGTCACGGCGCGAAGTTGCGGCAACAAAATGGCCAACGCCATCGCTGCAGCAAGCCATCGAAAACGCCAGGACGCTCTTGTCATCGGCAGGCTGTCAATTTGTTAAGGGAACCAGAGGAGGAATTGTGACCAATTCCGCTACGGTTTCCATTGTCGATGACCTGGATGGTGAAAGCAAGGCTTGAACCGGTTCGGGACCGGATTTGGAACCTGCCAGGTCCCCCAAGGACAGTTGGTGGAAAACAGATACAATCGTCATTACCGGGTTGGGCGATGCCGTTTGCGACGCTTTCCGCCTCCATCCGAAGTCCTCGCCTCCCCAAGAATTTTTCCCGGACCCTCATGAACAACGAGATTCGACCCGTCACGGTTACCAGGGGATTTGTTCCTTCGGCGGCCGGAAGCGTTCTCTACCGGTGCGGAAATACAGTTGTTCTGTGCACCGCCAGCATCGACGAAAAAGTGCCTGAGTGGATGGCCGCAAGTTGTCGGGGCTGGGTCACCGCCGAATACAACATGTTGCCCGGCAGCACTTCGCCGCGTAAACCACGGGACCGGATCAAAGTCGATGGACGAACGACCGAAATCCAGCGGCTGATCGGACGAAGCCTGCGGGCCGTCGTCGACATGGCCGCACTCGGGCCCCGCCAGATCACGGTCGATTGCGATGTGATCCAGGCAGATGGCGGAACGCGAACGGCCAGTATTACCGGCGGTTTTATTGCGCTCGCTGAAGCGATCGCGACGGTCCGCGACCGGTTGCCTGATCCTGCGAAAAACCCGCTGACCGATCATGTCGCCGCTGTCAGTGTGGGCATTGTCGCAGGCCTGCCGGTCCTGGATCTCGACTATGAACGGGACAGCCGGGCCGACGTTGACATGAATGTTGTAATGACTGGCGGGGGAAAATTTGTCGAAGTCCAGGGGACCGGCGAAGGGGCCACGTTTGACCAGGATCAGCTGAACCAGATGCTGGAGTTGGCAAAATCGGGAATTTCGCAGTTGGTCAGGATCCAGGCCGAATCACTGGGCAACCTGATCCCAGGCAAGTAACGACAGCGGATCTTGCGCGGAGAAGACGAGTGGCAACCAGGGAACACAAAAATACCGTACTGATGGCGACCGACATTCCGTTCTGGAAAGCCAGCACGGGTGCCGAACAGCGGATGACTTCGCTGGCCCGCTATCTGTCGCAAGCTCCGTTCCGGCTGGTCACGTTTTACGTAGGGCAGCTGTCGCCGGACGATCCGAAGCGGATTGCGGACAGCGGACTGGATGTCATTTTCTTTGAGAGCGAACGTCCGCCGGAAGCGTTTCTGGCCAGGATGAGCTGGTACGTCGATGCGACGCGGCGGCAATTGCAGCGACTGGTCGGGCGTGGCCAGCTGGCCGCAACGACGACGACTGCCGACAGTTCGCCCCAGCCGCTGCAGATTGCCGATTACCGCTGGCCCTGGGCGATCGAACAGTTTCGCGAAGCGGTTCAGCGCGTTCGCCCCGACACGATTATCTGCCAGTACGTAACGATGACCTACCTGCTGGAGGCGTTAAGTCTTGTGGAACGCCGGCGAATTCGCTGTCTGGTCGACACGCATGACATCCTGCACGACCGGGGAATGCAGTTTGGATCGGCCGGCTATTTGCATTGGCTGGAAATCAGCCAGGCCGAAGAAACCCGGCTCTGGAACAAATTCGATGCGGTGATCGCCATTCAGGATGAGGAAGCGGCGATGATCCATGAGATGGCCCCCGATCCGAAAATGATTGTGACTCCGCACGGGATCGACTATCTGCTGGAATCGGCCAACCTGAATTGCACACGAAAAGGGGATTCCAACGAGCTGGTGGTCGGCTACATCGGATCGGCGAACTACAGCAACTGGCATGCGATCAACCGGTTCCTGATCGAAGCGTGGCCCGACCTGATGGAGCTGGAATTTCCGCAGGTGAAATTGCTGATTGCGGGGAAAATCTGCAGCTGGTTCCGGATGCAGGGCAAGGGGCTGGAAGGGAACGAATTGATGCAGCGGGTGGAACTGGCCGGAGAAGTGCCGGGCCTGGAAGATTTTTACCGGCGGATCGATATCGCAGTGAATCCGGTTCTGTTCGGGACCGGATTGAAAATCAAGAATGTCGAGGCGATGGCGTTTGGAAAGCCGCTGGTAACCACACCGCAGGGGGTGGCCGGGATGAGTCCTCAGGCCAAACGGGCCTGCATCGTTGCGGAGAACCTGATAGATTTCCCTGGCGAAATCCGGCGGCTGATCGCGGACCCGGAAGAGTGTTTTCGCATGGGCCAGGACGCCGGGAAGGTCGCAAAATCGGACTTTTCGGACAAAGCTGCTTTTGCTCCCTTGCGGGCTTTTTTGCTGGATTCAGCCTGATTTTCGTCAGCTGCGGCACAGCAGTCACCGGATTGGGGAATCCTTTTTCATTGCCGCCAGACGATTCAACGATTATCGTTAAAAAGGCCGAACAGACGCAGGAGGCAGTCTGCAACATTCGCGGATTCCCGGACAACGACTTGCCCTGTCACAATCCGCAAAACCGGAGCGTTCAAAATGGTTCACCGCAAACGGGTGGCCGCATTCACCCTCGTGGAATTGCTGGTCGTCGTCGCGATCATCGGCATCCTGGTCGGATTGTTGATGCCTGCCGTACAGATGGTTCGCGAAGCGGCTCGCCGGACGAGCTGTTTGAACAATCTCAAACAGATGGGCCTGGCAGCGCAAATGCATAACGATTCACGCGGACGACTCCCGCCCGGACGGGGCGGCGACGGATTCCTGACCTGGCCCGTCTATTTGATGCCGTATCTCGAACAGATATCGCTGCACGACCAATTCGACCTGAAGGCAAAGTACGCCGACCAGAATCCGGAGGTTGTCGAAACGGGCATCCCGATGATGTTCTGCCCGACCCGCCGGAATTCCGGCGAAACAAGCGAGTTTGAAACCAAGGGAGAACCGGCCGGCGCCGTGGGCGACTATGCAGGAAACGCTGGAACACCCGAGTTCTTTCCCAACCTGGTATGGGCCGATTTCGTGGGAGACCCCGACGGTGTTTTCAACTCGGGATTGCGAAGTGAGAATCCGGTCGTCGGCAACCGTTTGGTCAATGGAGCACTCGGCAGGTATCGCCTGGCCAACGTTGTAGACGGATTGAGCAACACCATGCTGATCGGTGAAAAGGCGGTTAGCTACTGGGGAGCGAGACAGCCTGGGGGTTGGGGTGACGGATCGATTTACAATGGCGAAGAGCCGGGAACGGCGATCCGGTTGGGCGGACCTGGTTTTGGCTTGGCCAAAAGCTTCCGAATCGACCCACCTGGACCGGGAGCGATTCCCATCTTTGGATCCCATCATCCTGCGATCGTCAATTTCGTTTTGTGCGACGGAAGCGTCCAGGCCTTTTCAACATCGCTGGATGAGGAAACCTTGCGTCGCCTCTGTGCGAGGAATGACGGTATGTCCGTATCGATCGACCAGTAAAATGGCAACCAGGGTTGCGGCAATTGGAACGGCGTCCGAAGTGGAACACCACGTCGCGCCGTTGCGCGCCGTGATGCCAATCGAATGCCTGAATCCGGAAACCGCTGCCGCAGAACTGGAACCGGGTGACCTCGCGATTTTTTTCAGTGAACATTTTGAACGGTTCCGCCGTTGTTGTACGACTCTGAAAGAACGGGGCGTCGCGACGCTGTATCTGGTGGACGGTATCCTCGAATGGCGAAACGCCTGGGAGAACCGGGCTGACGAACCGGCCTGTCCATGGACCATGCGCCCGGTTTTGTCTGACAAAGTCGCCTGCATCGGCAATTCCCAGGCCCGGGTCCTGGCAGCCTGGGGCAACGGTCTCAAAGTCGAAGTGACCGGGATTCCCCGTATGGACAGCATCCGCATCGAATCCGGTTACCAAAAAGATCCGCAGGAATTTCGCGTTTTGGTTTGCACGGCCAAGTTCCCGGGATTTACACCCCGCCAGTCCGAAATCACGCTCCAGTCACTGCTCGACCTGAAAAAACATTTTGATTCGAACGGGATGGTGTCAGGTCGAACGGTGCAGGTCACCTGGCGGCTGGCTCCGCAGATTGCCGGGGCAATCGACGTACCCAATTCCCTCGGTGATCTGAATGGCTGCGAGATCGCCCAACAGATTCGCAACGTCGATGCAGTCATCACGACCCCGTCGACGGTGATGCTGGAAGCGATGTTGCTGCAGCGCCCAGTGGCACTGCTCGACTTTCACAACAGCCCGCACTATGTGCCCGCCGTATGGAGTATTTCCGCCGCCAGCCAGATCGAAAGTGTTCTGGAAGAACTGGCCAGTCCGGCCCTGGCGAAAATGGCGATGCAACAACAATTGCTTGCGGATGCTTTGCAGGTTGCCGGGCCGGCCACGCAGCGCGTTGGCCAGCTGGTCACTTCGATGCTGGAGACGTCGGCCCGCTGTATCCAGGAAGGGAGGCCCGTCGAATTTCCGGCAGCGATGTTGCCACCTGCCAGTTCGCAAGAGTGCGAATTCGATCACCAGCTGTTATTCCCGGATCACGGCGACTTCAAAAAAACCGGGTTGGCAACGTTGCAGGCCGAACTGGCTCACTGCCGGCGCGAGATCCGGCACCTCGAGTCGGTCATCGCCGGATTGCGGGACGAGTTGGGGCAGGCTCATGAAATATTCGACCAGATTCAACGGCATCCGGTGGCAGGTCCCGTGGTGCGATTGCGGCAGCGCGTAATCGACTGGAGCCAGCGCCGGAAAGCAAACCGGAAAAATGAACCGGCCTCCGGCGCGGTGCCCCAGGCTGGAGGCGATCAATGCAACCAGCAGTAAAACCTGCCTTTCCGGAAATCGATGTTGCCGATGTTACAGCGACTGCCGAGCGAATCGCCTCGGTCGGACGGGAATCGTACGATCGCATGATTCCCGTGTTGTGTGCGGCCGACGCGCGGTACGCCATGCCGCTGGCAGTGACGCTGGTTTCTGCTGCACAGAATCTCCGCAGCGGATCGGCCCTGCAGGTCTGGCTGGTGGATGGCGGGATAACGGAAACACCGCTGGCGATGCTGAAAGAATCGGTTGCCGGACTTCCCATCGAATTGAATCTGGTGCATCCGGTTGGGACCGACCTGCGCGATCTGGCCGTTTCGCATCACATTTCCCACACCGCCTACTTGCGGCTGCTGGCCGACCGCTGGGTTCCGCGGGATTTGCCGGCGGTTATCTATCTCGATTCGGATCTGGTCGTGCGGGGAAGCCTGGACGATTTGTGGGACCAGTCGATGGATGGAAATTGCTGTATGGCAGTGCCCGATATCGCCTGTCCGTGGGTCGATGCCCGACGGGCAAGGTTCAACTACCGGCGATCCTGTCCTTACCTGGCAGTCATTCGTCCGGTACCGAATTACCGGGATCATGGGCTGATTGGCGATGAACCATATTTCAACAGCGGCGTGATGGTGCTGAACCTCCAGGCGTGGCGCTCGCAGCGATTGGGTGAACAGTTGCTGGAATGTTTGCGGACCCACCGGGAAAGCGTTTGGTGCTGGGACCAGTATGCGCTGAATTGCGTTTTGGCAGACCGCTGGAAGAAACTGCCAGCGCGATGGAACGTTGGGGCCCATGCATGGGAATATCCCTCTTCGGAGCATGCTCCCATCGACCGGAACGAGTTTCGCGAGATGCTGGATGATCCGGCGATTGTCCATTTTACAACCGAATGGAAACCCTGGCATTTTGGAACCAGTCACCCGTTTCGCCAACTGTTCTACGAATACCTCGACATGACAGCGTGGAAGGGATGGCGCCCGGAGCGACCGCCTTTCAGCCTCAAACGATGGTGGGACTCGATGGCCGTGGGGACGGTCCGGCAGGTTACGATCAACTGGCGCCGGGTAGTGGCCGCATGGCCCGGGCCGGCGGGGACGGCGCCGCGATGAACCATCCTCCCAATCCCGGACTGCGAAGCGCTGTCTCCACTCCTCGTCCCGATACGACCGGAAGTCCCCTGGCAACGATCGTCGCCATTCCCAAATCGTTTGATGATCCCCATATCCGGCTGATTCAAACCAATGCGATTCGTTCGTGGATGGAACTTTCGCCTGCTGTGGAAATCGTGCTTTGCGGTGACGACCCGGGTGTTGCCGGTTTTGCCCGGGAACACCGGCTCAAACATTTTCCGGATATTCGCACGAACGCTCATGGTACGCCGCTGGTGAATGACGCGATTCGGCGCGTGGCCGATGACGCGACTTCGCCACTGATTGTGTACTGCAACGCCGATGTGATTCTGATGCGGGACATGCAGGTCACGCTGGAACGGCTTGGGTCAGACCGGCGGTTTGGCTCGTTCCTGGCATTCGGCAGGCGAATCGAACTGGACGTTCGGGAACCGGTTGATCTTTCCGACCGGGCCAGTGTTCAACAATTCTTGATGGACAGCCAACAGCGTGGCCAGCGCGGACCGGTGGTTTGCAAGGAGTACTTCGTTTTCACCCCCGACGTCGTGGCGAAGATGCCGGACATGGCAGTGGGGCGGGGCAACTGGGACAACTGGATGGTTGCTGAAGCAAGGCGAGGGAAATTCCCGGTCATCAATACGGGCGACTGCGTCACCGCGATCCATCAGACGCACGGCTATGGTCATACCGGCCAGACCCGGCTGAATTGCTATGCAACCGGTGTCGAAGCACGTGAGAACCAGCGCCAGGCTGGAGGCAAAAACCTGATCCGCGGCTGCATTGCAAACTGGACGATGACAGCGGACACGATCCGGCCCAACCGGCTGGCCTGGTTTTGTCCGGAGTTCTTTCGGGATCTTCCGGCGTTTCTGCGACTGCTTTCGCAATTGCCCTTTCAACGATAGATTCCGCAAAGGGGTTGTCCTGTTACCCACGTCATTCGCCGGCAGAACGAATTGTGATTGAATACCTGGCAGCAATCTGTGCAATCGGCCTGGTTTTGTTTGCCGCAGGGCATTGGTCGATGTCTGTCTGTTTTTACTTTTGGCTTCGATCGCGCCAAAACAGCCAGTCCAGGACGACACCGGGGACATTGCCTCCAGCTGCAGTTCTGATCGCGGCCCGGGGACTGGATCCGACATTCGTCAGAATGCTCGAGTCGGTATCCCGGCTGGAATATCCGGATTATGAAATTGTGATTGCGGCCGACGAAATGCCGGACTGGGGACCCAGCTGGTTGCCGGAATGGAAGCCGGTTGCTGTTTCCGGGCAGAGCAATGCGGGCGACTCGGAAATCCTGGAACTGGTTTCGGAACGGGTTGGTGCGCCACGAATCAGAATTGTCCGCCGGTTCCGGAAAATACCAACTTGCGGACTGAAATGTTCGGCGTTGATCGCGGCCTGGAATACGATTTCGAATCGCGTTGAGGTCTGTGCATTCCTTGATACCGATGTCGTCCCGGGTCCGGGCTGGTTGGCGGATCTGGTCGCCCAGGCGATGGTGCCAGACTGCGGTTCGGCATCGGGCGTGCAATGGTATGAGCCGCCGGATTACCGGGCAGGTTCCTTGATTCGTTCGTTGTGGAATGCGGCTGCCGTGTTTCCGATCGCGATTTTTGGCAACCCGTGGGCAGGGTCGATGGCCATTCGCCGGGACGTTATTGAGCGGTCGGGGCTGGTCGATCGCTGGGCCCACAGCATCGTTGACGACGGACCTGTCCGACAAGCGGTGAATTCAATCGGGCTAAAGACCCGCTTTGTCCCTTCTCTGGTGATGGTCAACCGGGAATCGTGTGATGCCGGTTATGCCATCAACTGGATTGGCAGGATGGTCAAATGGTCCAGCATTTTTGATCCTGATTTCCGGAATACGCTGGTCCATGCGATCATCAGCAGCATCCTGTTTCTGCTAGCTGTGGTAACGGTGTTGTGGGGTGCAGTTACCGGTTCGGGCGGATGGTGGTGGCCGTTGGCCGGCCTGTTTGCAGGATGTTTTTTTTATGTCGCGGGCTGGTTCACCATGCGGCAGGCGTCGGTTGCGGGCCGAACTGAAAAAAATGCGACTGGTTCGCCGGTCAATCTTGCGCTGGTCATGATCTGGGGACTGTTTCTGGTCCTGGTCACGCAGACCGCGTTTTGTTTTCAGACGTTTCGGGCCCTGGTCGCGCGGCGATATGTCTGGCGGGGAATTGTCTACGATGTCTCACCTGACGGAATTGTCAGCTTTGATTCGGCCGGAGTGAATCCGGGACGAGGGAAATGCTGAATCAGGCGGAAAAATTCCGGATTGTCAGCACGGAATGGTTCAAAAACACGTGAAAAACGGCAGTCCCTCGACCAATACCTTGACAGTCCGTGGCAGGGCGATAGCTTGATTGGCTTGGGAAGGTGTCCTGTTCGCCACAACGGCAGGCGCCGAGACCTGCAGACTGTTTCCCGCCGGGGGTTTCGAAGGAAAACCCTTCGGGCTCCAATACGAACCGTCGCGTTCGTACGGTCCCGGAAACCTCAACTGTACGGAGTCATGTTTGCTTGAATTCTTTTGGAATGTCGGAGAAGGATTATCCAAACACGCCGTTTGGTACTCCGCATCATTCCCCAGATCCAGGGAGAATCGTTTGATGTCAAGGAAAATCGTTTCGTTTTTTGCAGTTGCAGCCATGCTGGTATTGCCAGCGGTTGTTTCGGCCCAGTGCTCGAACTGTGGTACATCGTCACCGGTGTACAGCACGCCGATTTCCGGCGGAGTCGTTTACAGCGGCGGCATGGTTTACACCAGCTATCAGCCCGCCGCGATTCAGTCTGGTTGTTCCGGCTGTACAAGCTGCGTCACCAGCTGCAACCCTTGCTGCCCGGCCCCAACGACCTGCTGCAGCACGCAGCGAACACGTCGGGTTTCCATTTTCAACCGCCGCGGCCGCAACCGCAGCAATTGCTGCTCGACACCGGTCAACACCTGCTGTAACAACAGCTATGTCCGGACGCCACGCCGCAGCTCATGCTGCAACACCAGTTGCAACACATGCTGCAACACCGGTTGTGGTGGTTGCGTCCAGCAGACCAGCTGCAGCTCTTGCGGCGGCGGATGCACCGGCTGCGCGGGATGTGCAACGGCTTCGTCCAGTGGCGTGATCATGGGCAACATGGCCGCACCAGTTGAGCCTCAGGCTGTCACGTCCCCTTCGGACGTTGTGGTCCCACCGGTTCCACAGGAAGACAAGGTCAAGTAGTTTTCGGCCAGGAATGGCAATTTCGATTGCCCAGCGAAAAATACCAAGCCAGTAACCGGATTCGGTCACTGGTTTTTTTGTTGGACCCTCGCGCGGTAGACTGTCTGGACTGAAATCCGTTTCTGGCCAGGAGAACCAGCATTTGACAACCCCGTCGGGCAATCACCAACGTTTTGACGATTACCGGCATGGTGGCCGGTCCGGAATGAGCGAACTGGAACGGCTGTTGCACCTGCTGGTCAGCTTCCGGTTCCTGTTCGGGTCACGCCGGGGCATCGTTGCGCCGCTGCTCCTGGTGGGGATCGTTGTTGCGGGATGGTTCATCTGGCAACAATTCAGCGGCCCCAACCGGATTCTCGAATCGGCCCACAGGAAATGGGATTCCGGCGAAACCCAACTGCGAATCGAAGCGATTGCCGAGTACAAGGCGATCCTGCGCAAGAAAGACCCGATCGAGCCCCAGCACAACCTGTTGACCAATCGCAATGAACGGGGACTGTTGTACCGCCGGATCATCGAGTTTCATGTCAAGTTCGACATTGACGAACGGGATGCCCGCGACTGGGTCGTTGCCGCATGGCAGGAAAATATCCGCGACCTGAACTTTGGCGATGACCAGGTGGACGGTTTTTACCGAAGCCAGGTCGAAGAAATCCGCATCCGGGGAATCAATCCGCCAGTCGCACCCAACCCGGCCGGCTCCAGTCACCCGAACGGCGTCCTGTCGGCCCATTCAGGTTAGCGTCACCCAAACCGGCACCGCATGCCCAACAACGACAACCGGGAACGAAAACGCCGATGGCTGACCTTCAGTCTTCGTTCGTTCCTGTTACTTGTCGCCATTCTTGGCATTTGCCTCGCTTGGATCGTTCCCCGTGCGCGCGACCAGAAACAGGCCGCCGATTGGGTCCGCTCGTTTGAACGCCAGCCACATTACGGATACTGTTTTGACAAAAGGGGAAAGCCGGTACTCGATGCGGAGTTGCGGGTTCCAGGCTTTCTGATCGAGGCTTTTGGGATCGACTTATTCTCGAGTATTTACCGGGTCAACCTGTATGGCACACCGGTCAACGACATTTCCATGTTGGCCAATCTTCCAGGCCTTCACCAACTGGATCTGGGGTCAGTCAAAACCACGGACATTTCCCCGCTGGTCCATTGCCACCAGCTTGAAGATCTGGGTATTTATCAAAACCTGATTTCCGATTTCAGGCCAATCACGCAGCTGAAACGGCTGAAACGGCTTGGGGCAAGCAGTACATCCTTCGACGACGTTTCGCTGCTCTGCGAATTGCCCCGACTGGAAATGGCCGACTTGAAAAACACGAGAGTTCAGGACTTGTCTCCGCTGAAAGGGCATCCGTCGATTTCAAGGCTGTTCCTTGGCTATACAGACATAACGGACATTTCTCCTTTGGCGACAATCAGGACGCTTACGATTCTGAACGTGGAGCATACGAGGGTATCCATGGTCTCATCCCTGTCGAATCATCTGGCGCTGGTCGAATTGAATCTTTCATGGACCGACGTTACCGACTTGTCGCCCCTTGCAACAATTCAGACACTTAAGATCCTGCACATCACCGGAACAAAGGTCTCCGACCTGTCGATCCTTTCCACATTTCCTGCCCTGGAACAATTGCACATCGGCAGTCCGGACATAACCGATTTTTCGCCGCTGGCTTCGATCCGTTCGCTGACCCATGTGCATCTGGGTCCGGAGGTCTCCGACACGGACATTCAAGCGGTGCAGGCCCTGCTACCCAATTGCACGATCATTGTCGTGCAATGAAACGGAAAGATTTTCCGTATCTCAATAGCGCACAAAAAAAACCGGCAGGGTTTTGTTCCCCGCCGGTTTTTCGTTGTCAAAATTGCCTGAATCGGAATTCCGGATGGCTACTGGGCGGTTACATTTGTTGACGATCGCCAGGTTGCGATCTCGTCGATGCCGTCGCCGTTCCAGTCGCCGACTACCGGTGTGTCACCGGCATTGCCGAAGTGGAAGGTGGTGTCACCCGGGCCTTCGCGATGGTCACCGTCGGCATCAATAATCCAGGTTCCCTCCCGGAACAGGGCAAGCTGGTCGATGCCGTCGCCATTGAAGTCGCCGACCAGTGGAATGTCGCCGGCCTGGCCAAACGTGGTATAGGTGTCGAGGTTGTCAAAGCGTCCGTCTCCGTTGATGTCCAGTCGCCACTGGCCGCCATCAAAGGTTCCGATCGAACGGATGCCGTTGCCGTTCCAGTCACCGGTGACCGGCGTCATGCGGTGGTCATCAATTCCGAACACGTGATCGACCAGGTCGGCCCGCTGCTGACCGTAAGCGGTCAGTTTCATGAACCGCGCGCCGCTGGTGCTGTTGGCTTCCATCGGCGGGATATTTTTCGGCCTGGTCATCGGCCGGTTTTCCGGGTTTGGCAAACCTGGATCATTGGCGATCGCTTCGGGGTCACGCTGCCAGATCGGGCCGTAAATTCCGATATCGTCTTTGCCATCATTGTCCCAGTCACCAACAACTGGCGTGTCGTCGGTGTCACCCAGTCTGGCCAACAGGTCTTCGCGGTCCCAACGGCCGTTCCGGTTAATGTCGATCATCCAGTAGCCATCGTGGAACATCGCAACTTCATCGATCCCATCGCCATCAAAGTCACCGGCCAGCGGGGTTCCGCCGAACATGCCGAAACCGGATTCCTGTTCCAGTTCGGAGATTTTGCCTTCGGCCGTTGTGGCAAATGACCATTGGCCATGGGTCATTTCGAAACGGTCCCAGTCGTTGGTGCTGATGAAAGAGGCCTGCAACCATCGTGGTTCCTGCTGGTTCGCTTCGCCAACACTCCGTGGCTGGCCGGCGTTGACTACGCTCAAGTGCCAGGTGTAGGGCGTTTGTGGCGTGGCCGCGATCTGGAAGGCCGCATTGTAGGACGCAGCGACCGCGCGAACGCCGTTCATCGATCCCGCGAGTCCCCCTATTCCACCCATCGGAGCCCAAGGTGTCGGGGGGTTGCCGTAAATGCGTGGCGGAGGCGGATCCGGAATGAACTGACGGGGTGGATCCTTGGGTGGCGGAGGCAACGTTTCCACACGGACTTCCGTGAAGTTGTTCTGGACCGAAATTCCACCACCCGCGACGTTGATCGCCACGATGCTGTCCATCACCTGGGCGGTGCTGAATGTCGACAGAACGGCCTGCGGTGCCGTCGAGGCGGCCGCAAACGAGTTGTAGGAGAACCCGGTCGTGGTACCAACTACTTCATTGGCATCGACGTAGCCGTTCGGCTGTTCCTGCAACACGATATAGGTTCCGGGCCGCAAGCCGGTAAAGTGGTATTCGCCGTTGGCGTCCGTCGTCACCCAAACTCCAGCCTCGGCTCCAACATTGTCATAGATGCCCGGCATCACTTCCGACAATTTCACCGGCGATGGAATCAACAGTCCTTCGGTCGGGTTGATGTACCAGTACAACCGCATGGTCACACCAGCGAGCGGTGTATCGATTCCGGCCTGATAAATACCGTCCCGTTGGCCCCGGTAATCGGTGGGAACATTTCCGTCCGACGTTTTGAAAGCCGGTCCGTCTTCCCAAACCCGCCCGTGAATTTCCGCAGGGATCTCTTCGCAGAAATTATACTGCGACAGCGTCTGGCCAGACGAGATCGTGATATTCGCGATCAGGTTGGCAGTGCTCGCGTCACCAGTTCCCGGACCACCGTTGCTGTCCAGCCCAGCCCGTTGGCCAGCTGAAAAGTGCGTTCCAGGCTGGATCTGCCGGATGCTGTAGTCGCCCGGTCGCAGATTGTCGAAGCGGTAACCTCCGTCGGCGCCGGTCGTGGTTGTCGCCAGGATATTCCCGGTCTTGTCCAGCAACTGGATGGTCACTCCAGCCAACGGTTTGTCACCGGCTGTAGCATCGAACCGGCAATTGCCATCGGCGTCCTGCATGGTGTAACCGGAGATCGATGCGGCGCGAAGTTCACCGAAGTCGTAGTCGACTCCCTTCGCGCCACCTGTCACCGTCACATTGCAAACCAGGTCGTTCGTCCCCGTCCCGACACGGACTCCATTGACTTTTCCGACCGAGTCGATGCCGTCCAGAAAACCGGTCGGCTGTATTTCGCTGATGCAGTATTCACCTGGGATCACACCGCGGAAGCAGTAATCGCCTTTGGCATCGGTGATCCGTTCCGACAGAATGTTTCCGTTCAGGTCCTTCAGAACGATCCGGGTTCCGGCGATACCTTCTTCGCCAACGTCCTGTCTGCCGTTGTTGTTGCGGTCGTGGTAAACGGTTCCGCAAATTTCTGCCGGAATGTTTTCGCAGAAGTTGTAATTGCTGCCGGTCTGGTTGCTGACCAGCGTGATTCCGGTAAAGCGGTCATTGGTGGCCGCACTTCCGCGGGTCGTGCCATCCACTTTTCCGACTGACTCACCGGCATCAACGTAGCCAGCAGGTTGGACTTCGACAATCGAATAGGTCCCGGCCCGCAGACCGGTGAACTGGTAGAACCCGTTGGCATTGGTTGTGGTCGTGCCAACGACGGTGCCGGACTGGTCCAGCAATTTGATCGTGACTCCTGCAACACCCTTGAAGTCCGGGCTGGCTGGATCGATGCAGTCCCCTTCGGGTGTGGTCAGACCAACATGACCGCCGATCGAGTTCGGTTTCAGTTCGCCAAAGTCATAATTCACACCGGTATCACCGGCACACAGTTCGATCTGGTTGACCCGGTCGTTGGAACCGGTTCCAGTCCTGATTCCGCCAACGGTCCCGACCGAGTCTTTGCCGTCCAGGTACGCCGCCAGCGGATTGACGCCATTCGGGTAATTGTTGATCTCGACTACTTCATAAATGCCCGGCGGCAATCCATCGACGGTCCAGGAGCCGTCAGCTGCGGTACGAACAAAGATCGGAGGCGAGCCCGCGAACGGATCGCTGGTCAGTCCGTCCTTGGCCCCGACCCGGGTTACCTGGATCAGGACGTTGGCAATTCCCTCCTCACCCGAATCGATTCGGCCATTGTCGTTGCGGTCATGCCAGACATGTCCGGAGATTTTGGCTGGGCGGACCTCCTTGAAGTCGTAATCGGTTGCGGCCGTTCCACCCAGCGGAATATTGATTCCGGCAATCACGTTTTCGTTGCCGCTGGCGTCGTTGCCGACGGTTCCGGATTTAATACCCGCCACCTTCCCCGCACTGGCACCAACATCCAGAAACCCGGCAGGTTGTGTTTCGATAACGCGGTAAGTACCTGGCTGGAGATTCAGATTCGTCCCGAACTCGTAGAACCCGCTGGCGTTGGTCGTGGTCGTTGCGACGGTCTGGTAATTTCCGGTAGTGCTGTTCAGCTGTTGCAGCGTCAGTTTGACACCGCCGATTCCCGACTCGCCAGCATCC
>Ga0163150_10004918_pt1 | contig 17499 bp, 26 predicted proteins | sample OliLakLV19P2IB_FD_148628 | JGI IMG/M metagenome (GOLD analysis project Ga0163150, IMG submission 148628) | Freshwater microbial mat bacterial communities from Lake Vanda, McMurdo Dry Valleys, Antarctica - Oligotrophic Lake LV.19.P2.IB | ecosystem: Environmental > Aquatic > Freshwater > Lake >...
CTTTAAGCCAATAAAAAAGGGTAGGTTTCCCTACCCAAACTCTCAATTTACTTCTTTAAGTGAATCTTCCATCTCAACAAGTTGGCGTTCAATTAGCTCAAGGGACTCATTCAAATTCTTACATTGCCGAGTGAATATGCCTTTAGAAAGCTCCAACTCGCCAGTTTGCTGCTGCCGAAATGGTTGAGTGTATCCAAGTAAAGCTTCAACCGAGTGACTTACAAAAATACAAGCTGTGTACAAGTCGCGTCGATACACTGACTTTGGGAGAACATGTATACGTTCAAAGACGCCATCAGTGCGTTCTCGAATTTTCTTACCTACTTTTCTAACGCTCTCTTCGTATTCATGATTCAGCTTCACCGTTTTCATTACTAATTCCTCATATGTATACGGTCAGCTATTATAACAAACTAAATTATCACTTGAAACTAGTTAGTGCCAAGGTTAAACTAGAGATTGTGAAGAAAAAAGCAATCATCGTTAAAGACCTTGTTAAAAAATATCGAAAGGCTGAGAAAAATGCTGTCGATAGTATTTCTTTTGATGTCGAAGAAGGTGAGTTTTTTGCGCTCCTCGGACCAAACGGTGCAGGAAAGACAACTACAATTTCAATCCTTACGACAACCCTTTCTAAAAGTGGAGGAGAGATAACAATAGCTGGGTACGATGCAGATAAAGAGTCATCGCTGGTTAGACAAAATATTGGAATTATTTTTCAGAACCCGAGTTTAGACCAGAACTTAACAGCAGAAGAGAATATTCGCTTCCACTCAGTTTTATATGGAATCTATCCATTTGCTCCGACATTTTCACTCATGCCTGATGCATATCAAAAAAGAGTCAAGGAACTCGCAGGAATCCTTGGGATTGAAAAAGAAATGAATAAACCAATTAAAACCTTCTCAGGAGGTATGAAGCGCAAACTTGAAATTATTCGAAGCCTTATGCACAAACCAAAGATATTATTCCTAGACGAGCCAACAAGTGGTCTTGATCCACTTTCGCGCAAAACGTTGTGGGAATACCTCCGGGATGTCAGAAAGACTGAGAAGACAACAATCTTCTTAACTACGCATTATTTAGAGGAAGCTGAGGAGGCAGATCGCGTATGTATTATTAACCACGGACAAATAGTTTCCCTAGGCACTCCTGAGAAAATAAAACGGGAGCTTGTTAAGAAGTTTATAACGGCAGATAGTAAAGATCGGGAGAAGCTGACTAAAGAGTTATCCAAGCATTCATATACTTACACAGGCACCGGACCCTTTCATATCATGTTAGATGGAAAAAGCGCACAAGATGTTATTAAATCAATCAACACCAAGCTTTCATATTTATATATTCATAACCCTACACTAGAAGAAGCATACCTAGAGATTGTAGGAAATACTCAGACTGAAGAGAAAGGAGCTACCGCACATGCGTGAGGTTAATGCCATTGCAACAATTGCATATCGAGACTTTACACGTCTTCTGAGGGATCGGGCACGTATTATTTCAACTTTTATTTTTCCGGTAATCTTTATTGGAGTCTTGGGAGGAAGTTTACAATCAAACCTGTCAGACGAAGCCGGCTACAATTTCCTTACCTTTATTTTTGCGGGTGTACTTGGGCAAACTCTGTTCCAATCAACCGCATCAGGAATTATTTCACTAATTGAAGATCGTGAAAATGACTTTAGTCAAGAAATTTTTGTGTCTCCAATCTCTCGCTACTCTATTATTTTTGGAAAAATTCTTGGTGAATCACTTGTTGCGTTAACTCAGCTAGTTGGAATTATTATATTCGGACTTATTATTGGAGTAACGATGACCGTAGCACAGGTTATTACCTTGATTCCATTCTTCTTAATTGTGTGTTTGCTTGGGGGAGCATTTGGAATTTTTGTATTATCAAACTTAAGCTCACAACGCTCAGCAAACCAAATATTCCCATTTGTGATGTTCCCTCAGTTTTTCTTGGCTGGAGTATTTAGTCCTATTAAAGAGCTTCCACTCCCACTCATGATTTTGTCTCGAATTTCTCCAATGACCTATGCAGTGGACCTATTGCGATCGGTGTACTATGCAGATTCCCCTGTATACGACAAGGTGGTCCTCTTTAACACGCCAATTAACTTGGCCGTCATTGGCGCTATGTTTACAGTGTTTATGATCGGTGGAACATATCTCTTCATGCGAAATGAGCGCAATCGTTAAGTTGACTTTTGCTTAATTTACACCTATAATACGTTTCAGCTACTAGGGAGGTAGATATGGGTAAACGAGTTTACACAACTTTTGTACCACCATCCAGTTACGAAAATGAACATACGTTAGCTGCTTGGCTCACATCAGCATACAAAGAAGCAGAAGTATACGGTAGGGTCATTAGTGTCTGCAAAGACACAGTGGGTGGTGGATTGAAGCCAATCGTCCCTTGTTACGTGTTCTTTTTAGAAGAACATGGTGGAGAACAAGACGCCTAGATATACAGCAGTCCTAATAAGGACTGCTTTTTTTGTGTTTAGAAGCAAGGAGTATTATACTCAGCTATGGCAGCAAAAAAGAAAACGACAAAAACAGCTAATCCAAAAAAGGATTTTACTCTGTTTAGATCTGAAACGAATAAAGTTGTAGGTGGGGTATGTGGAGGACTTGCAGTGGCGTTTAATATTGATGCCACACTTCTGAGAATTTTATTTTTAGTTGCCTTTATTTTTGGTGGTACTGGATTTTTGTTGTATGTTATTTTGTGGGTAGTGATACCACGAGAATCTCGGATGAATATTTCATCCAATGACACCATTCGAGAAAATATTGAAGAGATGAAAGAGCGAGCTACTGAATTTACCAAAGAGATTAAAACTGGTCAAACTGATCAAAACAACAAGTTGATTTTTGGACTTATTGTCGTAGGTCTTGGAGTAATGCTTCTCATTAATAACTTTGGCTTTGGTAAATTTTTTGACTTTGACCGACTTTGGCCACTTTTGATAATCGTTGTAGGTTTTGTAATATTGAGCAAACGAGATGGAAGGTAAACAAATAAAACTAAACTCTGGCGCACTCCTTATTATCGCCCTTGGATTCCTACTTCTTCTTAATAACTTTGGAATTATCTCTTGGAGTGTATGGGCTGTGCTGTGGCGATTTTGGCCACTTTTTTTAATTCTGTGGGGTGTCGAGCTCGCATTTGGAAAAACTCAAACTGCACGATTTATTTCACTACTCTTAATTATTGTTGCACTGGTTTTAGGTTTTGTCGTAGTTAACCGAACGAGCAATTCACCACAGTGGATTGAGGAAGACTTTAAAGAAGAGTTTGACCAACATCTTATTGTCCCAACTCGCGTTCGCTAACGATATAGAGCGCAGATACTTCGGGATACATCGCAAATACTGACGGGAATGCCTTCATGAGCTTCTTCTCAAAGAGGTCTGCAATTTTACGTTTATCACCATAATATAAACGATTAAATACAGCTACTCCGTGCACTGAAAGGTGACTGCGCACAAGCTTCAGAAATGTATCTGATTCAAACTTTTCTGGGAACTCCTCACCCACATACGTATCAATACAAATCAGGTCATACTTCTTAGTTTTTGATATTTCGAGTATTTTATACGCATCTGCGATATGAATATCTACATGTAACTTGCCAAGATTCATATAGTCACGCCCGAGCTGCACAATAACCGGATCAATGTCTACTCCCGTGATTGGTACTTCTCCCCAGAATTCACGAGCAAGTTGGGCTATAGAGCCGCCTCCAAGTCCGAGTATGAGGACATTTTTTAGTACTGGACGATGAAAGTGAACTTTTTTTAGAGCAGTTTTCCACACAAAAAGTACTGGTCCACCAACCTGCCAAAGACCACCTCCCATTATTTGGTATCCCATACCCATATCCCACTTCACCGTAAGTGCTCCATTAATGGGAGAGTGTACCTCTTTCATGGTTACTGAGCCGCCGGTTAAAAATTCTGAAATTTTACCCATATGTGCAATTGTACCAAACAAAAAAGCCCTCACTGTGAGGGCCTAAATAACTAGTTCGTATGTAACCGCTTATTCAGCGCAGTTACCAGGCGCTTGCCTGACATTACGAGAAAGCTAGAAACTGCTTCGGCTGATTCGAATGCTGTATCGTTTGCTAATCGATACGAGGGAAAATTGCGTCCGAAGTGAGGAGGCCCAAAGACCTCTGCTTTCACGCCATCCCAGGAGGGTAGTGGTATCGAACAACAAACCGTGACATCGACAAACCTCAACCCAATATGTTCAGGTATTGCGTCGATTAACGCAATTTCGATACCGTAAGGTGCGATCAATACAATGTCAGGATAGCTACACGAAACATTGTCTTGCATTATCAGTCCCTTTCAATAAGGTTAAGCTCACAACTGGTTTGATAAATTCAATTGCTTCCGAAAGTGGATTATTCAAACTTGTTTTCATCCACTTCTTATCCTTAAACAAGCACTTTCGAGAAATATCAGCAGCTTCCCTGATGTGTAAAAAAAGTTCCACATCGAGCGTATATGTGTGTTCTTTGAGAACCCACCCGTTTTGAAAAATATAATACCGGTATTGACCACTCAGACTTACAAGCACTCGATATCCTTCATAACGAGTACTCCTCATACGGTCATAAAATGATCGACTCGTGCCGGTCCTGGTATTTTCACCCGTTACGACAAATGAATTTGCGTAAAAGCGGTACTTAAATTGACCGCCCTGACTTACAAGGGTTACTTCGTTCAATATACCTCCTTACACTAATTAGATTAGTAATTATATCATTATGGGACTTTACATTCAAGCTTTATGGGTAAAAAAACACCCCCGGATGGGGGTGCATATACTAAAATCCTTGATTGCGCCATTGCTGGTCAAGCAATCTCCACAGGGGAAGATCATCAGAGTCTTCACTCTCAAACCGGTCAAATTCGCAGTCATCATCTGAGACATGGGCCTGCACGGTATCAACCGGCTCGAAAGATTCAACACTATCGAATGTCTCCCATGCTTCCTGAAAACGGCCTCTGATCAATGCCGCTGCGGTATTGAGAGCGCTGAGAACTTGTGCTACCGAGATATACGCCTCTGCGACATCGTATTCAAGGATATATTCTCCTGATTGATCGGTTTCAGTTACTTTGAAACCTAATACCGAAGAGAGCGGGATTCGCTGGTAGAGGCGGGAATCAACCTGCACCGTTATGCGAACTCGTACCGTTTTTTCTCCCAGATACTCGATGGGCTGTCCCACTAATGCCAATTGGCCGTTATGGCCAAGGCTCCAGATGGTGCCATCGGGGGTTACGGGTGAAACACCCATATAATCAGGCTCTGCATAGATAGTCATCGCATCCTCCTGAATTAACAATGCACCAGTATATCATTTTTCATACTTAATTTCAAGTTATAGGTCAGGTGCAATTGTTTGAATTGTAGTTGACTTTTGTACACGTGAGCGCCGAGCAGAGTAAATTTGGTTGAAAGTTGTCAGTTTTTGCGGTTTCCAGAGCATTGTCGGCGGTTAGTTCAAAATATTGATAGCAATACAAATTCCAATCAAGTGATACAAATACGACGGCTTCCTTCTCGGTCCATTTTGAACCAATGTTGAGAATACTTCGATAGAGGTATTCTCGTCTACTCGTTGCTGCATTAAACAGAAAATACGTATAAACATACGCACCTGCCATGCGCGACTTTACTGAATAGGTAAACTTCTCACCCGAGTTTGACCATTGCGGCAGTTGCCACAAAGTTCCAGATATGGGAATTACCGTGCGACCTGACTCACTCACAACTAAAAGTGAACTCGTCACAAGACCTACACACAGCTGTGCAACATACAATCCACCAGGGGCGTGGGTTTCATACACTCCTTGAGTTTCACAATGCACGGATTCCTTGGGAAGTACTTGTATGATGCTAATTACGACCAAGAAAAATGTGACCAATAGCACTGCAATACGCAGCATGAGCATACTCCTTATTTGTTAATGTACCCTTTTGCTTGAAGTTCAAAAAGTTCCCGGTATCTGCCTCTGTTTTTAATTAACTCATGATGGGTTCCTATTTCAATAATCTTTCCTTTTTCCAATACCATAATCCGATCGGCAAGGCGCACTGTTGAGAATCGCTGTGTTACGAAAATTAATATTTTCTTCTTGGTGGATATAACTAACTCTTTGAAGATTTGCTCTTCAGCTTCCGGGTCTACGTTACTTGTTGGCTCATCCATAATAAGGATTTGTGCGTCTTTCCTAAAAAGCATACGGGCAATACCAAACCGTTGTGACTGGCCAGCTGAAGGACGTTCCCCATGTGGGAAGTCGTTATGCAATGGATTTTTATATTGAAGTGGCAGGGACGTAATGTATTCATGCATTCCAGTTTGCTTCGCAGCCGCAGTAATTTCTTTCTGATTATTAAGTCTCTCTACATCCCCAAATCCGATGGACTCTTTAACAGAGAAGACATACGTTTCAAACTCTTGGAACAAAACTGCAAGACGTGCCTTCCAGCTATTTTGATTAAAGTCTTTCAAGTTTTGACCGTTTACGAGTATCTGCCCTTTCTGAGGATCGTAAAAGCGAGATAATAACTTTATTAATGTCGACTTTCCTGAACCATTAAGCCCAACAATTGCGAGATTTTCATGTAGGTTAATGCTAAAGCTCACCCCTTTGAGGATCCAATCCTGATCCTCTCGGTATTTAAACCACACGTCACGAAACTCGATAGTTATATCAGTCTGTGGAGCCATTACACTACTCTCGCTCTCGTCAATTTTTGGCTCAAGCTTAAGGAGCCACACTAAGTCGACCACATATAAATAGTTTTCGTAAATTTCCAAAAGTGAATTCATGAGTTGATTGAGGTTTGATTGTGCGGAGCCCAAAGAGCGAATATACAGCTGTGCAGAACCAAGGGTTATGCGCTGAACAATTACCAATATTCCAAGCCAAATGGTTAACCCGAGCTCAAGGATCGAAAGCGGAATGGTACTGCCAAAGTTTGAAAGCATTCGTTCTTTTCTGAGTGCAACTTGTGCATCAATTGACTGCTTTTGCACATGCATCAGCTGATGCGTAAGGTATCCCTGAAGCCCCAGAAGCTTCACCTCCATGAAGTTACGATTGCGTATCAAATAATAGTTAAGCCATCCCCATTTTTTATGAAGTGGGGCAATATCTTTCGCCAGCTGATACTCCCGTTTAATAAACTTTGAGTCAATTAAAAAACGAGGAAGCGAAACAATTATTGCACCCAGTGCTATCAATGGATTAAAAAACACGAGTACAGCTACCGCAGAAATAAATCCCACAGAGCTATCAACAATGTTAGCAAGCGGCATCATAAGCCCCCATGCCCGTCGCCCACGATCCTGCTGAATTTTCGTAAAGCGATCTTTAAAGGCGGGATCCTCAATGGTTGCAAGGTCGAGCTCCCCGAGCTTCTGTGCCATCATTGCGTCTAAATATGCATCAAACAGCTGAGCGAGGGTTCGCTGCAAAAATCCACTGATTCGATCAAGGAATGACCTACCCATACTGAGGAGTATTCGTCCGGTAACAATAAGGGTAAGAGTGCCTAACACTTGCGTCCAATCGGGCACGCCAATATTTGCAATGATTGTATCAAGAAACATTTTTTCGAGATAAAAACCAGGGACGGCCAGAAGTCCTGCACATGCGTTTACGATAAAGACAATAATTAGAAGCCGGGGATTGATTTTTTTTACAATTTTTATAAGCTCCTTTAAGGTAAAGAAAAGCTGACTAGCACGATTAAATCGCACCGTTGGTTTAACCAATTGTTTGATGATCCTATCCATATAACTATTGTACAAGTAATACCCGTAAATACAATCTACCTTTCGTCTTTTGTTTGGGCTATAATATGACTGTCAGATATGATTCCACTTGCAGAAAAACTTCGTCCAAATTCGCTGGGTGAATACTTTGGGCAAACCCATTTAGTTGCTCCAGGGAAGCTTATTCCCACTCTTATCACTCAATCGAAAAAGAATGGGTACTTTCCATCGTTCATACTCTGGGGACCTCCTGGTGTGGGAAAAACAACCCTCGCTCGAATCATTGCCAAGGAAATTGACCGGGAGTTTTTTGAATTTAGTGCGGTGAGCGCATCCGCAAAAGATATTCAAAAAGCACTCTCCGGGTCAATTACTCAGCCAGTTGTATTTATTGATGAAATCCACAGGTTTAATAAAGCCCAACAAGATAAGCTTCTTCCCTTTGTCGAAAAAGGGGAAATGATTTTTATCGGTGCAACGACTGAAAACCCTTCTTTTGAAGTGATACGTCCACTACTGTCCCGCACTCGAGTTTTAGTACTGCAAGAGTTGCAAGAGCAAGAGCTTGAGCAAGTTTTAGAGCGAGGGCTTGGAGCTATTGCAATGAGTATTACGGCTGATGCGCGGCAGTTTATTTTAGTGGCTGCAAATGGGGATGCGAGAATACTCCTCACAACTCTTGAGATTGCAAGTAATTTAACCAAGAAAAAAGAGCTTTCAGTTGCAGATATCGAGTCAGCACTCCAGCGAAGAAGTCTAGGGTTTGATAAACAAGGAGAAGAGCATTACAACATCATTAGTGCATTTATTAAATCAATGCGGGCATCACAAACTGACGCCGCAGTATATTACTTAGCACGGATGATAGAAGCGGGACAGGACCCACTGTATATTGCACGACGCATGGTAATTTTCGCATCAGAAGATATTGGAATGGCACAACCGACTGCGCTGGTTGTCGCGAATGAGGTATTTCGCGCGTGCGAAGTTATTGGGTACCCAGAGTGTGCGATAAACCTTTCTCATGGGGTCGTTTACTTGAGTGAAGCAAAAAAAGATCGGCGCTCATACGACGCATTAATGTCCGCTCGAGCAGATGTCTCAACACATGGAAACCTTCCCGTGCCTATGAATATTCGGAATGCACCTACTAAACTTATGAAGGGCTTAGGATATGAAAAGAATTATGAAATGTATGACGATGCAAGTTATCTTCCAGAAAAGTTGAATAAGAAAATATATTATAAGAAAAAGTGATATACTATATACAGTAATTCAGTACACGGAGATGCCGAATGCCAGTTGTCATTTATGCAGGACGGAAAAGATTACGCGAGATATATCCACTGGATAAAAAGCGGTACCTCTCAGAATATGAGTCAGGGATGAGAAAATCTAAAGCAATGCTTTTTGGTGACTATCCAAAAGCAAACGCATCCCAAATTCTATTCTCGAATGAGAAATCAGAATCTATAGAAACATATCTGCTTGAAGACGATTCAGAGTGGGTGGCGAGACTTGCTGAAGAAGTTGCCCAGCAGCATCCCAATTGTATTGTCATTCTTGAAGGACCGATTACCAGTCGGTAGTACGAACACAAAGCCTCATTAATTTGAGGCTTTTTTTATTTGCAAAGCAGTCGATTGGTAACTATACTCATTCATAACTAGTTTGCTCATTACAGTTTAATGAGGTGAAGAGGTACCAATGAATGATCTACTTCTGCGCAGAATTACAGATTCTGTGCTTATTGCTCACGGCTTACAAGGGATTGAACTGCAAGAACTCTTTAAGAAAGAGGGTTTTCTACGAAATGCACAGGGCGGCGCACAAAATAGCGCGCATCATGTGTGCGTTCATACGTGTCTCTACGATCCGAACAAAAATACCGTTTGGCTTGGGCTACATAAAAAGTCTTGTCTCTGGCTTCCACCTGGGGAGCATATTGAAGAATTTGATAGCTCCCCCAGTGACGCAGCCCGCCGATGCTTAGAAGAAGAGCTGCAAATAACGAGCATGAATGATCGAATCACGAACCCTGAAATCATGACGGAAACACGAATTTTCACCAAAGGCATTCAGTGCAAACACCATTATGATCTATGGTTTTTTGTTGAGGTTAATGAAGAAGAAGTGACATGGGCATGCGAAGAGTTTGAAAGCTGGTCTTGGTTTCCATTTACGGAGGTACTCACTCCGAATGCTACTGACATAAATAAAAGTGTCAAAAAAGCAATTTCGTATTTAGTATCAAAGTCATAATTTCAAAGAAGTAATTGCATACGTAAGGAGATAGAAATGGACGACGAAAGTGACAGAATGAGGCAAATTGCTGCAGAGCTTCGCGGAAGCAATAAAGAAAAACGCTTACATGCGGTCATGCGACTTGGAACAATGAGGTCAGAGTCATCCGTCAAAATGCTCATTAGTGTTCTCGAAAACACGCATCAGGAAATTCCGGTCAGAGCACGTGCGGCACTGATGCTTGGCCTTACGAAAAGTCAGTCAGCAGTGTTTCCGCTCCTGCAGGCACTTGATGCCAATGGGTATTCGATCAAGGTAAATGCTGCGAAGTCACTTGGAAAAGTGGGGAACTGCAATACCATCGATCGATTGATAAATCATCAAATTGGACTCTCACCGACAAGTGAACTGTACATTGCACTCACTCATTCAGTCAGGGAGATAGAAACGAACGCGAGGGTAGTAGTTGAAGTGTATTAGTGATGATTCCTAGTTTGGCCTTGCGTAAGCGAGGCCTTTTTATTGATAGAGCCAAATCATACCGATAGCCATAACAACCATTGAAACATCTTCAAACAAGGCAACTTTAGACATTGGTAGCTTAAAAAATCCTCCGAGACACGCACATTCAATGACTGACTTTTTGCGCAATGCATTAATTACCCCAACGGCTCCAATTCCCATTACAAAAATAGTCGCTACACTCGCAAAAAACATCTGAACTTTAAAAAGAAATAGGAGGCCTAATAGGAGCTCTATAAAAGGATAGCTCACCGCATAGATGCGAGACTTTGCCGCTAGAAGATCGTAGCGTGCGAACGCTGCGGGGAAGTTTTTTAAGTTTGCGATTTTAAATCCTGCAAAGATGATGAAAAAGAATGCCATGAAGTCTGACATCACATTCATTACATGCGAGTCATTAGTAAGCAATGCTTTCACCCATGTCAAAAGGGTAATAAGCATATAAATAATGATCACCGGTCGGTATGTTGACCAAAATGAAGGATGCGTGTGTGCTGGTGCAATGAATGTTCCTTTTTCGTGTACCTTATACTCATCACTAAATTGAGCGACCGCATGATTAAGCTCTAAAAGAGAAGGCATTTTTGATGCGGCTACGCTCGCCTCTGCTCGCTCAAGACTAACTTCTACCTCGGTAACATGAGGAACAGTCTTCAGTGCCTTCGTAACTAATTTCACACATGCGTCGCAGTGCATACCTGAAATAGTGAATGTTTTTGTGTACATGGTGCAATTATATAGTACAATTAATCGCAATGAATACAATTTGGCTTGCTTTTGTCACTGGTCTTACCGCAGGGGGTATTTCATGCCTTGCCGTGCAAGGAGGACTTCTCGCCTCATCTCTCTCTCAAGTATCAGAAAACAGCAAACGTGCTGCTAGTGGGATTTTTGTGGCATCAAAAATCGGTGCCCATGTAATTTTAGGAGCGTTACTCGGGTTATTTGGTGCTGCATTGCAAATTACTCCAGTTGTTCAAGGATGGTTGCAAATTTTTGCCGGAGTATATATGTTGGCTACCGCCGCAAACATATTACAACTTCATCCAGTTTTTCGATTTGTGGTGATACAGCCGCCTAAATGGGCATATCGTCTCATTAAAAAGGAGTCTCGCCGTGAAGTATTTGGCTCAGCACTACTTGGTGCACTCACGATATTAATTCCATGTGGGTTAACTCAAGGTATGATGATTGCCGCAGTTGCGAGCGGTAGCGCAGTCACGGGAGCACTATTGCTGGGAGCTTTCACACTTGGTACTTCCCCACTCTTTTTAGTCATTGGAATTGCAGCGGGTGAGTTTATGAAAAAACGCCTGTTTCGCTACGCCGCCGCAGCCTGCGTGATACTACTTGGTATTCTTTCAATTAACACAGGACAAGCACTCAGAGGTTCAATTCATACAATTCAAAACTATGCTGAAGCACTCCATGCACCAACCCCTTCATCCACTGGAGCAATTGCGAGTATCAACCAAGAAGGGGTTCAAGAAGTAACAATTGATGTCACCTCTTCCGGATATCAGTCTTCTGTAACGAAGCTGAAAGCAGGAGTGCCAGTTCGAATTAAGCTCGTTTCAAATAATGCCATTGGGTGTTCTCGCGCCTTCACCATCCCCTCAATGAATCTCAGTAAAGTTCTCCCAGAAAATGGAGAAGAGTATATAGAGTTTACCCCGACAAAAACGGGTCGCCTCGCATTCAGCTGCAGTATGGGAATGTATAATGGGGCATTCGTTGTCATCTAATATGGCAAAAAAAATATATCAGGTCAAAAACATGAATTGTGCTTCCTGTGCGATGGTAATTGAGTCTGATCTTGAGGATGCAGGATTTGCGTGTAAATGCAGCTTCGCAAAGCAAACGCTTGAAGTTGAATTCGATGAAAAAAAACACACAGAAGAAAAGATTCACGAAGTAGTTAAAAAGGCTGGTTACGAAATTGCGTAAGTAAGCTTCAAGCCCAGTACGTCTGCTTCGTACCAGGCTCAGCCGTATACCATTACTCCGAAGGAGTGGTAACATTTATATCAATATTTTCTGGGACGTTCACTTGTGGAACCGCCGTTGAGCGGCGCAGCATTGGAAGTCCAAAATAAAGGAACATAAACACTACAGCCAAAAGGAGTACTGCTCCCACGACCATTGAGACGAGGTTTCCCCCATTATCTCCGCCTTGTGATGGTGTATTAACGATTGTTGTCATAATAAGTCACCTCCATACTCTACAAAGAGTCTAAAGCAAGCGTGTCAGGGCATTACTTGAAATAGTTAAGAATTATGTAAGAAGCTTAGTGAGAGATCTTATCTTTGCCCATCCATTTTTGGAGCGCTTCAGGAATGGCCACACTTCCATCTGGTTGTTGGTAGTTTTCAAGGATAGCAATAATCATACGAGAAATTGCATATGCGGTTCCATTCAGAAGATGTACATATTCGTTATGATCACCATTTCTAAACTTAATATTGAGGTTCCGGGCTTGGTAGTCAGTGGTATTTGACGTAGAAGTGATTTCTCCGTACTCTCCTCGTCCAGGCATCCAAGCCTCTAAGTCATACTTTTTAGCAGCAATTGCACCAAGGTCGCCAGTACACATTTCAAGTACACGGTACGGAATTTTTAAGGATTGAACGAGCTCCTCTTCAAGTGAAAGTATCTCCTCATGTATTAAACTCGATTCCTCAGGAGTCGTATAGGCAAACATTTCAAGTTTAGTGAACTGATGAACGCGATAGAGGCCTTTTGAATATTTCCCATAGGCACCAGCTTCTTTTCTAAAACAATGAGATACTGCAACATAGCGCTTGGGCAGCTGTGCCTTCTCTAGGACCTCATCTGCATGCAGCCCTGCCATAGTTACCTCGGCCGTTGCTATAAGCCCCAAGTCTTCACCTTCAATTTCGTAAATCTGTGCTTCGTCCCCTTTCGGCTGATATCCAGTACCTAAGTAATATCGAGATTTTGCAAGATCTGGAGTGATAACAGGGATATAGCCTTTTTTAACGAGTATTTCGAGGCCTAATTGAAGTAATGCAAATTCAAGGAGCACCGCATCCCCTTTTGAGTAATAAAACTGTGATCCTGCAACTTTTGCACCGGACTCAAAGTCGAGTATCCCCAGATTCTGTCCAATCTCAAGATGGCTCTTTGCTTCAAAATCAAACTGTGGAACCGTGCCCCAGGTACGCACTTGTACGTTCGCATCCTCTCCTTTTCCAACTGGAACATCATCAAATGCGAGGTTAGGTATTTGATTTAGAACTTTTTCAAGCTCAAGAGCTTTCTCGTCCAATTGTGGCTTTACCTCTTTGAGCTCTGATTTAAGGCGTTTTCCCTCTTCAATATTTCGCTCTTTTGCAGCCTTATTTGATTCTTCATTTAAGCGCTGGACTTCTTGAATGAGGGTCCGCTTTTCTTGATCAAGTTCCAGTACCCGGTCAACAATAGCAGTATTGTAGTTTTTGTCTGCTATTTTTGCCTTTACTGTTTCTGGGTTATCTCGGATTAGTTGAATATCAATCATTTGAAAGGAGTATATTACAAGCCAAGCTTCGGGGCAATCGATTGCATCGACGTTAAGGCTATTTCAATAAAGTCTCTGAGCGGAATCCCAAGCTTCTCTTCACACTTTTCAATTTGCTCACGATGAACTCCACCTGCAAAACTTTTTTGTCCCCACTTTGAAAGGACGGAGTCAATTGTAACTGATGCAAGCTTCTTGTCGGGCTTTACAAGCGTTACTGCAACAATAAAGCCAGTTAATTCATCACAACAATAGAGTGCCCATTCGATCTTTGACGTGGGCTCTGGGTTTCCGTCAACATATCCCCAGCCGTGAGCAAGAATTGCATCTCGAATATCGGTGTGGAGTTCAATATCTTTCAACCATTCAAGCAATACATGTGTATGCTTTGCAGGATCATTTTTAGTAAGTTCGTAGTCGGCATCGTGAAGTAGCCCTGCAATTCCCCAAATTTCAGAGTCGCCTCCTAAACGACGGGACAGAGCCTGCATAACAACTTCAACAGCATAGCAATGACGACGAAGGTTCGGGGCTTGCAAGTTAGTATGAAGAATTTCGAGCGCTTGTTCGCGAGTTAACATGAACTCATTATAACAGAGGGGAGTATCCGTGAGATTAGCTAATTTCTACAATCTTGTAGATTACTTTTCCAACAGGAGCTTCAACTTCAACGGTTTCGCCAACTTTTTTATCCATAAGGGCTTTGCCAAGAGGCGACTCATGAGAGATTTTTTTATTTAAAGGATCAGCTTCCCATTCACCAACAATTTTAAACTGGTGCTTTGATCCGTTCGTCTCAAGGGTAACCTCAGTTCCCATTGCTACAGAGCCGTTAGACTTAGCTTCCTTTACAATGACTGCGTTTTGGACAACATTTGTTAACTCGTCAATTCGACCATCCAAAAACTCAAGCTCTTCTTTTGCATTGGTATAGTCACTATTTTCGCTTAAGTCTCCTTCACCGCGAGCACGCTCAAGCCGCGCCACTGTTGAGGGGCGCTTCACGTTCGTTAACTCTTCCAGCTCAGCTTGTAATAAACTTAGCCCTTCAGCAGTTACTTGTATTTGTTTTGTTTGATCCATGATTATTAGTTATATTACCTCAAAAAAATTTCCTTCACTGTCCAAATAGCATTACAAAGCAAAAATTACTTGTTGCGAGAAATTGGCAAGGAAGGGTTATTAAATGTCATTTTGAGGAATTTCAATTGCTAACAGATGGAAGTTTACTCGCTTTTAATATACATGTCAAGATTATTCACTAAAAAAATGAGGGCTCGTTTCCGAGCCCAACACACCTACTGAATCGCGATATTGTGAGAGAAGGTATCTCTCGACAAAACCTGTTTATCGAAGTCAACAATCAGCAGTTGGCGTGTGCGTCCAGCGAGAAGCGCAAACGAAACCACCGTGCGACTATCGATTTGACCAATGTACCACCCTGCGATTGGGTAGGTTATACCAGTCTTTGGATCAAGGTAGCTTGTCACCGCATTTCGGTACAAGCATTCGGTCATCGCATCAGGCTTTCCCCAATTTAAGACCGTGTCAAACACGTCTTGGGTAAATAGCTGCGATCCACCGAGCGCATTCACGCCGTATACATTAAAGGTGCCACCAAGTGGCTGCTGCCCAGGATTCAGGTACAACGTTCCTTGATACGATCCATTCTCACATTGTTCTGGACTATACACATTGATCGGAGCCACATATGGTACCGGGGTTACCGGTTTGTACAGACTTCCATCATATCGAGTTATAAATCCGTTTACACACGGGTTATATGAATACGGCGTAAATACGGTAATGACCCCAGACTTCACTAAGAGTGTATGTCCTGACACGAGTGGAAAGGATCTGCTCGTATATGGGTACAGGTATTCATAGATGTACGAGTATTCGCTGTCGTATGCATACTGAAACGTTACGATATCCCCGGAGAGATTATCGATCGTCAGAATCGCATCGCACTGTCGTATGAGTATCGGCGGATATGACCCTTGAAACACGTTCTGTGCCAACACGGGCACTGTAAAGGTACAAAGTAGCATAAAGGCTACTAGCAAACTTCTAAACACTTTTGTCATCATTCGTTACCTCCAATTTGAACATTAAGTGTTAATGTATTATACTACGGGACACAATAGTCCTTCATTTGAAGGGATATATGGAGAAAAATCATGGCTTGGTTTAGTCCGACGCCTATGGAAATCTCAGCAATCGAGCAGGTAGAAACTGCTTTCACGGATACTTCACTTTACGAAAACGATCGTAGAAAACTGATTAAGAAATTGTGGAGTGAACTTGAAAAGGCACATGGTGCACGCGTGTTATCACTTGTTTCCCCAGAGGGAATAGTGATGCAAAGTCCATTTGATAACGCTTAAGTTATTGGCGGCTAATAAGCCGCCTTTTTTTGTATCTACTTTCCCACAAAAAATAGGCGGCATATGCCGCCCACACACTACCGTGTCGAATTTCGCGCTCTGTTTAGATCCAGTAGAAGCTCGTCTCTCAGCTGCTGGTCGTCAACACACATTGTAATGTGGCGCTCTATTTCTTCAAAGCTTTTATTACTCTCCAAGGAGCGCTCTACAAATCTCCGATATCTCACTCGCGCGTCGGTTGTGGCTAAAATGGCAGGTCTGTTCCTCCAAAAGGACCCCAACTGAATCACAAACCCCAAAATTGTAGCCCCAACAACCCATGCAAATGATGATTCAGGCGCTCCAAGAAGGAGTAATACAAACGCAGCAATTGTACCTGCACACATTATTGAGTAGCCGATATAATCACGAAATTTCATTTTCTATCCCACCTCATATATCTAACACTGTGGTATTATATCATGACTATAAGTTGATCGAGGTATTTTTGAGATTATTGTTTGACAGACACTTACCAGATTGTCTATGCTAGACAATGGCAGTTCTCGCGAAACGACTTGTTGATAGCGAATTTTGGTACGAAGATCTTCTCCTCGTCTGTGATAATCTCCCTAAAGTTGAACGTGAAGGGGTAAACCTTACCTCTCATATTTCAAGAAATATTGAATTAAAAACCCCCTTTGTCAGCTCTCCAATGGATACGGTTACTGAATCAAAAATGGCGATACTTATGGCCCTCATGGGCGGCATCGGAGTCATCCACTATAACCTCCCTATTGAGCTGCAAGCTGAAGAAATTCAACGAGTGAAGCAGTTTGAATCAGCATTTATTAAAACACCCGTTGTGCTCGGACCACAAAGCACCGTTCAAGATGTATTTGAAATTGGGCGTACCCGTGGGTTCTTTAGTATTCCCATTACGGAAGATGGGACGCTCCAAACTAAGCTTGTTGGGATCGTAACCCACCGAGACATACGGTATTTTGAAACCCATGACGAAATGAATAC
>Ga0163150_10004920_pt1 | contig 17492 bp, 12 predicted proteins | sample OliLakLV19P2IB_FD_148628 | JGI IMG/M metagenome (GOLD analysis project Ga0163150, IMG submission 148628) | Freshwater microbial mat bacterial communities from Lake Vanda, McMurdo Dry Valleys, Antarctica - Oligotrophic Lake LV.19.P2.IB | ecosystem: Environmental > Aquatic > Freshwater > Lake >...
GTTTATCGGGAGTGTGAGTTGAACAACATTCAGACATAACTTGCTTGCTTTCTTGATCAAAACTGAATGCGAAAATCCTAAGCCCAGAAAGGCGGTGGAGCCACGAACTCCATCAGCTTTTTTTCCAGCGGATGAAAAAAACGGATTTTCCACGAATGCAGCCGCAGCGGGGGGGCTGTGGCTCCCAATGTTTGAGACCGGCCCAGATTACGGTCTGGAAGATAGAGGGGGTCGCCGCAAACCGGGTGTCCCAACCGCCATAAATGGACCCTGATTTGATTGGTTCGTCCGGTTTTAGGGGTGGCTTCCAGCAAACTGGTTCCTCCAGGTTTCAATTTTCTAAAATCTGTCCAGGCCTTCAATCCTTCCGCTTCGTCCACCACCCGCGAGCCAACATCTCCCGGCTCCGCGCTGATCGGAAAATGGCAGGAGTGAGCATCCCACTCCGGTTCCCCATGAACTTGCACCAGGTAAGTTTTTTCCACCTGACCCTTTTCAAACTGGGGCTGCAGTTGTGCCGCAAAATGGCGTGTCCGGGTCAGTAGGATGACGCCGGTGGTGTTGGCGTCCAATCGATGGGCGGGACGAGGTTTTTGCGGGTGATAAACCTGGTTGAGAATGTGTTGCAGGGTGTTCCGGTTGAAGCGTCCTCCAGCGTGAACGGGCAAGGGGGCCGGTTTGTTCAGCACGATCAACGCATCGTCTTCGTGCAGGATTTCAATCGAAGGATTGATGTCCGGCTCTGTGATGGCCGGAAGTTTGTACAAGTAACGTTCGCCGGCCCGGACCAGGTGTGAAACTGTCACCGGCTTTTTGCTTCGATCCAGAATGAGACCTTGCGATGCGAGCTGGTCCCATTCGCTCCGGGGTATGTGGGGAAGGATGACCCCCAGAAAATCGAGGAGTTCAAATTCGTCACAGCTCAAGGGAACGCTAAACGGACGATAGTTGTCGTAGGGTTCACTGCCGGGAAGCGGGGAGGTAACGCTGGCGATGACTTGGTGACGTTGTGTCAACCGCAGCTTTCTTTTTTCCTCGTTGGTTTTGAAGCAATAGGAGCACGAGACGTTTGGGACATAACACGGATCTTCCTGTTCCTCAGGAGTCAGCGGAGAGAGGCATCGAAAACATTGGCTGGAATCTGTCTCTTGGAGGGAGGGATCCACACCGACCCTTTGATCAAATACAAAACATTCGCCGCGGAAATGTGCGCCGCCGCATTCTTCAAAATATTTTAAGATGCCGCCGTCGAGTTGAAAAATATTCTTGAACCCTTCCCGCTCCATGTATGGACCGGCTTTCTCACAACGGATGCCGCCGGTGCAAAACATGACTATGGGCTGGTCTTTCAACTCCACCGGCAGCCTGCGTACCGCTTCCGGAAAATGCCGGAAATGATCGATGCCCGCAGGCAGGGCATGGTCGAAGGTCCCAAGTTTGATTTCGTAATCGTTGCGGGTGTCGAGGAGTGTCAGCGGACGCCCCTCATCCAGCCATTGTTTCAGAACTTTTGGGGGCAGTTTGGGCGAGGTTTTGTTCGCGGGATCGATTCCAGGCACTCCAAATGCGATGATCTCCTTTTTGATCCTTACCAGCATGCGATTGAACGGCTGCTCATCGCTCGGACTGAATTTGACTTGAAATTTTTCCAGGCCCGGGATGGTCCTGATTTCGTTTAACAGGGCCTCCACGTTTTGACCTTCTCCGGCGGCGAAAAGATTGATCCCCTCGGGGCTGAGAAGGATGGTTCCTTTGATCCGCCTCTCTTTGCAGAAGGAGAGCAATCTTGCGCGCAGGGGTTTAAGCTCTGTTAGATGAACAAATTGGTAACCGGCAATATTGCGGAAGTTTTCCATGAGCGGGGTCAGTAGGTCCTCAAGTTCCAGGTGTCGAGCAGGGATGGATTGATTTCAGTGAGAAAACGAGAAGGTTGCTGCATCGCATCGTTCATCGATCCGTGAATCATCCGGATGAGGGGATAAGTCAGATAAAGCTCGTTTCTGGCGCGGGTCACGGTGACGTAAAAAAGCCGCCGTTCCTCCTCCTCGCCCTCCGTTGTCTCCATGGAACGGGAGGAAGGGAACATGCCGTCGCAAAGCATGATGGAGAACACCACGTCGAATTCGAGCCCTTTTGCCTGGTGAATGGTCGAGAGACGGACCTGTTCGTCATCCCGGGCGGAGGCTGAGTCCTCGTCCACATTACTGTAGAGCGCGAGCTGCGTCAGAAATTCTTCCACCGTCGGAAAACGCAATGCGAACTGTGCCAGTTGCTCCAAATCTTCTAGGCGCTGACGGTAGTTGGGATATTCCTCCTGCAAATATTCCTCATAGGAGGCCTCCAGCACCAGCGAGATCATTTTTGACGGGTTCCCGGCCACGGGAGCTGTTTCGAGCTGGGAGAGTGTCGCGAGAAATTGCGCCCAGCACACGGCGGCCTTTTTCGGAACGCCCGGGCTTATCCCTTGAAGGGAATTTGCCAGCGGAACGGACGGTGTCGCGGCCCGATATTGAAGGAAGTTCGACCACAATTTGTCGGCGCTCTTGCCACCGACACCTGGCATTAGTTTTACGATCCGCTTAAAGCCCAGTTCATCCTCGGGATTGCTGACAAATTTGAGATAGGCGCAGACATCCTTGACATGTGCCTGCTCAAAAAATCGAATGCCGCTGGTGATGGAAAAGGGGATGTTGCGGCGCGTCAGTTCGAGCTGAAGTTCCAGGGCATGAAAATGCGAACGGTAGAGCACCGCCATGTCCTTGAGGCTGACTCCTTCTTCTCGCAATTCCAACATGCGTTGCGCCACAAAAGCCGCCTGCTCACCCCCATCACCGCATGCCACCAGTATTGGTTTGATTCCAGAAGGGCGCGCCGGGGTCAGTTTTTTTTCAAACTGGCGGACATTGGCCGCGATGACTGAATTGGCCAGGTCAAGAATTTCCGGGGTGCTTCGATAGTTGGTTTCGATTTTGTAGGTCTTCGCCTCCGGATAACGTTCCGGAAACTTCCAGATGTTGGCAAAATTGGCACCGCGCCAGGAATAGATGCTCTGGGAATCATCGCCCACCACCATGAGGTTGTGATGGCGGGTGACCAGGGTGTCTATCAATTCGGCCTGGAGTTTGTTGGTGTCCTGGTATTCATCGACCAGCACAAACTGGAATCTGCGCTGATACAGCTCCCGGACCTCGGCGTTTTGTTCCATCAATTGCAGCCAGAGCACCAGCAGATCGTCAAAATCCATGGCGTTGGATTTTTTTTTCCGCTCGCGATATGCTTCGAAGAGTTGCTCGATCGGCTGCGTATGCATGGAAAAATAATCGTATTGATCCTTCAGCGTCTCTGAAATCGACTGCCGTTTGTTGATCGACATGGAGAAGATGTCGCCCAGCACGTCGGCCTTGGGAAACCGGATCGCTTTGATGTCGATCTTCGAGTCGGTCAGGCATGCGTCGAGGAGATCAGAGGCGTCCTCCCGGTCGGCGATGGTGAAGTCCTTTTTATAACCGACCAGATCGGCGTGACGTCGGAGGATGCGGTTGCCGATGGAATGAAAGGTTCCGCCCCAGAGCGCGGACAGCTCCTGGTTCAGCAGGCTGTTGACCCGGTTCATCATTTCGCGCGCCGCTTTGTTGGTGAACGTCAGCAGGAGGATTCGTTCGGGTGGAATACCCTGTTCCAGCAAAAAAGCGACACGATAGGTCAGTGTCCGTGTTTTCCCTGAGCCGGCACCCGCAATCACCAGGGAAGGTCCGGGAGGCGCTGTGACCGCAGCATGCTGCTGCTCGTTCAGTTCACGGGCGTAATCGATTTGAAAATCGATAGCAGGGCGGAAGTTTTGCAGGATGTAGTCCCGTGACATGCCGGGGAAACTAAACGTAAAAGAACAAAATAAAAAATGGAAAAAACATAAGTTACGAGGTTAGGCTTGCCGCTTCATTTAATTCACAAAATGCGGGACATTATTTCAATTTTTGCAACTTGCGCGCGGTTGACGCCTGTCATCGCACTGGTTTGTTTGAGCGTCCTCCCAAGCTCTGCGGCGGAGATCGATGTGCGTGCCGGCGATGGTGTGGTGGCGTTGCATTGGAAAACAGCGCAGTTTCCTGCGGACACTCTTTTCCAGGTTTTCCGGGCGTCTGACGCCGACGGCCCTTTGATTTTGCAGAACGCTGCTCCGTCCAAACGGGCCGAGTATCTGGACAACAGTGTCCGGAACGGGACCGGTTATTTTTACCGGATCAAGTTTCTGCACACTTCCACCAACGGCTGGTTGAACGGGAAATTATTCCCCGCCCGGCCCGAGGCCTTTAAAGACGACGAGGCTTTCGTCGGTTTTATCCAACGTCTGGCTTTTGATTACTTTTGGTATGAATCCGACCCCGTCACCGGCCTGACTTATGATCGCACCCGTGCGGGGTCGCCGGCGAGCATCGCGGCCGTCGGTTTTGGGCTGACCGGATTGGGGGTTGGTGTGGAACGAAAATGGATCTCGAGGACCGACGCGGTCGAACGCACCCTGCGTGTGCTCAGGACGTTGTGGAACGGTCCACAGAATAATGAAAAGACCGGTGCCACAGGATACAAGGGATGGTTCTATCATTTCCTAAAGCCGAATAGCGCAACAAGGGCTTGGAAATGTGAAGTTTCAACCATCGACACGGTGCTCCTGCTGGGCGGGGTGATTTTTGCCGAACAATTTTATCAGGAAAAAAATCCGCAGGAAACGGAGATTCGAAATCTGGCACGTTCTATCATGGACCGTGTGGACTGGCAGTGGGTTTTCACGGGCAGGAAACTTTTCGGGCACGGCTGGTTTCCGGAAACTGGTAAGATCAAACATTTCTGGGAGGGATACAACGAGGCGATGATTCTCTACATTTTTGCCCTCGGCCAGGAGGATTCAAAAATCCCTGAGGAGGCATGGCAATCCTGGACCAGGACTTACAAATGGGAGAAACTTTATGGGCAGGAATTTCTCACCTTCCCTCCGTTGTTCGGGCACCAATATTCTCACTGCTGGATTGATTTCCGGGATCTCCAGGATTCGTTCATGCGCGAAAAGGGTTCCGACTATTTTAAGAACTCGAGAAGCGCCGTCTTGGCCCAACAGTCTTATTGCGTCGAAAATCCAGGCAACCATGCCGGTTATGGAACCCCGCTCTGGGGCATCAGCGCCAGCGACGGCCCGCCTGTCAAGGGGCGGCCGACTTACAGTGCGCGCGGCGCTCCCCCATCCGACAACGACGACGGGACCTTGATGGCGTCGGTTGTCGGGGCTTCGATGCCTTTTGCACCGGAACTTTGCATCTCAACCTTAAAACATCTCTATTACAGGCTAGGGAAGGAATCGCTAAACGTGTATGGATTTGGAAGCGCCTATAACCTGTCCAAACAATGGTGGAGTGATGAGGTGATCGGGATCGATCAAGGTGCCATGCTGTTGATGATTGAGAATTACCGGTCCGGGTTTGTCTGGAAAATCATGCGCGATCATCCGGTCGTGCGGCGAGGGATGGAACGTGCTGGATTCCGAAGCAGGACAGATTGAGGTTTATGAATATCATTTGCGGTCAGATCGACATCGAATGGGAGAATAAGGAGGCGAATCTGAGCCGGGTAGAGTCGTTTCTCTCGAGGCAAAGCTGGGAGGCTGATTCCTGGCTGGTGTTGCCCGAGATGTTCTCCACCGGTTTCAGCATGAATGGTTCCTTTATTGAGGAACCCGAGGGTGGTTCGACCGAATCATTTCTCAAAAATCTGGCTGTCAAACACCGGCTGAATTTTATTGCCGGGCTTGTTGTTTCCGGGGCTCAAGGAAAACCGGCAAACCAAGCGGTCGTGATATCATCCCTGGGTTTGGTGCTGGGACGATATTCCAAGACTCACCTGTTCACCCCCGCCGGGGAGGCTGAAAGTTTTTCCCCCGGACCCGGTCCTCTGATTGTGGATGTGTGCGGCTGGAAGATTTCCCCAGTCATCTGTTACGATTTACGGTTTCCTGAACTTTTTCGAAGTGCGGCGGGGCAGGGGGCTAACCTGTTCGTGGTCATCGCGAGCTGGCCTTCCCTGCGGCGGACGCATTGGATTTGCCTGGCTCAAGCGCGGGCGATTGAAAATCAGGCCTATGTGGTGGCGGTGAATCGTTGTGGAAAAGATCCAAACTTCGAGTTTGCCGGCGACTCCATGGTGATCGATCCGAAGGGCGAGATTATTTATCAGGCTGGCGCGAAGGAAACTTTTTCTTCAGTTGCACTCGATCTTGAAAAGGTCCGGCAATGGCGTGACCAGTTCCCCGCGCTGAAAGACAGCAAGGCGGGCCTTGCGACTTGAGTTTGAACTTTTTCCAGGTATGAACGAAACCTCTGGTTCGTGCCGGTCCGCGTGTCCCGCATCATTTCTTTGGGGGCGCCACCCACGGTTTTAGGAGCTTCGCCTCGATCGGACTGTGTCCCTGGTCTTGCCACCATCTGGCCGAGGATTGTTTGTTCTGTTTGAATTCCTGGCCCGTCTTGCGCGTCAACGCCGCCCGGGCTCAGTTGCGGGTGTTTTGATTGCCATGATCAGATCAAGAGTGTGGCAGAGAATTCCTGGCCAAGCGTCTCCTACCAGGGACCGGTGTCGAGGTCGCCGGGTTTGAAGAAGACCACCCAATTGTTAGCTCTGCTGCCCACGTCAATGGTGCTTTTGTAGTTGGCCTGGTCAAATTTACGCCAGGTCACATGGCCATCCTCATATAAGAAATTTCCACCCGTGGAAATGCTTTCTTTGCCCCGGTGATTGGCGTACGGGATCCTGTTGTCGAACCACGTCAGCCTGCCCGCCGGATTGCTTCCAACCGCCTGGATCTTGTCGGTCATGATCGGGGCGTTTCTGTATTCAGTGCCAAACTTTTTCCGGCTCAACCATTTGGCCAGGGGATCATTGCTCGTAAACCAACCTTCGGAGACATGTGCCGTCCGCCCAGGCAAATAAACATAACCAATCAGGTTGGTGCTGCTCGCCGTGTCCCCTTCCACCAACCGGTGCCATTGATCGGTCGGACAATAAATCACATCGGCTCTAGCCCTTTCTTTTTTCTTCGCTTTGGACCCGGGCCGGTTCGGATAAAGGTAAGAGGGGTAGAAGATGTTGTTCATGGCGGGGCTCATCCATGAAAAATCTTGGCCTGCGGAATTGTCAGGAAAAAAATCCTGATTGTCAGTGGCGTAAAGGGTGAGCGCGATGCCCCATTGCCTCAGGTTGCTGCCGCACTGGGATTTGATCGCGGTATCTTTCGCTTTGGCCAGTGCGGGCAGGAGCATGCCGGCCAGGATGGCAATGATGGCGATCACCACCAGAAGTTCAATCAGGGTAAAGCCGGAGGATTTTTTTGAAACGCTCACAGCAGGGCAAACAGGGCTGGATGTTTTCATATAATGTGGGTCCGGGACACCTTGAACCTGCCGCTGCGAAATGACAAATTTTTTATGCGGAAAATCGAGCGCCAAACCGGATCTCAAGACGGGCTTAGTACCGAGTCCGTCTAACTCCACGAATTTTGAATGTGTGGGATTGAGGCGCAACCCACGTTGGGGTTGGGGATTTTTCTGGCTGATGGCCCTGGGTAGGCCCGCGCTGCGGGCCAACCCAGGGCTGAATGATGGAATCCCGTTGGGATTCTTGCGGTTCTGTGAACCGCAGTAGGTGAACCGCAGCGGCAGGTCGGAGATCTACCCGGACGGACTTCCGTACGGAGACCGTCCGTGAACAAAGCCGCAGGCAATCTTCAGCCCTTGGAGGCTTTGAGATCAAATTTGATCACCACGTTGTCGCGGATCAAATCATCGGGTTTGCCGGGATAAACAATCTGGAAGTCTTTCCGGTTGATGGCGAATTCAGCGGTCACGTGGGCCGAGCTGTCGGTCACGGTGATGTTGGCCGGGAAAGTGATCGATTTGGTCACCCCATGTAGTTCGAGGTTGCCGGTCACCTTTGAAGCCGCCCCTTCGCCTTCGATGGAGGTAACGGTGAATGTGCTGTTCGGAAACTTTGTCACATCAAAAAAATCAGGGCTTTTCAAATGTCCGGTGAGTTTTTCGTTGTCGGACCAGACCGAGGTGGTGTCGATTTTTATCGTGGCACCCTTGACCGATTTGGGCGGGTTAACCAGGAGTTTCCCTTCAAAGGTTTTAAAACCTCCGCTGTGGCTTCCGGTCACTTTGGAGCCCACAAACTCGATTTTCGAATCAGGTAAAATCTTAAATTCCTGGCTTTGAGCCGTGGTGGTCGTGACCTCTGCTGAGGCCGCCGCCGGAGCTTTGGCTTCGGCTTTGGCAACTTTATCCGAAGGATCTGAACATCCGCAAAGGGCGACCCATGCGAAACCTGCGGTGAAAATTAAGGAATGATTCATATTTTGTATTTTTTGCTTTCTGTATCGGTCGATTTTTCGGCTCTCCTTTTTCTGCGCTGCGGTAACCGCTCGTTTTTCTGTTATTCGCGAGGAATCTGCGGAAAGCCGGGTCAAGAAACAAGTTCCTTGACCACTTTTCCGTGAACATCGGTCAACCGGTAACGGCGTCCCTGATGTTTGAAGGTCAGCTTTTCGTGATCGATTCCCATCTGATGGAATAGAGTGGCTTGGAAGTCGTGAACATGGACAGGATTGTTTATGACATTGTAGCCAAACTCGTCCGTCTCACCGTAAATCGTTCCCGGCTTGAACCCGCCTCCAGCCACCCAGGCCGTGAAGCAGCGCGGATGATGGTCCCGTCCATAATCTGTGGCGGTCAGTTTTCCTTGGGAATAGTTGGTGCGTCCAAACTCGCCACCCCAGATGACGATGGTGTCGTCCAGCAGCCCCCTTTGTTTCAAATCCGAGATCAGGGCAAAGGAGGCTTGATCGATGTCTTTGGCTTGTCGTTTGATTCCGGATGGGAGTCCGCCGTGATGATCCCAGCCTTGATGGTAAAGCTGGATGAAGCGGACGTCTTTCTCAGCGAGGCGCCGTGCCAGAAGACAGTTGGCGGCGAAAGTTCCTGGGTTTCGAGCCTCCTCGCCATAAAGTTCAAAGGTTGATTTTGGTTCGCTGGAAATATCCATGGCTTCCGGAACAGAGGTTTGCATCCGGTAAGCCATCTCATATTGCATGACACGTGAGTTGATTTCCGGATCTCCGAGGTCTTTAAACTGCATCTCGTGCAGTTCGCGCAGCCGGTCGAGCATTTTCCGGCGGTTTTCGCCGAGAAAGCCCGGTGGGTTGTTCAGATACAACACCGGATCTTTGCCGGAACGGAATTGAACGCCCTGATGAATGGAGTCGAGGAAACCATTTCCCCAAAGCCGCGAGTAAAGGGGTTGATCCAACCGGTCTTTGGAGATAAGGACCACAAAAGCCGGGAGGTTTCCATTGAGACTGCCGAGTCCGTAACTGATCCACGAACCAATCGAGGGACGCCCCGCCATCTGGGAGCCGGTCTGGAAAAAGGTGATGGCCGGATCATGGTTGATCGCTTCTGTGTGCAATGACCGGACAAAACAGAGGTCGTCCACCATTTTCGCCGTGTTCGGGAGCAGGTCGCTGACCCACATCCCGCATTTTCCGTGTTGTTGAAACTTAAACAGAGAACCGGCCAGTGGTAGATGTGCCTGATTGGCCGACATGCCGGTCAAACGCTGGCCCTGCCGGATGGAATCGGGAAGATCCTGGCCGTTCATCTTGTTCAACATCGGTTTGTAATCGAACAAGTCCATCTGCGAGGGACCTCCGCTCATGAAGAGGTAAATGATCCTTTTGGCCTTTGGGGTGTGATGAGGTTTGGTCAACAACCCTGCCAGAACGTCGGTTACGGCACCGGACTCCTGTGCTCCGGCGAAAAGGCGGGTCTGGCTCCCATTCACCATTTGCGCCAGGGCGGCACCGGCGATTCCCATGCCGAACCGGCCAAAAAAGTCGCGCCGGTTCATCTCGAAATTGATGTGGGTGTTTTTTTCCATGGTAACTAGCGCAGAGTGACGCTCTCTTCAAAATTCATCAGCACATTGGCGACCGCTGTCATCGCCGCCAGTTGTTCGGAGGAGAATGTTGTGGCCGAGGTATGGGCTCCGTTCAATTTCACCTTCTCCGCCAGTTCAGGATTTTTTTGATAAAACTCCGATTGTTCCTGAAAAAGTCGCTTCAATACTTGCAGTTCCTCCGGCTTCGGATGGCGCGAGGTAAGGAGGCGGTATCCGGTCGAAAGCTGGTCCTGGAGATTTTTGCCGGTATGTAACATCCGTTCGGCGAGAACCCGGGCGGCCTCGACAAACTGGGTGTCATTCAGCAAAACCAGCGACTGCAAAGGTGTGCTGGTGGACTGCCTTTTGGCCAGGCAATAGTTTCGATCTGAAGCGTCGAACGTCACCATCATCGGATGCGGAGATGTTCGTTTCCAAAAAGTGTAGAGGCTGCGGCGATAGGAACCTTCCCCCTTGTCCTGCTCATATCTGGCGCCGGATTTTTCCTCCCAAAGGCCCTCTGGTTGATAAGGTTTCACGCTCGGTCCGCCGACTTTTTGCACCAGCAAACCGCTTGAGGAAAGAGCATGATCGCGCAACATCTCGGCGTTCAACCTCCTTCTGGGCGCCCGGGAAAACCAGCGGTTTCCCGGATCTTTTTCCAGTGCGGCTGCGGTCGGCTGGCTCGATTGCCTGTAGGTGTTTGAAGTGACCAGGAGTTGGATGAGTTGTTTTAAATCCCAGCCTGATCCGATGAATGATTGCGACAACCAGTCAAGCAATTCAGGGTGGCTGGGAAGGCTTCCCTGGCTCCCGAAGTTGTCGGCGCTTTCCACGATTCCTTTGCCGAATAAAATCTGCCAGTAGCGGTTGACGGTGACGCGGGCGGTCAACGGTTGATCGTCATTGAGGAGCCACCGCGCCAGACCGAGCCGGTTTTTTGGATACGAGTCTGGCATGGCCGGCAAAAACCCGGGTGTGCCTGCCGTCACGGGATCGCCCGGGGCGTCGTAGGCCCCGCGTCTCAATACAAAAGCCGGTCGTGGTTTCGTCATCTCCTCCATCACCATGTGTTCGGGAATCGACTGGTAAACTTCGTTTTTTTCGAGCCTGGATTTTTTCAGCCTGCCCAGATAATCCGCCACTGGTTTGTCCAGGCAGATGTGATAAAATTCCCAGAGCGAAGCCAGGTCATTGGCGGAGAGATTTTCCCGGGGAGTTTTTAAAAGGGCCGAAAGTTTGAGGCTGCCCGCCAGTTGAGAGATTTCCAGAGTGCTCAATGCACGTTCAAAAACTTGAAAATCATCGATCTCGCCGCCTTTAAATCCGTTGTCGCGAAACCGCTGGCCCAGGGTCAGTTCGGCCGGATTCCGTTCGTAAGTGATGTCCTTGAAAAGATTGTCTCGGATGGTATCGCGGTCTGCCATTGCGCCGTCGATGAAAAGCTTCAGACCGTTGGCACTGCTGGAACCATCGTAAGTGAGGCCAATGTGGATCCAGCGGTTGAGCGGCAGTGTCGATTTGGTAGTGACTTTGAGGGCATTGTGCGGCCACATGTGAATGAGTCCAAAAGAAAGCCGGCCGTTTTCGATGAGCATTTCATAACCGCGGCTGCCTGCATCAAGTCCTGCCTTGGACCGGTGAAAAACGACGGCCCGAGTAAAATTCGTTGGAATCCTGACCCAGAGCGCGAATGAAAATGGATCGCTTCGTTTGAACGGGGCGAGGCCTTTAAATTCGATCCCGTTTTCTCCGCTCAAACTGAGAAATGTTCGACCGCCCGAACTCAGAATCTTTGGATCTTCCAGCAAAGTTCCTGGTTTGGTGGGATCGATCTGGTTGAGGACCAGTTTGTTGGTGACGCTATCGAAATCAAAATCACCGGTTTTGCCCGGGATTTCGATGGAACCTGGTCGATGCGACAGCCACTGGGCGAAACGATGCCGACTCTCCGCCAGCAGTGCTGGTTTTTCCAGTTCCACAGATTTTAGAGCCAGCGCCGCAGCAGCCATGGATCGTTCTGTTTTTTCGTCGGACAGGAGCAGGGTGGGGACCGGCATGGAATCGGTGAAATGCGAGGTCTGCCCGGATTCATCTATATTGTTGAAAAAACTGTAGAGCCGATAAAAGTCCTTTTGCGGCATCGGATCATATTTGTGATCGTGACATCTGGCGCATTCGAAGGTCAGGGCCATGAAGGCGGTTCCCGCAGTGTTGACCCGGTCCGTGACATAAGAGACGCGGAACTCTTCTTCCACGCTTCCGCCTTCCTCGGTTTGCATATGGAGCCGGTTAAAGGCGGTTGCCAGTCGTTGTTCTTTTGTGGCTTCGGGGAGCAGATCCCCGGCCAGCTGCCAGGTGATGAACTGGTCGAACGGCAGGTTTTGGTTGAATTTTTCAATCACCCAATCGCGCCATGGCCACGTGGCACGGTATCGGTCCGCCTGGTACCCGTGCGTGTCCGCATATCGGGCGACGTCAAGCCATTCAGTGGCCATACGTTCTCCGTAGGCCCTGGTGTTCAACAAGCGGGAGACCGCTTTTTCGTATGCATTGGCCGCGGTGTCCAGATGGAAATTGTCCATTTCCTCAAGCGTGGGAGGCAGTCCGGTCAGGTCGAATGTCACACGGCGCAGCAACCTTTCCTTGTCGGCCTCCGGAGCCGGGGAAATGCCCTGCTTTTCCAGTTTGCTCAGGACGAATGTATCGATGGGATTTTTGATCCATGCTGAGGCCTGGACGGTTGGCGTGGCTGGTTTTTGAATTTTGCGAAAAGCCCAGTGTTCCTGCCATTCAGCTCCCTGATCGATCCATTGTTTGAGCAAATTCTTTTCTTCAGCGGCCAGGGAAAGATTGGAATCCGGCGGTGGCATCAAGTCATCCTGATCCGTGGTGGTGATGCGGCGGAGCAGCTCGCTGGCGGAAGCATTGCCGGGCTTGATGATCGCCTTGCCGTCTTCCAGGGTTTTGTAAGCGCCGTCACGGGTGTCGAGTCTCAGTTTGGCTTTCCGGGATTTTTCATCCGGGCCATGGCAGACAAAACAGCGATCCGAGAGGATCGGTTTGATCTGGTGATTGAAATCGATTTTATCCGCGTGAACGGGTGGCAGGATGGCAAAAAGCAGCAGAAGCAGCCATTTCTGGCGATGCAGCCCGGGATTCAGGGTCAAAAACTCACGCATAGCTTACAGGTGAAGCTTGAAAGTGGCATAGAACCATTTGACGCACAACCATCCTCTGGGTTTGGAATCGTTGGCCTTATCATCGAATAGGACGATTCCTCTGCGCGGCATCTTCACACGGCGAACGGACTCGTTGGAGCCGAGCCTTGAACAGTTTGAACAGTTTAAAGGCAGATTTTCCGTTTGACCGGCGAGCATGGGCAAAGGTAGGGTGCGCGTCTCAAATTTTCGAAAATCTATGTTTGCGAGCATCAGACGGTATCAGCGTATTCTTTGGTTGATCGTTGCCATTGTGGTGGTGATTTCATTTGTTTTTGTCGATTTCATGACGAATCGCGGCGGCGGAAGGGGAGGGGGGAGCGAACTGGACCTGGGAACAGTTTACGGGAAGCAGATCACGCGGGAGGAGTATTTGAAGGCGATGCAAGAAATGAAACTGTTTCATTACCTGAGATATCAGGAATGGCCGGGCAGTGATCGCAGCCGTCAAATGGGATTTGATCTGGAACGTGAAACCTACAACCGCTTGGTTTTGATCGAGAAGATCAACAGGATGAAGATCGTCGTCAGCCCGGAATCACGGAGCGAGTGGGCCCGCGAAGTTTTTAAAGGACCTGAAAATCAACCATTCACCGCAGAAATGTACGACAGCTTTGTGGCGAACACCCTGAACAAAAATGGCTTGAGCGCGGAAGATTTCTGGCGGTTTGCGGCGCACCAAGTGGCGCAACAACACATAATGACGGTGTTGGGAACCAGTGGAAAGCTGGTGACTCCGCAGGAAGGTGAAACTTTGTTCAAGCAGTCGAACGAGCAGATTCAGTCTGATCTCGTCATGTTCCCAAGCTCCAATTACCTGGCAAAGGTGACGATCATCCCGCAGGCGCTCGGCGAATTTTTCACCAACAACATGCCTGATTACCGGCTCCCGACCCAGGTGCAGGTTTCCTACGTGCTTTTTGACACGAGTAATTTTCTGGCCCAGGCCACGGCTGAACTTGCCGCCCTGACCAATTTAAATGCCGCCCTGGATGCCGCTTACCAACGTCAGGGGCCCGACTTCTACAAGGACGCCGCCGGACAGCCTTTGTCCGCTGAGGCGGCAAAAGCCAAGATCAAGGCGGAGCAGATTTTGCTCACCGCCCGGATTCAGGCCGAAAAGAAGGCCAACGATTTCATCAAGGAATTAATCGATCTTCACGACAAGGATCCCAAGCAGAAGGATCTTCTGGAACGTCTGGCTTCTGCCAACGGTCTGCTGGCAAAGACCACGGCCCCCTTCAGCGAGGAGATGCCCCCGGCTGGAATTCAGTCCCCTAATTTTTCCCAGGCAGCCTTTGCGCTCAACAGCGAAGATCCGCTGTCGACAATCCCGCTGATGAGCGAAGAGGGTGCCTATGTTATCGGGTTAAAAAACACCATCCCAACCCGAGACCAGACCATGGAGGCCGTTCGTGAACGTGTGGTTCAGGACTTTAAAACCGTGGAATCGGTCAGGCTGGCCAAAAGCGCGGGCGATCAATTCCTAATCTCCCTTACCAACGGACTTGCGGCGGGAAAAACCTTTTCTGAAATCGCGGCGGAATCCAGGGTGGTTGTCACTCCTTTGCCTCCTTTCTCCCTTTCCAGCAAGACCGTTCCCGGCTGGGACTACGCCATCAACCTGAACATGATGCAGCGGATCGCGCAAAGCCTCACCCCTGGAAAACACAGCATGTACATCCCGATGCGCGAAGGTGGAATGGTTTTGTTCCTTCGGGGACGTCAGCCGGTGGATGTTTCCAAAGTCGCTGCAGAGCTGCCCGGGTTTCTCAACGAACTTCGGAGCGAACGTATGGGTGCCGCTTTTTCTGACTGGTATCAGCGCGAGTGCCAGGAGCAGCTGAAAATTCCTGCCGCCAACACTGTCCGCAAATAAACGAGGTGAGTGATTCCATCAAACTCTCCGCTCCCGCCACTGGAGATTTCTGGGAGATTCCGATTGTGTTTGAGGATGATCAGCTGCTGGCGATCTGCAAACCGTCACGACTGCTGGTTTCACCTGACCGCTACGATCCTGATCGTCCGAACATCATGAAACTTCTGCATCACGAACTGGCTCGTGGTGCTGCTTGGGCCAGGGAACGGGGCCTCACCTATCTGGCCAACGCCCACCGCCTTGATTTCGAGACTTCCGGAATTTTGCTTCTGGCCAAATCCAAACCGACGCTGGTTTCTTTAGCTGATCAATTCGGGAGCGATCAAGTCCGGAAAAAGTATGCTGCTTTCGTTTCAGGACGCCCACTGGATCCCAGTTTCGAGGTGGATGCAAGGATTGGACCGCACCCGACAAAAACCGGATTGATGCGGATCGATCCCAAATTGGGGAAAAGGTCAAAAACACTTTTTCAGGTTCGGGAACAATTCATCGGAATTACGTTGCTGGAGTGCTCACCGCTGACAGGACGTACCCATCAAATTCGCATCCATGCCAAAACCGCCGGATTTCCGATAATCGGGGACACTCTTTACGGTGGAGTTCCGCTTTTGCTCTCCTCACTTAAAAAGCATTACCGGCTCAAACCGAACCGTGTTGAACGTCCGTTGATTGACCGGGTCGCCTTGCACGCGGAAACCCTGGAAGTCACACACCCGGTAAGCGGCGCAAGAGTTTCGATGGAGGCACCCTGGCCGAAAGATCTCACGGTCGCTTTGCGTTACCTCAGGGAGTTTGCGGCTTCGTAGTTTCCTGTTTGATGCGTTCACTGGCTGTGCAGGACCGAGCCTTCAAAAAACGCTTTGCCCTCCGCGAAATTGACGATATTGCCCACTGTCATCCTCGCGATCTCTCCCAAAGCCTCGTGGGTGAGAAAAGCTTGGTGCGCCGTGACCAGCACGTTGGGGAATGTCAGCAGCCTGGAAAGTGTTTCGTCCAGATCCACACTGTCTGAGTGGTCTTCGAAGAAAATCCCCTCTTCTTCCTCGTAAACATCCAGCGCCACCCCGCCGATGTGGCCACTTGAAAGGAAATCGATCAGGGCCGAAGTCTGGATCAGTTTCCCCCGGCTGGTGTTGATGATGAATACCCCTTTTTTCATCTGTTTAAACCGGGCTTCATTCAACAGGTAACGGGTTTCAGGAAGGAGCGGAAGGTGCAGGGAAAGGATGTCGGATTCTGTGATGATTTTTTCCAGATCGGTGTAAATCATCCTGCGCGTACCGGCCCATGCCGCGTCCGGAAAAGGGTCATAACAAAACACGCGGGTGTCAAAGCCTTCAAAGATTTGAGCGGCAGCCTTTCCGATTCTTCCGGTGCCGATGATCCCGACTGTCTTGCCTTGAAGATCGAAGCCGACCAGGCCGCTCAGGCTGAAATTGTGTTCCCGCACCCGGTTGTAGGCACGATGGATTTTCCGGTTGAGGCATAACAGAAGCCCGACGGCATGTTCAGCCACGGCGTGAGGGGAGTAGGCCGGCACGCGGACCACCTTCAAGCCGAGCCGTGTTGCGGCTTTGAGATCCAGGTTGTTAAATCCCGCACATCGCAGGGCGATTATTTTAACGCCCGACTCAGCCAGTTTTTGCAGGCAATCTTCGTCCAACCGGTCGTTGACGAACACACAAACCGCAAATGCCCCTCTGGCTGTCGCCGCAGTTTCGGCGCTCAATCGGAACTCATGGAAATGCCATCGGTAATTTTTTGCCGCAGGGATGGATTCGAAACTCTGCCGGTCATAGACCCTGGCATCATAAAAGGCGACCTCTTGCATGCAGGCATTCTGTCCGCGACTCCGGGAGATGCCAAGCCAAGGTTCAGCCTGTGCTGCGCCTCAGGCGTAATTAAAAGCGGGTGAGTAATCTGACGGACCGCGGTTCTGTGAACCGCAGCAGTGCGCAAAACCTGAACGATCGTCCGACTTCAGACATTTTGCAGGTCTATGAACTCTGAGACTTTGTTGATGGTCGGCTTGCCCCCTCCGTGGGCGTCCATTCCCATGACGGCAAAAATCTTGTCACGTGCGGCCAGATATCCCGGAGAGTCGAGGTCGCGGGGACGGGGAAGGTCGATGACCACGGTTTCTTGAATCGTTGCCGGACGACGGCTCATGACAAAAACCCGGTCGGCCAGCTGAACCGCTTCTTCGATGTCGTGTGTGACAAAGATGATGGTCTTATGTTCCGCCTGCCAGATGCGAACGAGGTCGCTCCGCATCTTCAACCGCGTGATAAAATCAAGCGCACCGAAAGGCTCATCCATGTAGAGCACACGGGCTTCCGCCGCCAGAGCCCGGGCGATCTCCACACGCTGCCGCATCCCGCCGGAAAGCTCGCGTGGATAACACTTTTCAAAAC
>Ga0163150_10004921_pt1 | contig 17490 bp, 15 predicted proteins | sample OliLakLV19P2IB_FD_148628 | JGI IMG/M metagenome (GOLD analysis project Ga0163150, IMG submission 148628) | Freshwater microbial mat bacterial communities from Lake Vanda, McMurdo Dry Valleys, Antarctica - Oligotrophic Lake LV.19.P2.IB | ecosystem: Environmental > Aquatic > Freshwater > Lake >...
GCCGGCGACCGCAACTTCGGCGCGACATCGTCACTGCACGTACGCGGCAGCGTCGCGGGTCTCGTGGGCTTCAACTTCGACGCGCTGGATCCCGCTTCGGTCACCCACGCGACGCTGCGGCTCACGATCTGTTACACGCCCGGAAACGCGAGCCTGTGCCCCGACGCGTCGAGTTGGCCCGCCGAGGGTGGCGTCGCCAACGTGCACAAGCTGCCGAGCGGTGCCGACAACTGGAGCGCCGGAACCAGCAGCACGTGGGACAGCAAACAGAACGGCAGCGGTGCGGGTACGACATGGAACTGCGGCATCGACGCCACCGTCACCGACGAGAAGGCGGACTGCGTTGGGAACGCGTGGAGCAACGGGAAGAACACGCAGGGCCAGGGTCCGGCCCGGCCGGCTTCGACGCCGCTCGTCAGCAACATGGCCGACCGCACCACGATCGAGTTCGACGTCACCGCCGACGTACAAACCGGGCTCGGCACCGACGGAACGAACATCAGCTGGTTCGTGCGAGACCTCACGGACGCCGGAATCGGGCGCGCTTACTTCTACTCGGCCGAGGGCGCGTCGCTGCTCGGAACTGCGGGCCTGGCACCGCAGTTGATCATCACGCAGTCGTAAACGCAGTACCTGCCTGACGGCAGGAACCGACAACCGAGAACGGGAGGCTTCGGTGTCGGAACGGGGAGGACACGACGTCGGTGCGCCGGCGGACGAGCACATCGACCTCGTCGCCGTTGAAGCCGCCGAGGCCGAGGGTGACGACATCGCGATCGTCCTCGACGCGCCCGAACCGCGCCGGAACCGGCGCCGGGCGCTGCTCGTCGCGACAACCGTCGTGCTCGCAGCTGTTGCCGTCGCGGCCGGCGCCGTTGCGCTCGTCGACGACAACGACGCAGAGCCCGAAGCGACCGTCGCCGCGGTATCCGACGAGGCCCGCAGCGGCGTGTCGATCACGGTTCCGGCGGCGGCGCCACCGCCAACGGCCGTCGCCACACCCGAGCCGGAACCGGTCGCACCGCAGCCGGTCGCCGAGGAAACCGAACCGGCACCGATCGCACCCGCTGCGGTCGCAGTGTTCGAAGCGACACTCGACCCGCCAACATCGACCGTCGCGGCCGGCACTGACGTCGTCGTGACACTGCGGGTCCACAACGCGGGCGGCGCCGCCGGGAGTTACGACTACGACAACGACGGTTGCGACCCGCACCTCGTCGCGCCGGCCGACCAGATGTGCACGATGGTCGTGCGCTCGCTCGACGTCCCCGCGGGCGGTGACGCGGCGCAGACGATCACCGTCCACACCGCGGGCGCGGCGGCCGGCGAGTACGTGGTGCCGATCGGAGATCGTGAACTACGTGTGACGGTGAACTAAGAAGCGCGGCGACGCTGGCGGATGATCCGGCGCCGCTCCTTCGCGGTATAGCCACCCCACACGCCGATCTTCTCGCGAACGACGAGTGCGTGTTCGAGGCATGTCTCCCGGACCGGGCACGGAGCGCAGATCGCCTTCGCTTCTTCCCCGAAGTCTTCGTCGTCCTCGGGATAGAACACGACTGGATCGGCGCCCTTGCAACGGCCGAGTTCACGCCAGCTCGTAGTACCCATCACCACCCCAATCGGCCGGGCGGCCGGAGGAGTTGAGTCATCGGGGTCATCACTCTTCTGACGCGCCGGGGACCGCCGAGGTTCCCCCTCAGTTCCGTAGGATGCCGCCGGTGACCGAGCACGCGGCGGAGCCCGACCACTCAGAGCACCCCGCCCGTCAGAAGCTGGCAATCGCCCTCGCCATAGGGATCACCTTCCCGGCCCTGTTCGTGCGCCTGAGCGGGATCCATACCGAGCCGCTCCGGGGAGCGGTCATCTTCGGTATGGCCGTCGTGGGCGGCGCCTTCCTGCTGGCCTGGGCGGCCGAGGTCGCCCAACTCGACATCTCGGCCGGACTCGCCATTGCCCTGCTGGCGCTGATCGCCGTGCTGCCGGAGTACGCCGTCGACTTCGTCTTCACGTGGAAAGCCGGCGACGCCTTCGAGCAGTACGGAACGTGCGAGGTCGGTGGGACCAACCAATGCGAGAACGCGCTCGCCAACATGACCGGCGGCAACCAGTTACTGATCGGCATCGGCTGGTCGATGGTCGTGCTCGTCTCCGCGTACCGCCTACGCCAGGCACGCCAGGGCAAAGGCCCGCGCAGCATTCCGCCCGGCACCGACCTGACCGCGACCGAGGTCGTGCTCGAACGCTCACACGCGGTCGAGATCTCGTTCCTGATCCTCGCCACGATCTACGGGCTCACGTTGCCGTTCAAGGAAACGCTGACCCTCTTCGACTCGGCAGTCCTCGTGACGATCTTCGTCGTGTACATGTTCCGCGTCGCGCGCGCGCCGGCCGAGGAGCCGCACCTCGTCGGGCCCGCCCAACTCATCGCGACGCTGCCGACGAGGCAACGTCGCCTGTGCGTCGCGGGCCTGGCGCTGGGCGCGATCGTCGTGATCCTCGCCGTCGCCGAACCGTTCGCCGATGGGCTCGTGGAAGTCGGCGAAGAGTTCGGCATCAACCAGTTCGTGCTCATCTCGATCGTCGCGCCGCTTGCGTCGGAGTCGCCCGAGTTGCTCGTCGCCGGGATGTTCGCGTGGCGTCTCAACTCGAACGCGGGGCTCGGCGCCCTCGTGTCGTCGAAGGTCAACCAGTGGACACTGCTCGTCGGAACCCTGCCGATCGTGTTCGCGATCGCGTCGTCCAGCACCCACGGGCTCCCGATCGGCGCCGAACAGCGCGAGGAGTTATGGGTGACCGCCGCGCAGTCGGCGTTCGCGGTCGCCGTGCTCATGAACCGCCGGATGAGCGTCACCGAAGCGATCACGATGTTCGTGTTGTATATCGCCAACCTGGCGTCGCGCGTCCTTCCTGACGGCATCCACGACGAGGCCCGCATCGGTGTCGGCGCCGTGTACCTGGTCCTGGCGTTCGTCGTCCTGATACGGAACCGGCGGGGGGTGCGCCCGCTGCTGCACGACGGGTTCCGAGCGCCGTATGCAGAACTCTCGACCGCGGAGGGGGTCCCGGCGTGAGTCGCACAATCGCGGTCCAGGGTCGCCCGCTGCTGGGGGCGATCGCGGTCGGGCTGGCGATTGTCGTACCGATCAGCGCCACCGTTCGAGTGCTCGACCGCAACGTCGACGACTTCGACTCGTCGGTCTGGATGTGGCTCCCCGTCGTGGCGATCGTCGCGGCGTACGTCGTCGCCGGTGTCGTGGCCGGGCGCGGCGCCCCGCACGCGCCGCTGCTGCACGGTGCCGTTGCCGCGGTGGGCACGTTCGCCGGGTGGCTCGGGGTGCGCGTCGCCGTTCCCCTCGTCCAGGGCGACGACCTGGGTTTCGGCCTGCGCACCGTGCTCGTCAACGCGCTCCTCGCGATCGGGTTCGGCCTGCTCGGAGCCGCCTTCACCCGACACGACCCGACGGGGTTGTAGCCCGTCGTATCGTGGTGGTCGGTGACGAGCCGGCCGGGTGGCCGCGTACGGGACTCTCATAGGACCCGTCCGAGGAACGTCCGGACTCCGCAGGGCAGAGTGCTGGGTAACACCCAGTCGGGGTGACCCGCAGGAAAGTGCCACAGAAAACAGACCGCCGATGGGCCCGCCAACCTCCGGGATGGTGGGTCACAGGTAAGGGTGAAACGGTGCGGTAAGAGCGCACCAGCGCCCGGGGCGACCCGGGCGGCTCGGCAAACCCCACTCGGAGCAAGGCCAAGCAGAGGGACGGGCGGCCCGCCCACATGTCCCTCGGGTAGGCCGCTAGAGCCGGCGAGCAATCGCCGGCCGAGATGGATGGCCACCGCCGGTCGCAAGGCCGGCACAGAATCCGGCGTACAGGCCGGCTCGTCACCACCCCTCGTCTCGTTCTTGCGTCGCACGGGTGTCGTCGCGACACCTGCGTGACGCAAGAACGGCGCGACGGCCTGTACAACGAAGGCGCCGTTGCTGCCCAAACCCCCGACCTGATCCCGCGCGACCTGATACCCGCGCCGCGACACGCGCCACTAGCGTGATCGTGTGCGAACCCGCATCACCCGGCGAGCTGCCATCGTCGGCGGAGTTACGGGGGCCGCCGGCATCGCGTTCGCAGCATCGCTGCGCGACTCCGATGCGTCTACCGAAGAACGCATCGAGGCGCGCGAAGAGACGCGCGACCTCGCGCCGCGGACCATCGTCACGCGCTCGACGTGGGGTGCCAACGAGGCACTGCGGAAGGACTCACCGACATACGACTCGCGGGTCGAGAAGATCGTCGTGCATCACACCGGTACTCGCAACGATGCACCCGACTGGGCCACCGAGATTCGTCAGATCTACGAGTTCGAGACGGCGAACGGGTACAACGACATGTCGTACAACTGGCTCGTCGACCCGCTCGGTGTTATTTACGAAGGCCGATGGGCGCGCGACTACCCGCCGGGCACACCTCCCGACGGCGAGAGCGGCGGCGCGAAACAGGTACAGGGCGGCCACACCAAGGAACACAACCGCCGCACCATCGGCATCGCGCTCCTCGGCGACTTCACGGATGTCGCGCCGACCCCGGCGGCGTCGACCGCGTTGCGCATCCTCCTCGTGTGGAAGTGCGCCCGGTGGCACATCGACGCGGCCGGCACCGGCAAGTACAAACTGGACCAAGGAGGAACCGAAGTGCTGCCGAATGTTTTCGGCCACAAACGTGTGCGCGAGACAGAGTGCCCCGGAGCCAACCTCGAACTCCTCATCCCCGGACTATGCGAACAAGTCTCGTTGCAGCTCTCGTCCTGACATTGGTCGCGACACTCACGGCGTGCGCGGGCGACGATGCCGCGCCGCGTGCGTCCGCGCCGGAAGCGACGGAAGGGACCACGACGTCCGGGGCGGTCGCGCCCGTCGCACCGGCGGTCGACCTGTGCGCGTACTCGGGTCTCGGCACGTGGGTCGACGTGTACGACCACGTCCCCGCGTTTGCCGAGCGGGGTCGGGTTTCACCCGTGGGCGCCGACGATGTCGATGCCATGGCTGCCTACGGCGTGCATACGCTCTATCTCCAGGTGGCGAAGGACGATCCGCGTTCGCCCGGGGTCATCACCGACGAAGCCCAGGCGGGCGAGTTCCTGCGCCGCGCCCACGCGGCCGGCATTGCGGTGGTCGCGTGGTACCTCCCGACGCATCGCGACCACGAACTCGACGTTGCGCGCACCCTTGCACTGGTGGAGTTCGAGAGCGAGGGGCAACGGTTCGACGGAGTCGCGCTCGACATTGAGGGAACCGACGCCGTCACCGACATCGACGAGCGCAATCGTCTGCTCCTCGACCTCGTCACGCGCGTCGACGCCGCGGCGAGCACAATGCCGGTCGGCGCGATCGTGTACCCGCCGATCGCGTTCGACGTGCTGAACCCGACCCTGTGGCCCGACTTCCCGTGGGCCGAACTCGCGCCGCACGTCGACGTGTGGCTCCCCATGGCGTACTGGACGTTCCGCGACGACGACTCCGAGTATCGCGACGCGTACGTCTACAGCCGCGAAAATGTCGAACGGCTGCGCGACCACATCGACGATCCCGACGCCCCGGTACACATCATCGGTGGTATCGGCGACGAGACGACCGACGCTGATCTGGAAGGGTTCCGCCGCGCCGCCGCCGAAACCGATGCGATCGGTTTCTCCGTCTACGACTTCGACACGCTCGCGCCCGCCGCGTGGACACTTCTCGCCGAGCCGCCGGTAGCGTGCGAACCGTGCTGTTCCGCGGACGCTGGCTGATCGGGCACGCGCTCGTCATCGTCACGAGCGTCTCGTTCGTGCTGCTCGCCGCGTGGCAATTCGGACGGCACAACGAGAAGCAAGACGCCGAACGCGACGCGCGCGAGGCGTACGCGGCTCCCGCGCCGATGCTCGACGAGATCGGCGACGATCCGCCACCGGGTACACGCGTCGAAGTCACCGGCACCTACGACGCTGATGCCGAGGTGCTGTTACGGAACCGCGTGCGCGACGGCGAGGGTGGGTTCGACGTCATCACCCCGCTCGTCACCGCCGGCGGCGCCGGCGTGCTCGTCGACCGGGGCTGGGTGTCGCGCACCGACGTCGGTCGCGACCTGCCCGACCTCACCGCACCTGAGGGCGCAGTCATCGTGCGCGGGACGGTGCATGAGTCCCGCCCGTTGCAGCCCGACGACACCGTCGACGAGCGGGGCGGGCTCATGACCTACCCGCGCGTCGATATCGAACGAATTGCCGACGGTCTCGACGACGACCTCGACGACGTGTGGATCACCGCGCAGTACCAGGATCCCGCGCCCGCAGCGGGCGACCCCGCGTTGGCGGACCCGCCGGAGTCCGACAACGTGAACCATCTCTCCTACGCGTTGCAGTGGTTCGCCCTCGCGCTGATCCCGCTCATCGGGTGGCCGCTCGTCCTGGCCCGCCGCCACCGCCGCACCACCCCAGCCGAGTGAGCTGGGATTACTCGATAGGGACGACGGGGCGGGCGTCGGCGTCGAGTTGGTGGAGGTACTCGGCGATGCCGTGGCCGGTCTGGCCTTCGTAGGTCCAGCGGGCGAGGCCCTCGTTGACGATCGTCGTGTTGGGCTTCACGCCCGCGGGTCCCGGTGCGACGCGCAGCACGTCGGCCTGCAGTTCGTGCACGCGGCCGAGCTTGTCGGTGGCGCGCACGTAGCTGACACGGTGCGTCACGCCGTCGTCGGCGACTTCGGTCTTGACGTCCCAGTCCGTGATGCTCGAGTGCTCGCCGTCCTTCCACACCCAGCCGCGATGCAGGTCGCCCACTTCGGTGCCGATGCGGATACCGCCGAAGTGGACGTCGTCGCCGATGTTGATCGAAAACCAGCGCCACATCTTGGGTCCGCCCCAGCGGCGCGGTCCCCACGACTTGTCGCGGTTGCCGCGCGCGTCGACCAGGGTGTGGCGGACGCCGTCGGCCTCGATGTAACCCGTCCAGGTGCCGGCCTGTTCGAGATGGCCCTTGCCGACAGTCGTCGCGGTCGACGCGCCCGCACCCTTGTTCTCGCGGCCCTGCCCGTCGACACCGATCGCGGGGGTGAGCGCGTCGAACGTCACGTCGATCGCGATGTGGGTCCCGCGGAGTGCGTCGAGGCCGCCGTCGAGATCGCGCACGATCGCGTCGGAGTCGGCCGTGATGCGCCACTGCTGCAGCGGCTCGATGCGCTCGTAGGTGACGCCGGCCACCGTGAGGCCCGAGTCGATCATCTCCTTCTGCTCGCGCACGCCCCCGGCCTGGGCGAGATCCTGGCCCGGGAGCCAGACGTGCATCCCGACGTCGATCGTGCCCTCGTTGGGACGCACCCCGATGCGGGTGTAGAAGCCGGCGTCGACCACGGGGCAGTAGCTGTTGAAGTAGTAGCTCTCCGACCAGGCCGTGTCACCTTCGACCGGGTGGGCGAAATCGTGTTGCGCGTCGAGAATCGGCATGCCGGGCACGCTAACCCGGTGCGGTCCCCCGTATCATCCCGCCCATGTCGCCGTTACACGTAGCCGAGCGGGCCCTCCTCGAAGAACGCCGCCACCTCACCCGCGAGGAAGCCCTGGCCGTGGCCGCACTCCCGCTCGACGACCTGCCGTCGGTCATCGCGCTCGCCCACCAGGTGCGCCTGGCGTGGTGCGGCCCCGAGGTCGAACTCGAGAGCCTGATCAACGCGAAGTCGGGCGCATGCCCCGAAGACTGCGCGTTCTGCTCACAGTCCGTCCGGTTCGACACCGGCGTCGACGTCTACGCGTTCCTCGACATCGACGAGGTCGTCGCCGCCGCGCACGCCACCAAGGCCGCGGGCGCGACCCAGTTCTGCATCGTCGTCGCGGTGCGCGGCCCCGAGGAACGGTTGTTGCGCCGGGTTATCGACGCAGTCGACGCCGTGCAACGCGAAACTGGCCTCGAAGTCGCGGTGTCGCTCGGTCTGCTCAAGCAGGAGCAAGCCGACCGGCTCGCCGCCGCCGGTGTGCGCCGCTACAACCACAACCTCGAAGCGTGCCGAGAACTGTTCCCGACCATCTGCACGACGCACTCGTACGACGACCGGGTCGCGACCGCGACGATGGCACGCGATGCGGGCATGGAACTCTGCTGCGGAGGCATCCTCGGCATGGGCGAGACACTCGAACAGCGCGTCGACTTCGCGTTCGAGCTGCGCGAGCTCGACCCGTGCGAAGTGCCCATCAACTTGCTCGACCCCCGCCCCGGTACGCCGATGGGCGACTACGAGACACTCAGCCCGCGCGAAGCGTTGCAGGCCATCGCGCTGTTCCGCTTGATCCTCCCTGGCGCGTGGCTGCGGCTCGCGGGTGGACGCGAACGCGTGCTCGGCGAGCTCCAGGCGATGGGCCTGCTCGCGGGTGCGAACGCGCTGATCGTCGGCAACTACCTCACGACGATCGGGCGCGAACCCGAAGCCGACCACGCACTCCTCGAAGCGTTGGGCATGCCCATAGCCGTTGGTCCCGGTGAAGGCCGCTTCATCGTCGACGCCACCGGCGCCCACCCGATGCCGGCCCGGAAGTCGATCCCGCTCACCGTCCAGCAGTAATCAGCGAGGCGCCGGCGGAGCCGGACCGACCACCCGAAGCCGCACGGGCGAGAGAAGGCGGAGCGCCTAAGCCGAGCCAAGAGAAGTAGTCAGGTGGCTCGTCTCGTTGTACGAGGCGATGAACGCGGGGCCGTCGCTCCCTCGCCGGTCGATGCGCGTGATCGACGCGATGTCGAGGTGCATGCGGAACGACGCCCGCTCGTCGACACCGAGTGCCAGGCACACGGCGCCTTTGATGGGCGAGACGTGACTCACGGCGACGACGAGTTCGGGGCCGAGTTGTTCATCGCAGAACGACGCGACCCGCGCGGTCACGTCGACCAATGACTCGCCGCCCGGCGGCGCGAACTTCGGATCGGCCCGCCACGCATCCCATTCGGCAGCGGCGATCTCGGAGAACGCGCGCTGATCCCACTCGCCGTAGTCGAGTTCGACCAGGCGGTCGTCGATCTCAATGTCGAGCCCGAGCCCGTCGGCAATGACGCGCGCCGTGTCGGCGGCGCGCCGCAACGGGCTCGTCACGACCCGCGCGACCGGCGCACCGCGCAGGCTCTGTGCGAGCCGGCCGGCTTGTGTGAGGCCGAGGTCGGTGAGTTCGCGGTCGACTCGGCCTTGGAGCTGACCGGCGGCGTTGACCGCGGTCTGACCGTGGCGAACGAACACGATCACGCCGAGACCAGCTTGCCTGATTTCGTGAACGATCGGCGTCGTTGCGGATCGCGCAGACCGAACCGCCGCCACACCCACACCATGGCCACGGCGCCGAGCGCTTCCAGCGCGACGACGACGGGCCAGACCGGGAGCAGCGGCGCGTGGGGACGCTCGGCCCCGAACGCCGGCCACCAGAACACCTCTTGGTGCAACCACGCCCCGCCCAATACCAGGCCGCAGAACCACCCGATCGCGAAGCTCAGTGCGCGCCGGCGCCGCAACCGGCGCCCGCGCCCCGCGAACGCGAGCATCGAAACGACGAGCACGCAGACCGCGGCGAGCAGCGTGTGGCCGTACGACTGGGCACCGAACGGCGCGTCGACGATGAGCGGCGCCAGCGCACCGATCGCGACGAGCCGGAAGTCGAGCCCGCCGCTCTGGAACACGTTCCACACGCCGAAGATCGACCCGAACGCGCGCCAGAGGATCATGCCGAGTCCAGTGCCTCGTTCACCAGCGCGTCGGCCTCGGTGTTCTCGGCGCGCGGCACGTGCGCGAGGTCGACCTCCTGGTACCCGCGCAGGAGTTCGCGAGCCTGGTCGTAAAGCGGTCGCAGATGGGCTTGGCGCACGCGATACTCGCCGAGGAGCTGCTTGATCATCAGCAGCGAGTCGGCCCGCACGCGCACGGTCCGCGCGCGAAACGGTGCGGCGGCGCGGAGCCCGCCGATGAGCGCCTCGTACTCGGCGACGTTGTTGGTCGTGATGCCGATGCACTCGCTGACCGTCGCCAGCACCTTGGGGGGGTCGACCGACGGGTCCAACACGACCGCACCGATCGCCGACGGCCCCGGGTTCCCACGCGACCCGCCGTCGCTGAACACCACGACGGTGTCGACCTGATCAGGTTCGGTCGCGTCGGCTTCGAACGGCAGGTTCGGCTGGTTCACGGGACGAGGATCGCGCCGCAGTTATCGCAGTACGCGACTTCGGCTCCCGCCATCTTGCGAATCTGCTCGGCCTCGGTCGACGGGATCGACAGGTGGCACGCCTGGCACGTCACTCCCACGAGACGGGCTGCACCCGCACCGCGGTTCTTGGCCCGGCGGCGTTCGTAGTCGGCAAGCAGCGGGGCGGCGATCCCGGCGGCGAGGTCGCCGCGCGCGGAGGTTTCGGCGGCCGTTTCGGCGTCGATCTCGGTCTCGGCGGCGGCGATTGCGGCCGCGAGGCGATCGATCGCAGTGGCAACGTCTGCGACCCCCGCGTCAAGACCTGCGAGTTGCGTGTCGAGGGTCTCGCGCGCTTCCATCACTTCGAGTTCGCGGTCTTCGATGTCGGAGCGGTGCTTCTTGAGCATCTCGACGTCGGCCTGCAGCGCCTGCAACTCGCGCGGCGACGTCACCGAGCCGCTGTACAGGGTCTTTTCGACATCGGCGGCCTTGGCACCAACCGTGCGCGACTCGTCGTCGAGGCGCTTTTCGTCGGCCAAGACCTCGTCGCGCTCTTTGCGCACCGTCGCGGCACCGCCGCGAGGCATCACCCGCTCGCGCAGTTGCGTGTCGAGTTCGGCCCGTTCGGGCAATGCCTCGCGGCGGTGCCGCAGCCGGTCGAGCGCGACATCGTGCTCCTGGACGAGGAGCAGTGCTTCGAGTTCCTCAGCAGTCATGGGGTGGTCTGCGGAGGCTGGGTGACGGGAGCGGTCGGCGCCGGAGTCGCCGGAGTCGACGGTGGCGACGTCGTCGGAGGCGGCGCCGACGTGACGGGAGGCGGCGGCACGACCGTCGTCACATCGGGCGGGACGGTCGTTTCACCGGGCGGGACCTCACTTGTCGTCGGCGGCACCGTGTCGTCGGAGATGAAGTCGCGGGTGAACTCGCGCCCGTGCTCGGTGACACGCTGGCCTGTCGGCCACAACTTCTCGTCCGGCGCGGTGAACTCGACGACCGGGAGGTCCCGATGGAGCGGGGTCATGATGGCGTTCCAGATGAGCGCGGGTTGGCGGCCACCCTGCACGTTGTTGATCCCGAACTCGTTCATCGACCGGCTGGCGTGCGGGTAGCCCATCCACACCGCGACGGTGTACTGAGCCGTGTAGCCCACGAACCAGGCGTCACTGTTGTCGTCGGTGGTACCGGTCTTGCCCGCCTGCGGCCGGCCGATGTCGGCCCGGGTACCGGTACCGCTCTTGACGACCTCGGAGAGCATCGACGTGAGCGTACGCGCGTCCTGCGGTTGGAGGACGCGGTCACCTTCCTGGTCGGCTTCGTAGATCACGTCGCCGTCGGGACCCTCGATCTTCGTGACGAAGATCGGCGGTAGGTGCACGCCTTCGTTCGCAAACGTCGCGAACGCCTCGGCCATGTCGAGCATGTTGGTGTCGGAGGTTCCGAGGGTCAAGGCCGGTACCGCGTCGAGCTTCGAGGTGTCGATGCCGAGCTTGCCCGCCATCTCCTTGACCCGCTCGGCGCCGTCGTCGCCGAAGTGACCCGGTCCGAGCGACGTGATGGTGCGGATGAACGCGCAGTTGTTCGACTTCGCGATGGCATTCGTGAGCGTGAGTGTTCCCCCACTGCAGTTCGCGGTGTAGTCCTCACCCGGGCGTTCGATCGTGACGGTGTTCCCGCCGACCCTGTCCCTCGGTGAATATCCGGCGTCGAGCGCGGTCGCGAGGGTGATCGCCTTGAACGACGAGCCCGTCTGGCGGCCCGTCGTCGTAATCGGGTTGTACTCCAGTTCGGAGAAGTCGAATCCGGGATACATCGCCCGGACCGAGAGATCCTTGTTGTCGATGACGACGACGGATGCGACGACCTCACCGTCGGGCAGGATTTCCTTCACCGACGAGAGCGCGATGAAGTCGATGAGTTGGTCGTACGTCGTGTGGATATTGAGGCCGCCGCGGAACACCGCGTTGTACCGCGCCGCCTGGGTTGCGCCCAGATATTCGGCTACGTCGCCTTCGACATTGGGGTCGTCGTTCAGCAGGACCTCGATCACCTCGGTCGTGAAGAAGTCGCGCTTCTTGTCGGGGTTCCGCGCCTGCGTCGGTAGGGGTTCGAGGTTCGCGAAGTCGGCCTCTACTTGGGTGATGACGTTCGTCTCGACCATCGCATCGAGCACGAGCGCCCGCCGGCGCGCGGCCCGGTCGGGATGCGTCACCGGATTCAGGTTCTCGGGCGCCTGGATGAGAGCCGCGAGCAACGCTGCCTCGCCAAGTGTGAGGTCTTTGGGGTCCTTGTCCCAGTAACGCGTTGCCGCCGACTGCACGCCGTATGCGCCGTTGCCGAGATAGATCACGTTCAGGTAGCGCTCGAGGATCTCGTCCTTGGTGATCGCGTCTTCGAGCCGGATCGCGACCGCGGCTTCCTGCACCTTCGTCTGCAGGTCGCGGTCCTGCTTCGGGTCGGTCATGGTGACCTTCACGAGCTGCTGCGTGATCGTCGACCCGCCCTGTTGCACCTCGCCGGCGTCGAGGTTCTGGAACAGGGCTCGCGCGACACCGTTCCAGTCGACGCCCTCGTGCTCGTAGAACTTACGGTCCTCGATCGCGATCACGGCGTCGATCAGGTTCTGGGGAACCTCTTCGAGCGTGATCGGCGTCCGGTCCTCTTCGGCGAACAGCTCGGTCATGAGGTTGCCGCTGCGGTCGAACATGAACGACGTCTCGTCCGACGTGATCGTCGCCGGGTCGATGGGACTGAAGTCGGTCACGTCCTTGAACTCGGCGCCGGCCGGGGCCAGGAGCGCGAGCGAGCCACCGAGCGCGGCGCCGCCCACGGCGACGGTAATGACGAACAGGACGACGAAACGGAGGAACTTCACGGGCCGCACCAGAATGGCATACGCGAACCGTGGTTCAGGGTTCGGCGAACGCCATCGGGACAATCGGCGCGGGGTCCTCGCGTTCTGCGGCCGCCAGGGTCCCTACCAGGGCAATCGCCGCGTCCAGCTCGGGGCCGCTCACGACCACCTCCCGGGGGCCGGCGGGGTGCAGGAACACGAACACGCACCGGGCAACGGCGATGCCCGTGGCCGCGGCGACGGCGTACGCATACGCCGCGCCCTGGACGCGGTAGTGCGCAAGGCGCGCTTCGAGCTCGGCATCGGAGCCGATCGCGTCGGTCTTGTAGTCGACGACAGTGAGGAGGCCGTCGTCGTCGCGGTAGATGAGGTCGACGTATCCCTCGACCGTGATGTCGGCCAGCGGCACCGCGACGTAGGTCTCGCGCCAGTGGGGACGCGCGGCCGCGGCGCGCACCGTGGGCGCGTCGACGGCGGCCCGGGCGAGCGCGGCGATCATGGCCGCGTGGGCGAGGACACCTTCGGCCGCCGACTGGGCGGCGGCGGCGTCGTCGATGCCGGCGCCGGTCGCGAGGTCGACGGTCTGGAGCACGGCGTGCACCGCCCGCCCGATTGCCGTTCCGTAGCGGCCCTTGTTCCAAGGTGGCAGTTCGAGATCGCGCGATTCCTTCGCGAGTCCCGGGTCGGGCTTGTACTCCGCACCGACTCGTTGCGCCAGCGTGGTCGCGGCGACGAAGCGGCGTCGCTGACCGCGCCGGAACGCTTCCGCACGTTCGACGTCCCAACCCGCCCGATCAGGCGGCGGCGCCACGACCGGTGGCGCACCCCGTTGCACCGAACCGGGCGCGCGCGTGAACTCGTCGAACACGGTCCCTCGCGACGCGGTCCAGAGGAGTTCGGCGTGGGTCCAGGTCGGCCGGTCGTCACCCAGGTCGCGCGCCTTGCGGTGGACGGAGACCACGAGGTGGTCGCGCGCCCGCGTGCACGCGACGTAGAGGAGCCGGAGCTTTTCGTGGAATCCCATCTGTTCGTCGATGGGTTTGTGCAGCTCGAACTCGTCGGTCTGCACGCCGGGCCCGAGACGAATCTCGCACCCGCCGCCGGGCGGGAACAACACGTCGACCCCGCCCCGTGCGGTCTGCGCCTTCGTCGTCATTCCCGAGCAGATCACGATCGGGAACTCGAGACCCTTGGCGCCGTGCACGGTGAGGATACGGACCGCGTCGTCGTCGGTTTCGGGCAGGACGGTCTCGACCACACGTGCGCCTTCGACACCCTGGCGTGTCGCCCACGCGAGGTAGTCGCGCAACGACCCGCCCGTCGATTCGGCGAACGCCCGGGCTTGGTCGACGACGAAACGCACGCGGCGGGCAATGTCGCGGAACCGGCCGCTCAGCGCGCCCACTTCGAGCACGCCGCGGTCGCGCACGAGCCGTTCGAGGAGCTCGCTCGGCGTGAGCCACCGCCGTTCCTCGTGGAGCCCCCCGAGATAGCGCATCGCCTCCGCAACCGGGTGTTCGGGTGCTATCGCATCGGGCACGGGTGCCGTGATGTCCCAGCGCCCGCGATGCTCGACGTGGTATTCGAACAAGTCGTCGTCGCCGCACCCGAACAACGACGAACGCAGCGTCGTGACCAACGCGAGTTCGTCGGTCGCGTCGTCGACGGCGCGCACCGCCGAGAGCAGGTCGCGTACCTGGCGCGTCGCGTACACCAACGAGCTGGTCTCGGCGCGGTACGGGATGCCCGCGTCGTCGAGCGCACGTTCGAGGAAGCCGAGCGACGTGCGCGCGGGCAAGAGGATGCAGATGTCGCCGAGGCAGGCGGCGCGCCACTCGCCGTCGTCGTGCACGGCCCAACGGTCGTTGATGGCGGCCCGGACCGCACCGACGACGTCGGCCGCCTCGCGTACGCGCAGCGTTGCGGCGTCGGGCTTGTCGTCGTGCGGTTGGGTGCCCAGCAACGACATGGCCGGACCGACCGGTGCCGCGTCACGTGTCGGTTCGAGCGCGTGGTATTCGGGCTGGGAACCGGGATGCGCCGTGATGAGGTCGGCAAAGACGCGGTTGACCCAGTCGAGCACGGGCCGGACCGTGCGGAAATTGCGGGTGAGGAGCAACGACTCGACCGCGAGCGAGTCGCGCGCCGATAGGAACGTCGCGATGTCGGCGCGCCGGAACCGGTAGATCGACTGCTTGGGGTCGCCCACGAAGAACAAGCGGCCCGGTTCGATGGCGACGTCGGTCCACGCGCGGTCGGCCGCGCCCGCGTCGTCCGAAGCCAGCAACACGGCGAGCTCGATCTGGATCGGGTCCGTATCCTGGAACTCGTCGATCAACAGCCGGCGGTAGCGGGCCCGCAGCCGGGCCCGGGCCCGCACCCCGTGCTCCGGATCGCGCAGCAATGCGCGGGCGAGGACGAGCAGGTCGTGGAATTCGAGCTCGCCCGCGGCGCGCCGTTCGGCGACATCGGCCGCGGTGAACTCGGCGATCACGCTCGCGAGCCGCCGCACCGCCGCGTTGGCGACGGCGCCGAGCACGGCCTCGCGCTGGTCGTCGAGATGGATGACACGCGCCCGGACCGTATCGATGTCGCAGCGCCAATTGCCCTTGCGGCCCGTCCGGCTCACGCGGAACGACGGCCCCGCCCGTAGCAGCCGCAGGCGCTCGATGTCGTCGGGCGCGGCGCGCAGCTTCGCCGCGTAAGCCGCGCACTCGTCGAGGCGCAGGACCATCTTGTCGTCGGCGTCGATACATTCGCCGCGCAACCCGCACGTCGCTTCGAGTTCGTCGATCCACGGGCCGACCGCGATCAGCGGCAGCGGCGGCGGGGCGTCGAGACGGTCGAGGAGGTCCCAGTTGTCGCCGAACTTCTCGGCCAGGGTCCGCAACTTCGCCAGCGTCACCCCGGTCGCGAGCGCGACGAGGACCGTCTCCTCGTACTCGGGATGCTCGAGCAGCTGGTCGACGAACCGGCGCCACCGCTCGTCGAACGCAACACCCGACGCGATCTCGTCGCGCACTTCGATGCGCGGCGGGAGCCCGGCCTCGATCGGCAGTTCGGTGAGCAGCGCCTGCGCAAACGCGTGCAGGGTCGAGATCGCGGCGTGGTCGAGGTCGTCGAGAGCGATCCGGCACGTGTCGTCGGTCGGCGCGTGCTGTTCGAGCGCGCGCCGGACGCGGTCGCGCAGCTCGGCCGCCGCCTTCTCGGTGAACGTGATCGCAGCGACGTGGCGCATCGGCACACCCTCGTCGCGTACGAGCGCAACGATCCGCTCCACGAGCGCGTGGGTCTTGCCCGTTCCCGCCCCGGCCTCGACGAAGAGCGTCTCGCCCAAGCGCGTCGTAATCGCCTCGCGCACGGTGTCGTCGCCCACGGGAGCGAAGAGCGCGAGCTGGTCGTCACTCATCGGATTGGAACAGACTCGTGAACGGCTCCATCGCCGGGGCCGCGGCCTTGCGCTCCCACTCGCGCCAGCGGTCGCCGGTACCGAGCCCGTCGGGGTCGCAGTAGTGACAGCCCACCCACATGCGCGGCCCCGGTGGCTCGGGGACACTCGGGAAACACCCGGCGTCGATACCGTCGACGATCGCGCGCACCACCTCGTCGAACACGTCGTCGACCGCGGCGTCGACCTCGTAGCCGATGCGCTCGTCGCCGCCCCGGCCGACGAACCAGTACTGCGCCTCGACCGGCGCGTCGGCGGCGTCGAACGCGGCGCGTGCCGCGTACGCGTACAGCGGCAGCTGTAGCCGCTTTCCACCGAGGACGGGGTCGTCGGGTCCGAGGCCCCGGTAGCTGTCGGGTTTGCCGTTCTTGTAGTCGATGACGACGAGCCGGCCGTCGGCGGCGCGGTCGACCCGGTCGGCCGCGCCGCGGAAGCGCAACACCCGCCCGTCGGAGAGCGGCACTTCCAGGCGGTCGAACGCGAGCTCGGTCGCGAGCGTTTCGGCACCACGTTCGGTTCGGTACTCGGTGTCGGCGTCGAGCCACGCGTCGAGCTCGGCCCACAGCACGCGCCGGTCGCGGTTCCAGAGGAGGCGCCGGCCGGCGAGGCCGCGCGCCTCGACCCGCGCGCACTCCTCGTCGAAGATGGTCCGGAGGTCGGTCCGGTCGGCGGCCCGTCCCCCGCCCCTCACGAAGCGGTCGAGCACCGCGTGCACGAGCGAACCACGGTCGAGCGGCGACAGCTGGATCACGTCTTCGGGACGTTCGACCGGGTACACGTGCAGCAGGTGCTTCACGAAGTACGCGTGCGGGCACGCGACGAACGTTTCGAGCCGGGTCGCGGACACCACGACGCGTTCGGACGCAGGCCCGACGACCGCGAGCCGATCGCGCAGGTGCGAGAGGTTGCCGTCGAACCGGGTGAACTCACGGCTCCGGCGGGCGTCGACCAGGTCGGCGGCGCGCTGGACCGCCCGCGTTCCGGGCGGCGCCCCGGCGAGCACGCT
>Ga0163150_10004923_pt1 | contig 17489 bp, 19 predicted proteins | sample OliLakLV19P2IB_FD_148628 | JGI IMG/M metagenome (GOLD analysis project Ga0163150, IMG submission 148628) | Freshwater microbial mat bacterial communities from Lake Vanda, McMurdo Dry Valleys, Antarctica - Oligotrophic Lake LV.19.P2.IB | ecosystem: Environmental > Aquatic > Freshwater > Lake >...
ATTTTGAAACTAACTGACTGAAAATCATTCAATCATGTTATCCCTAAACCTTGCAATTAACCTATAACTTCTACACCCATAGACCTTGCGGTTCCCCGGATAATTTTTTCAGCCGCGGCTAAATCGTTAGCGTTCAAGTCGCTCATTTTCTTTTCGGCAATTTCACGGATCTGTGCTGCTGAAATTTTACCCACTTTAGTGGTCAACGGGTTAGCAGAACCTTTCGTAAGGCCAATTGCCTTCATGATTAGGTTGGCCGCAGGGGGGGTTTTGAGGATAAAAGTAAAACTTCTGTCCTCAAAAATGGTCATTTCAACCGGGGTTAACATGTCTCCGCCAGCGGTCTTGTCGTTGAATTCTTTAACAAACGCGGCAATGTTAACTCCATGGGGTCCAAGGGCCGTACCTACAGGAGGCGCCGGAGTAGCTTTCCCCGCTGGAAGCTGGAGCTTTAATACTATCTTAACTTTTTTTGCCATAAAAATAAATTTAAATTATAAATACCAAGTATCAAATTACAAATTACTAAACAAACCAGAAGCCCAAAGTTTAAAATTTTAAATATTGGAATTTGTTTAGAGTTTAGAAATTAGTGTTTGTAATTTCATCCCAGTTCATAATTCGAGAAGCGCGAATTATAAATAAGAGATAAAATTATTTTCTTCTCAATCCAAAAATCAACAAGATAACTCCCAAAACAAGACTTACCCAACCTTTCCAATTGTAAAAATTAGATAAATCTTTACCCACTAGGTCAATTATGCCTAGAATTATCAACAAAATTTATCCTGTGATATCCCATGACTTCCTAACTTCCCAAGCCATTTTAGAATCTGGGTTTAAGCTGTTTTTCTTCTCTTTACATAAAATTATATTAAATCTATTCTTGATCCTAGATCCAACTCCGAGGACGGTATGACACTTTTAAATTCTGTGGCTTTCTGTATTGTTCCCACTGCGGTTTTCCGTAACTACATTTTTTTAACTTGCAGGAAATCCAGCTCCACTGGTGTCTCGCGGCCAAAAATAGTAACCATCACTTTTACTTTGCCATGAGCTTCGTCTATGCCGCCAACCTTGCCCTCATAATCTTTAAAAGGACCGTCGGTAATTTTAACCAGCTCACCTGCCGCAAAGTCAACTTTATACTTTGGCTCATCAGCGCCCATCCTCTTCTTTAAGTAGTTAAGCTCTTCGTCGGCAATTGGGCTCGGGATTGTGCCACTACCTACAAAACCGGTGACATTGGGAGTGTTTCGCACAACATACCACGAGTCGTCGGTTACTATCATGTCCACTAAAACATAACCGGGAAAGATTTTTTCTTCCACTGTTGTCCTACGGCCTTCTTTAATCTTAATTTTCTTTTCCTTTGGAACAAGCGCGTCAAAAATCTTGTCCTGCATATCCATACTCTCAATGCGCTGTTTTAGGTTAAAAGCAACACTGTCTTCGTATCCTGAATAGGTGTGAAGAACGTACCAATGGCGCTCTCCGGTAACTTGTTGTCGGCTCATTAGATTAAAGGCTTATAATTAATAATGTAAAAAATAAATGTCACGATAACCAATACAATTTCACAACTTAAAGAAATTCTTAAACCTTTTGCGTATTCTTTAAGGAAAATCAGCCAGTAACCAATGAAGCTTTTCCGCATTGCGGCCTGCATATGTGAGTCAACCCCTGCCTGGTTTGTTACCGGAAACAGGGAATATACCTTATGGCTTAAGGGCCAAAGCCACATTATTCCGTACTGAATGCTATCCAAAAGAAAATGCGACCACGAACCCAGCCAGAGTAACAACCCAACAAATTTCCAAAAAGGATCGGATAAAATAAAAAATATACTTACCCCCGCCAATAACCACAGCACCGGAGCATGACTGAAATATAAACGGTGACTGCCTTTACTAGGGTCTGTTTTAAATGCCTTTGATTTGGCAAAAGAATAAAACATATCCAGGTCAGGCGCGAATCCAAAAAATATTCCCCACCAGAGCAAGTGTGTAAGCTCAAGCCCCGATACCTGGGGATATGTAATTTTTATAAGAGCTGTGGCGGTTAAAAAACCTGCCGCAATGTGTCCCGGTGGCAACATAACCAAACCGCCTTTATTTCTTATCTACTTATAATTGCGGCAAAAAGCTTAAGCAAACCATAATCTGCCGCGCCTAAAATTACAGACACTACAAGACTAAAGACAATTACAGTGATCGTGTACCTTATAGTTTCTTGCTTAGAAGGCCAAATAACCTTGGCAAGCTCGGTTCTCACTTCAACAAAAAATTGGGTGATTTTCATATATAAACCTAAATCTGTTAATTGCTGGCCTGACCACTAAAAAGCCTTTTTTAAAAGGCCTCGGAGGCCTTTATTGCTGTTATTATAGGTAATAGTTAAATATATGTCAATATTGACAAAACACTAAAAAAATGGCCTGGTTAACTAACTCGCTTGAATTCTATTTGTCATCAGAGGAAAAGTTTAATATGTCCATGGCAAGATCACAAACCAAAAAATAAAGAAGCCCTGGCTGCGACCCTTATCTAAAACTTTCTTACTCACCTTCCGTTACCTTTGGTGTCAAAATTTCCACTACCTTGGCGTATACCACGTCTAAATTAGTGTCTGCTTTTACGAAATAGGCGTCTATGTGCAGTGCCTGAGTTCTTAGAATGTCTTTATTTGTCCATAAATTGCTTAACACTACGACCGGCAAAGTAGAGAGAGTTTTGTCTGCGTTTTTCCTTATAGCCTCCAATACCCCAAATCCGTCCACTTTTGGCAACAGCAAATCCAGCAACATAATATCCGGCTTGCTTTCAGCGGCAATAGCTAAGGCTCGCTCCCCGTCTTCGGCCGCTAAAACGTTAAAGGCGGATTTAAAATGTACGACTAACAAGTCCCTAAGCATACCGTCATCTTCTACAATAAGAACTGTTTTTGCGAAATTTTGCATATTATTAATTTAAATTAATTCTACACCAGCAGTATACCACATGCCGGCCTTATTTTAAAAGATCGAGGCTTTGGTTTACAACCCCTATTTTCCCGACCTTTACCTGAGTATTTGCCGCAGTCCGGGCAGGTTGATTGGGTTGTTTGTATTTTGCAACAAGTGTGTAGTACCCCGGGTTTGCAAGCAAGAAAAATTTCCCGTCCTGCCCTACTTCTGTTTTGCCCAGTATGACATCTGGAAACAAGGGATTGTGCAGCTCTAATATCAAATGTTCCAGGTTTACAGGGTCTGCGGTGGTAACCAGACCCCATAAACGTTCATGGGGCAAAAGCACATTGGCTCCCAAAAGCCAGGCATAAACCAATAAAATAGCTACCCAAGATACCGAATGACTTGGGTAGGTAAAAATTAAATTAACCCCTGCCAAGGCAAAAATAAACCAAAACAAAGACTGTATTAAGCGGCTCCGTAATAACTTAACATAAGGATTATTATCCACCATATGTTTCTTGGCTTGCTGGTTCCAGTCTTTAGCCACGGGATCCATGGGAATATTGGGAGCTACCACTTCAGTTCCGCCAGTAAGTTCAATAAATTCTCCGTGATATAGATGATCATAGACTCCGTCATTTGAAGCACTAACTATGGTCGACGGAAATGAATAATTTGTTTTACGAACTAAAATTTTAAATTTCCCCGGCCTTGCTAAAAAACCATACCGTCCCGACAAATCGGTAACTCCGGTCTGTACAGCATGGGTACTGTCTACATACACTAAATTTATAAGAACGGGGTCAAGCGGTTGTTTGTTAACGCTGTCGTACACCACTCCCCAAAATTTTCGGCGTTTACGCATCCCAAAAAAACGCAAAACATCATTCAGACGTCCCACAAAAAGAGACCAAAAACGGTAATAACGGCTCAAACTCAAACTATGACTGTCAGGAACAAATTTTTCTACAGATGTTTGCATGCTCGCTTTAGACGTTTAATACTCAATTAATAAATTAATGCGGCTATAATACTAAGGGGCTTCCCGGCTCTACCGCCACAATAATCACGATTAGGCAATGCTAAAAATTCAGAAAACGGGAATAAATAAAGCCAAGAAGTTAACTTTTCAATGTTATTGCCTGATTACCTTTGCGAGGCGCCAGATTACATTACAAAATAGGATTTTTGAATTTTTCCCTGGCAACTTGCACAACATTACCCAACAACTTAGCAACAGTTACCGGCCCCACTCCCCCCGGAACAGGAGAAAGGAATCCTGCTGTCTGAGACACTGTTTCAAAATCTACGTCACCTATAATTCCGCCGTTCGATTCCGATGTGCCCGCGTCTATTACTACCGAACCTTTTTTAATTCCCTCACCGGTTATTAATTTACCTTTGCCCGTGGCCGAAACTATTACATCCGCCTCTTTTAAAAGTTGTGGGATATTTGAGGTAAACTTATCTGCCACGGTCATGCGTAAACCCCTCTGTCTCAATAAAAACGCCACGGGTCTGCCTACCAGTTCTCCTTGGCCAACCACAACAATGGACTTGTTGGTTATATCCAAGTCTAATGAATCTAAAATTGCCATGACCGCGGCGGCTGTAGGAAAAAGCAAAGAGCCTTGCCCCTCATAAAAAAGTCTTGTGTTCACTTCACCGGTACAATCTACATCTAGAGAAGGGTCAATTGCATTGAGCACCTCCGCTCGGCCTAAGGAAGCAGGCAATGGCAACTGGACAATAAGGCCGGCCATCCGCGGCAGATTATTTAATTTTTTTATTTCGGCAACTAACTCAGCCGTGGGAATGGAAGATGGAAAATCCGCGCGCCTAAATTCTATGCCTATTGTTTCCGCAAGCCGGCCCTTCATTTTTACGTATTGAGCGGAAGCGGGATCTTCGCCTACCAACACGTCGCAAAACATGGGGCGAATGGGAAGACGCGAAACATCTTCTTTCAACTTACTTAAAATGTCTTGTGAGATTTTTTTACCGTCAATTATCATGAAACCTTATTATTATTGTAACAACAGAACTTCTTTCTTAATACAAGCATAGAGCATGAATGAAATATGGTCAAAGAGAAATGGAAAACCCCAGTGTTTAGTTCTTAGTTGCTAGTTATTAGAAAGACAGGATGCATTATGTGACCCTATTGCTTATGAGGATAATTATAATTAATCCCGTCAGTCAGCCACTACTTATTTTCCTAGTGTCCCATTCTATTTTTGGACCACCAATCGAAAGCGTCTCGTACCACAGGTTCAGCAACTGCATTTCCTTCTCCACCAGCCTCTACCAGCACGGTAATAACAATTTGAGGGTCCTCATATGGCGCATACGCGGTAAACCAAGCATGAGTCCTGCTCGGGTCGGAGCCGTCAAATTGAGAAGTTCCGGTCTTTCCCGCAGAAGTGATAGATAGTGTACTCAAAGGTTTTGCTGTTCCACTTAAAACTGTTTCTCTCATCCCCTCCTGAACAATCTTTAATGTTTTGTCAGTTATAAACTTTTCAATGCTGACTTCAGGCTTGCTCTCAAAAATTACTTCTCCATTCCCATTTTGAACTTTATTAATAATACGAGGTTTGAACCCAACCCCATTATTGGCAATAATAGCCGTCCATTGGGCGACCTGCAGGGGAGTTACCAGCATATCCCCTTGTCCAATGCCGGTATGATAAGTGTCGCCCAAATACCATTTGCTCAAAATGGCGTCTTCTTTAAAATAATTTTCTTTCCACGCAGGATCAGGCACTAAACCGGATTTCTCTCCGGGTAAATCTATTCCCGTTGGCTTTCCCACCCCAAACTTCCGGTAATATTCAGCGAGCTTGTCCGCGCCCAATCCTTCAGGCACCGGGGAATTTGGATACCCACCGGAAACGGTATAAAAGAAAATATCACTACTAAGGGCGATAGCAGAACGTACATTTAACACGCCCAAACCACTTAATTTCCATCCCACGAATTTATAACTAATTTCCGGATTAAACTGGTTGGGTACCACAATAGAGCCCCGGTCGTTAATGACAGTATTTTCATTTATAAGGCCCTCTTCCAGCGCAGCAGCAGCCACCATAGGCTTGACGGTTGAACCCGGGGGATAAGTTCCGGCCATAATCCGATTAAACAGGGGTAAGGTTTTGTCGGTCAGCAACTTCTGATAATCGTCTTTTTTTATGCCATGGGCAAATAAATTATTGTCAAACCCTGGTAAACTAATAAGCGCCAAGACTTCGCCGTTTTTTGGGTTAATGGCAATGGCCGCAGCTTTGGTAGAAAGGTGGGATTTTTCCTGTAAAGACTTGTGTAATTCTTCTTGCAGGCCTTTGTCTATATTTAAAACAAGGTTATTGCCAGGAGTGGGGCTGTTCTCGCCTAAGATATCCAAAGGCTTTCCAGTTGCATCCACTTCAACTAAATTTTGTCCGTTCGTACCATGTAAGAATCTTTCGTAAACAAACTCAATCCCAGTTTTGCCAATAAAGTCGACACTGTCATATTTTTCTTTGTCTATTTTGCTAAATTCATCCAAATCTCCCGGACTCAATAACCCCGTATATCCCAGCAGATGGGAAAAAAGAGGCGCTTCCAAATACTGGCGAATGGGGATGTTTTGTACGGAAAATCCTAAAAATTCCGAAGCATGGCTAGCAAAGAGAATGCTTTGGTCCTGGCTAATGTCCTGCTCAACAACTACGGGGTTTAAGGAACTCCTGCCAACATTTTTCAGCTGGTCAATTTTAGCGGAAGAATCCAGCCCTAGGAGTTTTGCCAGGCGTCCCACCTCTTCGTCCAAACCCTCTTTGGGCAAGTCAAAAGGAACTGCCACCAAGTTATAACTGGCCGTATTTTGAGCCAACATCTCCCCTCTTCGGTCTAAAATAAGCCCTCGGGGCGCCAAAAGACTCTGAGCTCTAACGCGGTTGTTTTCAGAAAGAGAACGAAAACTGGCTCCATTAATAATTTGGAGGGAAAAGATTTTTATGCCTATAATTAAAAAACTTACCGCTAACAACGTCCACAACCAGGTGAGCGCGGGAGCATGACGCTCGTCGTCGTGGACGCCCTCCACATAACTCTGGGTATCAAGAGCAGATTCATCCCAATCTAAAGGCCTGGACTGCTCGCCCTTGGAAAAACCGGTATAAATTTTAAATGGATCACGCATGGTTTTGAAATAATAGACTATCTAATAACTTGCTGTCTACTAAACAGCTTAATAAGACCGCTCTTGAGCAACCGCGTTATATTGAAAACTGGATATAATAACAAAGAATTATACAATAATTGCGGAAGGAATGACCGCCATAACAAACCAAAAGATATTTGTTGTGGCCACCACCCTAAGGTAACGGTGACCATGGAGTATAACCATACCCAAAAAAAAGTTATTGCCATGGCGCCGACCATGAATGCCCCTAAATATTTCCAGTTTGTTTGGTAAGTTACAATTGAATTGGCAGTTAAATGAAGGGCATATGCGGCTATTAAAAAAGCTCCCATAAAGGTACCGGGAAAAGCAGAAGCGTAAAAATCTTGAAACAAACCAGCGCATGCGGCAACAAAAAAGAAATCTAAATCATCCTTATCAACCGACAGAGACACCACAAGGAGAAGAAGCATATCGGGAACAACCCCCTTTATTTTAAAGTAACTGAACATACCTGCCTCAAGCGCAAGTACAATAATTATTGCAATGATGTAGGCGATATATTTCATATAATTACTACAAACACTTAGCATTTAGCGAAAAGCATTTAAGACTTCGTATGCCTTGCTTGCCTACCGGCAAATAGGCAAGCCAAGCCGCCCAGGAAACTGAAGTAAGAACCAATCCGCCAGCCGGTGGATCAAATAACAATATTTAAAACAAGGAACAAAACAGAAACGAATGAACCTGATATCTTCTGCCTGGCTAAATGCTACAAGCTAAGTGCTTTCCCTGTGAGCGCTCCCTATTTAACCACAAACACAAACTCCAAGTTATTAAAATCCACGGGACTGACTACAGTAACTTTTTTAAAAAGGTCATTGGAAGTTGAAATAGTGTCACCGACCTGACCGATTAGAATATTTTTAGGGATTTGGGTGTTAATACCTGCAGTAGTTATAAGCCATCCTTTTTCCAAAGGGTCATGGGGAGACAGTTGGTCCAATAAAATGCCGGAACCAAAAGAACCTTTCACGACCCCGACAGATCCGCTTTGGCTTAATGCCGCGTCGGAAGAAAAGTTTGAACTGGTAACAAGTAGGGCGGTGCTAAGCTTGTTGTCCGTATAAATAATTTTCCCCACTAAATACCCTGCGGCCACAATCCCCTGGCCCACAGCTACCCCGTCGTTGCTTCCACAATTGAGAGTTATGGTGTTGGTAAAACTTACCGGATTCCTTGTTAAAACCGTGCAGGGCTGGAGTTGGACTTTAGAGGTTTTAGCAAAGCCAAGTTCAACTTTAAGCGCCTCATTTTCTATTTTTAATTGGTTATAATCTACTACGTCTTGCTGTAAGTGTTGAACCTGTTGCGATAACTGAACGTTCTGGTCAGAAATTTTACGCAAATGATAAACCGTAGAAAAAAAAATTTTAACGGGCTTGGTAACATTTTTAAAGACATAAATAACCGGCCGGGGAGAATTCAAAAAAACAAATTTAACCGGATCAAGCAACCCTTTTACCTGTAAAAATACCAAAAGCGCTCCTACAACCAAACAGCTGGCAAATATGGCAAAGGCTTTGGTATAAATGAATCTCATTCACTAATGCTTTACTAATAAAAAGGTGTCTTATTTATGGAATAAATAACTACCCTGCCTGCCAGTAGGCAGGTGACAACTAATTCAGATTAGTGCACATTAGTTGTCATTCGCTTTTGTCTTTTTATTTGTATATTATCTAATCAACTTAACCGATTAGTTATTTTATCTAGGTATTTTTGCGAACTCAGTCGGCACCAGCACTTCACGCAGTGTTTCCAGGTCTTCCACCACAACTCCCGTACCGCGAACCACACAAGTTAGAGGATCCTCGGCAATAGTTATTGGCATAAGCGTGGCTTCGTGGATAAGCTTATCCAAACCGCGCAGTAAGGCTCCCCCGCCGGCTATAATAATTCCTTTGTCTAATATATCGGAAATAATTTCCGGAGGAATTTCTTCTATGACCGAACGGATGCTGTTTACAATAACTTTGAGGCTGTGCATGAGAGCCTCGCGCACCTGAGTGTCGGAAATAGTTACTTCTTTAGGTAATCCCGAAACCAAATCTCGCCCGCGCATTTGCGCGTACAATGGCTCAGCTAAAGGATAGGCGCTTCCTATTTTTATTTTTACGTCTTCGGCAGTTCGTATTCCAAGCAGTAAATTAAAATTTTCGCGCGCGTAATGAATAATATTTTCATTCATTTCATCCCCGGCAATGCGGACACTTTTGGAAATAACAATGCCGCCCAAAGAAATTACCGCAATCTCGGTAGTGCCACCGCCGATGTCTACAATCATACTGCCCTGCGCATCCTGCACGTTGAGCCGGCTCCCTATGGCGGCGGCCATAGGCTCTTCTATCAAATACGCTTCACTGGCCCCGGCGTTCATGGCCGCGTCCTGCACAGCGCGCTTTTCTACTTCGGTAACTCCTGACGGAATACCAATAACAACTCTCGGACGCCTCAAAAAGGCGTACGTTTGGGCGTGCACCTTGTCTATAAAATACCGAAGCATCGCTTCGGTAACTTCAAAATCTGAAATAACCCCGTCAACCAGTGGTCTGGTTGCCACAATGTGCGGAGGAGTGCGGCCAACCATGCGTCTAGCTTCACTGCCTATAGCCAAAATCTGCTTGGTACGCTGGTTAATGGCAACTACCGAAGGCTCGTTAATAACAATACCCTTGCCCTTTACATATACCAAGGTATTGGCCGTGCCAAGGTCTATACCTATATCTTTTGAAAATTTTTGATAAAACCTGTCAAATATCATGCGGTCCTCAATGCCAAATTTCAAACTCTAAATATCCAAATATAAGCATCCATACTAAGCGAAGCGTAAAAATCCTAGTGGCAATATGGCCTCAAGCAGATAACTACATATTTGACATTTATAGTTTGAAATTATGTTTATTTTAGAAAACTAAGAATCTTTTCTATCTTAACTAATTGTGACTCTTCTGAAGATCGCGCTTTATATTCTACGCTTTCCTGAGCAATCGTTTTACCGGAAACTATAATTCTATGAGGAATACCTATTAAGTCACTATCGGCAAATTTTACCCCCGCGCTGGCTTCCCTGTCATCATACAGCACTTCCATACCACTATCAAGAAAGCTTGTATATAGAGCGTCAGCTGCGGCTTTTACCTCGGGCTTGTCTATATTTAAGGCTAACAAATGCACTTTAAATGGCGCTACGGCATCGGGCCAAACAATGCCTTTTTCGTCATGGAATTTTTCTACAATAACCCCCATAAGACGGGAGGTTCCAATGCCGTAGCAACCCATAATGACGGATTTCTGCTTACCATCATTGTCGGTATAATTTAAATTAAAACTTGTTGAGTATTTAGTTTCAAGTTTGAAAATATTCCCTACTTCGCAAGCTTTGGCTTCTCTAAACTGTGATCCGCCGCAACTTGTACAGACAGCACCGGGTTCATAGACTTCCTTATTTTTTGCCATGGCGCATTTTTCGCAAACATAAATAGTATCTTCGCCGCTTTCAGTTTCTACTTGGTACTCATGAGAAAACTTACTAAAAGTACCCCCGGAAGCTTCCGTAAATAGCGCATCCAAACCTAAACGCTTAAAGATAGCATTGTAAGCCGGAACCATTACTTCATCGTAATATTTTGACAAATCATCACTGGATGTATGGAAACTGTATAAATCCTTCATGCGAAATTCACGCCCACGCAATAGACCTGACTTGGCTCGCGGTTCGTCACGAAATTTTGTTTGTATTTGATATACAGCAAGTGGTAAATCTTTATAACTGTTAACTATAGTAACTGCCGATGGGGTTACAATCTCTTCGTGAGTTGGACCCATGGCATATTCATATCCATGCTGAGACTTTAACTTAAATAAAATATCCAAGCCGTCCCACCTGCCTGTTGCTAACCAATTTTCCTTTGGCTGCAAACTTGGCATGAAAACTTCCTGACCTCCGGCTTTATTCATCTCTTCGCGAACAATAGCTTCAATTTTTGAAAGCACTTTCCAACCAAGAGGCAGGTAAGTATATACTCCTGCCATAACTTTCTGAACAAAGCCACCCTGTTCCAAAAGGATTGCGTTTATCGACACATCTTCCGCAGGCTTGGTCTTACTGGTTTTTAGAAAATATTTTGATTGTCTCATAAATTTGATTGTCTCATAACTTTTTCTCACAAGCAGTTGAGTGTTTTCTTAGTAATCTTAAATTTTTTAATAGGCTCCTTGTAATGTCATAGATCACCTCATCTGCCCAGAGGGCATCTTCTCCTCGAAAGGAGAAGAGGGCTGCAGGGAACACTACTTCACAAACACATCTTTTACCGTCACTGCAATCATTAGTAACAACAAGAATACAAACCCGATAGCGTTAACAATTTGTTCTAAGCGTTGGTTATTACGTTTGCCGCGGATTTTTTCTATGACCAGGAATAAGACCCGTCCGCCGTCTAAAGCAGGAAACGGAAGGATGTTTAGGACCGCCAGGTTTAGACTAAGAAAAGCAGTAAACTGCAGCAAATAAATAAAACCAAGTCCGGCAACCTGTCCGGTAAGCTGGGCAATTTTTACCGGTCCCCCGAGTGATGATAAGCCCAGGCCTGAAGTAAATAAGTGGTAAATCCCTGAAAATATCCCCGAAATCTGTGTGCCTACGGTTTTAGAACCTTCCCATATGGCACTGTACCACGGGTAACGAAGTTTTCCAATATTAGCCAGTCCTATCCCCGTTGGCCCTTCACCAGGAGGGGGGTTTGCGACCGAATCAACGTCAGTAAGCACCACCTCTTGTCCTCTCTTAAGTTCAAATGCTATTTTTTCCCCTGCGTGCTCCTTTACATACTTTTGGACTTCTTCTACGGTTGATACTTTATTGTTGTTTATGCTGACTATAATATCGTTAGGTTTAAACCCTGCCTTGTCCGCCGGCAAATTTTTAACTACGTCTAGGACCGCAACACTCGGGTTGCTAAAAGTTGCGTTGGCCGGCAACTGGTCTAAAGAGTCAAAAGCTACGGGAAGTCCAATCATATACCCGGCCGAAATAAGAACCCAAGCTAAAATAACATTCATAACCACGCCAGCGACCAGTACCGCAAAGCGATTTTTAAAAGGCCTGTTTATAAAACTTCTTGGATCTTGCTCGGCTTCGTTGTTCTCACCGACAATTTTAACAAAGCCTCCTAAAGGAATGAGGTTAATTGAATATACAGTCTGCTCGGGATTAAGCGGCGCTTTATGTCCCCAAACCATTTTTAATTTACCATCAATTTTCTGAATGCCGGCAATTCGAGGGGGAAACCCAAATCCAAATTCATCTACTTTCATGCCGCTTTTGCGGGCAACTATAAAATGTCCAAACTCATGAACAAAAACAAGAATGGCGAGAACTACTATAAAAATGAGGATTGTTGTAATCATAAGTAAAACATTTAATGAATTAGGAATATGGAATTATGAATTATGAAGGCGGCAAGCTTCATTCAAGTTGCCTAATTCTTAATTCATACTTCTAGCTACACTGTCATTACATCCTTCTCTTTACTCTCTGCGTGATGTTTTATTTCTTCGTTATATTTGTCTACTATTTCCTGAAGGTCTTTTTGTCCGTCTGCTAAATCGTCTTTAGAAATTTTTCCGTCGGCTTCAGCCCGCTTCATTTCTTTCATAATGTCTTCTCGGGTATTACGGATGCCAATTTTCCCCTTTTCCGCCAGTTGTCCTACCATTTTTACCATTTCTTTCCTGCGTTCTTCGTTGAGCGCGGGCAAGGTTATGCGAACTACCACCCCGTCGTTGGAAGGATTAAAACCCAAATTTGCCATTTGGATTCCTTTTTCAATAGCCTGGATCTGCCCTTTATCCCAAGGACTAATGGTTAAGGTTTTGGCATCGCTAACAGAAACAGAGGCTACGTGTTCCAAAGGCATTTTTGAGCCGTACGACTCCACGGTAACCGTATTGAGCAAGGCCGGGTTTGCCCTGCCAGTGCGGACTCCGGATAACTCATGCAAGAAATGCTCAATTACTTTTTCAAAATCCGATTTTTTAGTGTTGATAATTTGATCTATCATAGAGGTTTTAGGCAAAAAATATTTGACATGTGACAAGTAACAGTTAATAGTCACGTGTGCGATATGTCATTTGTCAAAGGTTAAATGTCAAAGGTTAAATATTATGTGTTAATTATTTTGCTTTACTGGTTCCCATACACTCCCGCATAAGCAACCTGGGGCAAGTTCGGGTCTATTAAAATATAGTTGATAAAACCGGTTGTGGCAATCTTGTGAGTTTGCCAATTTTTGCCGCCATCCAAAGACTTAAATATGGTAGAGCCGACATTAGTATATACAATATTGCTGGAAGATTTGGCCACTGCGATAGCCCTGGTGGTAACATCATCCGTTTTTACCGGAAGATTGATAAGCGTCCAGGTTTGACCGCCGTCTGTGGACTTATACAGCCCCTTACTGGTGGTTAAATACATTAAACTGTTGGAAACCGGGTCTAGGTATGCCTGGCTAAAAGAACTTATATTGTCAGTGGCGTTGAAATTACTTATATTGTTGGACTTGGCAAGACTAGTGGTAATTTCCAGAAACGGACCGCCTGCAGACGGAGCTTTAAACAAACCCTTAGTTTTGGCCAGGACATACACCGACTCGTTCTGCCAAAAAATCCTATTTACCTGGTCCTGAAAATTAGTCATTAGTTGCCAAGACATACCCCCATCCGAAGACCGAACAACAGTCCCAGATCCCGTGCCAATAACTAATTGGTTAGTGTTTAATGGGTTTAAAGCAATTGCCCGCACGGAGTTCTGCGCGGTAGCCTCGTTATATACTTCCTGCCAACTAGCTCCGCCGTCTATTGTTTTAATCACTTTCCCATTCACTCCATAATAACCAGCGGCGTAGATTACTTTAGGATTATAGGGGTCTATGGCAAAATCGTAAACAAAAATTTTTGAAAGGATTTCTGTCCAGCTGCCGCCCGAGTCAACTGACTTGTACAGTCCGCCGTTATAGCTTCCGGCAAACACTGTTTCCCTGTTTTGCGGGTCCAAATCAAGCTTGGCTATGCTTAAAGTATTTAAGCTGACTTTTGGGTTGTCTTTAAATTTGTTACTAAACTGCCAGTCCGCACCGCCATTTACTGTTTTTACAACACCGGCCGAAATAGGTTTATTAAAAAGCGAACATCCCGCCGACAGAAAAAGAATTAAGGCAATAAGGCTGTATTTTTTTAATATCATTTTATTTATACTCATTTGCTAAACAAATATAGGTGGGCCTCTAAGAAACTTTTCTTGGCATAACCCCTAAAACAATGCGCAGTCCGACTCCAATATGACTGGCTCTTAGTTTATACCGACAAAAATAATCCTTGTAAGATTAGTTTTTTATTTTTATTAGTCTTTAACGCTTGCAGGGCCACCAGCACCCCGCGTAAGCTGGTAAAACCCTGAGGAGCAGCGCCTAACTGGATTTTTAAACTGTACATCCATATGGTAAATAATTTTTCCAATTCTTCGCCTTCTAAGGTTGAATACTCCGTGATTGCCATCAGCTTGTCCGCAATTGAACCTTGCTGGATATTTTTAAGTGACTGTATGGCTTTTTGCTGTTCGGCAGACAATTTTTTGTCGGATTGCAAACGAATTAGTCTGGCAATAGACCCAAAACTTGCTTCAAGTATGTCGTCGCCCACAGTTAGTTTTTGCTCAGCTGCAAATTCCTTAAGCTGATTTGGAGAGAATTCGTAAAAAGTTAGGCACTGGCAACGGGAGACAATAGTTGGCAAAAGTTGTCCGGTAGCAGATATAAGTATTATAACGCTTCCCTCTCCTGGCTCTTCCAATGTTTTTAAAAGCGCGTTACTGCTCTGCTGGTTCAAATTGTGGGCGTTATTGACAATAGCGACTTTATGACTAGCGGCAAATGGTTTATAACTCATGCGGGAAATAAAATCCAAAACATTTTCCATGACTATCTCCCCCTCCATGTCCAGTAACTGAAAATCCGGATGGGATTTAAGGTGTTCTGTTTTTAAGACTTTTTTAGCAAACTCCAAAGCCAACTGCTTTTTCCCAACCCCCTCGGGTCCGGAAAATAAATAAGCATGGGGAAACTTTCCCGTCTCCAACTGCCTGCCTAAAACGGACTTAACCGCCCTATGGCCGAATGTCTTGAAAACCTTATCCATATAGAGAAATTATAACATTTATTTCAATCAGCGGCTAGGAGTTACCTAAAAAACCATCCGCAAATGCGAATGGTTTAATGCCTTGCTTATCTACTTGCTTACATTTACCGTTCCGGTAATGCCCGGATTTAGGTTGTCGTGGTAACCCCAATCGCCGGGTTTTAAAAATTGAAATTTATAGTCACCACCGGGAGCAATTGACTTTTTAGCGTCAAAACCGGGATAGTCAGTATGGGTGGGGTGGGGATCGGAGGCTGGCCAAAAATTGACGCTACTTTTATTGGTAAATATTACATAGTCACCGGCTTTTATGTTCACGCTAGCGGGCGTAAAAGAGGTCCCGTTGAAGTCAACTTCCACCACTTGAATATCTGGCTCCCCACCCTGGTCTTCACCACTGCTAAAAGTGCCGACACTTTGGCCGCCTTTGGGATTAGGAGTGGTTATGGTATTTAAACTGCCGCCGACTCCCACACCAGCGCCTGTGCTGGTAGCGCCTGAAGCAGGCTGAGAGCCGCTGGTTTGTTCTGCCTGCGGCTGAGCTTGTTGGTTACCAGAGGTATTATCTCTTGGAGCTTGAGCCGGATTCTTCCAATAGGCATACGCCGCAAGACCAGCGGCTATTACTATAATAATTATTATGTAAGAAGTGCTTTTTTTCATAATGTTTTTTATCTTAAAGATTAATCCTGCTCATAGTGCTTAAAATAACCTACTAAAAATGATATACTTATTATAACATATAAATCATGCGTTCCTTGGCCAGTGCTAAAACAGTAGTAATTGGGCAACGCGGGGACTTAATGTACCACCTCGCAGCAGAGCTGCGAGGTATCAACTGCAGCTGAATCACCCCCCTAGCCCCACCCCTCAAGAAGAAGGAATACTGCAAGAGAACCGCAGCAAGCTGGGGCATATTGACCAAAACTATGATGAATAAAAGCGAATAAAATTACCTCCCTCGTGTATGCGAAAAAAAATACAAGATGAGTTTGCCACTAAAGCAAAAAAACGTGAAATAAAAAAACGTCCCCGGATGCGAGTCCATGGGCGTAGTTTAAAAACAGCCGCGACACACTCAGGAAAAAAACTAACTTCCCATAAACTTACATGAGACTTCCCCCATATTCCTTTTTAAATTCCAAATCTAAAATGCTCTGCGTAGTTGGACCCACGGCTTCAGGTAAGTCCGAACTCGCTGTAAAGCTGGCAAAAAAATATAACGGTGAAATAATTTCCTGTGACAGCAGGCAAATTTACAAAGGGATGGATATTGGCACGGGCAAGGTGGAAGGAAAGTGGAAGAAGTTTAAAGGACGGGGCAAACAATATGCGTATGAAAATATTATTCATCACTGCATAGATTATGTCTCCCCAAAAAAACAATACAGCTCCGGACAGTTCCAAAAAGACGCTCATAAAGCAATTGTGGATATTTTAAAACGCGGCAAACTGCCTATCCTCTGCGGTGGCACCGGGCATTGGGTGGACGCAGTAGTATACGGCCAAAAAATTCCGCAAGTAAAACCCAATATCAAATTACGCCGTAGTTTAGAAAAAATATCTGTCGAAGAACTTTTTGAAAAATTAAAAATGCTTGATCCGGAACGCGCGGCGGTAATTGACTGGCATAACCCTCGCCGTCTTATTCGCGCATTAGAAATTATTTTTACTACTGGAAAGCCTGTTCCTAAGCTTACCGAAAAATCCTCTCAACTGCCCACCCTTTGGCTGGGCATTTACCCCGGACAGGACGTGCTCCATACCAATATAACCAAGCGTCTCAGCACAAGACTAAAAGATGGTATGGTAAAAGAAATTCAAAAACTTCACCGCAATGGCTTATCGTGGAAAAAATTAGAAAGTTTTGGCCTTGAATACAAATTTATCTCCCTTTTTCTGCAAAAAAAACTTTCCAAACAGGAAATGTTTGACCAATTACTCTTGGCAATTCAGCACTATTCAAAACGCCAAATGACCTGGTTTCGCCGCAACGAAACTATTGTTTGGCTGCAGCCGGAAATGAATATACATCCAATCATAAAAGATTTTTTAAAATAATACGATAAGCATGAATCTTTTCTTTTAAGGAACTATAGAGTACACTTCTTCCAAATC
>Ga0163150_10004927_pt1 | contig 17481 bp, 14 predicted proteins | sample OliLakLV19P2IB_FD_148628 | JGI IMG/M metagenome (GOLD analysis project Ga0163150, IMG submission 148628) | Freshwater microbial mat bacterial communities from Lake Vanda, McMurdo Dry Valleys, Antarctica - Oligotrophic Lake LV.19.P2.IB | ecosystem: Environmental > Aquatic > Freshwater > Lake >...
TCACCGTCGCGCCGTTGCGAACTTCAACCCGAGCGCCTCGAAGCGCGGCAAGAAACTCAGTGAGCGAGGGATTCTCACTCAACGGGATCCGCAGGTCGCCCAACTGGCGGTCTGTCGGTGTGGATGAACCATAGCCGACGCCCGTGATTCTGCCCCCGCTGAGATCCAGGACCGTCAGCGATTTGAGCACATCGTTGAGTTGGCCGGACGTAAATGAGATGGCGACGTCCTGCTTATCGCGTGTCTTTCCAAGGTGCTCGAAATACCCGATGCCATTCTTGTAAAGCACCACGCGCTTCACCGGGAGCCGGTTCAAATCCTGCCCTAGTGCGGCGATGCAAACGAGCGAAATCGCGAATCGAATCACGTTCACCTCATGAAAATGAGTTCTAGAATAGCGGGATCTGACGCCGTCCGTGATGCGAAGGTTCCCTTACAGAAGTTCTTCGCGGTTCTGTTTCTCGATCATCTTCACGAGATCGCCGACTTCTTGAGCGCGGTGACGGTTCACGATCAGCAACGCGTCGGGCGTATCGACGATCACAAGATCCTCGACGCCGAGCAGCGCGACCAGCTTCCTCTCGGCGTCAACATAGTTACCCTTGGCGTCGATCATGAGCATCTCGCCGCGGCCTGTGTTGCCCCAGGGATCGCGCGGCATCAGGTCATAAACGGCGTTCCAACTGCCGACGTCGTTCCAGCCGATATCGTCGGCGGTCACCCCAACAACGTTCGTCGCTTTCTCGAGAACGGCGTAGTCGATGGAGATGTTTTCGCAGAGCGGGAACGTCTCGGCCAGCGCGGCGTTGAAACGGCGGCTGCCGAATGGGGGCAGCGAAGCGAGCAGCGTCGACGTTTTCGGAAGGTGCTGACGAAGGGCATCGAGGAGCACCGACGTCTTCCAAAAAAACATTCCGGCATTCCAGTAGAAATGGCCAGCCTTCAGAAACTTCTTGGCCGTGGCGAGATCGGGCTTCTCGCGGAAGCGCTTCACCGGCGCCGGTGTCGTCGATCCATTCGCGACGCCCTTGGGAAACTCGACGTATCCGTAGCCGGTCTCGGGCCACCGGGGCTGGATGCCGAGAACCACGATGTCGCCCCGTTCAGCGGCCTTCAGCGCCGGGCGCAGCAAGCGGATGTAGCGGTTGGGGTGCGAGATAATATGATCCGCCGGAAACACTGCCATGACGGCCTTCGGGTCGATGCCGTCGATGATCTGGGCAGCGAGCCCAATCGCCGGGGCAGTGTTGCGCTGTGCGGGTTCGGCGATGATCTGGCGCTTTGGAACATCGGGCAACTGGCGCACGATCTCATCGCGCAGGTGGTGGTTGGTAAGCACCCATATCCGCTCGGGGTCGAGCACGGGCCGGAGCCGCTCCACCGTCTGTTGGATGAGAGTTTGTTCGCCTAGAAAGCTGAGGACTTGCTTGGCGCGAGCGCGCCGGCTTCTGGGCCAGAAGCGAGTACCGCGTCCGCCCGCGAGAATGAGCCCGTAATGGTTCTTCTTCGCCATTATTGAGGAGTAGTGCCCCGTATCAGTTTCAGGGTTCTTTCCCACCGCGTCTTGCTGAAGAAGTTCTGGGCCAGATCGATGAAGTGCGGCAGTGTGAAGTCCACCAGGTGTTCCGTCGGAGCGTCGTAGCTCCAGAAGATCACGAACGGTTTGCCGATGATGTTCTCACGCGGCACGAAGCCCCAATAGCGGCTGTCGAGCGAGTTGTCGCGGTTGTCGCCCATGGCGAAGTAACTGTCGCTGGGTACGACGATCTCTCCGGCAACGACGTTGTTTGCGAGCATCTCGAGACCGCGCTCCGCGACCGGGCCGAACGGTTCGGACGGGAAGTTATCGCGATAAGATTCGATGTTGGGGAAGATGTGCTGGGTGTAAGGCTCTGTGAGTTTCTTCCCGTTCAGATAAACGTCTTTGTTCACGACCTTGATGCGATCGCCCGGAACGCCCATGACGCGCTTCACGTAATTCTGCCGTGGATCGATGGGCCAGCGGAAGACGATGATGTCGCCCCGGTGCACCTCGGTGTAGGGCAGCAAGTGGCGCGACACTGCGCCCGCCGGAGAATAGGCCAGTTTGTCCACGATCATGTGATCGCCCACCATCACGGTTCGCTCCATGGATGACGTCGGCACCACAAAGGCCTGCATCAGCGTGGTGGTCCCGAACAGGAGGATGAGGATGGTAACGGTCCATTCGGCGACGAAATCGCGCGTGGACTCGGCGAAGGATTTTTTCATGACTGATCTGTCAGTTTTCAGGATAGCAGCGGATGGCCGTCAGTCGGCATGAAACAGCTCTTCCATCTCAGCCCACCATTCTCCGGGCTTTCGGGTTTCGAGCGGCCGCTGCATCGGACCCACCACGCTCCACCACTCGCGCGTCCTGGTATCGGCAGCCATCCGGGCGCTGTCGCCATCGAAATCATTGCCCGTGTATTCGAAATAGCTGAACAGCCATCCGTCTTTATGGTAAATCGAGTAATTGCGAAGGTTGCAGCGACCGATCATCGCGAGCACGTCGGGCCACACCGCGGCATGCAGCCGTTTGTATTCCTCAAACTGTTCCGGATCCACTTTTATCACTGAACCGATTCGTTGCATACGTAAGATAGAAGTAGCGTGACGCCCAACCATTCTATGACCCGCCGCCGATTCGCCGCGTTGGCCGGGGCGCCTCTTGTGCAGGCGGCGCAGATGCCTCGTCCAAATATTCTCTGGATCACCTGCGAGGACATGGGACCGCACCTCGGCGCCTGCGGTGACACCTACTCGGTGACGCCCAACCTGGACAAGCTGGCGAAACGTGGCTCGCTCTACATGAACGCCTGGTCAAACGCCCCTGTCTGCGCGCCGGCGAGGACGACGATTATCTCGGGCCTGTACCCGACGTCGACTGGGTCTGAGCATATGCGCTCGATGACGAAGCTGCCGGCGTCGTTCAAGATGTTTCCCTGCTACCTGCGAGACGCCGGCTACTACTGCACCAACAACGTGAAGGAAGACTATAACCTCGAGAAGACCGAAGGCGCCTGGGACGAGTCGAGCGCAAAGGCTCATTGGCGCGGGCGCGCCGCCGGGCAGACCTTCTTCTCCGTGTTCAACGACACGATTACGCATGAGAGCCAGATTCGTACTCGTCCGCACAAGTGGATTCACGATCCCGCGAAGGCGCGCGTACCCGCGTATCATCCGGACACGCTCGAGGTGCGGCAGGATTGGGCGCAATACTACGACAACATCACCACCATGGACGCGAAGGCGGGGCGCATCCTGGCTGAACTGGAGGAGGATGGCCTGGCTGAGAGCACCATCGTCTTCTTCTTCGGCGATCACGGATCGGGCATGCCGAGAAGTAAGCGCTGGCCGTATAACTCGGGATTAAATGTCTCGATCATCGCGTCGATCCCGGAGCGGTTCCGCCACCTTGCGCCGAGTGACTATGTGATGGGCGCGAAGAATAATCGCCTGGTGAGCTTTGTCGATCTGGCGCCGACGATGCTGAGTCTCGCGGGTCTCCGGGCGCGGCCTTTCCATCAAGGGCAGTCGTTCATGGGCACACACGTCACGCCACCCCGGAAGTACGTGTTTGGATTTCGAGGGCGTATGGACGAGCGATACGATTGCGTCCGGACGGTCCGCGACGACCGTTACGTGTACGTTCGCAATTACATGCCTCACCGCATCTACGGACAGCACCTTGAGTACATGTGGGAGACCCCCACCACGCGCGTCTGGGAGCGGCTGTACAAGGAGAACAAGCTGAACGCGGTGCAGCGGCGATTTTGGGAGACCAAGCCCGCCGAGGAGTTGTACGATCTCCAGACAGACCGCGATGAAGTGAACAACCTCGCCGCCTCGCGGGCGCATCGGTCCGCGCTCGAGCGGCTTCGAAAGGTCCACCAGGATCACGAACTCGCGATTCGCGACATTGGCCTCTTGCCCGAGGCCGACATGCAGGCTCGGGCGAAGGTCGACTCGCCTTATGAAGTGGGTCATGATCCCAAGCGTTATCCGATGGAGCGAGTGCTAGCGGCGGCGGAACAGCGTTTGAAAGCGCCTGACGATCCCGACGCCGGCGTTCGCTACTGGACCGCGGTGGGCTTCATGATTCGCGGCGAGAAGATGCCGGAGAAACTGCTGAACGATCCTTCTCCGAGCGTCCGCATCGTAGCGGCGGAGGCGTTGGGAGATACGGCCGTGCTGCTGGCGCTAGCTGACCCGGTGAAGAACGGCGCCTACGTGTCGATGCAGGCCCTGTGTGCGATCGACTCGCTCGGCGAACGGGCGGCGTCTATCCGCGAGCAGGTGAAGGCGCTTCCGCGTGAGGATCCAAATGCTCCCGAGCGGGTCCGCTCAGTGTCCATCGTGCGGTTGATCGAATCCATCGCTGGAAAAAGTTCTTCGATCACTGGAAAATAGCTATTTCGCGCGCCGCGTGATCGTTCCTGAGTCCACCGTCTGGCCGCTCTTGGTGATCGTCTGGAAGTGGAGCTTGTCGCCGGCAACCTCGCAAAGGATGAAGGTCTCATCTGTATCGAACCCCTTCGCAGTCTGGTCGGACTTAGCGATGTTCCCCTTGCGAAGCTTCGCCGAGCCTCCCTCGATGAAGTAGTGGATTCCGTTCTGAGGCTTGAGACGTTCGTAGAAATGCTCGTGCCCGGCAAACACCACTTCTACACCGTGCTTCATGAACATCGGTTCCAGCACCTTCCGCAGTTCCTCATCGGGACCGTGTTTCTCGCCCGATGAGTAAAGCGGATGATGAAAGAACGCGATCTTCCAGTCCGAGCCCGACCCGGCCAGTTCCTTCTCCACCCACTCCACCTGCTCCTTGTCCATATAGTTACTGTCCAGACAGAACAGGCGCACCCCATCCTTCGGTTTGAAGGAGTAGTAGCGCTTCCCGTTCATGTTGAACCCTTTGTAGAAACGCTGGTTGGGATCGTCATGGTTTCCCAGCGTGGCGTAAAACTTGACGCCTCGCTGGAGCACCGCTTCGAAAGGCTTCTCGAACTTCCGCTCGAAGTCGCGCGGGCTCTCGCCGCCATACAGGTTGTCGCCGAGCATGATCACGAAGTCAACTCGGAACGATTGCTGATAAGCCGCGAGACGCGCACCCAGCAGATAGGACTCGCGACTGCCCGTGCCGCTATCGCCAATCACCGCGAAGTGCGTCGAGTCGCCGGCGTTAGGGAGCTTCAATTCCTGCGCCGGGCAGAGCGTGAGCGCGGCCAGCATTATCCAGTGTTTCATGGCGTGGGCACCGCCTCCTTCAAATAATCAACGATTAGATTCGACTCGCGGTCGCGCAGGATCAGAGTGCGTCCGACGAACCGGTATTCCAATTCCTTGGGCAGTTGCGGGAGCCGTTCGAGCAAAACCGGCGGCACGGTGGAGAGCGGTGCGTTCTTTGGGTAGATCGCGTTCACCGCAATCGCAGGCTCCACTTCACCAGGGGCTTTCTCGTGCCGCGGATTTCCTTCCTTGATGCTCGCGCGAGTGTCGCGATTGTGCGGACCCTTGATCTCAGACTTGAGGATCGAAAGAATCAGCGGTCTGATCTCCGGAGTGAGTACATCCCCCGGTTGCGCGCCCGTGCGGCTGCCGCGGATCGCTTTCGCGAAAGCCTGTTCACGATCCCGGATTTGTTCAGGAGTGGCTTTGGCCTTCAGCGAAGGCAAGTTGGAAACTGCGTCCTTGCGAGCCTTCGTGTAAGCGGCTAAGCGGGCGTTAAACACCTCAACGGCCGATTGCGGCGGCAGGGCGCCCAACCAACCCAACAGCACGGCGATGGCGACGATGCCCATGCATCATAGATGACGCCAGGCCCGTCTAGTGTTACATATGGTTGGCAAGGTCGTTGAATCCGGACGAGGTGAATTTCTGCGGAAACTGGCCAAGGTGAAGAGCATCGCGCCGCACGGGAGCAAAGAGGCCCGCATCGACCACATCTATCGTGTAGCGGCCGGGATCATGTGCGAGAAGGGCTACGACGCGACGTCAATGAACGACATCGCCGATGCTGTCGGGCTCACCAAGGCCGGCCTCTACCACTACCTGCGGGGCAAGGAAGATCTCCTGTTCCAGATCATGACCTTCGGCATGGACAAGGTGGATGAGGATGTGATTTTCCCGGCTCGAAGCGTCGAAGATCCCGAGGAGCGGCTGCACACCATCGTCGAACGTCATTCGAAACGAATTCTCGAGGTGGGCGGCGCCGTAACGCTCGTGCTCGAGGAGACCTATGCGCTGACGCCGGCGCACAGGCGCATCATTCAGGCTCGGAAGCGGGATTACTTTGAACTCATCCGAAGGACCTTGGACGATCTCGCGGTGGAGGGCAAACTGCGCCGCGTGAACACAACCGTGGCAACATTTGCGCTGCTGGGGATGGTGCTGTGGATTTCCAGGTGGCATAAGCGCGACGGCAAACTGCGCACCGAGGATGCGCTGCCAAGTCTGGTGGAGATTGCCATGAACTCGGTGATGTCACGGCGCGGCCAGCCCGAAGAGCACTCTCGAAGCGCGACACGCTGAACACTGTTAAGATAAAGAGAGCAGGTAAGTCAGTTCCTCTGGGAGACCTTTAACATGAAGTTCGCGGCAGGTGTCGCTACGCTCATCGCTGCCGGTAGTGCCTTTGCGGCCAATACCGGTAGCAACTCGCCCACGTTCTCAAAAGACGTCGCGCCCATCCTTTTCAACCGCTGTATCGAGTGCCACCGGGCCGGTGAAGCCGCGCCGATGTCGTTCCGCGACTACAAGGAAGTTCGTCCGTGGGCGAAGGCGATCAAGCAGGCTGTTGCCACTCGCACCATGCCGCCATGGCACGCCGATCCGGCGCAGACTCATTTTGCAAACAGCCGCCGGCTTAGTGACGCTGAAGTGGCGACGGTAGTGAAATGGGCCGACGCCGGCGCTCCCGAAGGCAATCCCAAGGACATGCCAAAGATGCCGGCCTTTGTGGATGGCTGGGTAATCGGCAAGCCTGATCTGATCTTCGACACAGGCAAGGATTTCACGATCAAGGCCGAAGGCGTGATGCCGTATCAGTACTTCAAAGTCGACCCCGGCTTTAAGGAAGATACCTGGATTCAGGCCGCTGAAGTGCGTCCGGCGCAGCGGTCGCAGGTGCATCACATCCTCGTGTTTGTGCAGGAAAGCAACAAGCCGGCAATGCGTAATGGCGAGCAGTTCAGCAACATGCTGATCGGGTACGCGCCAGGCGTTCCGACCATCACTTGGGGGAAGGACACGGCGTTTTTGATGAAGGCCGGTTCAACGCTGTTGTTCCAGGTTCACTACACGGCCAACGGCAAGGAAGCGATTGACCGATCGGTGCTCGGGTTGAAGATCCGCCAGGATAAGCCGGGCTTCCGCGCGTTCTCGGGCTCGGCCACGCAGTTCCGCCTGGCGATTCCGCCCAACGATCCCAACTACGAGAGCAAGGCAACGCACGTGTTCAAAGAGGATGTCACGCTGCTCGATCTGACGCCGCATATGCACCTCCGCGGCAAGGCGTTCAAGTACGTGCTTACCTATCCCGACGGCAAGACCGAGACGCTGCTCAATGTGCCGGCGTACGACTTTAACTGGCAGCTCAGCTACATCCTTTCCGAACCCCGGAAGGTGCCCGCCGGTTCGAAGATCGAAGCCACCGCGTGGTACGACAACTCGGCTAACAACAAGTACAATCCCGACCCCACTCAAATGGTGAAATGGGGCGACCAGACGTTCCAGGAAATGATGATCGGCTTCTTCAATTACAAGGTGCCGGCGGATCGTCCCGAACCCGCTCCCGCGCAGCCGCCGCAACGCACTGGCGCCGAGTAGTTTCCCTAATCGACATAGCCTGCCGACAAGCCGGGTTTCGGAGCATTGACTCTGAAACTCGGCTTTTCCATAATTGGTATGCCAGGAGAAGGTTATGTCATCATCAAAATTCAACTTACAAATCATTGCCGTACTTGCCATCGCGATCGGCGCCGTTGCGTGCAAGAGCGGGCCGGCCACCATCCAGCCCGGGACGCCGGCGTTTTCTTGGGCCACTGCCAAACAGGCCTATTCGAGCGGCGACTACCTTCGCGCGACGGACAACCTGGCGAAGCTTACTACAACTGACAACGAATTTCGTGGCCGGGCGCAAGCCGCTTTGATGGTAATCTCATCCGGCTTGGCGGAGGGCTACCTCGAAGTCGCGACCGCGTACGATGCCGGTGGGAAGATGAATCCGAACAACCGAACGGCCTTCCGCAAACGGGCCAGCATCGCTCAGTCGCATGCCAGGAGCACGCTCATGCAGTATGTCGAAGCCGTTCACGCGTTCACTGGTGGGGAGAAGGCCGAGATGGTCGACTTCGATTTCGGCTATCCGAATGGAACTCTCGGCGAACTCCCGGAACTTCTGAAGGTTATGAAAGGCGTACTGCCGCAGGAGAGCGAGGCCGACTCCGTCCAGACCGCGGCACTTCGCAAGGGAGTGCTGTCGAGCGTGTGCCGCTCCGTCGGCGCCGGGAACGACGCGGCGAAAACGATCGAAATCTTCAAGAAGCAGCCGCTACAAATACCGAGGACAACGCTGTTGCTGGCCATGGCGCACTCGCTACATAACCAGGCCAGCCTGTTCGGTCCGAAAAAACTGGACGAACCGCTTCGGATGAAGATGCTCTGTAACGAAGCGGTCGAAGCTTTGGAGCAGGTCCCCGCGTCCAAGGAGCGGAAGGATCTCGAGGCTCAGATTCAGAAGACCTTGAAGCTGATCAAAGCGACGTAGCATTACTCACTTCGCAAGGCCTGCACCGGGTCAATGCCGGTAGCTCGCCTTGCGGGGAGATAGCTGGCCAGCAGCGTGGCCGAGATGAGCGCCACCGACACGGCGGTATAGGTGATGGGATCGGCCGCGCTCACGCCGTAGAGCAGCGTCGACATCAGCCGAGTGAGCGCGATGGCCGCCGCCAGTCCGATCGTGATGCCGATGCCGGTGAGCATGAGAGCATGCCGCACGAACATCGCCCGAACGTCCTCGCGCTGCGCCCCCAGCGCCATGCGGATTCCGATCTCACGCGTGCGCTGCGAAACGGAGTAAGCGATAACGCCGTAGATCCCCACCACGCCCAACAGCAGCGCCATGGCGCCCGCCATCCCGAGCATCACCAGCGTGAACGACGTGCGCGCCATAGACCGCTGATGGATCTCCTGCAGCGTCCGCACACTCGCCAGAGGCAGGTTGGGATTCACACTCCAGATCGCCTGCCGAACCTCGTTCATAAACTCCGCCGAACCGACGCGTGGACTGCGGATTGCATAAGCGATCGATCGCCGCGCGTGCACCGCCTCGTCCCAGAAGTTCGCCATCATCATTGGCCAGTAAACCATCTCGGGAGCCGGCTGATTCACGCCATTGTCGCGGACATCGCTCACTACGCCGACGATCTCGCGCCACGGATTCTTGGGAGTTTCACGGATGCGCTTTCCAACCGCGCCGGAGGGTGTGCCGAACTGCGCCTTGGCAAAGTTATCTGAAACCATGGCCACCGGAGCCTTGTTGTACACGTCTGCCCAAGTCAAATCTCGGCCCGCCATCAAGGCCGTCCCCATCGTCTTGAAGTAAGCCGGCGAGATCCATTTCATACGCCGCAGCGCCGCTATCTGGCCCTCCGGCGTTGGACGCTCCTCAACAAAAACCGGGTCGTTGCTGTGATTGCCGTCCATGGTAATCCCCGACGACAAACCCACCGAGATAATGCCCGGCAACCGCTCCAGGCGGCGGATGATCTGCTCGTGAGTCCGCACCGCCTGCTCGTCGTTGGGCGCCTGCGCTTCCGGAATTGAGATACGTAGCGTCACCACCTGTTGCGGGTGGATGAACCCCGGCTGCACGTTGCGCAGAGCCTGAAATGTTCGGATCATCAACCCTGAACTGATGAGCAGCACCAGCGCCAAAGCGATCTGCACCACCACCAGCACTCCCCGCGCACGATTCCGCTCCCTGCCATCGCTCGCATTTCTGCCGCCCTGTTTCAGGCGTGAACCGAGTTGCGCGCCCGCGTATTTGAACACCGGGATCACGCCGAATAACAGCCCGGCGAACAACGACACTCCCGCCGCGAACGTCAGCACGTAGGGGTCTAGCGAAATGTCTTCAAGACGGGGAAGTCCGATCGGCCGCAGCTTCTTGAGAAGTTGAATGCCGCCATAGGCGAGCGCGAGTCCAATCACTCCGCCCAACAGTCCGAGCGAGACGCTCTCCAGCAGGAGTTCCTTGGCCACTTGCCCACGACCGGCGCCGAGCGCTGCCCGAATCGCGAGTTCCTGCCGGCGGCCCTCCGCGCGCACCAGGAAGAGATTTGCAACGTTGGCGCAAGCGATCAGGAGCACGATGCCGACCGTGCCCATCAGCACCCACAACACGGTGCCGATGTCCCCCACCAAGTCCTCGTGCAGGGGGTGAAGGTTGGCTTCGATCTTCGCCTGTTCGAGCATCTTCAGGCTGAAGCCGGGAGGCAGCCTAAACTTGTTCAACATCATCGGCAGCATTCGGCTAACATCGCTGTTTGCCTGCGCGAGTGTCACACCGGGCTTCAGCCTCGCAACCCCTTCAAAGCTGAAGTTCCCGACAAAGACCTTGGCTCGGTCGAAGCGCATTGGCAACAGAAGGCCGGGGCTCAGATCGAGGAAGCGGAACTGCTCTCCCATCACGCCGATGATGTCCACCGGCCGGCCATCCACCAGCAATCGCCGGCCGAGCACCGCGCGGTCTCCACCAAACTTCTGCTGCCAATACGAGTGCGTCAGGATCGCGGTTTCGGGTGACCCGGGCGAGTCGTCCTTGGAACTGAAGGCCCGGCCGAGCGCAGGCTGGACGCGCAACACAGGGAACAAATCATAGTTGACCCGCAGCACCCTTACCTGTTCAGGCTCCGCGAGACCCGTCACCGTAACGGAGTCCTGGTTGTAGAGGCCGATCCCTTCGAAGGCCCGACCTTCCTCTTTATAGGTGAAGTAGTTTGCGGGCGAAACGTTGAGCGTCTTGAAGCCGAGCCCGGAGGCTGAGTGCCAGACGCCCACCAGACGGTCGGGCTCATGGAAGGGAAGCGGCTTCAGAAGGACGGTGCGAATGACGCTGAAAATTGCAGTGTTTGCGCCGATGCCGATCCCCAGCGTGAGCAGCGTTACGACAGTGAACATCGGCGCGTGCGCGAGCCTGCGCGCGATCCGGCGGAGTTGGGTGGCGCTCGAAAGCATACTCTGAATACGCACTCGTCCGTCCTGGAGTTCCGGAACTTCAGCAGGGCTCGCCGCGTACATAGGTCTTGGCGGCTGAATCGCGCCCGAAGAAGTAGCAGATCTCTCGATAATCAGCGGCGTCGTGGATCGCGAAATCGGCGTGCTTGCCGGGTTCAAGCGACCCAATTCGGTCACCGCGTCCAAGGCTGTAGGCCGGGTTGATGGTCGCCGCGGTGATGGCTTCAGCGGGCGTCATGCGCATCTGCGAGCACGCCAGCGAGAGGATCATCGGCATCGAAGCGGTAGGCGAGGTGCCTGGGTTGAAGTCGCTCGCGATTACAACCGCGAGTCCCATCTCGATCATTGCCCGTGCCCGCGGGTAGCGAGTCAAGCCGAGCGCATACACTGATCCGGGCAACAGCACCGGTTGTACGCCAGCGCGTTGTAGCCTTTCGAGACCGCTGAGCGTGGTGCACTCGAGATGGTCGGCTGTAACCGCGCCCAACTCGGCGGCGAGCGTCGAAGCGTAGTCGGGAGTGAACTGGTCGGCGTGTATGCGCGATTGAAGCCCGAGTTGGACCGCGGCTTCGAGGACGCGCCGCGCCTGCTCGACAGGAAACACTGTCGGTTCGCAGAACACGTCGCAAAACTCGGCGAGGCCTTCAGCGACCACGCGCGGCAGCATCTCATGGATCACGATGTCAACGTAGTTCCCGATCCTGCCTCGATACTCGTCCGGTACCTCGTGGGCTCCCATAAACGTCGGCACATAGCCGAGTTTCTGAATCACGCGAAGGATCTTCAACTCAGACTCGAGCGACAACCCGTACCCCGACTTCGCTTCAACCGTCGTCGTGCCGCCCCTGCGAAACCACTCGCGGTAGCGCAGCGCCGCCGCTGTGAGCGAATCCTCGGTGGCTGCTCGCGTGCTCCTAACAGTGGACAAGATACCGCCGCCCCGCGCGGCTAATTCGGCATAAGCGACGCCTTCAATTCGCTGCTCGAATTCATCGGCCCGGTTGCCGCCGAACACAGCGTGAGTGTGCGCATCCACGAAACCCGGCAGCACGACCCGTCCCCCGGCGTCCACCACACCAGCCGCGCCGCTGGCCTGCTGCTCCACCTGAGCGCGAGCACCAACCGCTGCAATCGACCCGTCGCGCACGACCATCGCACCATTCCTGATGACGCCTAGCTCGCGCATTTCGACGCCGGTTCGCGCTCGAGCCGGCCCGGCCAACGTCACCAACTGGCTCGCGTTCACCAGCAGTAATTCGCTCACAATTTATGGCGCCCCAACACCCCGGACGCGAACTCGAGCAAGCCGCAAAGATGCGCCGCGCGCTTGAGACCGAACGGCGTCAGGCCGACCGGTCGCACCGGCATGGCGCCATCCTCGCCCGCACCTGCCTGCCGCACATCCGGTGAGGTTCGAGCGTGCGACGGCCCGGCCGGCATCACCAGCTGGCTCGCGTTTAGCCGCAGCAGTTCGCTCACAATTTGTGACGCTCCAACACCCCGGACGCGAACTCGAGCAAACAGGCCGCCGCCGCGACGAACACGATAACATGGGCGACCGCAGGCACCCGATGATGCGCTCCGCAAAGATGCGCCGCGCGCTTGAGACCGAACGGCGTCAGGCCGACCGGTCGCACCGGCATGGCGCCATCCTCGCCCGCACCTGCCTGCCGCATATCCGGTGAGGTTCGAGCGTGCGACGGCCCGGCCGGCATCACCAGCTGGCTCGCGTTTAGCCGCGGCAGTTCGCTCACAATTTGTGACGCTCCAACACCCCGGACGCGAACTCGAGCAAGCACGCGGCCGCCGCAAGCACGGTAATATCGGCGACATCGAGCGTTGGATCGATCTCCACGATGTCGATCGCATGCACCCTGTGATGCGCCCCGCAGAGGTGCGCCGCGCGCCTGAGGCCGAACGGCGTCATTCCGCCCGGGCGAGATCCGGGGCATGCAGGAGCGAACGCGCGATCCAGAACGTCAATGTCGAAGTTCACATAGATGCGCTCCACTCGCGTGCCGAGTGACGCCAGGGCATTCTGCATCACCTTGACGAGTCCGTACTCAGTAACGTCGTCCATCGTCAGTACTTCAATGCCGGCCTGGCGCGCCACCTCCGCATATGCCGGAGAGTTGGCGAACGATTGCAGACCGATCTGGACGATTTGGTCTCCCGGCAGACCATCGGCAAGCAGTGCTCGCACGGGGTTGCCATTATTGAGCCCGCCATCCAGCGTACGTAGATCGAAGTGAGCATCGAGTGTTATGAGTCCACATCGGTCCAGTGGAGCGCCGAGCCCATGGCATCCTGCCCGCGTGATGCTGTTGTCGCCGCCCAGCAGCACCACCGCAGCGGACTCGGCGACGTGCCCGGCAACGGCGTCACGGATGCTCTCGAACGCATCGGCGGGTGTCGACTCCACCACCGCCAAATCGCCCGCATCCTTCGCCTTCAGGTGACGCAGATCATGACCAGCCGCGAGGTGCGCCGTGCTGTATCGATCGAGAGCTTTTCGTATCGCCGCGGGCGCCAGGTCGCACCGTCCCGGTGTAATCGACCCTCGATTGATCGGCACCCCAACCACAGTCAGCGTGCCTGACGTCGAGGGCAGGGAATCGCCTGCCAGCCAGGCGCTCGCGCGTGGCCAATCGGGGTCGTGATGAAGTGCGCTCATCGATTAATTTGCTCCGTTCCATCGGCCATCGGTCGCCTAATTCCACGCTCGTCCGCAAATCGTACGGCGCTGTCATAGCCCGCGTCGGCATGACGGATCACACCCATGCCGGGATCGGATGTCAGCACACGTTCCAGCCGCCGTTCGGACTCGTCGGTTCCATCCGCCACTACCACCATCCCCGCGTGCTGCGAGTAGCCGATCCCGACACCGCCGCCGTTGTGGATCGACACCCACGACGCTCCCGCCGCGGTATTCACCATCGCGTTCAGCAGCGGCCAATCCGCGATTGCGTCAGAACCGTCGCGCATGGCTTCGGTTTCGCGATACGGCGACGCCACTGAGCCTGCGTCCAAATGATCGCGCCCGATGACGATCGGCGCCTTCAGTTCGCCCGCTCGAACCAGCCGGTTGATCGCGATCCCGAACTCCGCACGCTCCCCGTAGCCGAGCCAGCAGATGCGCGCCGGCAGGCCCTGAAAGTGGATCCGCTGTTGCGCCAATGGTAGCCATCGCGCCAGCGTCGCGTTATCGGGGAACAACTCAAGGGCAAGCTGGTCGGTCCGCGCGATGTCCGCTGCGTCGCCCGAGAGCGCCACCCATCTGAAGGGCCCACGACCCTCGCAGAACAGTGGCCGTATGTACTCCGGCACAAAGCCGGGAATCTCGAACGCATCGGCGACCCCGGCCTTCACAGCGTTGGTCCGAAGGTTGTTTCCGTAGTCGAACGTGACCGCGCCTCGCTTCTTCAGCGCGAGCATTGCCTCCACATGAACACCCATCGCCGCGATGGAGCGCTCGACATACTCCGCGGGGTTCTGAGACCGCAGTGCCGCGGCCTCCGCGAGCGAGAGCCCATTCGGAACATAGCCGTTCAGTGGATCGTGAGCGCTCGTCTGGTCAGTTAGAACATCGGGAACAACGCCGCGGCGAACGAGTTCGGGAACCACGTCGGCGCAGTTGCCCACGAGCCCGACGGAAAGAGCCTCCCACTTCGCGCGCGCTCGATCGAGAACCGCGAGTGCCTCATCGAGCGTCGTAGCGATGCGGTCGCAATAGCCGTTCTCGAGCCGCCTTTCGATACGCCTCCGATCCACGTCAATCCCCAGGAAGCACGCGCCATTCATCGTCGCGGCGAGCGGTTGCGCGCCGCCCATCCCACCCATGCCGCCCGAGACCACCAGCCTTCCGGCGAGCGATCCGCCGAAGTGACCATCCGCCACCGCGGCGAAAGTTTCAAAGGTCCCCTGCACGATCCCCTGGCTCCCAATGTAGATCCACGATCCTGCCGTCATCTGGCCGTACATCGTGAGCCCGAGCTTCTCCAGGCGATTGAACTCATCCCAGTTCGACCATTGCCCGACGAGGTTCGAGTTCGCGATCAGCACTCGCGGCGCCTCTCGATGAGTGCGGAAGATGCCCACCGGCTTGCCCGATTGCACCAGCAGCGTCTCTTCGTTGCCGAGCGACTGGAGCGAGCGAACAATCGCGTGGAACGATGGCCAGTCGCGCGCCGCGCGCCCCGTGCCGCCGTAGACCACGAGATCATCGGGCCTCTCCGCAACTTGCGGGTCGAGGTTATTATGCAGCATCCGAAGCGCGGCTTCCTGGTGCCATCCCTTGCAGGTGAGCGTCGTTCCCCGTGGTGCGCGAATCGACGTGGCGAGACCCATGGCCACCTCCGTTACGATCAAACCACGATTCTAGCCGGCACGGTCGGGATCGAGGTCGAAGGTCTCGATCAAGTAGTCGTAGTAGCGCGGCTCATAGAGGAACACCATGTAGATTTCGTGGACGAGATTCACCAGCTTCCGCGTTGCATAGTCGACATCGGAACTGGTGATCGCGATTGCCGCGTCGCCACCCTTCAACGTGCAGCGAATCCGCGCGCGGTCGGGATCGATGCGGCGATGCTCGGGCGCCTCCTTCGACTGGCGCGACGCGACAAACTGCTTCAGGTCGCGGAACATCGCCGCGTCTACTTTCGGCAGCACGGCGGGTAGACGCAGAGTACCCCTGGTTTGATCGAAGGTCAGTTCAAAGAGGCGATCGCGATGCCAGAGCAGTTTGAACGTCGCCCGGCCCGAGCGGGAAGCGCTCTGGCTGAATCCGCGAAAAACACCGCGATCGGCGAAGCCCTGCAGAATCTCGCCGACCATTAATGCGCGAATGCGCCGACGCCTGGTTCCACCGGCAGCGCGATCCCGGGAAGATAGTCCTTGCCGGATGTGAATTCTTTCAACGCCTGAACATTGATCAGCGAAGAGGCCATCTCTTTGGTCGCCAGTTGATAGCTGCGCTTCAGAGCTTCGCGCATTTGCTCGGGCGTAGTGACATACTCGCCATGCGCGCCGAGCCCTTCCGCCATCTTGTCGTAGCGCAGATTCTCCTGGAACAGGTACATGTGCATCGATCGTGCACTGCCGCTGGCGCTTGGCCACATGCCCCACGAGTTGTTGTTGTACACCACCACGATGGTGGGGATCTTGTACTTTGCCGCAGTGTCGAGTTCAAACAGGCTATAGGCGATCCCCGCGTCGCTGGTGACCACCAGAACCGGCGCGCCTTTGTAGGGCGCCTGTGGCCCCACCCCGCGTTGAACCGCGGCCCCGGCGCCGATCATCATCGCTGCATCTGGACCGATAGCCCCGTACTGATAGGCGCATACCACGCCCTGGCCCGGCCGGTTCGCGCGCAGCCATCGACCCGCGAACAACCCGCTGGTCCAGCCGCCGGATCCGCTCACGGTCTGCTTGGGATCGATGTCGCCCTTATAAAAGAAGTCGTGAACCTCTTTCGCCATCACCGCCGGATGCACGTGGTTGGTGGCGAGGCTGTGCTTGAGGCCGAGTGCGTAGTGATCCAGATTGGTCTTCTCATAGACCTTGCGGGCAGCCGCGAGTTCGGTCACCCACGCGTCACGCTTCTTTTTGCCAAGAGTGTTCGCGAGCGTTTCAAGAAACACCTTCTCCTCGGAGACAATGCCGAGATCGAGCGGCCAGTTGCGGCCCAGATCCTCCTGCACGGGATGCACGCGGATCGACTTCACCTCAGGACTCAAACGATACTCACCAGGGCTCGGCATGCAGTACTGTCCGATGAAAATCACCAGGTCGGCACTCATCAGCGCTTCAGGCGATAGTGCCGCACAGAGCCGATGATCATCGGGAAAATGACCGCGACTCGGGCCCGACGTTACCACCGCGATGTCCTGCGTCTCGGCCACTTGCATCAGAGCGTCCCATGCCTTGCGCTGGAACACGCCCTGTCCTGCTACGATCAGCGGACGTTCCGCCTTGGTGATCAGATCGGCGGCTTGCTGCACTTCCTTGTTGGAACAGCAGGGGCGTGATTCAGTGCGGTACTTGGTCTTGCTATGAAAATCGGTGAGCGTTGCGGCGTCGGTAAAACGGGCGCGCGCCACCTCTCCCGGAAAGTCAAGATGCACCGGACCAGGCACACCCGACTTGAGATTGCGGAACGCGTACGCTCCATACTCATGCACCCTGTTCGGCGCAGTGAGTCGCTTGCCGTACTTCTTCATCCCGGTG
>Ga0163150_10004930_pt1 | contig 17473 bp, 3 predicted proteins | sample OliLakLV19P2IB_FD_148628 | JGI IMG/M metagenome (GOLD analysis project Ga0163150, IMG submission 148628) | Freshwater microbial mat bacterial communities from Lake Vanda, McMurdo Dry Valleys, Antarctica - Oligotrophic Lake LV.19.P2.IB | ecosystem: Environmental > Aquatic > Freshwater > Lake >...
CATTTACTTGCCAAGACCTTCTTGGTAGATTGGTTCATAAGGTACAGCCTCCCTCACGGGTTAAAGTAGGTGTTGTTTGGTCACAACTAGCCTACAGGCTGTTACCGAAATTGTGAAGATTTACACGCCGTCCGGCGGGGAGGGGTTAGGTTTGTCATGCTACTAACAAGCCCCTCTCCGCCATTTCTTCCTGCGCGCGCGACTGATTAACGTAATCTTCATATATTTCTCGTCTTTGATTGATGTCTCCTGACAAAGATTCATAAGCTGGCGACTCGGTCAGCAAAACGTCGGCTTCACCAAATGCGTAAAATTTAAAACTGCTCCGACCATAATCTTCCGCCATTTTTACAATTTTAGCCTTAACAGGATTGCGCTCAATATATCGCCCGCATTCAAGCAAATATTCATCCTTATCAATCGGGAAGCTCCGATCTCTTCCTAAAAAGTTGTTGCCGAAACACTAACGTGATGCACAGCGTCCCGTGGGCTTCCAATGATTAGTTACCTGCCAGGCCCAAACCAAGCCAATGGCCCCCTTTGGCAGCGGTACTTTTTTTCTTGTTCGAAAACTTTCTTCATATTAATTCTGTATTAAGGCGTAGGAAAAAAGGAAAACATACGGTTAATCAGGAAACCCACATATGAAAGCTGATTTGTTGATAACGGATAAGCCGCATAGCTGAAATATCCTTTGGATCCAAAATGCTCATAACCTTCTAAAATTTCTCTGTGAAAACTTCTCCCGCGCAAATAAAGTTCAGCTCGATAGCTAAGCGTGTTGATAAAAAGAACATCCAACGCCTGCGCCAGAAAGTCCGCCGACCCTACAAATCGCAGAAAGCTGTCAACTCGTGATCCCAATGTCGGCTCAATCAAAGGCGCGCCTATCATAATCATATTTGCGCGGACATTAAATGGAAGTTTCTTAATAGCTTCCAAGGCCACTTGACCGCCGCCGCTATACCCAACAATATTAACTACATCGCCTGCATGAATCAATCCGTTGTTGTAATCTTCTGTGAGCTGCTTAATGATCGCTGCTTCATTACTAGTTGCCCCAAGTTTAATTTGCTGAAGCCATTCGAGTGCGCCAGAAATAAAAGTTGTATGCACAAACTGTGGGATCATCACCATGTCTAAAAAACCGTACTTGTTGGTTGAATCAACTATTGTGAGAGCTTCTTGGAAGTCGAGCGCATAGCAAGGAAGCACATCCGACTCGTATCCTGGTCTCTGGCACCCCGGATTATCGATTCCATTCAGAAAATAGCTTCGTGTTCCCCGCTCAGTTTTAGTTTCAGGCACCAATGTTTTAGTAATCAAAAACGCCGTCTTGCGGGCGATATCCTTTAACACGCCTGCATCAAAGGTTAACTTAACATTTCCCTTAAGAACCAAAACACCCTGCCCGATAAAGTGTCGCAAATCAATGCCAAGATAGCCGTCTTTGCCTTGAATTTCAAGAACCAGCTCATCACCTTTTTTAATTGAAGCCTCATTTAACTTCCCTGCTTTAATTTCAGCTCTTAACGAGAAATCGCTGGAGATTGAAATATATAAATCTCCATTAACCACTCCAAGCGCGCTGCCCAAAAATCCAAAACTTCCGATTTCAAGTCTGCCGTCTATTTTTCGAGCAATGAGATTTCCACTCAAATCAAAGTAGAGTGAAAATAAATCCGAAAACTTGATTTCTTCGGCTTGCTTTCCTCCCAAAAGCGTCACGTGCATTCTTGGAAGAGAAAGAATTGCTGCCAATCCTTTGGCATGAATTTGCTCAATCGCTGAGCGATCGAAAATCGAATATGAATTTGTATTTAACTTCACCACAAAGTCCGCATCCAAAAGATTGAGCGAAAACGATTCAATTTTGGAAGATGCCCTTTCAGCATCCTCTTTCCCTGCAAAAGGCGGCACCAATAGACCCGCAATGAGAGCATCCATCACTTTATCCCAAAGCCCTTCATCGCCATTGGAAACCCCAATTAGCTCAGCAAGCTTCTGGGGTGAAAAATCATCTGCGTTGATGTCTTCGATACCAAAACTAACCCATTCGTTCTTACTTAGAATATCTTTTAGCTGATAGACGCCATACAAAATAAAATCACGAATATTGTTATAAACAATTGCGTCCAGAGATTCGCCCTTAATGTAAGCTGACAGGGCTTCTCTCATGTTCGCTGTCAAACCAGCATTTAATCCAAGCATTCCTGTGAAACGTTCAACCCCATATTGCGTTAGCCAATCCACCAACTCACTCACATTCGCATTAAATGCACTCAATGGGTCTTTGATCGACAGTTCGGCTGCAATTTTATTGAGAATCATTTTTAATCCAGCCGGAATATTTAAATCATCAACTGCTTTTTTCGAAACCTCTTTGACAAATTTGCCCAAGTGATTCCAAAAAACTTGCTCTAACGGCTTATGGTCGATAATGGCAAGCACGGCATCTTGAATCGCAAGAGCGGCACGCTGATAATCAACACCAAGAACAGTTCCCAAAACCGTTGTTCCATAAATTGCAGCTTCACGCACAACCTTGAGAAGGTTGTCATCGATAGATTTTTTAAGCTTAGCCGAATCATTCATCGAAAGCGCGTCAAGCAAATCACCCGCTGTCTTTTCGACAGCTCCCGCAAGCGCGGTCGGCAAACCTAAATCCCTCGTAACCACATCAAGCGAGGCCACCGCAAATTTTTTCAGACTGTCCCAGAGAACATCAGTAATTGGCGTGCCATTTATAAAATTCTCCGCAATGACTTGTACAGCCGCAGCTAAATAGTCATTCAATCCAAGTGACCGAGCCACTGCGTTAATTCCCTGCTGAGTCATGAGTCCTACTAACTCTGCCTTGCGTGCATTAAGCACCACAACAGGATTAGCCCCATTTGCAATTTGCTCGGCCAAGCTAGAAAGCAGCAGGGTTAACTCGGATGAAAATCCAAGACGCGCAGATAATTTCTGAATCGCTCCATCAACCGTTTCATTAAGTTTTGTTGTGGCATACTTAATAAAATCTGAAAAGGCTTTAACTGCTGCGTCATCGAATGCCTTTGCGCCGAGCACAGCGTCAAGAAGCCCTGACATCGATTTTTCAGCAAGCCTCGCTAGATCGGGATCAAAATCTAAAGATTTTACTAAACCAGAAAAAGCACCTAGCGCAAACTGACGGATAATATCTGGGAACTTATTTTCAAGGACAGTTGCTGCTGTGGTTTCAGGATCTCCATCTTTCAAGGCGTCGATAATTTGACCAGTGACTATTCCAAAAATCTGCGAAAGGTGTGGCGGAATTTGTGCCAATGTCGACAATCTTGATACTCCCTCCAAAACTATTTTTTCAAAGCCATCCCAGAGCGCCGGTGTCAGTGGCTGATGATCTGTAGCCGCATTCAGAAGCCGCCCTAAAACATCAGAGGCCAAACTCGCTAATGAAGGATCCAGCCGCAGCAAATCCACCAGCTTTTGAATTCCCACCGTTGAGATGAGCTTAATGAAATCGCTTTTTTGGGATTGCAGCACCGACAAAATAGTTGTCCCTGGGTTATCGTCTGTTGTTGCGGTCTTGAGATCTGCCGCCACACCAAGAAGAAATGTCTTTAGCTCAAGAGGCAGAGTCGACCCAACAATCAATTTGTCGGCACTTTTTTCGACAAAATCTGCGAGCGGCTTCCAAAATGTTTCGATGTCCAATGGCTTATCATTCAATATTGAATCAACGAGACTTGCCCCTGTATTAACAGCCAGTCCAATGATAGTGGGGTCAATGCCTAACGCATCACCTGCCTGTTGAATGCCATACTTAAGCAACTCAGAAAAAATAGTTTCTTTATTACCTAACAGTGCTGATCCAACTGTTGTGGTGGGATCATTATCAAACACAGCTTTTAGTACGGAATTTGCTGAAATTTGGAGAACGCCGGCCAGCCCTCCCGGAAAATTTGTTTTTTCAAGCAAATACTGCGCACCAACTGAAAAGGCATTCCCTAAAGTACCAGAACCCGACACTGCATTCTTCACATAATCCAGCACCCCGCCAGCAGGTGTCACCATAATCGGTGTTCCGTCACTGCGCCAACCCACAACCATATCGCCTTCAGTAAAGTGACGTGTTAAACCACCGACAACTGCACGAACGCCGATATCGAGGAGGCCTGTCAACCTTGGATCCCAATCGAGTGAACTTCCTAATCCAACGACACCGGCGCTAGCTAATTCTTTGGCGAAATAGGGGAGATTGTCTTTTAAGGCATTAAGACCCTCTTGCCAATTAAAATCACCGACTCCGCCACTACCTAGGAAAACGCCCAAAATCTGTGCGCCAATTGAAATAGTGTTGATAACCGCCGGAGAAAGATTGGTATGAAGACTTAATATACTTGTCGTTCCGGCACCTATAAATCCTAACCCTAATGCGACCGCACCGACTCCTCCCGCGGCAAGAGCACCGACACCTGCGATAATTTTTCCGGCACTAATAATGGTTTGAGTAAGTTTAGGAGAAACACCTAAAAACTCGAGCCCCTTGCCGACAGCCGTAAACTGCCCGCCCAAAACTGCCGCAAAAATTGTGCCGCCGAGAAAGGAACCCGCTTCAAGACCCAAAATACCAAGAACCGCGTTGGGACCAAAGGTGATGGCGTTGAAAACAAGGCCCCCCAATGCAGTAAGCCCGTTAAATATTCCGGTAAAAAGGCCGCCAAATGCTGCTGCAAAATTACCCGTTAGCAAGCCCCCAAAAAATGCGCTAAATCCACCAATGATGGAAGATACACTGGCTACGAGCGCACCGATGATTGCGGTAATAGCGGCAATAATCACACCGACAACTGCTTGAATGGCTACGACAATGGCAGCAACAATAATAGGGATGAGAAAGAAAAATGAGCCGCGAACTTGCATCTGTTCGTGGGGGTCGAGAACGAGATAAGAGCCCGCATTAGCTGCAAGCGGCCCAACTAAGACAGGCGGAGCTCGCGGTGAAAGAATATAACCCAAAGCCGGGTTTTGAGAATTCGCGCTGTCAGGGCTATTTAGTTTTGCGGATTTATTAATCCAATATTTGAGAAAGTCATCTTTGCTCACAACAGTAGCTTCATCACCGTTTTTTCCAGCTCCCGGATCCGTGTAATGAACTTCTTCGATTGATTTTCCGTCTTCAATGCGAGTTGAAATGCCTGTGACAATTACATAGTGATTACCATCCATATGGGCAACCAAACGAAATCCTGCGCAAGAACCATGTTCGGCACACCAATTATCAAAAATTGATTTCAACGCATCGTAGGTTATTTTCAAGGGCGATAAATTTAAACCGAACCGAGCGGCATACGAATTCATCGCATACATCGAAATAAGCAAATCACCTTTTTCGAGCGGCGTGAGTGTGCCGGTTAAAATATCAGTCAAGATAAGATCACGTGCAAGATTGATGCGATTATGAGCAATGTTCGCGTCATCTAAAAGAGCCTCAAGAGCAATAAAAGCTGATTGCCCAAAATGTAAATTTTGCTTATCAATCCAACTGAGAATTGCGTCAACTTCACCCTGCGCGAGTGAGACTGTATTTACAGGATCGATTCCCAACGTATTGACAAAAGCTGTTTTCGCGATTTGATTGATTGCCAAGTAACTGGTCAGCTGCACACGAACAGCTGCTTTGATCGCATTTACTTCAGCTGTGCGCTGTGAAAATTCGGCACTGTTTTGAAGCAGTAATTTTAATCCGGCAAGATCAAATGTCCCGGCAATGTAATTGGCCCGAACTTTAGCTGATTCATATTCTGCTTTTGAAGGATCACGGCCAAGAATCTTGCGATACCAATGATAAACAATCGGAGAGATTTCTTGCGTCAGAATCGATTTTTGGATTTCTTTTTCTTTTGCAAGGATATCCGCATAAGCCTGAGAGGTTTGGCTTTCGATTTGAGAGCTCAGGTCACTAACTTGCGTTGATAAAGTTGCCAAAGATTGATTGCGATTTTCAAGCAACTGATAAAGTGCCTGATTAACCTGCCCAAGACCCGCGCTAATCTGCTGCATTGCGTCTGAAATAGCATTCTTGCCTGCTTTGCCTTTGACTTTAATGGAAGCAACTTGATTGCGCTGAGATTCGATTTGCGAACGAAGGGCTAAGAGCTGATTGCGTTGAATAATGTATTCGCCTTCGATGGTTTCATCCAAGACTTGCTCACGCTCGGCCACTCGCACAATGGCATTGTAGTGTTCAAGCGCGACTTCAACTTTGAGCTCTAAAACAGCGCGTTCAAAGCGGCGGCGCGAATATTCTAAATGCACCATGGTCGGATTGTTTTCGGTGTCATAATCATAAAGCACCGTGCGCTCGCCATCTTCGGAGACCATCATTTCGATTTTTCCGGCTGTGTTGTAAAGTTCGCGCACGCCCTCGGAATAAAGTCGCGTCACAAGTTTGGAACCATCAGCGGTGTATTCGGTTTGAACGGTCAAACCTTTGCCTAATGAAAATTGAGTGAAGTTAATCAATACGGTTTGATTCCAAAGTTTGAGTGCTTCGGCGTAATGGAATTCGGCGGCGGCGGAGGGATTCTTAAGAATCGGAACACCGCTGGGGACAGACCCCGATCCCGAGCCCGAGCCCGCATGGGGGTCTGTCCCCGTTGCTACGTCGGGTTCAATTGAAATAACACGGCCTGTGGCAGATGTGACGGAATAAGGTTTGCCGTCGCGAAATTCGGTGATGGTTCCATCTTGATGGAAGATGATGACGTTCTTTGGCTTGGTAATCGTAATGTCATTACCATTCGCATCTTTTGTATCTTCGCTTGTGACACCATCCATTGTCATTTTAAGACCTGTTGCTAAATTTAGCCCTGATAGCTGCGAACCAGCATAAGAAGCGACATTGCCATTTTTATCTGTGAAATGATCCAACGTTACTTGATGAACTTGCTCGCAAGTGGTGCTGCAATCAACCAGCGTAACTGTTGGCACTTGGACGGTGAGCGTGCGATCTTCTACACGAATCGCCGAACAATCTTGTGTCGCGGGATCGCAAAGCACAATGATTTGAGTCGCGGTGGTCATCACGACCTTTTTCGCTGCGCCAAACTCATGTTTGTAATAGTAACCATCGCTTGTGAGATGACCGACGATTTGGCCCTGATCATTGTAAAATTCGGTGGTGCCTGATTCGGTTTTGAGCGCGTGCAAACCATCTGCCGTAATACTTTGTTCAAATGTTTCGCGTACGCGGCCTTTGTAAACAATTTCCGTGCGCGTAAGCTCAGCGCGATCATTGTAGGTATAGCGTGTCTCAACGCCGTTGGCGGCGATTTGTGCGACGATACGGCTTTCACTTCCGGTTGACGTGTTGATTACGCGCGATTTCTGAGTTTCGTGACTATCAGGATCATAAATCACCGTCAGCTCACGCCCTAAATCATCAAACACGTATGAATATCGAAGCGGCCGCTTGCCATCATGATCGCGCGTTACGCTACGGATACGGTCATAAGCTATCGTTGCGGTTTCGGTGTAGTCGTCGGTTAGATTGGTGGGCGTGCCATTATCATGCGTAATGGTTTGTGTGCGCAAATTAGCAGATGCGCCAACACTTGGAACTTGGGTTTGTGTTGTGCTTCCGTCAGCATGCGTCGTCGTAACCGTGGTGACTTCGCCCAAAGTTTGAACCGTGGAATGATCCCCATTCAGATTTTGAGTTCCGCTGACTTGCCCACCCTCGTTGAAATCAATTCTCGTTTCAACCGCCAACAGTTTTTTCCAATCAAACGCAGCTTGCGGATTAATTACTCGCCCTAAATCGCGAATGAGGGGATCGTTTACCGCATCGCGCACGGCATTCACCACATTGCCTTCGGTGAGCAAATAATCGAGCCATTCGGTTGATGCATTCGGACGAAATGCTGTTAAGCCAACATCTTCGACTAAAATTTGCGGCGCAATGGCATAAGTGCCAAAATCATATTTCCATTCCAGCTCAATATATCTACCGTTTGTTTTAGTTGGATCAAGCTTGAGGTAATTGTCTTTCCAATCTGTGCCGGGCTTAACAATATCCCAACTTTGAACCAGCGCCCCACTTTGATCGAGAAGTCGCACAATCACTTTGCCTTTATTCGCCAAAATCGCATCATCAGCTCGTAAACTGACGTGAACGTAGTCGTATTTTTCGGTAATCGCTTCCGCACGAACAGAGCTAACCGTCATGGCTTTTGACGGAAGAAAGCTGTGACCTGTTCCATATTGAACTTGCCACGCATTGCTGCCATCCTTGAAATAAACACGATCAGGAATTTTGTCGCCGTTCACATCAAAAAGACCGCTAATTTGCTTAAGGCTGTCGGCACTATTCATTTCTTGGCCGGGAGAACTTTGCGACATATTGCTGCCTTCAATGCCGCTCCAAATCACCGCGTCTTTAAAAGTGGTGCCGTCGTTTTCTTCCACCCACCAAATATTTTGTGCGGTAGTTCCGGCAAGCATGTTCACCGTGACACGATCCGGCAAACCATCGCCTGTGACGTCTTTAAAGAAAACAGAATAGCTGCGATCATTTGCCGAAGAATCAAAAGCTTGGATGGATGTTGCGACATTGGCACTGACTCCTAATAAAGGTCGAATGCTGTCATCCCACAAAATGGCAGCGTCAAATCCGTGGCCATTATTTTTTTGCCAATACCAGTCATAGCCGTCAGCGCCTGCCTTCGGTTTCATTAAAATACGGTCAGGTAATTTGTCACCGTTTAAATCTTCGAGCCGACCGATTTCGGTGGAAATACTTCCATCACGAATAAACCATCCCATAGATCCCGCAATTTTTGCGCTCGCACTAAATGTGTGGTCAATGCCGCTCCAAATTGTGGCGGGCTCAAAGCCATGGCCATTTCCTTTTTGAAAAATCCAATGGTCGTATAAATCCGCACCGGGAATGGGGCTCGCCTGCGCTTGGGTAATGCGATCCGGAATACCGTCGCCGTCTAAATCAATTAAATCAGCAATCACAGGTTGGGCGCTGGGTTCATTCGCGCTATCGCGCACACGCACCGCATAAGACGCTTGCGGAATTGCGGCATAAGACAACGATTGAATGCCTGTCCATATTTCTGCCGGATCAAAACCATGTCCATTATTAATTTGAATTTGCCATTGCGACAAAGTTGTTCCGACATTGGATAAAACTCGGTCTGGCCTACCATCGCCATTCACATCGACCAAATCGTCCATTACAATCGGGTAACCGGCGTAATAATTTCGTAACGCGTAAGGGTAAGCAGCGAGATTACTAATATCGTTGTTGCGAATTCCGGTCCATTTTTCCGGAGCTAAATAAGAACCATTTTTTAATTTTTGCACCCACCAGAATTGTTCCGAAGAATCAAGCGAAACACGATCCAAATCACCGTCGCCATCCATGTCGTATAACCCTGTAACAACTTCATAGCTATATTGGCTTTGTAAATATCCATAAGTGTAAATCGTTCCGGTCTGATAAATGCCATCAACGCGCGGATTGGTGTAGCCGCTCACATCTAAAACATCGCCGCGATTGAGATCATTCACCCAATCGGCTAAATCTAAACGATCCGGAAAAGTTGCGGGAACAACACCGGAGCGAGTGACAATTTCACGTTTTTGGTTAAATTCGGATGCAGTGAAATTGAGCAATATTTCTGTGTTCGCCTCGCGAATATAATTTGTGGGAACAGAATAAGTTGCATTGAAGTATTTCCCTACTCCTTTTGTGATGCGGAGACGGTCGATGGAACCATTAAAATGCCATGAAGCAGCATAAGAACCAATTTGAAGCGGCCAGTTGGGATCACCTGTATAACTCGTCGCGGGAGATCGGTCCCCGCCCAACTGAGCGCCATCGCGATAAAACCTAATATTGTTTCCCACGCGAGAAATAGCTAACTCGTAAGGTTTATTTATTTCCCATCCGCCCACTGTAAAGTAAGTGTATGCGTTACCGTTATACCAAAGACGCACCTGACCAGTTGTCGGTAAAACTTCCCATATCCATCCGCCTGATGAATAGTCTGACAGAATTGTTTGCCGATCTATCATTGAGTTAAACTGAACCCTGGCTTCAATTGTAAAATTCCCTGTGCCAAAATCAACGTTGGAACCATCCATGGTTACCGTATCTCCGATGCCATCAAAATCAAATTTTTCACCATCCGTTGACAATTTAACGTCACCGGTCATCGTCATCTCACGCGTCAATGAACTGTCTTTGAGTAAATAGCTTGCGCCATCTTTAAACACATCATTCACGGGACGAGGGCTGATAATTTTGGCGAATTCCGAATTGGGATTTTCGAGCAAGTAGCGCGCAAGACCCATCTCACCGCTGGGTTGTTTAAAGTTATCAGCAGCCCTAACACCCTGCCCTTCGCCGTGGTGAAGAAACAAAGTGTCGGCATCAAGAGCGAATGATTGATTGGCAGGTGAAAAATTAGACAAGTAACGAGCCTTGTCAGAAACTCTAAGCTCATCCATCCAGCCGTTAAAATTATACTGAGGCCAATCTATTAAACGGCCAAATTCTAACGGTTTACCGATTAAATCCGGCTGAATGGCGTCTGTCGCAACTCCGCTGGCGAGCTGTCGACCATTCACATACAAGACATACTTCATGCCATCTTTCACTGCAGCAATATGACTCCACTGCGTCAAATCGACAAATTGAGTGATCTGCACATTAACAACCCAGTTGCCATTCTTCACCACCTGGAAATACATACGGCTGTCATTAACCATGACTCGCACATAATTATTAACATCCGCAAATTTTTGCCAAATACCAGCTGTTGTAACTGCCGCCGCAGACTTAAACCAACCTTCGACCGTAAAATCACCATTTCCAAAATTAATTTCGGGAACTTGGAGAGTATTTATCCCCGCGCCGGAAAGTTTTAGACTCGAGTCGCCAAAAACTTTTTCTACATCGTTAGCAACCACCGATCCCAAATAATTTTCGCCTGCATCAATCGTTCCATAGTTTAAAACCTCAATACCAGATTCTGCACGGCCAAAATCATCCATGTGATGTAAAAAGCGCGTGTGACCGTCGACCTTATAAGCCTGCGTCGGCACGGCAAAGTTTGCATCCCAACGTGCGATATCGGAAATGCGGAATTCGTCCATCAGTCCTTTGAAGAAATAAGAAGTATGACTTAAACCGATATTCATCGATGCCGTTCCGAGCATATTTTGATTACTGGTATAAGTTTGCGGGCGAATTTTTCCGTCGATGTAAAAATTGAGCTGACCATTTTTTCGAATAAACGCGAGATGATAAAAATGATTGGCTTCGGGTTTAAACTCACCAAACAGAAACTGCGTCCCCTCTAAGTACACCTCGAGTTGATTATTACTATTTCTTGCAATTCGAATATCCGCTCCGCTGTCACGAGAAAGCAGCATCGCCCACTGATAGTCGGCCAGGGATTCAAATTTGGTCCGAAAGTCGATGGTGAAATCTTCTGTGCCAAGATTAAGTGCCTCGCCGCCGTAAACTTTGAGCGCATCATTCACGCCATCAAAGTGAATCGCATCACCCAATGAGCCTTCGGAAGAAAAAATTCTGGCATCACCAACCGCATTAAGCAATATGGGTATAGCCACACTCTGTGCGTTGCTTAGTGGATTGAAGTGATGCAAAAAAGCAGTGTACGTGTCTGGCACATAGTCTGCGGTTGGAAGAGTGAAGTTTGATGTCCAACGCGCAATACCATTTGAAATCCGAAATTCATCCAATGCACCCTTAAGCGACATTCCATTGTAATATTGGGCAGCAATTGGATCATGATTCCACCCCAGCTCAAACGGCCCAGCATAGTTTTTAATTGCTCCCGAATAAATGCCAGTTGCTTTTGATATGCCATCTCGATAAAAGGTAAATTGACTTCCGTTTCTTACAATGGCAATGTGATACCATTGCCCCGCAACAATGTCGTCGGGAATAATCATTTGCAAGCGATAAACATTGGAATCCTTTATGCCAAGAACCCATTGCCCCCCCTGCTGATAAAGAAACATCGCATTGTAGCCATTGTCTTCATCTTGAATGAAAACAGTTTGATACAAAGCCAAAGTGTCAAATTTAATTTTAGTATCAATCGTAAAATTATTGGATGCTAGGTTGAATGATTCATTGTCCGGTATTGCTAATGCATCACCCCCGCCGTCAAATACAGCCGTTCCGGCCGAAACACTCACATTCCCTTGCTGTGCGACAGAGATAGTTTGAATATTTAATGGCTCTGAATCATGCTTGGTTTGAAAAGTTTTTGTATCATTGAAATGATCCAAGAAAATTGTCTTATCATCAACGGTATATTCTGTTGTCGATGGTGTGAAATTTTCGGTCCAGCGTGCTTTGTCAGAAATGCGCACTTCATCGATAGATCCATTAAACCAACGGTTATGTCCGGGACGATAACCAACCATAATGCCTGATGGAGGATTTGTGATTGACCGCCCCGTCACATCGTAATTCAATCCAACTTGCCTCCCGTCAACGAATACTTTTAAAATATTTCCTGATCGAACCACAGCAACGTGCTGCCATTGATTTTTTAGCAAGCTGTACCCCGTATTAAAATATTGGGTCGAGCTAAAATAGACAATCAATTCACCATGGGACGTTATATTCAAACCATTTTGAATGCTTCCGAATCCAACAAGATTTGGATCTCCGCTGCTACTTCCTGAATTCACCCAAAAATCAACAGTCAAATCTCTCGTCCCAAAATTTAAATCAGAAAAATTAGAACTTGAAAGATAATCATCAATACCATCCAAACTTAAATAATTTCCAAATTTTTCATTATCGGATGAAGTTTTGAGATCACCAACCGAAATAATGGGTATAGTTTCTGTAACCAAATTTATCGTAACATTTCCGGATTTAATGATTTCGTGCGCCGCAACAGCAGGATTAAAATCATCCATATGATGCAAAAAGTTAGTGTGAGCATCAGCAACGTAAGGCTGAGTCGGCACCGTAAAATTAGCTGACCAACGTGCGGAGTCCGATATTCGGAACTCATCCATCATTCCAATAAAAGGGTTGTTATTGTTCACATACCACGCGCCGATTGTTGTGACGGGATTAGCCGTGGGCAAAGAAATATTTTGTGGCGCGCTAAATTGCGCCGCATTCGTTACGCCATCAATGTAAAGCTTCAGCTGACCATTTTGCCGAACCAACGCGAAGTGATACCAACGATTCGCTTGCGGCCGAAAGGTATCAAAGTCATAAGTGCTGCCCATGAGTTCAAACCGAATTCTGTTATTGGTTTCACGAATAAGACGGAATTCGGCACTGTCGCCACGACCCATAAAAGTGTAACGTTCGCCATCTTTCGCTTGCTCAAAATTGGCACGGAAATCGATCGTAAAATCTTTGCCACCAAAATTTAAAAGCGTGTTGTCATAAATCTTTAGTTCATCCCCCACGCCATCAAAATGAATCGCATTCCCAAATACCGCCTGGGGTGAATAAACTTTCGCATCACCAAACTTTGAAATTGTTACTCCTGCCGGAACTTTTTCCGCAATATTCACCTGATTCATATGATGTAAAAGGATTGTATTCAAATCAATTCCATACTCTTCCGTCGGAGTTGTAAAATTAGTTGTCCAACGGGCTGCATCAGAGATGCGGAATTCATCAATACCGCCCTTTAAATTGTAGCTATTGGGATAATTCGCCCAAACACCCATAACGGCTCCTGCACCGCCTGTTTGAATGTTAGTCGTCACAGGCATTGCAAAACTACCGACCTTCTTTCCATCCGCGTAAAATTTGAATGTGCTGCCCTCACGCACAAATGCAAGGTGATACCATTTGCCCGCCTCATGCTGAAAAGGAATGTCATTGCAATTGCCGCCGTTGTAACAAATCTCCATGACATTGGGATACCATTGGACCGAAATCCCCTTGCCCGTTCCATAATACGAACCAATTTCAAAAAGTCGCGAATAAGAAGTTTCATCATTCCAAAGCGCCTGAAAATCTACTGTGAAATCTTTTGTGCCCAAATTGAAATCGGGCGAATCAGAAAGAGTTAGATAGTCACCGGCGCCGTCTAAACTCAAATAACTTCCGAATTTACCAGTCTCAGAAGAAAGCTTGGGATTGCCCTTCGGCACAATTGGAATGGTTTCGGTTACAAGCTCCGTTGCCGGCGTACTATTTTTTAATATCCAATTCACCTTAACATCTTCAAGTTTGTCCGAGCCATCGATATAAGTGAGCTGATAAACTCCCTCTGCATTTTCGACTTGTGTGATACGTCCATCCGTATAATCAATCTTGGTGCCATTTTTCAATGTCATACGAATCAGTTTTCCGTCTTGCACTAAAAGTTTGCGTTCATCCGACAAAATAACTTTACCGCTCATATTTCCGGCGACATTAAAACTCGGATCCGGCACATTTCCGAAACGCGTTGAAATACTTTTGATCAAATCATTCTCAACTTGCGCTGAAAGCCCAGATGTTAAAAGCGCAGTCAAATCTCCGTCAGCATCATAAACAAGCTCGCCATCGGGGCTGACAAGCCTTAAACCTAGCCATTGACCGTTCGCATCAAATTGATGCTGAACACGTTCTTCAATCGTGCTTCCGGCGCGAAACATTTTTGTGGCACGTCCATTCGCATCATAAAAAATCTGAGCACCATTCGCACCCGGCAAGACACGCTTAACGAGTTTGCTGTTTTCATAAAAGTCTTGCATTCCATCCACAGCCACTTCTACATAACTTTGAATTTCTTTTTGTGCGTTCAAATGAATTTGGTCAAAGCGACGACGATCTGGAAAAAGAATTTCATTAATTCCAACGTCGCCATACTTCACCACTAATCCATTTTGAAATGTCCAGCTTTCAAGTTTGGCCTGACCGTTAGTAATCGAATATTTTTTTCCATCTGCCGTCAGCAGCTCTTTAAGGACACCGTTTTCGATTTTTTGTTTAATGCCTTCGCGTGTTTCAATAATGCCGTTCAAAATATTGCCATTCGCATCAAGCTGAAAATCCGTTAGCTTATGTCCACCCGCTAGCTCAAGCAATAAATCCACCGTGTCTTGATTGTTAATTTGTCCATCATGGTTTGAATCCTGAAGCCTGCGCGTAATGGTTCCATTCGCAGTTTCAATTTGACTTAAAAACCCATTTGAGTTGTATTGAAAGTTCGCATCAGTGCGACTGACCTTGAGACCCTGTGCAGAGTTATTCGAAAGAATGTCGGTATAATCAACAATTTCACCCGCTGCATTCACCAACTGCTTCATTCGCCCATTTTTAAATAAAATGCGTCGGCCATCTTGTAATTGAAGTTCCATAATTGTGCCGTCATGAGCATACTTTCCGCTAATCAACGTGTCGGGTGACGCCGGTGATGAAAGCGCGCTATTAAAATTGAGCGCCCAATTCAATCCGTCTCGCGCAGCATCGTAAATAAATCTTTTTCCGTCATGCGCATAAACCGCGGATAAAATTCCATGGATGTCATAAACTGTTTCATCGCCCAAGCTATTAATAATGCTTGTCCCCGAAACAGCGCCGGCTTGATTATAAGTGGCCAGGTAGGTTTGCTGGGTTGACCCGCTAAACTCGCGTGCAATGGTTCCATCGGGTAAATAATCAACAATCGAACCGTCACTATTAACTCGACGAATCAGTTTTTTATCCGAAACAATATCCGTTGTTCCATCAGCATAGCGCATCACCGCTTCAAGAATTCCCGGTGCTTCGGCTGCGTTCGTCGGAACCGACATCACAATATTAAAAATACGAATTCCCGTGAATGTTCGGATTTCTATGAGCTGCCCATTTAAATAATAGGCCTCAAGACCGCCTTCTAAAGTCACCTTCACTGCTGAAGTTAAATCGGGCGCAGTGGGCACAGCGTTCGTGATTGTTTTAATCACGACACCATCGCGAACAATCGATATTGAATGTGCGGCATCACTGGCATATTGCCATTGAAGATGGCTATTGATGACGACTTTACTGATCCCGTCAACGCCATATTCCGTGCGTAACCCTGTTGATTCTTGGCGAGACACAAGGGTGCTGTTTTTGTAAGTCAAAGTAGCTCCATTTGCGACGGTCCAATTCCAAATTCCGGCAAATTGAGAGCCGCGACGAAAAGCGGGTGAGCTATTTGCAACGCTATAATCCCCGGCTGTTGGGTTTGTGAACTGCGGATTGGCGAGGACATTTTCCTGTGACCAACCACTGCCATCCCGACTTGAAATAGCTGCCGGCAAATTTAAATAAGTTGCGCCGCCCCGTTCGACATTATTAAAAAGCGTATTCCCTCGGACAATCGCCCGACTTGTCGAATGATTTTGCTGCCAACCATATTCATAGATAGACTGAAAAGTGCTATCCGTAATAATATTAAATTCAATCGTCGGGGCTTTGGCTCCCAAAATATTGATCGAAATATTATTTTTTACAAAAGTATTGAAGCGAATGAGGTTGCGGTCTTTGGGCAATTGAATCGCGAGATTATTTTCTTTTAAAAAATTACCTTCGATTAATACATCAGAAACATCTGCGGAAATATAAATTCCATAATCTTTGTTTCCGACAACATCATTATTTAAAACCTTCACATGGTCGCCCTTAATATTCAACGCGCTTGACGGGTCCCAGCTGTAAATGCCTCCGCCCGTAATCGTCAGGTTCTCAATAGTGTTGTTTCCCTGTGCCGTTAGAACATCTTTCTTGGATTCAAAATTCCCGTGAAGAATCACCCCGCCACGACTTTCACCGACTAAATTGACGCCCTCTTTTAAGATAAAATGTCCGTGATAGGTTCCGTTATGTAAATAAATTATCTGACCTTCCTGTGCGTCTTCAAACACTGACTGCAGATCATCCCCGACACGCACTTCAATTCGTGCGGGCAACTGGTTCGCCTGAGGTGTTGGCGGTGAAAGCGGGTTCTCTTCGAAAAAATCATTTGGGATGGGTGGGGGCGCTGGAGCGCCGACATTTTGGGCAAGCGGGTCAACAACGGGTTGAAGGTGGCCGTCTTGCATGGCAACGGGTTCGGCGCCCCAAGAAATTTGGGTTAACGGAAAAGTAATCAAAAGAATCAACGCAGCAAGCTTTTTAGTTTGATTCAAAAGTTTCATGCTTTTTCTCCGTTGATTTCGTCATAAGTTGATTTCTTTTCCTGTTCCGCGCTGCGCATACTTCCAATTTGTTTCAAAACGATTCGCCGCACCAAATCTGAAACCATCTCAGATTTCTTGGCTGCCTCCCCACGCAAAAAAGCAAACTCTGCGGGCTCTAAAACAAATTTGATTTCCATCCAAATACTCCGGTCACTTGATTCAAACTTCGTTGTTGTCTTCATAATCGGAGTTTACTTGCATGCAGGTAAAAAGAAAGGCATCGTCGAGAAAAAAGCCTGCTCTAATTATTTAAAGTAGATAT
>Ga0163150_10004935_pt1 | contig 17468 bp, 8 predicted proteins | sample OliLakLV19P2IB_FD_148628 | JGI IMG/M metagenome (GOLD analysis project Ga0163150, IMG submission 148628) | Freshwater microbial mat bacterial communities from Lake Vanda, McMurdo Dry Valleys, Antarctica - Oligotrophic Lake LV.19.P2.IB | ecosystem: Environmental > Aquatic > Freshwater > Lake >...
GTGAAAAAGCGCTCAATCCACGGTTCCAGGATGAACTCATCCTCTCGCCCGCGCTCGAGCGCCGCCGCCGACCGGGTGGCTCCAGGATATCCAGCAGTCAATTCTTCGACAATCTGCGAAGCGGTCAGCCTGCGTTTGCAGCACCTGCCCGAGAAGTTAAACCAACTGGCGTTATCCAGGTTGTCGGGGGTGATCCAGCCGGGGCCGCCGAAAAGATCGTAGCAGTATACCGGGGTGCCGGAGAGAAGGGCATACTGAACCGTCTTCCCGATTGTCATGACGGCGTCGGAGGCGATGAGGTCATCCGGCTCCAGCCGCTTCATCTCGCCGCCCTGACCTACATGACGGACCTGAACACCGGACGCCTCGAGCAGGCTGACCGCAGCCGCCACCTCCTCCGGCATGTGATTGGAAACCACCAGAAGGCGTTCCAGCCGGTTATTGTGCCCAGACGGCGTCCGAAGAAACTTTCGTGGCGCCGGATTAGGGAATACTTCGATGCGTTCCGGCGGTAACGCATACCTCGTCATGGAGTCTTTTGTTTCCGGACTGTTGGCGACGATGGCGTCGGGGACGAACTCCGCGAGCAGCGGCAGGGGCGATTCGTACGGTTCGTGGGAGGACAGATGTACAGAGACGATGTAGGGCCGCCGGGTCAGCGGGTCCGCTACCCGTTCCGGGAGCAACACGGGCAGCATGAGGTGCTGCGCCCAGACTAGATCGAACTCATCCAGCTGAGGGAGTTCAGTGGTCAGGTACTCGAGACCCTGCTCGGCGGCGTGCTGCGCGAACTCCGGGCTGATCGCGTTGGCGAACAGAACAACGTCATGTTTTAGTGCGCGCGCCGCATCGGCAACTTCCAGCGCAATCACTTCGGATCCGGTAAAAGCAAGTAAGCGGTTAACAGCTATGAGAAGCCGCATTGTTCACCTGAGGTTCGGGCTCATCATGCCCATATTCGCGTACCTTATCTGACGCTCCAGGTTGCCCTATAGTCTGGAGACAACTTTCGGAAACAGGTATCATCCAATCATGCTCACAACTCCGGGGAACCAGAACGGTGCTCTCCATCCTCTGGCGGTGTTCGTCCAACTCACGACGTCCTGCAATGCAGAGTGTGTCAACTGTCCTCATCCGTTTACCTACGGACGCCGCGGTCCCCATACGAAAGGACACATGAGCGCGGCTGTCTGGCATGAGCTGTTGAGACAAATCAGAGAAGCCAGGTATACCGGCCAGGTAGGTCTGTATTTGCATCACGAACCTCTGCTGGTTAAGAGCCTGTACGAGAAAATCCGCGAAGTTAACGAGACTACCGAAGCCTTCGTCGTCCTGTCGACCAATGGAGCATTACTCAATGCCGCCAACCGGCGCCTGCTCATTGAAGCGCAGCCGCGGCAGGTTCACGTCAACATCAACTCAGCCGAGCCGAGCCAGTATGAAACCCTTATGAAGGGTCTTGATTATACTGAGACGTTTCAGAATACACAAAGTTTCATTGAGGAAGCAGCGGGGAAGATCGCAGTCGAAATTAACTGTCCCGTTATGGACGGGGTAGATGTCACCAGTCTCGCAAAGACCTTCCCTGGTGTTACGGTAAACGGAGAGTACTGGGCAAACAGCCGGGGAGGGCTGCTGGAATCCGTTTCCGCAGCCGGCAAAGGCAGCCGTTTCAAGCTGGAAACCTGCTGCGTTCAGCCGACGGTCAATTTCAATGTCCTGTGGGACGGGTCTGTCATTGCCTGCTGCATGGACTGGGGGCATGAATCGAAACCGGATTTTCCATCCATTCTGGAAAATAATATGTTCGGAACATACAACAATTCCGTAATGCGAACGCTTCAGAATGAATTCGAGGGCGGCGACTACAGCAGATACCGAATGTGCTCGGCGTGCGCTAAAGAGCTTGGATTTCCAATGACGAAGTCGAGGCCCGCTGAAGCTGCGTCTTTGGTTCAGCTTAGCGCAGTGTGACCTGGCGAGGCCCCGCTCAGGCACCCTGCTTGCTGCTTTTTTTCGCGGGCAAAATTCCCTGAAGCAGGAACCTGGCCCGACCGCCCAGGCTGGACGGAAGGGAACCCTCGAGTTCAGTAATGCGAACGCGGGATTCGAGCAGAGCCTCCGCCAGGACCTTAATTTCCGACTGCTGCGAAGCGGTTCTTTCCTCCAGGCTGGCTCGCACAGACAGCGCCTTTACCAGGGACTGTTCCTGCTCTTCCTGCGAACGGAGTTGCTGACGTAACTGGATGATCTCCTGCTCTGTGACGGAGGTATCCGCCGGCGACTGGGAAAGCTGCGAATTCAGGATAAACTTCTCGAGACTTCCCTGCGCGGTTTCCAGTGAGAAGTCGACTTCGAGACAGCCGTGCTGGAAATTTGCCAGAGATTCCGGCGGCAGAGGCACGAGAAACTGAGGGTCGTTTCCCATCAGATAAAGCGGCAGACCGTCGGTGCCGGGCTCACGGTCGAGCGCAACGATATTGTAAACGGCAGGGGCTTGCTCAAACAGAGAGGCGTTTCCGTCCCACTTCCAGACGGTCTTTCCGGTCTTGTCTCTCAACTTGAGGTTGTAAAGGACAAAGAAGCCGGTGCAGGCCGCGGGATCAAGGCGTATCTGAGCCAGGTCACTGCCCAGTTGCGGGATCCACAGTTTTGCAATTTGCCGGCGAGCGCCGTAGGGATAGGCTAGGGCGCTCGCTGACTCAGCGAAGCTCGAGTCTTCTGTTCTCCAGAAGATTTGAAGGTGCCTGTTTTGCTCCCGGAAAGTGACCCTTTCGGCAAAGTAGCCATTCGGAGACAGCGCTGGTACCGGAATCAGGCGGTCATATTCAGCATGCATGTCCGCCAGGGTGCGGTGTGGGGTCGCTTTGATCCTCAGATGCATTTCACTCAGGAGGCTGCGGTCTGAATAAACCTGCCCGATGGCTGCGAGGAGCGCATCCGGATCACCCGTGCAGAGATACCCGCTAACGCCGTGCTCAATGCGATCGGCGAAGCTGCCCAGGCGGGTTGCGATAACGGGTATACCGAGGTCGAACAGTTCCTGCAGTGTGTAGCTGAAGGTCTCCGGCACGGTCGACAGAAGGAGCCCCAGGTTGGGTCGGATCTCCTGAAGCACATCGGGCAGAAGTTCCCACTCATACTCAGGGATCACGTGAACGCCCGACTGACCGGCAAACTCATTGCCAGTCTCGCCGCATCCGACCAGATAGACTTCCGCGATCTCTCTGAGGGCAGGCATCATGGCCTGGAGCAGGCCCAGACCTTTGTGCACCGCCAGCCTGCCGAGCACCACAATGCGGAGCGGCTCGGCGGCGTCAAACGACAGATCGAGGCTCTCCGGCGAGACGCGCCGGGTACCGTGCGGGATAACGTGAAAGGCGGTAGTCAACGCCGGCAGCAGATCGGAATAGTGGCGTGGCACAGACGCCGAGGGCGCAATCAGCGGGATGGAGCGCTCATTCACAACGTCGGCAAACTCCGTGCGCAGGTTCTCCCATACCGGAGGCGGCACGTTGAGGAAGAAGCGATGGTTGGAGTTCGAACTTGTGCATTCGTTGAGCCGGGAAGTATCGCAGGATGTGCAAACTTCTCCGAACGTAATGTTGAGCGCCGGGCAGAACGGATAGTAGTCGTGGCAAACCACCGCCGTGGGTACATCGAGCCGCAGCGCATCCAGAGAATGACCGATCAGCGACGACACGAGAATCCGGTCGATGCCGTACCGGTAGCAGATCTGGCGAAGAATCGCACGGTAGTTTTCGTGTCGGGCGGCCGTGGCCGGGATAACCGGGTCAAGCGTCCACGTTTCGATCGGCTCGGTGCTGTCGGGCGAGGAGTGCAGGGTCAGCATCGAACCGAACGCGCCCCATGTTCCTCTCGGCCTGAGAATCAGGTTATCGTGAGCCGCGTCGGAACGGCAGAACTCCCTCACCCACTGCTCTAGCCCGCCTCCCCAGTTGTGCATCATGTGAAGCGTACGGGAGCGCATCCGGAGGACAGGCGACGCATTAACTCCGACTTGCGCACCGTTGTGGAGGGTGCCGACAATACCGCTGAGCAGATCGGTGCCCGGAAGATCGCTGTTCCGCGGACCCGCCACACGCAACACCTGTCCTGCAGTATTCTCTCCGACAAAAATGTGAGGCGCTACGGTCGTCATAAACCGAGCCTGTCCGGCCGCTTCAGCGAGTCTCGGCGGAGTCGGGGCAAAACCCTTATTGAGGACTATGGCCGGAATCTCGGATTTTACAAGCACACAGCCGGGTGAGAACATTCCGGCATCCACGGCCACTGCTTCAGCCCTTTCGCAGAAGAACGCATCGAGACTGGCTGGCTGGGCCTCGATGGTTCCGCAACCGGCTGCCTCAAGTATTGAAGGCATTACCGGGCTCATCAGGCCGGTCATGGCGTGACGGTGCGACGACCAGGCGAGCCGCACATCCCACCTGGGCGGAAGTTGCAGACCGGGCCTGACCAGGATTACATCCCTGCCACGGAATCGCGTCAGGACGTCGGCGATGACGTCATCCGTGCGGTCGCTGTCGGTTTCCACGGTGGTTAGCCCGGCCAGGGTTGGAACGGAGATATTTTCTCGAGGCCCTGCCACGTAGAGACTCTGCGGTCCGCAGTGCGTATTTTCCTTAAGGGCCGAAACGAAATCGGCGCTAACCGGCTCCGCACCCGCGGCGACGACGAGAACGACAACGTAGTCGCGAAAAGCGGCAGGCGCAGCCTGCCTGCTCCGCACTCGCACTTCCGCGGCGGGAGCAGCCTGCACCACACTTTCATCGTTGGCACCGAACCAGTGGTAATACGACCGGGCAGGGTCGGAGGCCGACCAGGGATCGGGAAATGCCGATCGCAGGTCGCCACGGTCGCGGTAACGCAGTCTGTGGAGCCTTTCGATTCGTATGCCGTTGTCGAATGTGCCGTAAGCCCAGGGAATCCGGGAGTACGTTTCCTGACCCATCCGGGCGCTTTCGGCGATATACCAGTCGCGCAACTCAAACAGGGCGGGCATTACGCTGCCATACTTCCGGAGCATCTGCTCCTGAGCTCCGCTGTCGAATCCTGAGAAGTGGTAGAAAGCAATCGGCTCGCCGTTCGCGAAGAGGCCGTCTTTCAGAGATCCGGTAATGGTCCGGTGGGTGAGGTTCCAGGTGCAGACGTTATAGACAGGATCCCTGAGGATATGAAGTGCGGGGAAATAGGCGGGAGCCAGATCCACCCAGCGCTGGTCCGTGAACAGGCCCCGCGGAATATCGTCGTAACAGAAGGAGTGCAGACGGTCTGACCACCAGTCGGCGAAGCGTCTGCCTTCCGCGGTGTTGTTGACCCCGACAAAACCGAGATTGTAGATGCCGTGCTGGAGCACCGAGAATTCGTTATCGAGAATTGCCTCGAGCGTTTCTTCCGGTTCGCAGATGTGAGGTGTGAGCAACACCGACGCGGTCGAGAACTTCGCCGTCAGCTTGTCAAGACTCGACAAGACCACAATGTCCGGATCAAGGTACAGGACGTGGTCGCAACCAGGTATGCCGAGGAGCTTTTGTAAGCCGAATCCCTTTACAGCAGTACTGAGCTCGACAATGCTGTGAATGAAGATCCAGTGCTTCAGATCGGGAATTCCGAGATCGCCGATCTGAATCAATTCATCAAATGGCTCGTTGCTGAGGTCGAAACCGGCTGGAATTTCGTCGGACAGAATCAGGTGGAAGACGAAATCTGGATGATGCTTCTTTACGCTGTGGGCCAGCACCCGCGCCTTCGGAAGGTAGTTCGCGATGATGCTGGTATAAACATGGCACGACATCTGCTCTGGGCTCCCTCAACGCGACAGACCATACGACACAGCCCGACACGACACGGCATAGTACAACAAGGCGCAGCTAAAAACTCCACACCTGGATTAAGATTGTGTACTCCAGTGTACCTCAGTGGCAGAGTTACGCTGCAAATTGGACCTGAGGTGGGCGCAGTTGCGTTTGTCGCCCTGGATAATGGAGCTTCAATTTGTAAAAACATCTTTGCGATTTTGCGAAACGAACTCCGGCCGCGTGTCAGAGTGACGGCTTCAGGGTAGCCGGGCAACAGGGCGAGCAATGGATGGGCCTTTAAACCTGACGCCTGCGATGGCCAGCGAAGTCGGAGGGGTGCCGCCGGCAGGTGCTTCTGATACCCAGCCGATTCGAATGGCGCGAACCGGACTGACGCCGACGGGAACGGAAGCGATCTTACCTGTGTCTGTAGCGAGCCCGTCCCGCAGCAGGTGCCACCCGCCATAGACCTCTGCCTCCACAGTCATTCGCACGCCTGGCTGGGGCGCTTCCGGCATTCGCACCAGAACCCTGCTGAGCAACTGGCCGGTGCTAAAGCGAAGCACGGCAGCTCGCAGGATGACGGAGACCGTCGGTACGCTGTCATCGAAACTGGCAAACAGCCGCTCGGGCGTGTCGACACCAGTGACGTCAACAAGAATTGGCCTTTGCGCCTCGAACGCGACAACGCCAAACGCAACCAGCGCGGTGGCGAGCGGGAGCGCGCCAGCTGCCAGCGCGATCCGCCGAGGCACAGATGCCAGCGCCGGAATTTCGGTACTCCGGCTTTCGTATCGAAGCAGGACCCAGGCGAGACCCGCGGCAGCCACAAGAGCGATCAGGTCAAAGGCGTAGTTGCGTCCTGTAATTTGCGCCGCGGATTCTGGTCCCGGCGCGGGGACGACGATTGCCCATATAAACAGTTGAAGAGCAACATGGGCGGTGCACACTATAGCCGCCAGCGCGCGCGGCAGGGACAATACGCCGAAGCAACCTGCGTACCCCAGCAGTACGATTGTTGTCGCGTCTATATTACGCAGCCGAAATGAGCCCGGAGAGTTTTGAAAAACAAGGAGCACGGACACAGCAATCAGCGCCAGGATTACGGCTGTGCCAGCCGGGGATGGCCCCGGTCGCGACTTGCGGAGAATCTGGACCAGCAACAGAGGCACTCCCAGTATCAGAAGGCCCAGACTGCGGAACACAACCTCGAGTTGGTCGTAACGGGCGAGCACCGCCAGGGAGGACAGTGTGGCAGGAATGGACGCAATGCCGAGATAATACCTGTCCTTGTCGGGCGGAATCTTCACTTGCGAAACGCCATTTTGCCAGGCGGCAAGCGTATCACCAGCTACAGCCTCGAGCGCCGAATCACGGAACAGCTGTGCCGTGTGCTGCATTCGAAGTGCCAGCAATCCGGAAATGCCGGGTTCGGAGTATGCCTTGAGGGCCAGTTCCGGAAAAGAGGCGGCGGTCAGCGGTTTCTGGGCGCCGAAGTGCCATTTCAGCAGTCGGTCTCCTGGTGGGTCGACCTGCCGAACGTACCAGATCCACGGCAATATGGTCAGCAGCGCGGCCGCAAGCCCAGGTAACCACGCCCGTGCCGGAATCCGGCGAACGATGCGAGCGCCATACCAAAGCGCAGCGGCAGCGACTGTGACACCCGTGCCAGCGTGAGCCAGGAAGGCATCGCCAGCCCCGACACCGGCCAGCAGGAAACAGACAGTTCGATAACGGGCGTTGTCCGCCGCGAGCGCAGCCTCTGCAAGGCACAGCGTTGCCAGCACCATGCCTGCTCCCAGCAGCTTAGGCCACGTGTAAACAGAGTTGAAGTAGCAAAAGCCGGTGAGAATCAGGAGCAGCACGGCCAAACCCGAGTTCTTACGTGCGCTGGTGCCGTTAACGGCTGCAAAGGCCAGCAGACCAGGAATCCAGAACAACTGACAAGCGATTGATGATGCCAGGAAAAAGGAGTCAGGGGTTAGAAACGTGGCAAGCGGCTGCAACAGGAACAGAGCACCAGTCTGCAGAGGAGGACGGTCTGAGAATGTCCAGTCCCCGAATGTATACCCCGTGCGAAACTCCGGGCCTTTGCGAATTGCCTCAAAAAACCATTGTGGCAGAAGGTTGTCAATCGATCTCGGTTCAAAGGAAAAGAGACGCTCCACGAGCTCGCCGCCGGTGTGAACCGATTCGAAGCGGTCGAGCGTCGCGGTGTATAAGACACCGCAAAGGACCATGGCGAGGAAAAACCGATCGCGAAAGATGGAGGCGGCAAGACCACGCGTTCGTGCCAGTATCGCCGCTGCGGCGATCCACAGAAGCGCCGGCCACACAAAGCTTAGCGAAGGATTGGCATAAGACGCCCAAAACGCAAGCTGGCAGAACGTACCAGCCGCGATCAGGGTAACTGGTGTATCGACTTGTGGGCCGAGTTCGAAACCGGCACAGACGTATCTCGCGAAAATCGCGGCGGGAACCCACAGACAAACTACAGAAAGCAGGAAGCTGAGAATCAGATTAGCTGAGGTCGGGTGGCTCGCCGGTGTATTGGGTGTTGACTGGGCGACCAGCCGTGGAGGGCTGGCTGGCGTCGCCTGTGGTGGCATAGGGTGAACTGGAAACGGAGCGCTGCGCCTTGTCCGGCCCGACTTAAGGAGAATTTGTATATAAAGGTCGAACGTTGGGCTGCCATCGTTTAGAGCAGGAATTTCGCATCGGAATCCGGAATTGGCATACGCGACATTCTTTAAAAACTCCGCGACATCATTGCGCTGCAGTCCGGACTCGCAGGGAAAGATTCGACCTGCGACAGTTGCGACAACCAGCGATGGAATGGATTCGCCCTTGCGGTCAACGGCCCATCCCTTGAGACTCAGTGGAGCGTTTGCCGGAACACCCAGCCTGGGCCTGGATCTGGGGCTCTCGATATTGTTGAGCGATTCAAGCGCAAAGTCGCTGTAGTCGAGGGGTTCAGGGTCTGTAGCAGCGGCTCGGATTTGCTCGGCGGGCGAGCCGTAACCCGGCGCCGCCTGGAGGGTTCCAGACTGGGCCACCACTAACATCAGCGCCGTAACCGGGAGAGCACGGCCCCAGACACAGAAACGCCTGTGCACTGCGCGGATATTGATATTCACGAGTTTCGTTGATCGTAGCAAAGTTAGTGGTGGAGGCGCGTGATAGCATTGAGATCAACCTGTAAGTACAGCTTTGAAGATGAGTCTTAAGATTCCGGCAATTCTGTTGTTGACGCTGGTGGCTGTCCTCCAGTCGTGCAGTGGCGTGAGCTCTGGCGCGTCCGCGTCCTCCTCGACAGCGTCGAAAACGTTGCCGCTGCCGTTTGGAATAACGGCAGGGCTGAAGCAAATTGAAGGCGCTCCGAAACACAATTTCGAGAGAATCAATGCAACGTGGTCTGTTGTAATGCACCAGCCGGCAATAATTAAACCAGGAGAATCCGTGACACTGGCAGGCTGGGCAGCGGACCCTTCCGGAAATCAACTCGCATCTGCGGTGGATGTGGCGGTGGATGGCGTGCCGTATAAGGCGGACTATGGCGTCATTCGGGAAGATGTGGCCGGTTATTTCAGGCAGCCTGGCCTTCGCGACTCTGGCTTTCGCTTGTTGATCCAGGCAGGTATGCTCGCCAAAGGCCCGCACCGAGCCTCAGTCCGAGTCGTGCCCCGGGGCGGGGGCGGGTATCAGGAAAGCGGCACCGTTCTGTTTACGGTCCAGTAAGATGATTTCACTAAGCGCCCGTGTGTTGCTCGTCTGTTTCGCCTCGATTCTTGCGTCATGCAGCAGGTTGCCAGAAGATCTGGAGAATGGCAGTGTCATCCTTATGGAGGTTGCTCCGGGCAGCAGCATAGGACTGGCAAGACTTGAGGGCAGGACGCATTGCGTCCTCGAACGGATTGGTGATGTTTGGTCACCCGGGCTTCACCAGCCAGTCGCCGTTTCCGCCGCAGCACCGTTGCGGTTTCTGGGCTGGGCTGTCGATATTCAAGGCAAGTCTGTGGCCGGCGGAGTCGACATTGTGATCGACGGTATGCCGTGGGCGACGAAGTATGGACTGGGACGGGGCGACGTTGCCGACTTTTTGAAAGTTCCTGCCTATCGAGATTCCGGGTTTGAATTTCTGCTGCCGACCTACAAGCTGGACAAAGGCCGCCACAAGGTAACATTTCGCGTTGTCAATAAAGAGGGCGTCGGATTCTACGAACTCAATAATCCGGTCGAGTTTGAATTGCGCTGAAAGATGTTTTCCGGCAGGCCAGTAAGGAGATTGGTTTGAATTACAGCGTCTACAGAATGGCGGTCGCCATCGTCCTTGCCTTCACGGTGTATCACGGCATCTCCCTCCCCGTGGCGATCAGCTATGACGGGCTTCAGTATATCGATCTTGCGGATGTACTTTTCTCATCGCGGTTCCCTGCCGAGTGGCTAAACATCCGCACACCGCTGTACCCGCTTTCTCTTAAGTTCTCCTTCGCTCTCTTCGGACATACGCCATTTGCCTTGAAGCTGGTGTCGACTGGGATCGGATGTGCCGGGTTGCTCGCACTGGGGTTTGTGGTGAGGCGGTTTCTGGGCGAGTGGCCGGCAGCAGCGGCGCTTCTGATCGGAGCTTTTTATCCCACCCTAATTGGATTCCAGCATTATGCGATCACCGAAGTGGGCTCGTTTGCATTCCTTGCCTTCACGATGGCGTTGCTGGCGTGGCATGGGACCACGCCGCGCTTTCATTTGTTGAGGGCCGCAGCGCTGCTTGTCGTTCTGGTGGCTGGCTACTACTGGAGACAGAATGTTCTCGTGGTCGCGGTGCCTGTAGCGTTATTGCATGGATGGGCTGCAATGACCGAGGGCGAGCTCTGGCCCACTTTCCCAAAGGCTGACAAAGCATGGTTGCGCCGCTCCGCTCCCGTCGCGCTGCAGGTCATGGTAATTGCGATCATGCCGTACGTTTTCGCCAAACCCTGGGACAGGTACATTGAAAGCAACGGAATGCGGGACTACATGCTGCAACAGGGTATGGTGCGGCAGGGGCTTCTGCCAGTGGACCATCCGCAGGTGGGAGCCTACAAAGAGCGGTACAGGGCAGCCCTTGCGGCATCGGTTTACCAGAACAATTTCTACTCCGGCATGCGGGAAGATCTGGTTGGCGAGGTGTGCACCAGGGTATTTGCAAACGGCCTTGCTGTGTCGGGGCCACAGTTCTTCTGGACTCTCGTGAAGCAGAATCCCGGTCGGTATGCCTCCGGCATCGGCCGAACTTTAATGCAGTTTGCCGGGTTCCCTGCGCTTGAGAAAGAAAGCCATTACTGCCGAGATAATATCCTGTCGCTTTCTGCGGAGTCGAAGATCAGCGATGGCGAACCAGGGTTGACAGCGCGCATACGCAAAGAATTTGTGCAGAAACCAGCGGATTCGATTGTCCACGTACTCCTGCGGCGCCTCGTCCCAGTTTATGACAATCTGCTGATTGTGGCAAACTTCCTGACTGCAATCGGGCTCATTCTCGGGTTGATCCTTCAAAATTACAAGCTCTCAGTGTTGTGTGGAATTCCGGTGGCGTTCATAGCCCCACTCGCCATAATCGTTTCCTGTCCGGACCGATATGTCTTTCCGGTCTACCCGATAACGTTGTTCAACCTTGTCGCTGTTCCGCTAATCCTGTTCACTGAATTGACTGGAAGGCGGAATCTGTCGGGCGCGAGCGGCATGGCCTCCGAGAAAGATCTCAGTTCAGTTTAAGATGCAGCCACTCCAACGCCCACTCCGATTTCTCCTGACGTGCATCGTTCCGGTGCTGACGATCGCAATGATTCTCGCACTTCGAACCGACATCCCGTGGGGCGATGATGTATCCCTGCTGCGGGAACAATGGCGTGGTGGGCTGACCCTGGGACACCTGTTCGCGCTCAACAACGAGCACATCATCTTCTTCACGAGACTAACTCTGCTTGCCGACTTTTACCTGGCGGGCGGCAGCTACTATCTGGCAACGCTGACGTCTGTGGTCCTGGGGCTGCTGGTGCCCGTGCTGTTCGTTGGAACTCTGCGGTATTTGTCGGGACAAACACCTTCGCCACAGCAACTCTTTATTGCTTCTGGACTCCTGACACCCCTGTATTTCAACGGGAATCTGCTATGGGCTTCGACGGCCCCCGTAATGCTGCAACACTTTTTCGGTGCGGTGTTTGCGTGTGGGGCCGGGCTGGCATTTGCTGTGATCCTGACCCGTGTCCAGGAGAACCGAAGTATGCCGCCGCGAGTTGTCGGAGCGCTGCTGCTGTGCACAGGCTGCGCAATTCTCTCCGGTGCAAATGGCGCTCTCATTTTTCCTGCGGCACTGATTACCGGTCTACTGATCACAGTACGCTTTGAAGGTGGCGAGGTTCGGGCTCCGCTGCGCTGGCTGGTGCCGGTGTTACTGACGGGTATCGTGCTGCTTCCCTATGCGTTGATCCTGGCTGGCAATTCTCACTTCGCGGCTCAACCAAAACCTGGAATCGACACACTTTTTCGATTTATGGTTTGTTTTGTCGGTGGACCTTACTGGCGCGTGAGCACATGGCCGCTGATCGTTCAGCCACCCCCGATACTGGTCCTGACGACGTGCGGTATCCTTGCAGCTGGTTTCGTTGCGATCTTCATCTGGTATGCGCGCCAGCGCAGACAACTGGCACCCGTGGATGTATTCTGCCTGTTTATGATCGCCTATGTTCTGCTCACAGCCCTTGCGGGAGCGAGCGCGCGTGCCAGCCTGAGCGAATTCGAGGGCCTCAACAAGAAGTATCCGCCGACGTCTCAGCTCGCCTGGCTCGGCGCAGCTACACTCTTGCTAAACTCCTGGCTGCGCCGGCGCCATGGAGCGAACGAGAGTTCTCAGCAATCATGGGTCCCCGCAGCGGTTCTGGCCGGGGCGCTGCTCATCCTGATCCCGGTTCAGTTTCAGGAGTATCGCGTCTGGCGGCACTGGAAGGACCAGCTTGAGGAAGCAGTCGCCGTGGCCGGTTCCGGAGTATACGACAGCGTGTTGATGCGACGCCTGTACTACAACCCGGAAGTCGGTTACGACACGGTGAAGCGCTTGCAGAACGAGAAAACCGGGCTCGGACGGCGGTTCCCGCAGGTGCCTCATGCACCTGCGTTTGCGCCGGGCAGTGGCGCGTCCGCTGTGTCGATTCCCGTTCGTGTGTTGAATGAGAGGCCCGATGCGGCTGGTTTTGTCGCGGTCGGAAACGTGAAGGGTTTACCCGGACGAATGAGCCTTGAGGTCATCGACTCTGCCGGCCAGGTAGTCGGTTATGGGTTCGTTTCGCCAGAGTCCGACGGAGAAGGAAGGCAGTCGGGGAATTCGGTTGTACTGTCCGCCTGGCGCAAGGCCACCGGCAACGAGGTATCGATTCGTTCTTCGCAGGCGGAACTCGCCCGAGTTACCACACCCGCGCTTCCGAAGGTCTCGGAAGTGGAAGAGGCATCGGCCAGCATGGAGTTCGACAGCGAAGTGATCGACCACCAGGATTACAGTCTGGAGCGCATCGGCGACAATGCTATGCCTGTCGCGAAACCGAAGAGTTCTGTGAAGGCAGGCTCACCCGTTGAGATGACCGGTTGGGCTGTGGACCGAAGGTCGACTCAGCCGGCCAAGCGGGTACTCGTAGAGTTGGACAAGCGTGTTTATGGCTGCACGGCTCAGATGCCCCGAGACGATGTGGCATCGTTTTTCAAGGTGCCCGCATATTCACGTTCGGGATTTCGGTGTGAGATTCCGGGTTCCGCGTTAGGCGCCGGCGATCATGAGGTTTACCTCCGGCTTGTTCTGACTGGCGGCAAACAATACCGCCGAAGCATTGTGTATCGTGTAACTGCGCAATAGCCGCAGGCTGACTTAGTAAAGTGTTATTTCTGACATGCGAATCGCCAAAGGTGTAATTACCGCCGCCGGCAACAGCCAGCGGCGTATCCCTCTCCAGACGCTGGTAGACAGCGACGGTGAGACTCGTACCGTTCTCGCGATGCTGGTGAATGAAATCACAGCGGCGGGCGTCGAGGAGATCTGCGTTGTTGTTGCCCCGGGCGACGAGACCGAGTACGAACGCGCGGTTCCCGATCACCACGGATCCGTTCGTTTCGTTCCCCAGCAAGGCACGCATGGCTATGCGCACGCCCTCTGGAGCGCCCGTGACTTTGTGGGCAGAGAACCATTTCTCCACCTCGTCGGCGATCACGTTTACGTGGGACGCGGCAGTAACAGCGCGGCCGCGAGAATCGTGGAAGTGGCTTCAGCAAGCAGTTGCTCGGTATCCGCGGTGCAGCCTACTCACGAGAGCCTGATCACTCGCTTCGGTGTGATTGGCGGCAATCCGCTTCGCGATGTGGCCTCCCTGTACAGCGTCGACGCCGTCGTGGAGAAGCCCACGCCCACCGAAGCGGAAACACGTCTGCTGGTGGCAGGACTCCGCACGGGCTATTACCTGGCCTTCTTCGGGATGCACGTATTCACGCCTGCCGTGCTCGACATCCTGAGGCACGACATCGAACGCAATGGACCGTCCGGCGCGTCGGTATCGGGAGCGCTGAACACGCTCGCGTCGCAGGAGAAGTATCTGGCTTGCCGGACAGGCGGGGAACGCTACGACCTCGGTCCACGATATGGTCTGCTGACCGCCCAACTCGCGCTCACGCTGTCCGGTCAGGATCGCGAGGAGTTCCTGGCGACACTGAGCAACATGCTCGCCAGCCAGTGCCTTGCGGGGACACAGTCCAGTGCGCGGTGATTTAATCCGCGTTATCACTTCGCCCGATTCGGCGATTCGCGATTCCGCCCTCAGCCGCTTCTGCGAGCATGCGACTCCGGTGGAGTTGCTGGAGCATTGCGCGGAGCTCGATCAGTTCCGAAGATCGAGTCCGAACCTGTACGAACGAGTTCGCGCGCTCTTCTTTCTGGCCTCGATTTATCGTTATTATCTGCCGCCGAAGCTTTCCGCGGCGGCCGCGGGACGCATACCGTTCGACGGGTACCTGCACTTACTTGAGCGCCGGTTTGAAGAAGCGATTCGCGCGTTTCAGCCCGCGGTTGCGGACTCTGACTCGTGCTCGGAGACAGCCTCGCTTGCAATGGCCGCCGCGTGTCGCGGGCTGGGCTTTCAGACTTTGTCAGACCAGGTGCGCCGCAGCGTTCGCTCGGTCGCGGGCAACCGCTGGATGTTCCGCGTCGGCCATCCTCAGGACCATCCGCTCTCCATCCGCCCTGAGTTGCTTCAGGCCGAACACAGCATGTTTCCCGTGCTTAGCGAATCCACACCGGTTCGCATGGACCTCAGCCACAGCGCGTGGAGCGATATCTTCTTCCTCGGCATGGACTGCCCGGAAGGCGCGCGAGTCCTCAACATTTCGGTCGATCTCGCTGTTCGAGGGCGCGGGAAGGACACGCCGGAACCGCCGATTCAAACGTTCTTCCGTGTCATTGACGAGCCCGTGCTTCGGCTGGTCAGCGTTGACCTGAAGGCACAGGCCGACATCACCACGCTCGCTGAGGTGTTCGACTTCGCACGGGATTATCTGGGTCTTTTGAAAGCGGCAGTCATCGCCTCCGGCCTGGTGCCGCCAGGTCTTGAGGCGTGCCACCAGCCGATTGCACCGCTGCTTGCCAGGATGACCGGACGGCCCGGGCACGGCATCGAAATCGTCAGCAATGTGAACAATATTCCAAAGGGCTCACGGCTGGCCGTATCCACGAATTTGCTGGCGAGTTTAATCGCGGTATGCATGCGCGCCACCAGGCAGATCTCGAACCTGACTGGCACCATGTCGGAGACAGACAGGAGGCATGTCGCAGCCCGCGCGATTCTCGGCGAATGGCTCGGCGGCTCCGGTGGTGGCTGGCAGGATTCGGGCGGCGTATGGCCTGGAATCAAGCTCATTGAAGGCGTCTCGGCAACGCCCGACGACCCTGAGTTCGGCATCAGCCGCGGTTGTCTTCTGCCCCGGCACCATATCCTCAGCACCGGGGAAGCGGCGCCGAGTCTCCGCGACGGCCTGCAGAACAGTCTCATCCTGGTGCACGGCGGAATGGCGCAGGATGTGGGCCCGATCCTTGAAATGGTGACGGAACGTTATCTGGTCCGATCCGAGGCGGAGTGGAAGGGTCGCGCCGATGCACAGGCCATCCTCAACGATGTGCTCCGGCACATTCGCTCCGGCGATGTACGCCAAATCGCAGCGGCCACCAACAGGAATTACTTCGGCCCGATTCAAACCATCATTCCGTGGGCCGGCAACCAATATACGGATCAGCTCGCCGCAACGTGCCGTGAACGTTTTGGCGACCGGTTCTGGGGCTTCTGGATGCTCGGGGGAATGGCCGGCGGTGGGATGGGATTTGTGTTCGATCCGGAATGCAAGGCTGAGGCGCAAACCTGGCTCGGTGACACCATGCTTGCGCTGAAGCGACAAATGGAAAGCGCTGTCCCGTTCGCCATGGACCCGGTCGTTTATAACTTCGCGGTAAATGAAAACGGCACCTGTGCCCGTCTGCTGCCAGTGCTGGAAGCAAGCCTTCCGCCCTCGTATTATGAGATGCGCATGCCGCAACTGGTGCGGCGGGAACTGCGCGATTTGCCAGCAGGTCAGCGTTCGGAACTGGAAGCGGTAGGTCGAGCTTCCCGAACGCGGCCTGAGATGGCAGGCATGGCATCGGCACTGTTTGAACACCTTCTGCCGCGCGAGGACACAGCTCCGGGACGCGGTGCTCACTCGAGCCTCGATTCGCTGCTCACCGCGTTTGGCTTCGACCGTGTGCAGCATGAAAGCATACGTGCGGACCTCCGTGCCGGACGCGTTGGGCTGGCGCAGAACGCGCTGCCCACCACTGCAAAGATCGAAGATGTCGGAATGGATGGAATCACCGACGCGCGGACACCGTTGCCGGAGCGCCTGCGGTCACTCGGCGAGCAGTCGCTGCGCGCAGGCGAGGTCGCGGTGCTCACACTGGCCGGTGGCGCCGGCAGCAGATGGACAGGAGGAGCCGGTGTCGTCAAGGCACTTACTCCATTCACTAAGCTCGGTGGTAAGTGGCGAACGTTCCTTGAGATTCAGATAGCCAAATCGCGTCAATCCTCGCGTAAATGGGACACCGTTGTCCCCCACGTGATCACCACCAGCTACCTGACCACCGATCCGGTTCGAGACCACCTCGCCCGCAATAACAACTACGGCTACGGCGGTCCGGTGTATGTCTCAGAGGGAAAGAGTGTCGGCCTGCGCATGATTCCCATGACGCGCGATCTTCGATTCCTGTGGGAGCAGACCGCGCAGCAGGTGCTGGACGTACAAAAGCAAAAGATGCGGGAAAGCCTTCGCTCCGCTCTGATTGCGTGGGCCGAGAAATCGGGCGAAGGTGCGGATTATCGCGACAATGTTCCGTCGCAGTGTCTGCACCCGGTGGGGCACTGGTATGAGCTGCCGAACATGCTGCTCAACGGGGCCCTCAACCGGCTTCTGCGGGAGCATCCGCGAGTGAGGCACCTGCTGCTGCATAACCTCGACACGCTTGGCGCTCAGTGTGACCCCGAGTTACTCGGTGCGCATATCGCAGGCGAGGCGACCATGAGCGTGGAGTTGATCACACGCACCATTGAGGAT
>Ga0163150_10004936_pt1 | contig 17466 bp, 18 predicted proteins | sample OliLakLV19P2IB_FD_148628 | JGI IMG/M metagenome (GOLD analysis project Ga0163150, IMG submission 148628) | Freshwater microbial mat bacterial communities from Lake Vanda, McMurdo Dry Valleys, Antarctica - Oligotrophic Lake LV.19.P2.IB | ecosystem: Environmental > Aquatic > Freshwater > Lake >...
CATCTCCACAGCCTGCGCTTCCAGCTCTGCCGCCGTCTGCTCCAGGTGCTGCTGGGTCGATTCCAGGTTCGCAACCAGTCCTGCGTTCTCGATCGCCAGTGCAGCCCGCGCGGCCAGTTCCTCCGCCAGAAGCAGGTCGTCCTCGGTGTACGCGCGATGCGACCGCTCTGCAACCAGCGTCATTGCACCCAGGATGCGGTCCCGCACTTTCAGCGGCACGATGATGAAGGAGCCGAGGTCCAGCGAATCGAGGATGCGAAGGTGCTCCGCGTCGTGCGCCGATTGTTCGATCAGCGATCTCGGGATATCGGCCATCAGGATCGGCCGACCCGTCCGCACGACCTCACGCACGCCATGCAGTGATGACGGATCTTCCGGGTACCGGGCGCGCAGTTCCTCGACCAGGCGGATACGGTCCGGATCGGAGTGCGCAACGGCAATCCGCTCCAGTGCACCTTCCTTCACCAGGTCCACGACACACCAGTCCGCTACCGCCGGCACCGACAGTCCCGCAACGGTGCGCAGTGTTGTACCATAATCGAGCGAGCCGGCCAGCGTCTTGCCCGCTTCGGCCAGAAAGCGCATCCGCGCAGCCAGGCTCTCTGCACGCAGGCGCGCGCGGTCGGAATCGGCCACCCGCGCCTCCGGATCCGGATCGATCGAGAGAGGCGTCGCGGTCGGATCTATTTCAGCCATGCACTCGATTCACAACGACGTGAAACATGCCCTTTGCGCTACTGTGCGCGGCGAACTACTGCCTTCCCGAGAATATCATGCCAGCGGGCGTAAATGGCCTTGTCGGCTGCACTTACGCCCAATTGCGGGATTCCGGAGCAATCGTGGATGTCGACATTCATCAGCACGGCTCCAGCAGACGCTGGACTGGTATGAGCAGTTGCTTGCTCGTTACGTGTAGAAGAGACGATCCCCTTTTCTTTCGGCTTCCGCGTGTGCATAGTGCACCGTGCACGCCGGCGCAATTAACGGCCGGTGCGCACATCACCCATAATGGAGAATACGCAATGATGCGTAAGGCATTGATCACAGGCGCGCTGTTTCTCGTACTGCCCGTAGCTTCCAGCGCGCAGGTTGCGGTTGGCGCGCGTGTCGGTACGCTCGGAGTCGGCGCGGAGGCATCCTTCCGCGTGAACAGCCGGATTGCAATCCGCGGCGGGTACGGCATCGTGCCGTACGAATTCGACCAGGAAGTCGGCGATGTGCAGTACAACGTGGAGCCGACGTCGAAGCTTCCGAACATCGGCGTCGACCTCAGTCTTGGGATGATCCGGCTCGGCGGCGGCCTCATGTTCTTCCAGGACTCCACGAAGCTCACAGGAGTCCCGACGGGTACAGTGACATTCGGCGGCACGCAGTATACCGGCGCGCAGATCGGGACAGTGCGCGGATCGCTGGATCACGGATCGGCGGTGCCTTATGGCATCATCGGTTTTGGCAACCCGTCGGGTACTGGTTTTGGAATGTTCCTCGACCTCGGCGCCGCATTCACCAAGAAGCCTGACCTGCAGGTGACTGCATCGGGCCCGATCTCGTCGAGTGCGGCGTTCAGGACTGACCTGGAAGAGGAGCGGCAGGACATTCAGGACAAGCTCGACAAGTACTTCAAGGTCTGGCCGATCGTCTCGCTGGGATTCCGCTTCGGTTTCTAGGTCTGCAACATGCGGCGCACGCGGTCGATCGTATCCGCGTGCGCCGCTGTCTTGTCAGCGCGGTAACGTTTCACACGCGCAAAGCGCAGCGCGACACCTGTCATCGTAACGCGACGACGAAAGCAGTAGCTGGAACGTCAGTGTGTTGTCAGAACGGAAACCCGGATCGACAGTGCGCAGCTCGCCGAGACTGCGAATGAGCAGGCTCGCTGCAATGACAAGCGAGAAGGCGAGTGCGGTTTCACCGAGTACAAGCGCTGCGCGCGTGCGTGCGCTCGCGCGTCCCACCAGTCCGCGGCCGCCCTGCCGCAGCGATCCTGCGAGCGCGATATGGCGCGCCTGCAGTGCCGGTGCGAGGCCGAACAGCATGGCCGCCAGCAGCGATACACCGAACGTGAACGCGACGACCGTTGCATCGAGGCCGACGTTTGCCATGCGCGGCATATCCGCGGGCACGATCGCCATCAGCGCGTCCGAACCCCATGCTCCGAGCAGCAGTCCGGCAACGCCGCCTGCAATGCCGAGCACGAGGCTCTCGACGGCCAGCTGGCCCATCAGCCGCGCCGATCCTGCACCCAGTGCGCGGCGCACCGCGAAATCCGTCGTGCGTGATGCAGACTGCGCCGGCTTTCTGCTTCGCGAGTTCCATGACCCGCACCGCGTCCGACTCGGCGGCCTCAATCGTTGCACCCGGCTTCAACCGTCCAATCAATGTCATGTACAGCGCATAGACGTTCTCCGGATCGCGGAACTCCGCGCTGTACTCGCCCGGCACCCAGTACTGCACGTCCGCCGGGAACGTCTCGGCCGTTGAGACAACACCGACAACCTCCATTGGCTTGTCATTGATGTTGACCGTGCGGCCGACGATGTCGCTCGTCGCGCCAAACCGCTCACGCCAGAACGACTCCGACAGGATGATGACCCTCGCGGCGCCCGGCTCGTTCTCGCCTTCGATGAAACCCCTGCCCTCCATGGGACGCACGCCGATGACATCAAAGTAGTTCGAGCTGACTGCACGCCCGGTAAGCAACTCAGGCTCCCCGACCCCTGTCAGCGTGCCGCCCGATCCGTAGACCATCGCAACGCCATCCAACGTCTTCGTCTCAGCACGGATCGCCAGGTACGCTCCCGACGAAACCACGCCGACATCGTTGCCGTCGATCACCGCATGCACGTGCACGAGCTCGTTCGGGTCGCCGTAGGGCAACGGCCGCAGAAGCACGCTGTTCACCAGCGTGAAGATCGCGCTGTTCGCGCCGATACCGATCGCGAGAGTAAGGATCGCTATGACAGAAAAAAGCCGCTCCCGCAGGAGGCGCCGCGCGGCCAGCTTCACATCATTCCAGATCATTTCCATCAGGGCCTCATATGCATCTTTCGAGCGCCGCCACGGGCGCACCTGCACGCACGAGTGTGGAATCGGCGTGCCAGCGGGAACTCGGGCTGGAATGACTGGGAGAGAAGGTGATTCGCGAAGGAACGGGATGCACCGGCGTTCGGGCTTGGGAAGGCCGTTCGCGTTTCCGAACGGTCAGTCTCCGACGGTTATCGTCCCGGCGTCATTCATGTCGTCCCCGCAGGTCCGTATCGCGAGCGCACGCCTCGGCCAGGATCCGGTTGACCAGGTCGCTGTAGGACATGCCCGCCGCCGCGGCGGCGCGCGGAAGCAGGTAGGAGGGATCAATGCCGGCAATCGGGTTGAGCTCGAGGACGTGGAACTCACCCATGATGCTCATGCGGAAGTCGATCCTGCACCAGTCGGCGCAGCCCAGTGCGCGGAAGGCGCGGCGCGCCGTTTCGCCAATGTGCGAGATGTCGCCGGCCTGCAGTTCTGCGGGACAGACCGCGCTATGTCCCTCCGCCTGTGTTTGCTCGCTTGCAGGCAATCCGGCCATGGCGCGTACCGGACCATCAGGATCGAAAAGATTGATGCCGCGCGGCTGGTTAAACACGACCTCGACAATCGGCAGGACGACCAGCTGCGGCTCGTTACCGATCAGGCCGACCGTGAATTCGCGTCCTTCAATGAACTCCTCGACAATCACGGACGTCCGGTACGTTGCGACGAGGCGTGATACTTCGCGACGCATTCCAGCCTCATCGTCGACGACGCTGCCTGTCGTGAGTCCCATGCTCGATCCTTCGCGCGCGAGCTTCGCAATGAGCGGAAACCGGAGCCGGCCGTCGAGTGGCTCTGCGCCGGTGTCGAAGAGCTGAAAGCGCGGCGTTGCGATGTCGTGCGCGGCAAGGACCTGCTTGGTGCGCGGCTTGTCAAGGCACAGCGCAGTCGCGAGCACACTCGAGCCCGTGCACGGTACGCCGAGCAGCTCGCAAACGGCAGGCACAATCGATTCGCGGCTCGCGCCGCCGCGCACGCCGGCGGTCGTCGATATGCCCTCGGCGATGTTGAACACAATGTCCGCGCCTTCGGCACGCAGTCGTTCCGCAAAGTGTGCATCGACATCGATCCGCACGACGACGTGGCCGCCATCGCGCAGGGCCGTTTCAACAGCGTTCAGCGTTTCTTCGCTGTCGAGCTCGGCTATCGCATCGAGCGGTCCGCTGCCGATCATGGACGGACGGATCATGTTGCAGGCGAGTGCGACGCGCATCAGACGAGCAGCAGCTGTTCGTCGCGCCGCTTGACGGCCTCGCGCTCTATGCCCGCGCGCACGTCAGGCACACGCTCGAGCAGCTCCATGAACGGGCCGCGCGCGAGTGACAGCACCGTGCAGAAGCCTGCGGTGCGCACGGTGGCCGTGCGGAGTCCGCCGTCGAGTAGGGCCATCTCGCCGAAGTAGTCACCATCGTCGAGCGTTGCGATGGTCCGTTCAATGCCGTCGCCATCCCGCTTGATGACGTGCGCGCGGCCGTGCACGATGACGAACAGGCGGTCGCCGTGCTCGCCCACCCTCACGATGTCACAGTCGCGCGCAAAGCTCTCCGCCATGAAGAGCGGCGCCAGCGCGTGGAGCATCGCATCATCGAGCTGGTCGAGGATGCGCATGCGGCGCAGCGCGGCCGGGCGCACTACAGGCACCGTGTCGCGCGGCGAGTAGGCGAAACCAGTCTGCTTCTCCCACTGCAGCGCATACATGCCGCCGCGTTCGAGCAGCTCGAGATGACTGCCTCGTTCAGCCACGTGCCCGCGATCGAGCATGTAGATGCAGTCAGCACCTGTGATGGCGCTCAGCCGATGCGTTACCGTAAGCACCGTTCGGCCTTGCGAGACTCGCGCGAGCGTGGCGTTGATCGCCGCCTCTGTGTGCGGGTCGAGCGCAGATGTCGCCTCGTCGAGGATGAGCACGGCCGGGTCCCGGAGCAGTGCACGCGCGATCGCAATGCGCTGCCTCTGCCCGCCCGACAGCCTGGCGCCCCGTTCACCGGCGGACTCGTCGTATCCGCGAGGGAGTGACGTGATGAAGTCGTGAATCTCGGCAGCATTCGCAGCGGCTTCGACGTCGTCATCGGTGGCACCCGGCCGGCTCAGCCGGATGTTCTCGCGGAGTGTCGTGTTGAAGAGCAGGTTGTCCTGAAATACGACTGCGAGCTGCGCCCGCACGGACTGTTGCGTGACCCTGCGCATGTCCGTCCCATCGATGCTCAACGCGCCCGCCGACGGATCGTAGAAACGCAGCAGCAGGTTGACGAGCGTGCTTTTCCCGGATCCACTCGCTCCTACAATTGCTACCGACGCGCCGCTCGGTATGCCGATATCGACAGCGCGCAACGCGGGCTCCCGGCCGGGATACGCGAATGTCACGGCGCTCAGCTCGATGCTCGCGCACATTCGGTCCTGGTCCGGAGCCGCAGCGGCGTCCGGCACCGTCGGTACCTCGGCTAGCAGCTCCTCGATGCGCTGCATGCCGCCCGTCGCCTGCACGAGCACTGGCGAAAACTGCGCGACGTTGTAAATGGCGTAACTGAGAGTCAGGAAGAGCGTCTGGAATGCAACCAGTGTTCCAATGCTGAGCCTGCCATCGAGAGCCAGGCCGGCTCCGATCGCCATCGTCAGGACTTGCAGCACCAGGATGCCAATGCCCGCGCTGCGCTCGATCAGTGCGCTCAGGAAACTCACGCGCGCGGCGTGGCCGAGCAGCTTGTCATTGCGCCCTGCGAACGCGCCGATCGCGCTGCTCTCGAGACCGAACGCCTTGACCACGCGCTGTGCGCCCGCATTCTCCTGCACCGTGCCGAGCATCCCGGCCTCCGCCTCTTTCTTCTCGTATGACGCGAGCGTCGCACGAGGCGAGAGCGCGCGCGGGCCGAGCAGGCTGAGCGGCCAGATCAGCATGGCAACGAGCGCGAGGCGCCAGTCCAGCGCGAACAGCAGGATGGTCGTCAGTAGCACGTCGAAGGCCGGCATGATGCCCCACGTCGCCGATACAACCGCGTTCTCGACTGCCGCGTGATCCGTCGAGAAGCGTGCTACAATGTTGGCTTCATCCGTTCGCGAATAGTAGTCGACGGACAGCCGCTGGAGTCGCTCGAAGATGCGCGTCCTCATGTCGGCGAGGATGCGGGTGGAGACGCGTGCATAGAGCCAGTCGCGGGCGAGGCCCACGAACACCATCAGCAGCACGCCTGCCGCCAGCCATGCTACGATGACCGTCAGAAGCCGGCGGTCACGGTTCGGCAGCACATCGTCCACCAATACCTTGAAGCTGAGCGGAACGAACGCATTGACTGCCATCTCGACAACGAGCGCGCCCAGAATCAGCCACGCCTTTGTCCGGTACGGCCGCAGGTAATACAGCATCGCGCGCAGAAACGCGGAGATCGTCATGCCGTCCCGCAGCGCTCGAGCGCAACATCGAGGATGCGCGCCACCTGCGTGTCGTAACTCACACCCTGCAGCCGCCAGAGCATCGCGAGGTCGCTGTCGCCTGGGTGCAGGCCGGGCAGCGGATTGATCTCGATAACGAATGGCACGCCTGCATCATCCAGCCGTACATCGACGCGGCCGACATCTCGACAGCCGACAGTACGGTACGCGGCGAGCGCGCACTGCTCCACACGGGTCAACGCATCGAGCGTGAGACGCGGGGGAACATGGTATTCGACCAGCTCCCTGTAGTTGCGCTTCGCGTCGATGGAATACACGAACGGCGTGTCCTCCGCGACTGCTGGTGCGACTTCCATTGTTCCCGTCACGCGTGCAGTGCCGCCGGTGCCGAAGATCGTTACCGTGAGCTCCATTCCGCCAATGAAGTGTTCAATGATGACGGGGGCGCGATAGTCATGCAGCAGCCGGGTCACGCCTGCTTCCAGCTGCGCGAGCGTGGTCGCACGCGCGTCGGGATGCACGCCGATCGACGAGCCTTCGGCGTTCAGCTTCGCAATCGCGGGAAACGGCGGCAGGCTGGCGTGATCGAAGTCGCTCGTGCTGCTGATGGTACAGAAGGATGCCGTTTCAATCCCCGCGCCGAGCAGCACTCGCTTTGTCATCGCCTTGTCGAGGCACAATGCGAGCGTGAGTGGATCGCTGCCGGTGTAGCGCAGTCCAAGCATCTCGCAGGCCGCCGGCACATGCGCTTCACGGCTGCGCGACCCACTCCCCTCGGCGATGTTGAAGACAATGTCCGCCCTCGAGGTCGGCGCGCGTTCGAGAAAGCTGCGGCCACCGCCGAGCATCACAGGCTCGTGACCCGCGTGGCGCAGTGCTGCGGAGATCGCGTCCACGGTCTCCTCCGTGTCGTATTCCTCCAGCGCATCGTCCGGCGCTTCAGAATCGGCGGACTGTGCAGAGCGCAGGTCGCACGCAATGCCAACGCGCATCACGCGCCTGGATCGTCGTAGTGGAAAACGCGACCCTGATAATTGCGCAGCGTCGCACGACCCTGGCTGTAGTCAGCGAGATACTGGGGCTGGAGTGGCACCTTCCCGCCGCCGCCAGGGGCGTCCACGACGTATGTGGGGATGGCCAGACCGCTGGTGTGGCCACGCAGGCTCTCAATGATCTCGAGGCCGCGCGCGACGGTCGTGCGCAGATGATCGGAGCCCCGCACGAGGTCGCATTGATACAGGTAGTAGGGGCGGACGCGGATGCGCATGAGTGCGTGCACGAGCGCGCGCATGGTGACCGGGTCGTCGTTGACGCCGCGAAGCAGCACGGACTGGTTGTTCATGGGAATGCCCGCACGCTGCAGCTGTGCGCAGGCGGCCGCCGCCTCGCGCGTGACTTCACGCGGGTGATTGAAGTGCGTGTTGATCCAGAGCGCGCTGTAGCGCTCGAGCGCAGCGCACAACTCCGGAGTGATGCGCTGCGGCAACGTCACGGGCACGCGCGTGCCGATGCGGATAATCTCGAGGTGCGGAATCGCGTCGAGCCGGTCCAGCAGCTCGACCAGCCGCGCGGTGGACCACGTGAGCGGATCACCACCCGAGATGATGACATCGCGGATCTGCGGCGTGCGAGCGATGTAGTCGATCATGCCATCGAACGCGTGACGCGCTGCCGGCGCAACATCCTCTTCCATGATGCGCTTGCGTGTGCAGTAGCGGCAGTAAAGCGCGCAGTTGTTCGTTGCGATGAGCAGGCAGCGGTCTGGATAGCGATGCACAATCCCCGGCACCGGCGAGTGGGACTCCTCGCCGAGCGGGTCTTCATGGCCGACGTTCAGGTCCAGAAATTCCTCGATCGACGGCACCGCCTGCAAACGCAGGGGATCATGCGGATCGTGCGGATCGATCAGTGACAGATAGTAGGGAGGGATACCGAGCCGGAACTCGTGCAGCACTGCGCCCAGTGATGTCACCGTCTCGGCAGAAAGCGGAAAAAACCGGTCCAGGGCAGCGAGCGTCGTGATGCGATTGCGGAACTGCCACTTCCAGTCGGACCATTCTGCATCGGCCACGTCCGGATAGTAGTGCTCGCGCCAGGATACCGGGGCGAGTCCCGGCCGAGGATACGCGCCCGGTCCAACGCGCTGCGCGGGTTCGGACGCGGACGCCCCGGGCTGAGCGGGAAGCTCTTCTGCTAGCATGGACGCCACACTCCGCCGTTGCCGGCTGAAGAACTAATCCACGGGCACGAACCAGACCGGCGTGCCATCGTCAGGATCGCCGTTGTAATTAACGGTCACTTCCGCGTCGGGAAGTATTTCGCGAATTGCTATGAAGTGAAGCTCGCGATCACCGAGGTGGCGGGTATAGATCGCGTTCGGCTCGAACGAATGACTGTAGAGCGAGCCGTACCCGAGTGCAACGGCCGGTCGCTCGAGTTGCTCGCCCCAGTGGAAGAAATAATTCCCGAGGGCGGTAGTGTCGAGAATTGCCCACTGTTCAGCTTGCAGTGCAATGACAGGACAGCGCTCGATGACGTCTCCCGGCGCAAAAGACCGCCGTGCGAAGACGCCGCGTCCCTTCCCCGGAATCGTCCTGACTTCCAGTTCGTCGGTGCACACCATCAAATGAGACTTACTCGAGGGGCTGGTGCGAATCGGACTCGGGCGCCGGGCGCACCTCCGGGTGCCGCTCGATCACCCGTGCGCACGTGTTCCATCGAAGCAGCGAATCTTCGTTTCCCGCAGGCCGGATGGCCTCCGCCTGTTCGTACCAACGCATGGCCTGACGAAGCTGGTCATACACAATGGGACCCGCGCCGGCTGCGTGGCGCTCGAGGTGGCTCATTCCGCGCCGCTCGCAGATGATGCCGGAATAGTACTTTCGCGCGTACTCGTCCGTGAGCCTGCCCGCGAACGCGCGCGGTTCCTCGCCGCGCCGTGCGGACTCGGTGCCGAACTGGTCCGTCAGCGCCAGTACCAGCGTGCGGATGGCGTGCTGGTTGTCCGCGTCGATGCGCAGCACATCACGGCAGATGCTTTCCGCCTGCCAGGGCTCGTTCAACAACCGGTAGTGGTCCGCCTTCTGCAGCGCTGCCTCCACACCGTCGCTCGAAATCTTCTTCAGCTCAAACATGTTCAGTCCTTCTTCCTGCGTCCGAACAGCTTCACGAGCGGATCGTACGCGCGGTCAACCACGCGTTCCTTGAGCGGAATAATCGCGTTGTCCGTGATGTGAATTCCCTCAGGACACACCTTCGTACAGCATTTGGTGATATTGCAGTAGCCAATGCCGCCTTCGTCCTTGAGTGCGTCACGGCGGTCCTCGACATCGAGCGGATGCATCTCGAGCGCAGCGACATACACCATGAAGCGCGGCCCGATGAACTTGTCGTGCATGTGATGGTCACGCAGGACGTGACAGACGTCCTGGCACAGATAGCACTCGATGCACTTCCGGAACTCCATGACGCGGTCGACATCTTTCTGCGCCATTCGCCAGGAGCCGTCCGCCGCATCCGGCGCGCGCGGCTTGAACTTCCTGATCTTCTTCTTGACCTCGTAGTTCCACGACACGTCGGTCACGAGATCCCGCATGCGCGGGAACGCACGCATCGGTTCCACCGTGACCGGCTGGTCGAGCGGCAGGTCGGAGAGCCGCGCCATGCACATCAGCTTCGGCATACCGTTAATCTCGGCCGAGCAGGAGCCGCACTTTCCCGCCTTGCAGTTCCAGCGCACCGCCAGGTCGTTCGCCTGTTGTGCCTGGATGTCATGCACGGCGTCGAGCACTACCATGCCTTCGGAGACTTCGCACGTGTAATCGCGGAACTCACCCGTGGTCTCGTCGCCGCGCCAGATGCGGAACGTCGCCGTGGTTTCAGACTGGGTCATTTCATCTCCTCGATGATCTGCTTCAGCTCCGCCGGCACTTCGGGAACCGGATCATGGCGCAGCTGCATCGACCCGTCCTGCTGCTTGCTCACGACGATGTTCACGCCGCTCCAGTACTTGTCCTTGCCCTCGTAGTCCTCGCGGAAATGCGCGCCGCGGCTCTCCTTCCTGTCGAGCGCGGCGCGCGCAATGGCTTCCGACACGACGAGCATGTTGCCGAGGTCGAGCGCTGTATGCCAGCCGGGGTTGTACTCGCGATTTCCCGACACTGCGACCGTGTCCGCACGCTGCTTGAGCGTCTCGAGACCGTCGACTGCGCGCTGCATTTCGCCTTCATTGCGCACGATGCCGACGAGGTCCTGCATCATCCCCTGCAGCTCGTGTTGAATCTGGTACGGCCCGGCGCCATCGGATGCGCCGCTGCGCTCCATCGGCGCGAGCGCACTTTGCGCAGCGCGCGTGACCGCGTCCGCGTCGATATGCGCTGTCGGCTTGCCATTCGCGAACTCCGCCGCGAAACGGCCCGCACGCTTGCCGAACACGAGCAGGTCCGAGAGCGAGTTGCCGCCCAGCCGGTTTGCACCGTGCAATCCCGCTGCACACTCGCCCGCCGCAAACAGGCCGGGCACCGTCGACATCTGCGTCTCGGCGTGGACGCGCACACCGCCCATCATATAGTGCGTTGTCGGGCCAACTTCCATCGGCGTCGATGTGATATCGATGTCGGCAAGCTGCTTGAACTGGTGATACATGCTCGGCAGCTTCCGCTTGATATGGTCCGCGGCCTTCGGCATTCGTTCCTTGATCCACGCAATGTCGAGATACACGCCGCCGTGCGGGCTGCCGCGGCCCGCCTTGACCTCGCGGTTGATGCAGCGCGCTACATGGTCACGCGTCAGCAGTTCGGGCGGGCGTCGCGCGTTCTTGTCACCCTGCGTATAGCGCCAGCCCTCATCCTCGTCGGCAGCCGTCTGCCCCTGGTAGAGCGGCGGAATGTCGTCGAACATGAAGCGCTTCCCTTCACTGTTGCGCAACACACCACCCTCGCCGCGCACACCTTCCGTGACGAGGATGCCGCGCACGCTCGGCGGCCAGACCATGCCGGTCGGATGGAACTGCACGAACTCCATGTCGATCAGCTCGGCGCCCGCGTGATACGCCAGTGCGTGGCCATCCCCCGTGTACTCCCAGCTGTTGCTCGTCACACGGAACGCGCGGCCGACGCCGCCGGTTGCAAGCACGACGGCGTTCGCACGCAGCAGCAGGAAACGGCCCTTCTCCCGCTCGTACGCGAACGTGCCGACAACCCGCTCGCCATCCTTCATCAGGTCGAGCACTGTGCATTCCATGTGGAACGTGATGCCCTGATGAATGCCGTGATCCTGCAGCGTGCGGATCATCTCGAGGCCGGTGCGGTCACCGACGTGCGCGAGGCGCGGATAGGCGTGGCCACCAAAATTGCGCTGCAGGATTCGGCCATCGGGGGTTCGGTCGAACAGCGCGCCCCATTCCTCCAGCTCGTGCACGCAAACGGGCGCTTCCCTGGCGTGCAGCTCTGCCATTCGGTAGTTGTTGAGGTACTGCCCGCCGCGCATGGTGTCGGCAAAGTGCACGCGCCAGTTGTCGCGGTCATCGACATTGCCCATTGCGGCTGCGACGCCGCCTTCAGCCATCACCGTGTGCGCCTTGCCGAGCAGAGACTTGCAGATGACACCCACTCGTGCGCCCGCTGCGGACGCAGCGATTGCCGCAGACAGCCCTGCACCGCCTGCGCCTACAACGAGGACATCGTAGTCAAACGCCTGATGCTGCATCAGAGGATCCTCCAGTCGGTAAAGATCCCCATGGAGCACATGCGGATGTAGAAGTCGGTGAAGCCAACCCAGAAAAGGGACATCCAGGCGAACAGCATGTGACGGCTGTTCAGGCTGCTCGCGCAGTCATAGCACTTGCTGCGTACGGGACGCTTCGAGAGCTGCGTGAACTTGCCTCCTACGAGATGTCGCAGCGAATGACAGCCCAGTGTGTAGCCGCCGAGCAGGGTCACGTTCATCGCCAGGACGAGCGTGCCGACGCCGATGCCGAAGCTCTTCACGCCCGTCGCACGGTCCACGAACCAGAGAGCCTTCCAGACATCAAGAGCGAGAAACACGAGAAAGACGAGGGCGATATACAGGACGTAACGGTGCACATTCTGGAGGATCAGCGGAAATGAGCGCTCACCGATGTACGATTTGCGCGGCTCCCCGACCGTGCACGCGATCGGGTCCGCCCAGAACGCCTTGTAGTAGGCGCCTCGATAGTAGTAACAGGTGAAGCGAAACAGGCCGGGCGCCCAGAGAATCAGGAATGCCGGCGAGAAGGGCAGGAACGATGGCCAGAACGGGGGTCGCGCCCCGAACCAGGCGTGCTCGGACTCACCAAAAACCTCGGGCGAATAAAAAGGCGAAAGATAGGGTCCGGAGTGGTAATGACTGCCTTGGAACGCTGCCCATGTCGAGTAGACGATGAAGGCGGACAACACTGTGAACGTTGCGGCTGGTGTCAGCCACCACGCATCACGTCGCGCTGTCTCGCCGAAACCGCTGCGCGGTAATGCGCCTGCTGCCTGTGCCATGCCTTGGAGCTCCGAGCGCTGTGGTGTTGCAACAGAAACGGCATGCTGGGAAGGACGGCACGATTATAGGACCAGCCCGCCGTGAGTGCCAGATTGCATTGCACACGTCGCTCCCTGCAGTGAGTCTCGAAGGAGGCTCATGAACCGCGATCGGAAACGCCATACTCGCGCCGCTCCCCTGTTGCTTTTCGCCATCTTCGCCTGCACGGGGGAGGAGACCCTGCAGTTCCAGGGAGAGCCGGTGTTGACCGCAGTCGCAGGAACGCAGGGTGCCGCTACGATCACGCTGGCGCTCACAGGCGTCACGGACCGGGCCGTGCGTGCCATTGGATGGACGGAGCGGCAGGACCGGCCGTGTGAGCTGAGGGTCGAGTTCGGGCCCGGGCTCGAAGCACGCACGACTGACGCCGTGTTCATGAACGTGTGTCCCGGCGAACGGCACGGACACGAGGATCGCATGCTGGTCGCCGAAAGCCGTATGGTGCCACTCCCACTTTTCATTAACGAGATCCAGGTCGCCGAGAGCAAGGCCGATTCCAATCATCGGATGAAGGGCATCAGGATCTGGTTCGCGTCGGTGGCAGGCATTCGCTCGCCGCGCCCCGATCTCGAATGCAGCGAAACAGTTACAGGTGGAGGCGGGATCCAGGTTGGCCCCGAACCCACGCCAGGCCGATGCGACGAAGCGTGGATGTACTCGAAGGAGTCCTCGCTCAACAACGCGGAGGAAGAATTCTCGCCGCGCGCATCGTGTCCCGCGAACGCCGTCGCCACGAGCGTGATCGTGCACGTGACAGCGACAACCGACGGCGAGATCACCGGACTGCAGCTCGGCTGTCAGGTCGCGGTCATCGACCGGGGCTGACCGTCAGTCTTTCGGTGGACCGGCCAGAACGTCTGCCAGGAAGCCCTCGACGGCGCGCGTCGTGATCTGGCCGCACGGTCCGCGGAAGACGTAATCGCAGCCGTGCGTCGCCCAAGGCAGCTCGATGTAGGTATGCCGGCGTCCCGCCGCCGTCAGGGCCGCCGACAGGTGACGCGCATGTTCAACGTTGACCAGCTCGTCGCGTGCGCCGTGAATCAGCAGCATCGGCGGCGATGTGGCAGCATATGTCAGCGGCGCTGCGTCACGGTATGCTGCCGGCGCCGACTGCGGAGTACCAGCCAGGAACTCGCGCAGGATCAGCTGGCTGTTGTGCACGCGCGGTGGTGCCGGATGCGCATACCCCCACGCGAGATCGTGCACACCATAGAGCGACACCGCTCCCCGGATATCGGGATCCTGCGCAGTCATTGCCGCGAGCGCGGCGAGATGACCGCCCGCCGACCGTCCGATCAACGCGACACGTGTCGTATCCAGCTTCAATTCAGCCGCCTGCGACGTCAGGTATGCAAGCGCGTCCCGCACATCCTCGAGCTGCGCGGGAAAGGGATGCTCGGGCGCGAAGCGATAACTGATCGCGGCAACCGAATACCCTTCGCGCGCGAGCCGCGAATTGAGTGGCGCGAGATCTCCCGGGCCGCCGCCGTGCCAGCTGCCGCCATGAATCATGACGATCAGTGGTGCATTCACAACCCCCTGCGCGGGATAAAAGTCGAGCAGGAGGGGGCTGCCATCGCCCGCCCTGTAGCTGTGCTGCTTGTGCGGCACTGTCGGCTGACCACCGAAGTACAGTCTGGCGACGTTCACTCCTCCGGCAACGCGTGCTGCGCGAGCTGCCGGCGTCAGCAACAGCACGCTCGCGGCGACCCCGAACAGGGCGGCGCTCCTCATCGCGCGTGAGCCGCGCACTCCAAAAAGGAAAAGGAGTCCGAACGGAGCGACGAGGTGACCCGCCTCCGTCGCGATGATCGAGAGCTTCCAGAGATTGAACGTTGGTGCGCGGAAAACGGCCAGGAGTGAAAAGCAGAAGAGAATGATTGCGACTACGAGTATTGCAACGCTCGCTGCTCTACGCAGACCGCTTCGTGTCGTCATGATTCGCTCAGATCGAGGAAAGAAACGCGCGGTAATCGTTGGCGATGTTGCGAATGTGAAACCGCCGCGCCGCTTCATAACCCGCTGCGCCCATGCGCGCCCTGAGCGCGGTGTCACCGGCGAGGTGTTCGATGTACATGAGCAGTTCCTGAGGCGTCTGCGCAAAGAAAGCATGCTCCCCGTGCAGCGCCGCCTCGAGGTACCCCGTCTCCTGGTTCAGCACGGACGGTATGCCGAAGCTCATGTAGTTGACGACCTTGTTCGCCGTATTCAGGCTCCGCTTGCGCGTATCAGTGCGGAACTCGAATCCGATGTCCACCGACATGTACAGCTCCGGCAGGCCTTTCCTGCCATCCCGCTTCACGGATGTGACAAGCGGATACGTCAGCCCGCTCACCAGGCGACGGTTCTTCGGCCAGTGCGCATCACCCGCAATGTATCCGATCGTCGGAGGCATCCGGCCCTCCGGAATCCGCAGCTCATCGAAATTACAGTGGTGATGATGCAGCTCAACGGCAGGCTTGCCAAACGTTGTCTGCAGGAACAGGGCGTGGGTGATGTTCGCGCCGATGTAATAATCGACGTGATCGCGCGTGCGCCGCAGCTTCCGCCACCGGTACTCATCCAGCACGTCGACAATCTGGATGACCTTGCGACGACCGATCTCTTCCATGAGCTGCGAGTCCGGCATGAACTTGACGTAGATGAGCGCGTCGTATTTCGCAGCGGTATCGGCTGTCAGCTCGGAAAGCTTGACCGTATCGCAGCCCAGCGCCTCGGCAATCTGGATGCCGCGGATCTCGGCCGTGTCCATGCCGCGTCGCGCATAAACGAACAGGGTCTTTCGCATTCGGGAGATAACAGGTTGCTCCTGGGAACGAATTCACGGCGAAACTTTCAACGGCGAAACTTTCAACGGAGAAACGTCAGAGGCGCCAAACAAACAGTCCGTTGTTGAGCGCCGTCTTGCGTCTCGTCGTTCAGACGTCTCGTCGTTCAGACGTCAAAAATCAGGTATATCGTTTCGCCAGCCGCGCTCCCACATACATGCCCACGCCCGTTCCGACCATACTGACCATGAACGCCGTCATCGGGCTGATGAACGCACCGATCCACCAGCCCACCCATCCCACGACGGTGGCGCCGATGAATACGAACAACTTGCTCATGCAGTGCTCTTCGATACCTCGAGCGCCGAGTCGATGCGCTCTGCAAGCGTGAAGTCACGCTCGCTGATGCCACTCACATCGTGACTGTTGAGACGGATGGTGACACGGTTGTACACGTTGGACCAGTCCGGATGATGGTCCATCTCTTCCGCGACCTGTGCTACGCTCGACATGAACGCGAACGCGCGCGCGAAGTCGGGAAATTCGAAGTCGCGGCGAATCGCAGCGCCATCGAGCCTCCAGCCGTCCAGTGCGTGGAGGCGCCCCGCGATTTCGATATCATCGAGCTTGTCGTTAGCGGTCATGATTCACCCGTTCATCCAAAGATACCTGCAATGATGTCTACGATGGTCTCGAACAGTCCCGCGGCTGCCTCGCCTGCTGCGGCGACGACTTCGGGTGCCGAGCTGATGAGCCCGCCGGCGCCCTGAATTGCTGCGCCCGCGGCGTACCCCGCTCCGAGGGCGAGGTCCGGCGACCACGCGAGCACGTGAAGGAGCGTGAATGCGGCATCGCCACCCGCTCCCACGCCTGCACTGCCAAGATGGTTGCGGTGAGCGGCAGCATCGAGCTGCGTATTCCAGATGGCTGCGAGCTCGGTGTGGTCGAACCAGACGCCCTTGCAGTCGCGACACAGGTCGAGCTGCAGGCCCGCGTGCGTCTCGGTGACCATCTCGCGCATGCATTCCGGACATGCAAGCGTGACCTTCGCGCTGCATGCTGGACACTTGTCGTGCGCGCGCTCGATCGGCGCGTGACATGTGTGACACTGCGCGACGTGCGGCCGGTCCCGTGGAAGCACGGTGGCCCACAGCACCTTCGGCTCCATGCGACGCAGCAGCTGCACTTCTCCGTGCTCGAACCAGATGCCGCCACAGCGCGTGCATGTATCCAGCGTGACCGGCGTATTCAGCCGCTCGCCGCGACGATTCTGGTCACCGATGATGATCTTCTGCATCATCACGCCGAGACAGACGGGACACGGCAGGCGCGCCTCGACGCCTTTCCGGTCGGGCTTCACCAGCTTCATTCCAGGATACCCTTCGACTGCGATTTCTCTTCGATGCGGCGGACATCGTGAAAGTTGTAGACGATCATGCCGTTGGGCGTGATCTCGATATCGGCCATCTCGCGACGCATGAGCGCATCGAGCGCTTCCTTCGCGTCATCCTGCGTGAGCGCGAGTGCCGTAACGACTTCCACGACAGTGAGCCTGCCGTTGTGTGATGCCGCCAGCCTGAGCACCTCCGACTCGATCGTCTGGCGGCGCAGTACATCACGGCGTCCCTCGAGCTTCTTGCGATTGGGAGCGGAGCGCAGCAACGCAACGCCGCCGGCTGCCGGCAGCACAATC
>Ga0163150_10004937_pt1 | contig 17463 bp, 10 predicted proteins | sample OliLakLV19P2IB_FD_148628 | JGI IMG/M metagenome (GOLD analysis project Ga0163150, IMG submission 148628) | Freshwater microbial mat bacterial communities from Lake Vanda, McMurdo Dry Valleys, Antarctica - Oligotrophic Lake LV.19.P2.IB | ecosystem: Environmental > Aquatic > Freshwater > Lake >...
GTCATGCGGGTATATCGACACTGAATATACGTATAGAAGTATATTCCCTGGAAGCATCCGGATTGTTGAGAGTAAGGTTTTTGTCGGCCTCAGCCTACTTCCCAATACAAAAAGTACAGTTCCCTTTACTATCAAGGGTTTACGAAGATGGGGCAACAAATAGGCAACAGGAATGAGTAAAAGAAGTGCAACTGCACAATTAACAAGAGAAGAAATGTTGTTGACCTTAGAGTGTGTTTTACCCTACCACAGCTTTAGCGAAGATAAGGTTCTCAACCTATCTTAATTGCTTTGCAACAACTTCTTGTTGCAAGCCCATGTACTGGCAAAACTCATCAACCGTAACAACTTGGTGTTGTTGTTTACTGAAGTGGTCCTTAATCTTCTTAATAAGATTTCTGCCATACCTGTCGCTTCTGCCTGTGATTACCTGAATGTCTTTAGGATAAATACACAGTCTATTCATTATTTCAATTATACTTCTTAATACACTATCCATATCGATGATATACATCTGATAGAAAAGTGACATTGCAAATATAAATCATTTTCATGGGTGGTAAAAGTGTGTTTGTTGGAATAATGTGGAATAAACGGAACGGATGACTTTCAACTTTTGCATAGCGTAAATACTCATTCTATTTTTGTTTTCAAATGCTGTTAAAACAGCTAAAAAAGAAATGGATTTATTAACTCATAAAAAAATTAGACAATGGCAAGATTAAAAGGTATCCTAAAAATAGAAGGCACTTTAGATGAACTGACCTTCTACAAAACACAAGACGGGCATTTGGTAAAAACCAAAGGCGGTGTATCCGCTGACCGTATTGCAAATGATCCAAATTTTCAGCGTACCCGTGAAAACGGTTCTGAATTTGGCAATGCTGCTACTGCCGGAAAAGTTCTTCGCAGTTCTGTGCGGAATTTGATGATGAACGCTGCTGACAATCGTGTTACCAGTCGTTTAACTCAAATCATGACCGTAATCAAAAACTATGATACTGTTTCACCAAGAGGTGAACGTACTGTAGCAATTGGAATTGCAGATCCTGCTGCCCTGGCGTTACTCAAAGATTTTGATTTTAATGACCATGCTGCATTGGGAAGCGTTTTATATGCTCCATACACAGTAAATGGTGGAACCGGTGCAATCAACTTTCCATCTTTCATTCCTATAAATGATTTGTCATTTCCATCAGGAGCAACTCACGTTAGTTTGAAATCTGCTTTTGCAGACGTTGATTTTGCCACCCAAATCAGTGCAATTGAATACAGTCCTGTAACCAATTTGCCGATTGACGGAACCAATACTCCTGTAACACTTACCCCTGCTGGCGTTCCAGCCGGTGCAGGTACTAAGTTTTACCTGATGCTAATTGAGTTCTTTCAGGAAGTAAACGGTATCCAGTATTCGCTTAAAAATGGCTCATACAACGTTCTGAACATTGTAGATGCTGCATAACCTTTGTTCGTTCTTTCAGTTAGGAAAAAGCCCTGCCGAAATGGTGGGGCTTTTTCATTTAAGCAAAGCCCCTAAAAGGGCAATGCTGAAAGCTGGCGAACACCAGATGGATAACGCCAAAGGCAACAACCACAAGGAAGGCGATAAACCTTAACACCTGTGTGATGCTGGGCAATGAGTGACGACCTGCGGATATAGCGACTATAACCATGAGGTGCAAGCTGCAAGAACTGATGAAGGACCTGCGGAGTAAATGGGCAAATGCCTGGATGGCTGCCGGAACTGATACGTGGATGCTTTTGCATAATAAATAAATTTTATGTGCATCTCTCAGCATGGCGGATAAAAAAACCAAAAGGAAACGGAATAAATGATAGCCTTGTGCGGTGGGTCTGTGTTTATGCCGTAGTCTTTTGGTTTTTTTAAGTTGGCTCTGTGCGTCTGCCCGCCATGCTACCTTTGCACATTAAAATTTATTTATGCAACGAGTAGCCACATGTAGAGGGCTGCCCTACATTTTGCTTTTTAGGTGGCGGTATATCATTGCTCTTTTCAGGTCGTTGATTAATGCCAGATTTTGCCTGATGGCTTTTTCCTTTTCTTCCAGTAGTTTGATTTTATCAACGGTGCTTTTATATTCCTCGTTTTGCCTGCCCACCTTCTCGGCTTGTATGCAAACTTCATTTTTCAAATCTGAAATACGAATGAATGGAATAACGGAACCTGTAAGGAACTGATGAAAATATTTTGCCTTCCACAAACCGAAAAGCAACCAGTAGTAAAAATCTTTTTGCTCCTGACTGTTGCAAGTGCAAACAAATGAATTTGGACAAGGTGCAGTTAGTGGCTTACCACTGTTTAAACCTTTTGAGAGAATGTAAAACTCAAAACATGTGCTTTGATTTTTGGGATTGAATGAGTGAATTTTTGGACTGTGCATAATACTCGCTTTTAAGTTTGTATCTGCTTTTGCCCTTGCCAACCGCTTGCTTCGCTTACGCTACGCAACACATATATAATTTGACAAAGAAAAAAAACAGAAAAAAAAAGAAAGCATTCTGAAAGGTGGCGTGGCTAAAAAACCAAAAGGAAACGGAATAAGTCCCGAAGGGTGAAAGGCAAATACCAATAAAAAAATAAACAGATTATTTGCCTTTCATTATGCCGTAGTCTTTTGGTTTTTTTCAAGCGTGGGGCTGTGCAAGCCACCTACCTTTGCTGCACTTTTTATTTTTATTTTTTTAAATCAGATCCTCCTTATCTGCATTTGTATTTTTAAAAGAGAAATATCAATCCTTGTATTTCATTAACTGCATTTCAATGCAACCGGAAACATTAAGCGGAGATGTATTTCGTGGGATGGCTGGGGTAAACACTTCGCAGGAAAAAATAAAGCATACCGCTTTTAATCGTGCGGTGGGTCAAGAGCAAATGCAATGACTGAACGGAATGGAGCAAACCGGGCTGGTGGCTTGGAGTGGCATGAGCATTCCCGATTGTGAGCTGGCTATGTGGGTAGGCTATCGGGATGCCATGACACGGAAAGCATGTGTGTATGCTTTGCGAAATGTAGAGAAGGAATTGCTTTTGCTGTGCGGTGCTGAGGTTGGTGAAATGAACGTAGGTGGAATGTAGTGAAGGATAGTGTAGAGAATGAAGCGAAGCGGAATGAACGGAACGCCTGAACGGAATGGAGATGAAGTGAATGAACCTACCGCAAGCACATGGCTATAAAACAAATCATGCTTTATTTTTTGCTGCACCATTGAAAGGGTGGAGGGGTGTGTGGCTCTTGGGGGTGCGGTGGCAAAAAGCACGGCTTCATCCCGTTTTTCACGGGATGCTATGGTGTTGGCTACTTAACATAATGGCGACTTATGTGACAGCCACTGCGGTGGGATGCTTGCATAAGCGATGGGTGGCTGTGCGAAGCGAACACATAAGACCGCATTATGTTTAAGTATGCTTCCGCCAATTTTTATACTGGCATAAGCGAAACGGTGGTGGTGGTTGGAGTGCAGCGTCTTTTTGTTGCTATGCTTGTGTTGGCTTGGCTCTTTGGCTGTGTAGCGAAGCGGAACAGGCAATGTGCCAATAGCGTGGGGAGCATAGCCACAAAAAGTATGACAGTTAAAAATGGCGGCAACACTATAGATGCAGTGGAAGGGCTGGCTTCGTGTGTTAGCCACTGCATAAGCCGTGCTTGTGGGTAGGCTTGGGGAGGGTCAATATTTACCTTGATTCAAAAATGCCTTCAGCGTAATTGTCGTTATGCCCAAGCCTTTTGCTTTGATTTGCAAACCGTTATCCGAAGTAAGCATTATGGGGTTTTCACTTTTGTATCTTAAAGCAACTGAAAGAATAAAATTGTCGGATGATTTTTTATTAAAGTCGTTTGGAAGTAATGTTAAATCAGCTGTATCCATCTTGATACCACGCTTGTCAATACTCTCGTTTATAAGTCTCAAGGCCTTTTGAACATTTCTTTTTTGTTCTTCGGACAATGATATTTTTAAGTAATCCAATTCGTCAATGACTTTTGCAGAAAGTACAATACTGTATTTGTGGTCAATTTTTGATATTATATCAGGTTGGTCAACAAATACATTTGTGTCGATGATGTAAATATTTTCCTTGTCTTTTTTTATTTCCTTTTTTGGTTTTTCAAACTTTGAAAGGTCTATTTTTCCAACTACTTTGATTCCTACTTTGCCCTGAGTTTCCTTTTCAGTAATATCATTCTTTGGGGTTGTAGTTGCTTGTTGCCCTGCCGAAAACACTTCCTTTATTTTCTGTAGATAGGTCTTTACATCATTATTAATATGCGGATAAAATGAGTTGATATTTTCATCAGTAATAATAATTGTAGATAGTTTAGCTCTTGAAGACGCCACATTAAAACGGTTTGCTTGTAAAGCAAACGGGATGCTCTCTGTAGGAATAAAAAAAATGGTGAAGTCAGTTGTCAAACCCTGAATTCTGTCAATCGTTTCAACCAATACATTATCGGTGTCAGCACACTTGGAATATATTTCTTTCTGTAGAAAGCGAACTGAATCTCTATTAAAAGCCAAGACTGCGATTTCTGTTTTGCTGTCAAACTGTTTTAGCTGATTCACAAGGGCAATAATAAATTGAGAACATTCTGCTGACGGAATTCTTCCGTCTGGCAGTTGAAACTTTCGCATAGAAGTTCCGCCAATATTCTGAAATGATTCGTCAAGCAATGGAAAGTTTGAAAAATTCAAAGGTAATTCTGCACTTGATTTACTTTTCAATTTTCCTGAATAAAATGAGTTGGTTGCATCTACACTGTTTTGTGTAAGCCGGTATGAATCTGTAAGTATGTATTGCTTTGTATTAGGCAAATAATAGCTAATTGCTTTCAAACCACATACCATCCAGTGGTAATTGTTTACGTCTTCCGGTGCATATTCCTTGTGAAAGATTGGCTCAAGTTGTTTTATGTCCCCAATAATTATGCATTTCTTTCCCAGCTTTCTTGCTAATGCAATCGTTGACAAAAACGCCTGACTTGCTTCTTCGATAATAATGTAATCAAAATGGTCATCAATCATTGCCTTTGTAGCAATCTGAGACATGATGTAATAGGTTGTCAACAGCATTTGTGGTTTCTGTTGACTGAGGCTTTTAAATGCCTTAATTCCTTTTATTTTTTTATTCTTTGATTCATCAGCAGTCAGTGCTGATTTAAATATTTTACCTTCTTCTAATCCTGTTTTCAAATGTTCCTTTTCCGCTAATTCTACTAATGCTCTGTTGGTTAATGCTGTAACCAATATTCTGTAATTCGTCTTTAGAAATGCACTGCAAAGTTGAGCCATCAAGTATGTCTTACCTGTTCCTGGAGGACCTTGAATAATGATTATTTCGTTTTGAATTAGATCTGTTTGAATATTTGTAATAATATTATGATCAACTATTAAAGGTTCAGGATTCCATTTTGGTTCTTGGATGTCCAAATTCAATATGTCGTTTGAATTAGCAGAAGTTTCCTTTAAGAAGTTTAATAAATTCAGAAGGTAATTTAATGGTGGGTCGGTGGGTGCTAAAAAAACTAAAGCATCTTTTTGGAATTTTCCAACATCTTCAATCTTCACTCCTGACAAACCAACAATGGAGTGGTCTTTCTCGTAAGTAAAAAAAACAGTTTTTGATTCAAACTGTGTTGCCACCTGAGACCTAAGATTCTTGTATGTCAAACCACCCCAGTTTTTTACATTATCGTCTTGTATCTCTGAAACAAAACATTGAAAGTGCTCGTTTTTACGTGGAGGCAAACATATCTTATGATCGAACTTAACAATCAGATTTCCTCTGGCTTCATCAAAACCCTGGTAACGGCATAAGTAAAGTTGACCATCTACAAACATTTTAGCAGCCTGCTTCCTGAGTAACTTTTCAAACTCATTTGTTTGGTAGGTTAATTCATCCTGAATAAGATTTATGTGTTTGTTATTATTGATAATCATCTTCAGGGTTTAGCAGTTTAAATATGTCATTTGATTTCTCCCTCGAATTATCCCTATCAATCACCAGCAGGTGTTTATTTGCATCTCGATTATGCTCGCAGAAAACAAATAGATCCTCCATCGTTTTTTCATATTGATAAGCAAGTAAATGGCTTGTGTTGAGACTCAATATATCCTCGGCTGTATCGTATATTTTTATTGGTGTTTTCGAGCCGAAATCCAATGCCATTTTAAACCCTTCATCTCGCATTCGTAATATTTCATTAGTATGTATATAAGCAAATGAACCTCTTGCACTATGTACAAAATATTTTTCATCTCCGTTTATTAATTGGTTAAAGTCCTTGTCAGCTGTATCGAAATGAATTATAGAAGCCTTAGCCAATTTCAGCTTCGCAATCAAATTGTATAGTTTCTGCTTTTCCTTTGGATGGCTTTTAGAAAGTTCTAAAATGTTTTTTAACTCCGGAATGTGTTCAGCCCATTCAGTATTTTCCAACTCTGAGCTAATAAAGTTTTCAACTTCTTTTATAAAATCATATTCTGTTTCATTTTTATCTTTTTTATTGCCTGCTTCCTGATTGTTCTCATTTGTTGAAGTGTCTTCTTCCTCGGACGTATTAGATTGAGTAGAGGAATTATTTGGACTTGCCTTGCTTTGGCGAATGGATTCCTTTAAAGAAATAATTTTATCCTGAATTGAAACGTAAATAGGCAGGGATATAACCATTTCCAAGCTAAGGCCGATTGATTCCAGATACTCGTTTACTTGGTAGTCAGAAAGCTCCAGAAGTAATTGAATTTCCTGTTCCAATCCATTGCACTTTAAGAAGGATGCTAAATAATGTGATATATTGAATCTTTCAAGTGGGTTTTGCCAGCTATTGGTAAAATAAAACCCTTCATCTGATAAATAATACTTTACACTTGAACCTTTAATCTCAACATCTCCATAGTTTAAAATTAAAAGAATCTCATTACAAATGTAGAACTTGTAATTTTCAACACTCTTATATGCTTTATTGAGATAATCTTCTTCGTCCTTAATCTTCATTCTTGACCGAAGTATTAGCGACAGAGCTGGCAGGAACTCTAATATTTTAATTGAAAGTTTTACATCTTCCCTTTCTTCTTTTACCTTATAATCACATTTGTCAACTATCGGAATACCAAATAATGAAAACAATTTTTCGACTTTATCATCGACATTTACATTCTTAGGAATTAAGATAGATGGTATTTTATCATTATACTCATTAAACCCTTCTATTCTTAACCATATCACTTCCGAGCTTTTTCTCGACACGTAATCATTACATAAGAATTTACTTTTTTTTGCCCAATCTTTGATTTCCTTTTCTTCCTGAATTGTCAATTCATTTATGCCATTAATAATTTCGTTATACAATAAACCGACCCTCTTAATGTTATCCCTTTTAAAAAAACCTTTTTCATTCGTGTCATTGTTAATTGATGAGAGTATGCTTAGCATATCAGCTAATGTCAATTTTGATTTTAAACCAATTAATTGTATCCACTCTTTAGAAAGTACTTTAGGAACCTGGATTATTGGAATATACTCACCACCTAATTCAATAATCTTCTCCGAATTGGTAAAAACTTCTGCAGCCAATAGACAAGATTTCTTATTCGTAGGAATACATTGTTTTGCCTTGAGATGCCAGAAAATAAATGATGGAATGCAAACTCTATTACTTTCATAATGCCCCCAACGCATTAAGTCAATTGATTTAAGAACTGTTGAGTTTAATTTATAAACCCTTGCTTCACGGTTGGGACCATGACTATTATACATTGGTAGATTAGGCTCAATTGAAAGACTGTATTTTGAAATCAATCTTTCCCAAAATATTGAGGAAAATTTAAACTGAGTTGTTTTACTAAGGAATGAGAAATATGTAATATAAGCAGGGTAGTTCTGAGGAAGGTTGGTATTTACCAAATGTGGATATGAATGCCCCTCTTTCCCATATGCAACGGCAGCAGTAAAAAATGGGCCACCAAATTCATCATCGGTATTCTGTATTTTATAATTGGTTAATATATTTATATCATCTGCTACATCAATAGCTACAAATAATGTTTTCCATTCGTAGGCATTAAACCTGCCAATATATTCTGCCGAAACAGTAGTAAGGCCATTGATATTTGATGAAAAATCAATAACCGGGTTATAAGAAGCAGGCAAAAAACAATCCTTTGCCTTAGCCCAACCATTATTTGATTTTAGTGGTAAATCTCTCAGACCGTTATAATGTATTTCCTCAATTTCCTTTGCTGCGTGTAATCTTAAAATAAACTCGGAAACATCCCGGAAGTTTTCCTCATTTATACAGGAATCAATCTTGCCGATTATTTCCTTTTCCAAGTAAGCTATTTCAGAAGGTTCCTTAACACCAAATAATTTTAACCAATCGAGAATATCCGAATCTTCAGAAAAGGAATTAAAAAGGTCCTGGTCAATAAGTGTATTTTCTGACCCAAACTCAGTTACAAATGTTGTTACAGGGAAACAAACCAATGGTATTTTTTCAAGGCTACTTTCATTTGAAAAAATAAATGTATTGTTTCTGATTATATAATTCCACTCACCACTAAAGTCACTGGCATCAAGCTGCTTTAAATATTTTAGTAAACTATAATTACAATCAATTTGATGGTTGGAAAGAAAAGGTTCTGATTGAAGAAATATTTTCAAGTCAGATTGAGAGAATGTTTTTGCCCCAAAATGTTTCAACTTATCAGAGCCTGTAAAAACTTGTAAAATATTCTGTTCTGTAATTCTAACCAAAACGGAGTTAGAATTAATAAACTGGATGATAAATTGGACTGGAATAACTTTCTTGATTAATATTTCTACTTCGTCAATGATAATATCTGAAATCTTAACAAGCTGTTTATCGTTATTTAGAATGAATGGCACTTTTTCAAACCCAATCTTCAATCCCTCATTAAACCATTTTTTTAGCGGATCTGTTTCCGGCAAATAATCAGCTAATAGAATTTTTAGATAGTCATTTTTGAAATCAACCGATGCAGCAAATTCGGCACAACATTTAATTAATTCCCAACCAATAACTTTAAAAAGCCATTTGTTCCATATACGGTCCTTATGCAATTTTTCTCGACCTGCATCTACCAAGAAATTACTATTTACAAGAAACGGAAATCCAAATTCGCTTACAGATGTTGGTAGATATGTGAAAATGCAACTTTCATTGCTTGGTAATAAACTAATGGATTTTAGATCAGCGTCTAATTTAAAAGCAAAGGATAATTCGGCACGAATCATTTCCTGTAACTTTTTTGGGGACTTAATATCCTCTTGTAACTCCTTCTTTATATCCGGAGGAATATTGTAACTACCTGTCCTTAAATACCAGTTGGAAATATTGTTGTCATTTTTATATAGTGAAAGTATTCCTGGTTTATCTTCATCAGATTCCTTTTTAATACATAATCGATGAGTACCATGAATCAGAGTAACCTTATGTATTTTGCGTAAGAATAAGAGGAATCGAGCATCTGAAAAAAGTTCATTAATGTCACGAGCTAATTCGCTTTCATCTTGTATTTTGATTGCTGTTTTTACAGTAAAGTCTTCCGAGTTTAATATCAGATCAACATCAGCATTATTTGTAGAATCAGATAATATTGGAATTAGCTGCCACGGGGATTTAAACTTTGTTTGATTGGTTTTTTCCCAGTTTTTCTGAATACCCCATCTTGGGTTCCATCCGTTTTGGAGAATGTGATTCCTATCAAATCTAAATAACAGGTCATTTGTTTTTACATATACCAATCCATCCTGCTGACCAAAAACTGATTTGAAGCCAATACCTTTATATCCTGTTTTAGCTTCATCATCTCTCTTTGTTCCTCTTCCAATGCCACATAAACCCCTCAAATCTCTTTCGTCAAATGGTTTACCATTGTGCGACAAAACAACAAAACCAGATTTTACTTCAATCATCAATTCTGATTGATCTACTACTGCCGCATCATCTGCATTTTGAATTAGCTCATAGATGAATCTTTTATTCTCTGAGTAGATATCAATTGCCAAAGCCTCCACCGCCTCCGCAATGTCAATTACATTATACGGATTGTTTTGATTGAGCTTTTCATTATAAATATCATTTATGATAGAATCTAAACTTGAAATATCCTTTGATTCTTCACTACTATTTAAAGGTTGGTTCTTTTCTAACCCATTTGTACCCTCAAGAGAAATAACGCAATCTCTTTGAGTTACTAACAAAAAAGGATTTAACTGTATTCTCTTATCTAACGCTGCAAACTGAATTTTAAATTTGTATCTCCCTCCCGGTTTTAGTACTTTAAGAGGATTAGCCCATATCAGAATGCGTAAAGGAAATTTATCATCCGGATACTTCAACGGTTTACCGGCAATAGTTGTGCAATTAGAAAAAAAACCTTGTGTGCCGTTTTTTGATGGAGCATATATTCCAATTAATTCATCATTATCTACATCAACTCCCCAGTAATCCTTTAGGATTGCTTTATACTCGTGATTTGGTTTCGGTAATTTTAATTGCATACTTATAAATGGGAATTAATGATTTTTATAAAAACCACAGACTCTCCTTGCCGTGGTCTGGTAGTTTGTCGTGGGTGAAGTAAGGGAATATCTCGGCCACCATTTCGGGGTATTTAATTGTTACCGGCAGGTTCTGCTGGCTTACGCTTTTCCAGTACATTCTGCTGAACTGATATACCTGGTCTATGAGTTGGTTTATCAAATCAGGATCATCTAATAAATCTGCCTGTGAACTGAAGAATGAAATCTTTACCGGAAAATGGTGTTCCCTGTCTGTTGGTGCTGATGCTTCATCGTATCGGGTGTTGTTGAAGAGCAGGTATTCTTTTGCACCCACTTTTACAATCGTGCCGCTGTAAGGCATTAGCTTCTGGCTTTCCGTATCAAATGCCAACAACTCTTTGCTCTCCGTTTTATTGATGGTTACAACAATAACAGGAATGGGTAAGCCCAACGCATGGAGTGTGTCAATGATGGGTTTGAGTTCCTTTTTACTGAGGTCTTTGTAAAAGTGTATGATGAGCCTTGTTGCCTTGTAATTTGAAGCAATGAATTTGCCCACTGCTTCCCTTATTGAACCTGCGATGCTATCGGTATCATTTGCACCGAAACAATCAAAGCCTTTGAAAATACCTTCGTTGTTGAAACAGAAAGCCGAACCTACATATTTTGATTTACGGGTTACAGAATAGAATGCTCCAACTCCAACAATCAGTTCATTGGTGGTATCTCTTTTCAGCCTCCACGGAACACCGCCCAGCTTGGCTAAGATGGCTGTTTCAATGTTTGGCAGGAATAAGTTGAATGCAGGTTTGGAAATATTGTCTTTCCAAATTACCTGTGAGGAAATGCCTTCGTACAATAATATTTCTTTGATGCGATGGTAAATGCTAATTCGCTTTGGGTCTTTCTCCCACTTGGGAACCGGACTTATATAGATGGCGAAATATTTGGTATCGGGTAATTTGTCTTTGTTCTTAATTGCTTTCTGAACTACTGCAACTGCTTCATCAATGTTATCAAATGAAATGCTGCCGTTTTCTTCTAATTCAAATGGCTGGCTGATGTATTCTTCCATTTTAGGAAAAGGATACTGGCCGTTGTAGCCGTCCTTAAAGTATGTCCAAATGCTTTTTACTGCCTGCTCTCTGTCGGGCTTATGGTAAATGAAAAAGAATTTTACATTGTTTGGTTTGGGTACAGGCTTGTAAGGTTTCAATCTTCTCAAATCTCTTTTGGGTTCAACACCTACACCATTGCCAAACTGCAATTCATTGGATGTACCATTGATGCGTTGCACCGACAAACCGTTAGGTTTGTAAAAGCCTTCTGATGAAAGCGGAAGGATTGACCTGAAAGCTGCTGTGTTGAGGTGGTTATTATAGAACTCATTTAACAGGGTGAAATACTTTGGATAACGGTTTTTAAAATCGGGCACATCAAAAGCAATATCGAAATGAGGCTTTAATGTATTGCTGACTACCGGATAGTTTTTCTCATGGTTTAACTTCTGTTCATCGGTGAGGTATTTCCACCTGTTCAATTCTCCGTTGCAGTTTATCCAGTTGTATAATTCAGTTTTGAAGTTGTGTATCTCGGAAATGCTTTTGTTAAGCACTTTGGTTGTGCCATCAAATGAAATAACCAATTCGGGACCTTCGGTAACCCTGCTGTGCTGCACTTTCAAAGTAAACTGATTGTACACTTTAAATTTTGTGCTGCTGGCTTTGGTATTGTGAAACCACACTTCTATTTCATTGGTAAAGTTCTTCCGCATAATATCGGCAACGCCTTTGAAATGGTTACGGATTAAGTGCCTGTAATAGTGCTGGGCAAAGTATTTACAATCGGTGAGGTTTACCGAAATGATGATTGCGTTTTCTTTTGGTGCTGCAAAATCAGTATATAACCAGTTGCCATAATGCAGTTCGCTATCATCAACCAAACCTTCAATTGCTCCGTTTAAATCATCTTTGTGTATGGGGCAATCGCCATCATGCTTTGTTGTGTAAAAAGCAAATTCAGCTTCCTGAACAGGAGCTGTGAATGGAATGATATTTAGTTGAATTTCTTGCTGCATTGACTGGAGTTTAATTCATTATTTTATTGATTGTTTTGCAATTTTTCATATTTGACCTAATTTGTCTTTACCCATTTATTGTTAGATACCCTTTACCTACTGCACTATCCTTTTTAGACACAAGTTGATTGAAATTAGCGATAGATAAATTCGATAATTCAAAATAAGAATACCACGGCTTAAAGTTTAATTCATCAATTAGTATGGATTTTGAACCTGACAATTTTATATCTGTGTATATTATTAACTCAGACACAAATTTGTTTGTGATTTTCAATTTTGAAGCAATCGAATAAATACTAACCTTATCCCTCTTTATTGTATTCAATTCAATTATCATTGGGAGCAATGCATCAATGGCAATATCTACAGTTCTGTTGCTGCCATAAATGGACATCACTTTTTCGCTAATAAATTTTTTATTGATTTGGTTTTGCACTTTGAATCCTTGTGACAAAGCAATCAACAGATCATAGGTAATTGGATAGGTTAAACTAATTAAACATAAGCACAAGGCTTTTCTATCATCTAATCTTAATGAACTATAAAGGGTATTTGATTTTTCTTTTTTAAGTTGATCTAACAATTTAGCTTGCCTTGACATTATTTGAACCACATAGGATGTTGCCTTATTTGCCCTGTTAGTGCCGGAAGTAAATTCCTGCATTCTTTGAAAGATATACGTCTTATCCACCACGCCATTCTCCAAATAGAAATGAATGGCTGAATCCAACACATCAAATGGGATTCGCTGATTTAATCCAATATATTTTCCTTTACTATTCATTGATACTTATAAAAGGGACTATTACCTCCCATAAATGCGAACCGCCATGTGTAATTACTTGGCTGTTTTCGTTTGTAAATGCCTCTTGTTTTTTAAGGTAAAGAGATAGACCTTTTTTGCCGACATCGAGAACTGGATTCTGTTCAATAAAACCCTGCAATAAGGTTTCATTACTGAAATGTAAATGCCGTTTACCTCGGCTTAATGCACCTACCTTGTCCTTCATGGTCAAATTCTTTAAACCGGTAGCTTCAACATTTCCGTGATCTGCTGTTATGTATACCTGAAAACCTTGAGTTCTTATTGCGGAAATTGATTCAATAATTTTGGACTTTGAAATCCATTGCTCTGTTGACATTTTCAACTGATTGTTGCCCAGAATGGAACCATGCATAATATCGTCCAGGTCATTGCATACAAGCCCAAGTATTGATGTATCAGCAGGTACACTATCAACTGCCAATGGTTCATTCACACTGAATTTTATGAAAGCTATTTGGTAACCAGGAACCCCATGATTCAGCCAATAGCTTTCAAACAGTTTTGCTTCTTTTGAGTTGTCTACCAACAAGTCCGGTTTATCGCCCTTAAAGATGGCCTGTCTTGACCAGGCTGTAATAGTTGGGATGAAAGCCAAAGAAGCATTCGATGAGTAATCCATTCCGGCATCTGATAATGCTTTGCCCAAAATATTCCATTGCCAATAGTTCATGCCATCAATAACCAGTAATGCTTTCTTCTTAGCAGGCTTGGCATTTATGTGTTCCAATATTCGTGATACTACTACCGGTTTTCGCACACCGCTTAATGAAAACAAGCTACCATAGGTATTATCAATGAACCTCTGAAAACGGACATTGAAAGCATTTTCAATCTTTTGGTACGCACCCTTCAACTCTTCATTGCCTGATAGTAAATATTTCAATTTAGCATTAGCCAGCACCTGTATAATTTTGAACCATTGGTCGGCTATGTCTTCAATGATTTCAAGCTGCTGTTTCAGGTATTCAACCAATCCTTCAAGTTCATTATCATTGTGACCTTGTTCGTCAACATACACACCAATTTTTAATGGCTTTGGAAAGCAATCATACACTTCAGCTGAAACCTGTATCGGCATCAAATATTCAAATGCAAACAGATAACCTAAGCTTTTATTTAGTAAGGGTTCCTTAAAATCAAGCAATGAGTTTTCATTATCTACATACGCCTGCCATTGATCCTGTATAAACTTCACCAGGTTAGTATTATTCAGCCCTTTTGAAACAAGTGTTGGAAAATACGGCTTGGATATATTAGTAAGAAACTTTGTAAGTGGTTCGTTGATTCCATTCTTTTCAAGGAGCACCGTAATCAGTGCATTCAGCACTCTTTCCTTTGCTTTGTTGTTTGTTAGCGTGTCAAAATCTACATTATAAAGATTCTCCAACAGGAATTTTAAAGTCTTGTCGTGACTCAATTCTTCGTAGGGCTTTATGTTTGAAAGCAAACAAAGTGCATTAAAACTTAAACCTTTAATGGCTTTGGCATCCAGATTAGGAAATAATTGCGGTAAACCTATTGCCTGAAAATGTACCGATATTTCAATATCCGGAAGTGCTTTGTAATCGGCAGGAGCAATAATCAGATATTTGTTATTTGATTCTCTTACCTGCAACTCAAAAACCAATCTTACAGCTAAGCCCGTTTTACAGCTCAATATGGAATATCCTTCGTTTTCAAAAGTTTGCCTCAATTCGGCATATTCAAAAAGATTATCCTGGTCAGCTACAATAATGTGCTGCTTGTGACTGGAGATCAACAACTTTTGATATTTATCTACCCAATTACTCATTCACAATATTTATCATCAATAAACAGGTTAAATTCGGTACTATTTGTTTAGCAGTTACAAAAGTATTTTCCCATTGTTCCTTCTCCTGATAGAGCCTGCTTAACCTTGATTGCTTAATATTTTCAATTCCAATTCTATTCATTTGCTTTTCCTGAAAGGAAAAGGATTTTTCTTTATTGGATTTTATTTTATCAGTGTTGCCTAATAGGTTGGTTTCAAACTCTTCATATTTTGTTTGGAGCAACGTCTCTGATTTTTTGGAAACCGTATTAAATATATTTTTTGATTCATCGGCAGTCAACACACCAATACAATCAAAAAAATCATTTTCCTGAATCAGTTTATCCCAAATATTTTGAGCAAAGGCTGAAAAGTTTTCGCCTTCTGATGAAATAAAAATAGGCTGAATGACTTGTCTTGTTTCAAACTGGTTTTTCACTTCCAAATTCCATAATGACCATTGACCTGGTGTTGAATTACCTTGCTTTAGTTTAACAATTGGAATTTGCTGAGATTCGTTAAAAGGAATCGCTTCTATCAGCATACTTTGAATAAATTCGTGCTGCAAAGAAATTGGCTCCGGTATAGGGTTGTTTACACTTTCCTTAATATTGAACGTATAAATTCCTTCATTACGACCGGGGAATTTAAACTTGATGCCATCCAATAAATTTTTATAAGCAATACCTTTTGTTTGCAAATAATTTTTAGTCAGGTTTTCTAACCATTTAGGCAAAGGACTGTGTTTTATTGCATCTACTTTTTCAGCCTTAATATCTTTTGAATCCATTGTAGGCAAAGCTCTTTCCGTACTTTTGTAATCCCTTAATTTGAATTTAATATCTTCAAGCCAACTGCTGCTTTCTTGCTCAAACTTTGCCGGATTTAACAAGGAAGTAAGATACAAGCGATTGATTTGGTCTCTTTCCAATGTGCTGTCTAAAACATCAGCAGTTTTATCAATGCCAAGTTGATTCAGTATCTGATTTAATTTCTCCTCAATAACTTCATATACTCGTTTATCTACCGAATTATCCAACATAATATTGTAGGCCTGTACTTCATAGGACTGGCCAATACGATCTACACGACCTATCCGTTGTTCCAATACCATCGGATTCCAAGGCATATCATAATTGATTACAATATGAGCAAACTGCATATTCAATGATTCCCCGGCAGCATCCGTACAAATCAATACTTGAGCACCTTCCTTAAATTGCTTGAGAGCATTTACCCTTTGGTCAAAATCCATAGAACCATTTATGGCTTCACATATATATCCACCCTTCTGCTCCAAAATCTTCTTCAACATAAATTGAGTGCTGGTGAATTCTGTGAAAATCAGGAATTTTGTTTCGGGGTTGTTTTCTTTCCTTTTTACATCAGATAGCTTTTCTAATAGGTACTCAACTTTAGCATCGGTTTCCTGGTCAAGACAGTCTTTGGCATTGCGAATCAAGCCTTGTAGAATACTTAATTCCGTATCGTAGTTTGCTTGTGTTTCTTCTACCATAGAAAAAATCTTCTGCTCAAAGTCCATCTCCATTTGGCCTTCAAAACCAAACTCCTCCAGGTTATTGATGATGTTTTCTTTATTTACTTCCTGCCTTGCACCTGATAGTCTATCTGCTCTTTTTTGCATGGCATCCAGTATTGCTTGAGTAGAACTGCTCATCATTCGCTGGAAGAGTATCATCACAAATCCATAAGAATTGTTTTTTGTTTGCTGTGCCAGATTAAATCCTTCCACTACATACTTAGTAACTTCTTCATAAAGCAGCTTTTGCTTCTTATGCTTGATAGCATCAAGCGGAACTTCAATTTTGTATGTATGACGTTGGTTAAAAAGTTTTTTACCATTGTAGTCTATTGCCTGCCTTTTTTCTGTTCTCACTACATAAGGCTCCAATTCAGGTATAGATGGCATTCCTTCACCGGCAAATGCATCCGCATTAAGCAATTGAAGGATACGCCTGAAATGGTCACTCTTACCTCTGTGGGGTGTTGCTGAAAGCAACAGCACATTAGGTATGGCATTGCATAACACATCAGCCATTTGAAAACGACCTACTTGTGTACTGCTACCACCTACTTTGTGGCACTCATCAATTACCAGTAAATCAAACTCTGCTTCCAACACACTTTGGATACGATAACGGTTGTGCTCCTCCACTTTTTGTTTGCTCCAGCCCTGGCGGGTTTCAATGGGCTTTAATGCATCC
>Ga0163150_10004939_pt1 | contig 17447 bp, 19 predicted proteins | sample OliLakLV19P2IB_FD_148628 | JGI IMG/M metagenome (GOLD analysis project Ga0163150, IMG submission 148628) | Freshwater microbial mat bacterial communities from Lake Vanda, McMurdo Dry Valleys, Antarctica - Oligotrophic Lake LV.19.P2.IB | ecosystem: Environmental > Aquatic > Freshwater > Lake >...
CCATTTTGAGGGGGAATGCAGGGCAGCCTGGCTCATCTCCCGTGCGCGCAGAACGTGCACGATACGAATGTGCTCGTTCGATGCGCGCAGTAGGAGACAAATCCAGGCCGTCCTGCCAATACGAAGCAAGGAAGCCTGCTGGCTAGACCGCCAGCAGGCTTTTTGATTTACAAGACAGCGTTGGGAGGGGGTCATGGAATTAGGGTCAGGCATGAGTATTGACTTGTTGACTGGAGTAAAGCTGCTAGGCTGCCGTGTGTTTGAACCGGAGCTCTGCGCGTGGCCGGTAGCGACGAGGACTCGGATGAGCACGCCGGGCGACACCCCTGGCCGCCAAGTCAGGGCCACCTCAATCTGACCCCATCGCTGTCTCATGCTGCCGACGGGGGTGGTTTGCAGGAATTCTATGTAGTACGATGAATGTATCGGAATCGGCATGTCGAGGCTCGGGGGTCAGATGGAGAGAGCTGAGGCGCCCAACAGACAGGCCGGCATTTTCTTCAGAACATCTCGATCGGCGAGTTTCCACCATTCCCTTCGGTTCCTTTCCCTGACCATATCGTTCCTCGGGGCGCTGATAGGAGAAAACATCTCCAAATCTTATGCGCAGGAAAGTGAGGGGCAACGATTCGTGGAACCCTACGTCAGTGCGTTCATTACCCGGAGTCAGCCTACCCGCGGGACCTATTCCTATCTAGAAGATGGAATTCCTTCATTGACTGTCGGTTCGGGAACAGGTGGAGGATTCAAAGTAGGCGCCTATGCCCGCCCTTACAATTATGCGTTCGGGGCGGAATTCGAAGGGTCTGTCCATGGAGGAACGCTCTCTGCCCCTCAAATGACCATCAATGGAGTGACGCGTTTTGCGAATCAGGATTTCACCATGGTGAATGGAATGGTCAATGTCCTGGCGCGATATCGGGGAGATTTCATTCAACCGTATACGGGATTGGGATTCGGTTTTACCGGAATATTTACCGACGGACAGGCGCAAAGCGCAGGCGGACTCCAATCGGGCTCTCACGGTCTTCTCGGATTTGCCGGGCAAGCTATCGCCGGAGCCAGACTCGTCGTCACACAGCATATCTATTTCTTTGCAGAATATAAGTACCTCGTGTCGTACAGCAATCTCGATCATTGTGGAAATGGGGAAGAGAGCGAGGCGGGTAACTGCCGCATCCTCAATCAACTGAGGTACCAAAGCCATTACACAACCGTTGGAATAGGATTCTCATTTTAGTAGGGCGAAGAGACATAGGTTACAGGCATGGCAAAGTTTCCACGATCATTGACGACTATCTTGCTGGGCGCCTTTCTTGGAGGCTGCACATTCAGTCTGCCGATTAAGCTGAACGAACTCGCCAATGTGAAAGAAACGATCCAGGAAACGTCGCGGGACGACCCGCATATGACGATGACACTCCACTCCGACGGGCTGGGGTGGCAAGTGTTCGTGACCCAGCCTGTGACGAGGAGGACGGTTACGGAAGCCGATGAGTATTGGCAGTATCGAACCTATGACACCTCGGGTCGCAGTTCCCCCGCCCGGCCGGAAAACTATGACGACGTGTGCGGGCTTCTACTCGTAACCACCCCCTTGCTGGCTCCGATGAACGTGGAAGATCCTCCCTATTGGACCCGATGGAACAAGGTGGCGTCGGCTTGCAGCATGACCTCTGTGAATTCCTCGTTGGTGCTCCATGATCGCCGAAAGGTGCGCGACGAGGAAAGGGAGGTGGTAGAGGCGGTTCGAGAAGGATATTTGTCGCTGGCGTGGCAGGCCCCAGGGCAGGCGGTGATTCAGGCCAAGGTGGCACTGAGCAGCAACACAAAGTCGACCGGCACAGCGGTCAGACTGCGCTGGCTGGCCGAGATGATTCGTCGAACGACGCATCCTCCGGTCATTCCACAAATCGGGGTGGTGGAATTACATCTCGTACAACAGGACCGGATCGTGCTGCATAGACGCCTGTCCGTATCTCCTGTGGATCTGGTTGCGTCGCTGAGCGACCATCGGGTGATCAGTGTTCCTGCAGATCATTGGCCGAGGGATATCGTCGTCCGGATCGAACATGAGCCAGAGGCTTTGCCGGCCGATGCTCATGCGGAGCTCATTCGTCAGGCGGTGTTGACGTTGAATCGGCTGGCGCTCCCTGTCGTCTTGCGGGGGAAGGAGTTTGAACAATGGCGAGCCGATCAGGTTCGCTTTCACCATCCGCCGTTCAACGAGCTGCCTTCAGTGGATTCCGCCCATGCGATGGGAGCCACAGTTCTGTTGCATCTGGCAGTTCAGAAGCCGTTCCCCCAAACGCGCGTCCTCACCATGCATATGGCCAGTGTGGAGACCGGAGAAATTCTCGCCATGCTGACGACCGGAGGCCATGAAAGCCAGTGGCCGTTTGTCGTCGACATGGGAATGCGAGAGCTGGATCTCATGCTTCAACACCTCTTTCAACGGGGCAACGGCAAACCAGTACTGGGCAATCCCGCGTTGAAACGTGGAGGGCGACCATGAGCTATGATTCCCGCTCGATGGGGCAGTCGACCCTCTGGGCCGTCATGTTGTCGCTAGCGACGACCGGCTGCATGTCGATCATGCATGAAGAACGGGTCGGCCAGCCGGTTCGGTCCGAAAAAGCACCCGAGACCCATGTGGTTGGAAGTCCTCGCATGACGTTGATACCCCATGATGACGGGCTGGGATGGACCGTGGTTAGCGAAACTCGGGTGGAACGTACGAAAGAATTCCATGAGGTGCAGGAATGGCGGGGACGCCGATACGTCTTTTCCCCCTTGTCACTGATTCCAGGGATTTTCCAATGTCCGATCGGCCTCGTGCATCTGTTCAACAGGAATCAGACCGGCAACATCCTTCGATTCGGTTGTGCGCGACTGGCAATGTTCGAGCCGCTTGACGGGGCCACGCCTCTACCTGCGACAACGGCTTCGAACGTGAGCACGCAGACTGCTTGGGAACCTATGCAGCACGGGATGGTCCAGCTTGTGTGGCCTGAGTATCCGGAACAGCTCGTCAATTACATCCTCTCGAGTGACGGGAGGACTGATGTTCGGTTGCCCCATCTTTTGTCCCGGTTGGTGGCCATGGATAATCCGATCACCTTTGGGCAAGGCCAATCGGTTTCGGTGCGCCTTCGGTATGGCGATGGATCGATAATCGAGCAGACTATGGCGGTCAGTGCGCGGCAGATCCAGCAGGCTGCCCGCACGATCCGACACCCGATTGCTTCGGATGAATGGCCATCGCCCGTTATCGTTCAGATTCGTGTCGAATCAGCGACCGTCTCCCCACAGGAAGAAACATTAGTCCGCGAGCAGCTTGCCCGCCTGATGCTTCAACGTCGCCTATGTGTTGTGTTTGAAGGGCTTCATCAGCATCTGTTGGATGAACAGCGCGTGCAATATTCAGGCGCAGTCGATAGCCAGTTTCAAGTACGCCTTGGTACGCTCCTTTCTCCTTCGGTCGTCCTGAACGCCTCCTCCAGCCTTGTGGAAGAAGGAGGACGGTCGGTACGTCATATGACCGTCCAAATCAGAGACGTTCGGGAAGGACAGATCTTCGGAACCGCGTTCGGGGTATCGCGATCCGGTTCAGTCGGACATGCCATGGAACGAACCCTCACGGAATTGGATCTCTTGATGTCCGATGCTCCTAGAACGGGCTGCCCCCTCTAATCCAGTGGTAAATCCCTACCTGTAAGGAAGGGGAGAATGGTGTTAGGAACCAGTGTGCGCGCCAGGAACCGTACCAGCGAAGAATCAGGCTGTCGGTGAGGGGCTAGCGAAGGCGTAGTAGAGGAAGATGTCTGCCCCTGCGGCGCTGGCGGAGGGAGTTTGGTAACCCCGGATGGTTTAGTAAAAATATGGTAAAAATATGGGGTCGCGTCTTGTAATCGTACATTTCGTTTTTCGAGCGTATGATTGCTTTCCGTGTCTTCCGGTTATTCTCTCAGCAGGGTGACCAGAAGGCCCTTTACTTGGCGCGTCTTCCCAATCCTTTACTTCATTTTCAATGGTATCCTGGTCGATCCTCGATTGCGCGCGTCGAACAGCACATTCTTATCGTGCGCGTTCCGCGAGCAGGAGGACGACCTGGTTGCCCTGCCTCTGTTTCTGCGAATACCACCGATAACCTTGAGTTCCCAAGACACGGGCTTTCTGGACTCCCGGACTATTCATTGGGTAAAGAAACGGGTCGAGGTTGCTCTGGGTCAGGGAGTCTTGTACACTTTGCTCAGATTGCTGCTGCGAGGGTGCTGGACAATGCGACGACCAGACGACAATGCTGAAGACGCGCGGATCGCCGATAACTTGCGCCGCACAATCGAACTGACCGAATTCGGTCTGGCTTTGCGCCAGTCGGTGGTGCAGCAAGATACTCTCATCGGCAACATGGCACAGGTCATGCGCGAGATCCGACGCGCGAAAGAGCAGGCATGGCAGCAGAGTCCTTCCTAGTTCGGGCACTTTCCACTCTCATCGCTGAGTTTAATCGACGTGACCTTCACTATGCGCTAGCCGGGGGTTGGGCCTACAGCGCGCTTGTTGAGCCACGACGGACATCGATCTGCTTTTGCTCATTGAACAGCCCACTCGTGAAGGCATCCAAGCCCTGCTATCGTCCCAGTTCGACTCGACCGTGGTCCATCCTGCCCCCATGGTGTTCAAAGGAATTTCGATATGGCGTGCAGTGGGCATTCGCAGCGGTCAAGATGTGGTTGTCGATCTTCTATTGGCGGATTCGGATTATCTCAAGACGGCGCTCTCCCGTCGGCGAACGGTTATCTTTGGCGAACTCAACGTACCAATTCTGGCGATAGAGGATCTGATTGTATTGAAGACCCTGGCGGGTCGCCTTCAAGATCAAGCTGATCTCGAAAAGATCCGGGCTCGTCAGGATGCGCTTCATGTGGACTGGAGCTACGTCGATGGGTGGAAAATTAAACTCAATCTTTGTGGGTAACGGCTTCTGAAACGTATGGGGTCATTGGGCACGCACACATCTCGTCTTCCCGTAGAACGAGTCCTTCCCTTGCCGCTGCGCTCTCAGCAAGGGTGACAAGACTGCCATTCGCTGTGGGTGTCGACTCGTTGTAGCAAGAACGCAATCAGCTTTCAGCCGTCAGCTTTGAATGGCCAATTCAGAGTTTGTGCTGATAGCTGACTGCTGACAGCTCTCTCGCTTACTTCTGTGAATACCACCGGTAGCCTTTGTTCTCCGAGAAGCTGGCTTTCGGGGCCCCGCCGGGTTTTTCGAGCAACAAGACTTTGAAGTCGAGGAGGCCGAACCAGGCTGGATCTATCACGTCGTGATAGTGGCAGCCGTGGAGTTTTGGGAGCATGTCGCCCAGGGTCTGCTGCAATTCTTTTTCCGTGTAGGCTCGCACGATAAACGGTTTGTTCATGGCCTGGCAGAATCGTTGAATGGTATAGCCCGCTCCGGTGCAGAGCACTTTGGTATCTGGTTTGATGGCGAGGAACTGAGGCAGCGAAAGATAACGTTCCTGGAAGCCGAGCCAGCGGACAGCTTGGCGCAGGTGGCTGTACTGAACTTCATATTCTGTATGCCCTGGCAACTTGACCGGCGCCGGCCAGCCTTCTTCGATCCCAAATTCGGTGAGAAACGCCCTGCCGCCAGGCTTCAACACCCGCCACAGTTCTGCCACGAATCGAAAGGGGCCGAGGTTGAAGATCACGTCCTCGGGAAGATCGGTGCCCAGCGGTAGCCGCACACGCCTGATCAAATCCAGCGCTTCCTGGTGCTGCAGCGTCGTGCCGGTTCCAGTGAGGAGTTCTTCCCTGGTCAACTTCACCGGCGTCATGTCGGCCATGTTTTCGTTGTCGATGACGAGATCGACAGAGTTATTCTTGAAGGGGAGCCATTCGCCGTTGGCGCGTGTGCCGATGCCGCTCCAGCCTCCGGTCTTTGCGCGGGTGACTTGCAGGTTGAGGAACGGTTGCGTGATGTCGAGAGAGATGTACCGGATGGTCTGTTTCTCAAAGGGCAAGAGTTCCTTGCCCAATTCACGGGCGAGGTAGCCCAGTCCACCTCCCACTTCCACGATGACGCGGGGCTTGGGTGTGAACCAGCCCAGCTTTCGCAATTGCTTCATGAGCAGCCGGCCATAGGTCAAGCCGTTGAGGGTGTCGTTTGGCTCCCGGAAGAGATGTGAGACCGTGGTTTCGATCAGGTCGAAGTGACCGTCGTCTTCACCGCTATCGGTGAGTGCATGATGATGAAAGTCTTCGAGGTGCTCTTCGCCCTCGAATCCTTCCTGTCCCGACCAGCCTTCTCGAACCTGTTGGAGCAGCAGGTCCCACTTGGTCTTGTGACGGTGGCCGCCTGGGGGCTCTGTGCCGAAGTAACAGAACGAGTAAGTAGGGAGGGCCCAATGTTCCAAATGCCATTGCCCAGGTTGGCCATCTGGCCCGCAGATATTCTCCCCATATTTTTCCACTAATGCGCCCACGGTCGTGTGCCCATTCATCGCCTGTAACATGTCAAGACCGGTGCGATTCAGTCGCACGATCGGCAGGTTATCATCGAGGGGGGCGAACCACCATTCGTCGTGGTTGTGTTGATAGGCGACGAGATCGGGGATTCGCCACGTCAGGAGGCTGAGTGTCTCCTCGGTCAGACGAAGCGGTTCGTGAGCGGCGACAGCAGGTTTCATCATTAGCGTGATCTGGTTACGCGACGCAGCCTACACGGCAAGCCAGGATTCTCGCAAGGCCTGAATGGCTGTGAAGCGGTATTTGGGTCTATCGTGTTGTCGCCCTGGCTCTCTGGTATCAGACGAGATAGCCAAATAGACCAGACAGACGAAAAACGGGTTCTAGAGCTGGGAGGGGGTGGGGGCAAACGAATCTGTGACGGTCACGATGCCGTACATGATGGGATGGATGCGGCAGAGATAAGGGTATTGACCGGAGGCCAGCCCAGAAAGTGTAAAGTTGCCGCTTGGCCGGACAACTCCAGAATCGAAGGCGCAGGTGCTTCCCGCTTGCAGGCAACCGACGTGGGTGATCGTATGATCGGTGGCTGTGGGGTTGTCCCACGTGATCGGAGCTCCACGGGGGACGGTGGCCGACTTCGGGACAAAATAGGGCGATCCGCTATCGATAATGATGGCGGGGTCTGGCGGCGTGGCAGTGGTTGGCCAGGCGGCGAACAGTCCCAGCGACAATATCGCGATGAGCATCCGTGTTTTCATGGTCGTGCCTGCTCGGGGTTGGATTGTACCATAAGATTCTTTGATTTCCCCCCTTGACGCCGTGGTTTGTTTATAGGATTCTCCCATCCGTCGGAATCAACACCGAACGTCGCTCTTGCAGGTTGCCTCACACCGTACACCCGTCCCTCCGGTTTCTCACCTCTGGTGTGGTCAGTGTGATGGGCCGACCTGGGGATATTGAGGTGGAAGGAGAAGGCTTTTGCCTCCTAATGAGAGATTGAAGGGGTGTGAGTTGCAAGATCCTATACGTTATGCTAGATGGAGATCACATCAGACATCCAACGGATGAGAGAGGAGAATATCGATGGCGAAGATCAAGAAGAAGCCGGCGAAGAAGACACCTGCGAAGGCGAAAGCCAAAGCCAAGCCAGCGGTGAAGAAGGCAGCCAAGAAATCTACAACCAGGAAGGCAGCCAAGAAAACTGTCAAGAAGGTCGCTAAGAAATCGGCTGCAAAGACTACTGCCAAAAAAACTGCCAAGAAGCCTGCTGCAGCAGCGCCCAAAGGAGTTCAGAAGAAGCCTGTGGCATTGAAGGGATCAGTGGTTTCGTCCAAACCGGCGGCTCCAGCTTTCGACAAGAAACCTGTGAAGCCGTTTGCGGATGAGAAACAGGAGAAGTCCTTGTTCTCGAAGGCGGGGGGACCATCGATACTTAAAGATGCGGATCTTGATGACGACCTGGTCGATGATGATGTGGATCTCGCTGTCGAAGCCGATGAAGATGTGGAAGAAGAGCTCACGTTGGACGGGGATGATGAAGACGCTGATTTCACCGATAAACGCGAAGTCTTGCTAGACGACGCTGACGATTACCATACGTCTTGATACGCGCCTGAGATGCCATTCTGGACGGCTCGGTTCGAGTCGTCCGGGTGGATGACCCTCTGGTCTGTTCCTGTAGCATGGCGTGGGTCCCCTCATGTGTATCGCCCTCCAGTGAATTTTTCCCGGCATATGTCTCATGAACCATTTTCTCTTTGTAGCCGGGGCTTTGCGCGAACGAACCTCGGAGGAAAGTGCTGAGCTTCAACTCGGGCACGGTCTCTGGGGGCTCTGTACAGAGCTGATTCGGAAGAACTTGGGTGCCTATCTCGATACAGAGTCACGTGGCCTTGTCTATGTACTGAAGGCCGGGCTTTGTGCGGAGTTTCAGCTTGTGCCGCCGGTGTTGGAGTTCTCTGCACTGGATGCGTTCCTCCGAGACGAGCTGCGGACTGAGGCCCGATTTGGCTATGTGCGAATCGCGGGAGTGCGCCGGTTTGTCTGCTCGCCTGCTGCGAGTCACTCGTTGTTGCTCAACGAATTGCAGATACCCGATCAAGCCGAACTCGCTCGACGGCTGAGGCTTGGCATGCATCGGCTGACGCAGGCGGAATATGACGCGATCATGCAGGAAGCTACGAGAGACGCGACATAAGTAGGATGCTCAAAAAGGCCGTTCAGCAAGGCCGCAGCGAGTGACGAGGCGAGGCGTACGCTTCGGTACGTTGAGCCTCTGAACGATGCGAGAACGATGCTGGCGGGCTTTTTCAGCATTCTGCCCTAGATCCGTTGGCCTGTCATGAGCTGATACGCCTCATCGACCGTCTCGACTTCCTTTACCGTCACATTGAGCTGAAATCCCAATTCGATGAGGTTCCATCGCGGGTCATGCATCTGTCCGCGTGGAACTAATACCGTGCGATAGCCCTCACGGACGGCAGCACGAATCTTATCCGGGATGCTGCCTACCGGACCGATTTGTCCTCCCGGTTCAATGGTTCCGGTTAGGGCAATGCCTCGCTGAATATGGTCGCCCTTGAACAGGGCAATGAATCCCACCGCCATGGCCGCACCGGCGCTTGGGCCGTCGCTGCCTATGGGTTGGTAGGCCACTCCCTGTACCGAGACGGTTCCGCTATGTTGGACGGATGGTGTGCGTTCGACCGCATAGGCAAAGGCCTGCGCCATGGCTCCCAGATGATCGTTTCCCAATCGCACACCGCCGAGGAGCCATTGGAGTTGAATAGGATTCGGCTCCGGTTTCTTGTCCCACCACATCATCAGGATTTCGAACACGCCTAGATTGTTCTGGCGAATCGCTGCCAGGACCGGGAGCTCGATGACCGTATCCGCCGAGGTCGAGACTGGGACTCCACACAGCAGGATGGCAATCAGGAGAGAGGGAAAAGCAAGATGGCGTGACATCGAGGGCTCCTAAGCAGGATGCTGAAGGAAGGTTAAGGCTCAGGCTAAGGTTGAGATAAGGAAAGTCTGATCTTTGCTCAACCTTGACCTCGACCTCAGCCTCAATCGAGAAAGTGTAGCAAATCCTGGTAGGTCGTAAAGCGAATGAGCGGTTCTCGCCTTGCGTTGAGCCAGGGCATTCCGTATAAGGGCTGCATGATGAATCGACTCTGTGCCTGGATTGTCGTGGGCGGGCTGACCATTTTCTGGTTCCCGCTTGGCGCTGGCGCCTCGAACTGTCAGGTGGCAGCGCCTACGGCAGAGTCACGAACGGTGTTTACGCGTCATCTAAGCGTCGGCTGCACGGAACAGGAACGGGAGGCGCAAGTGGTGGATGCGGCGCAGTTGCTGCAGGCATTTAAGGAAGGGAAGGGGATCGACCTCTCAGGGGTGATTGTGCGAGGCGATCTGATGTTGGACACGTTGCCTGTGAGCCAGCTGCCACCGGAGCTGGACGGGATGAAGGAGCTTCAGGGTCGTGAAATACGTGTGGTTCCCGGCTCCATGATGATCGTGGATTCGGTCGTGCGCGGAACCATCAAGCACAGATCGGTACAAGGGCTGTTGGTGGTACAGGGACCTGTCACGTTCAGCGGAACCAGGTTTGAACAGTTGATGGATCTGTCTCGGTCGGTCTTCCTTCAGCCGGTGACGCTGTCAAGGGCGGTGTTTCTGCAAGAGAGTTTTTTTGTGCAGGGCCGGTTTCTGCGCGACGTGGTTGCTGAAAAAACGTCGTTCGGCCCACACACAAGATTCCATCGATCTGTCTTTCAGGGACCGGTCACGTTCCAGCAGTCGGGATTCAACGGGATGGCGGAGTTTTTGGAGGTGGGCTTCGAGAAGGATGTGAATCTGTCGCGTACCTCTTTCAAATTGGGCACCGGGTTCTCCGGGAGCCGGTTCCAAGGCCTGGCGAATTTCTCTGAGGCCTCGTTCAACGGTCAGGCATTTTTTACCTTTACACAGTTCGGTGGAGATGCCGACTTTCACCAAGCCACGTTTCGATCGACGGCAGATTTTTCCAATGCCCAGTTTAAGGGACGAGACGACTTCTCCAGTACGTCCTTTGAACAGGGCTCGCAGTTTACCAGCGCCAACAGATCAGCGCCCGCACAGGTACCCTCAGGTCGCAAGAGTGAGTTCATGCAATATGCCGTGATTGCCATACTTCTGGCGTTCGGCGCCGTGTTGATTGTCTATCGGATTCGCCGCAGAAAGGCGTAAGCCTTCTCGTCCCGACCACTACTAATAGATGAATACTTGCTCCGCCTCCCTAAGTCTGGTATAAGCTGGCCTGTGGATAACCACCTTGACGCCGACGAACAAACTGAATTGCCCTATCAGGTTCGTATCGAGAACTTTGAAGGGCCTCTTGATCTCTTGCTCCATCTCATAAAGAAGAGCGAGATCAATATTTATGACATTCCCATCCATCTGATCGCCCAGCAATACCTCACCTATATCGAGGCGATGGAAGAGCTGAACCTGACTGTTGCGGGAGAGTTTCTCGTCATGGCAGCTACCCTGCTGCAGATTAAATCAAAAATGCTGCTTCCCGCCGATGAGACGGTCGCCGATGAAGAAGATGGGCCAGACCCTCGTGAGGAATTGGTACGGCGGCTGCTCGAGTACAAGCAATTCAAAGAGGCGGCTCGGCAGTTGGACGAACATGAACGGTTGTGGCGGGAGATTTACAGTCGAACACAGAGCCCGGCGGTCGAATTAGAGTCGGATGAGACGCTGATGGACAATGTCAGCCTATTCGAACTGGTGGATGTGTTGCAGGGAATTCTCGATCGCAATCCCGGCAAGAAGTTCATGGAGATCCTGCCTGACAACGTGACCGTTCGGGAACGGATGAACGCAATTTTGGAAATATTGGAGCGGCAGGAGTCGGTGAATTTTGTCGAGCTCTTCGAGTCGGCTTGCCATCGGCTTGTCATCATTGTCACATTCTTGGCGTTGCTGGAACTGATGCGGCTTCGAACGGCTCGGGTGTTTCAGATGGAACATTTCGGGCCGATTCTCGTGTCGCGCGCCTTTTCACTCGTACCGGACCCGGCAGAATTGGACGATGCCGAATGGAGGGGAGCATGAGTGTAGTCGTAGAACAAGAAACAGAAGACGTCGTTCTCGCAGAGACCGAGCCAGTGAGTGATGGCAACGGGATGCTGGACGATGCAACAAAAGATGTCGTCGTCGAGGCGATGAATAGCCAAGCCGCGGCCATCGATGCGCGAGAACTCAAAGCCATTCTCGAAGCGATCTTGTTCGTGTCGCCCGAACCAGTGCCGGTCGCTCGGCTGATGTCCATCGTGGGGACGGTCTCAAAAACCGAAGTGGTTCAGGCCCTGGAGATTCTCACGCACGATTTAGATCAGCCTGGGCGAGGTATTCAGTTGGTGCAGGTCGCAGGTGGGTATCGATTGGTGACGAAGCAGGAGTATGGGCCCTGGCTGAAGCGAATGGAGAAGGCCAAAACGACACAAAAGCTCTCTCGCTCCGCGCTCGAATCCCTCGCCATCATCGCCTACAAACAGCCGCTCGTGCGGGCTGAGATCGAAGAGATTCGTGGCGTCGAAACGTCCGGCGTCCTGCGTACGCTGTGCGAGCGCAAGCTAGTGCGAATCGTCGGGCGCAAAGACGTGCCTGGCCGGCCCATCATGTATGGAACGACCAAGTTTTTTCTCGAACATTTCGGGTTACAAGATTTGAGTCAGCTTCCGCCGTTGCGTGAATTTAAAGAACTCGGCGAGTCCGAGCAATCCCTCCTGCCGATCGAAGATGAGTCACCGGAGGCAGTCGAGACTTCCGAACCTGCATATTCCGGAGAACTCCCCCTCACGAATGATCTTGCAGAAGGTGAGGTCCCTGTGGCCTTCGAGGCAGAGACTAATGGGGAGTTGATCGACGAACCGGTCGAACAGTCCTAATCGGATGCTGAAAAATGGGCGGGGCGGCCTGGCCGTCCTCCTGCTCAGCAAGCCCTACCTCAGATAATCTAACCCTACAAGAAACCACAAACCAGGACTCCCCCCCTCTGTGCCAATATCAGTGGGACACGTTGCCTCTCTTCAATTAGAGTAGCGGGCGGAGAGGAGCACCCCTCATGAATGCTGACAAGAAGTACGCCAGTCGAGGACTCGAAGGAGCCAGGCGGGCGACGGCACGGTCCGTGGACGAGTCCCCCCAAGGCACCGCCTCACCCCGACCCGCCGTGATCGTCCCGCCAGACCCCGAGGTGGTCGCCACCTGCAGTTTGCTAGTTGCTCCCCCTCATAATCCGGTAAGAATGCCAGCAGTTAAGGAGTTCCTGCTACCACAAGGCTACCGACAGGACAGACGTGGAACCTCCGCAAGAGTCTTTAACGGTAACGTGACACACGGAGATACATTGTTGAAATCTGTGGGCGGATTGGTAGAGATGGGGCGTGCACTCGTGAGTTTATTGTGTATCGCAGCCCTTGCAGCGCCAGATCCTTGATTACATGACCGGATTCTCTGACCCTGTTTTTGCGACCCAGCACGCGCAACATGGACGGCATGGTTATGTATAGAAATGTGGGCGTAGTTCTTCCTCTGAAATGAATCGACTGACCTGGCGAAAGATGGCGCGAAGAGTACCGGAATCTAATTCGGTGTGGAGTGGGACGGTTAGGACCTGGCGGGTTCCGGCGATCTCACGGGCTAGCTTGACGTGGCTTCCTCGTTGGGAGACCTGCTGGAAACCAAAGCCATGGAGGATGGTCAGAACATCTCGCCCAGCCAACCTACGAAGCTTGGGCATGGGCGGGGTCCAACTCCATGGTCAGCACCAAGGTCGGCTTCTCGCGCAAACCAAAAGCCGCAAGGTGCTCGCCCTCCAGATGCAACGCGGTGGCCTCTTGAAGATGCTTCACGGTTTCATCCAGTGTGCGTCCTTGCGTGACGACTGCTATTTCTAGACACTCGGCCACGTAGCCGACCTCATCACCAGGCCGAATCACAGCTTTGATGGTTTGTTGCAAATAGCTCATGATGCCCTCCTGCTCGCTGCCGCTAGTCCTGAGGATAACCTTGTTCATCATGTGAGGCAAGCGAATCCTTGGAGAACGAGCATAACTCGCATGATTCATAACGGTTCGCCCTACCTGAACGAGAAGTGGTATAGGCTGCCCTCTACCGCGCGCATTGGGCAACCGTCACCCATTAAATGCTCCCTCCAAGCTTGCTCGTTGTCTCTTAAGGGATGGGGGCTGAATGATCTTCCACTGCGCGCGTCGGACGAGCACATTCTTATCGTGCGCGTTCCGCGAGCACAGAAGATCTTCAGGCTCCATCCCCACCTCCCCGTTGACTCTCTTTCCGCCGCTTTGTTAGACTCTGCAATCCAATTCTACGTCGTTGAAAGACCCCTCATTTCTTCTAAATGAGCTGCTGTAACACAGAAAGCATCACATGATGAAAGCCTGGCTGCTCGACGAGATGTTTCGTTGTGGTCGAACGCATCTGACCATTGATGGAACCTTGAGCGAAGAATGGGGTACCGGCGATTCGATCGCTGCTGAAGAAGAGCTTCCATCGCCTCCAGCCAAGGTAGCCGCAAAATCGGGGAACGGTCGGGTCACCATCACGTGGGATCCTGTTCCCGATGCGATGTACTACAATCTCTATTTCCAAACCACCAAGGGCGTGATGATCAAGTTCTCCGATCTCACGCGCCCGATTGCCGGCGACGAGGATTTCAAAGCCGTCATTGGAGTAAAAAAAGAGAAAGGCACTTGCCTGGAAGGCGTTCAGAGTCCGTTTATCCACGACGATCTGGCCAACGGGACCTGCTATCACTATGTCGTGACCGTGGTCACGCAAAAGGGAGAGAGTCTCGAGTCTCAGGAGGTCATGGCGATTCCCTCGCCCTATCTGTTGGCCATGTGCATTGGCCGGGAAGGGGTGGACGACGGAGAGTTCAGCTCGCCCACGGGGATCACGCTCGACAAGGACGGCAATATCTACGTCGCCGATACCGATAATCATTCGATTCAAAAGCTCGACAAGTCCGGGAAGTTTGTTGCGCGATGGGGTGGCGATCCTTCTTCGCAGGAAGGGAGTTTCTACTATCCGCGTGGATTGGCAGTCGGGCCGTACGATGTGCTCTACATCGCAGACAGCGGCAATAACCGCATCCAGAAGTTCGATCTCAACGGCAATCCCATGCAGGCCTGGGGCAAGTTTGGATTTGCCTGGCGCGGGGCCGATCTAGGCAAGTTCGATGTGCCCTGGGGGCTGGCGACGGATGCGGACGGGAACCTCTACGTCTCCGATACGAGCAATGCGCGCATTCAGAAATTCACGTCTGATGGGCAGCCCCTCCTCAAGTGGGGCCGAGACGGGAGCTTCGACGGCGCCTTCTTTTTCCCTCGCGGCGTGGCCGTCGACTTTGTCGGCAACATTTTCGTCGCCGATGAAAGCAACAATCGCATTCAGAAGTTCGATGCTCGTGGGAGCTTCTTGGCCAAGTGGGGCCGAGAGGGGGCTGGACCAGGACAGTTCAAGTCTCCATGGGGACTCGCCTGCGATGCGCTCGGCAATGTCTATGTCGTCGATACCGGTAACCACCGCATTCAAAAGTTCGACGGCAACGGGACATTCCTCTGTGCCTGGGGAAACCGTGGACGAACAGAAGCGCAGTTGAATTATCCCTATGGGATCGCGGTCGACAAAGAAGGTGCGGTGTATGTGGTCGACAGCGGCAATGGCCGCGTGCTCAAGTATGTGCCGACGGAAGAAGAACTCAATCGGGGGAAGGATGAGGCTTCAACCAGTCAGGCGCCGAGTGAGACTCCGCCACCCCGCAGCGTCGCGGTCAAATCCGGGGATACAGAAGCCTTCCTGAGTTGGATGGAGGTTCCTGGCGCGCAGTCTTACAATTTGTATTTCAATACCATCCCGAAGCTCACGACCCAGACGGCGACGAAAATCGAGGGTGTGACGAATCCCTATACGCATACCGGCCTCTCGAACGATACTCCCTACCACTATGCTGTGACCGCGGTCTTCGAGACTGGCATCGAAAGCGAGTTGTCGAATGAAGTGATGGCGACGCCGGTGCTCATCGATATCACGGCACCGCAAAATCCCTATGCCGTCATCAATCATGGCGCCTTCATGACGAACACGCCGGAAGTCATCGTCACGGTTTCAGCCAACGATGTCGATACTGGAGTGGCAGCCTACTTTGTCTCCGAGGCGCCGATGACTCCCATGGCGGGAACGCCGGGATGGGTGGAGGTGACGCCGGCCACCAAATTCGGCGCGACGATCCCGTTTATTTTGTCGCTGGGAGACGGGCAGAAATCGATCTACGTGTGGTTTAAGGATGTGGGAGGGAACGTCTCCACACCCGCGAGCGCCACCATTCTGGTCAACACGTCTGGGTACCTCTGCGTGGCCGAGTGGGGCCGGACAGGCCGTGGCGCATCATTGCTGCATGGCGGCGAGTTCATGGCCCCGATCTACGGACTCTGCGTCGACCAGCAAGGCTCGCTGTTCGTCGTCGACAACGGCAACAATCGAGTGCAGAAATTCGACAATACCGGCAACTTCATCATCTTGTGGGGGAACTTCGGTTCAGCCAACTCGAACTTCCATAACCCCACCGGAATCGCGTGCGACGGCAAGGGCGATGTCTGGGTGGTCGATACGAACAACCACCGCGTACAGAAATTCGACGGAAAGCTCGGCGGCTATCTCATGAAGTTCGGGTCGCGCGGTAACGGCGAAGGGCAGTTCAACTCACCCTGGGGTATTGCGGTCGATCGGGTGCGAGGGTATGTGTACGTGGTCGACAGCGCCAATTTCCGCGTGCAGAAGTTCGACATGAATGGCGAGTTCATTATGTCCTGGGGCAGCTTCGGGAATGGAGACGGCCAATTTTACTTCCCGCGTGGCGTAGCCGTGGACCAGACGGACGGGTTTGTGTATATCGTCGATATGGGGAATCACCGGATTCAGAAGTTCGACACCAGCACCAACGTGCTCCCGCAGTTGCTGGCCAAGTGGGGCGGCAGTGCCGAACCAGGTCATGCCAGCAGTCCGCTCGCGCAGGAGGCCGGTCAGCTGCGATCACCCTGGGGCATTACGGTGGATGGAGCCGGTGATGTGTTTGTGACGGACACCGGCAATCACCGAGTCGAAAAGTTCGATAAAGAAGGTAATTTCATCACTCAGTGGGGCGGGTTCGGGAACGGCAAAGGGCAATTCAACTTTCCCTACGGTCTCGCAGTCGATGTGAGGGGTAGTGTGTTCGTCGTCGATAGTGGGAACACCAGAGTCGAACAGTTCATGCCGGCAGACGAGGGAAGCGAGCGGCTTCAGGAAGTTGCCGAGTCTGTGGCAGAGATTGAGAACCCGCAAGGCACATCACGGGCGTAAGTAGCGATGAAGCTTTGACAGACTGCGGAGAAACGAATTCGTGACGCTAGAGTTTTGATGGTCGGCGTGTGTGACACAACAGGAAAACATTCCCGCTGGATGCTCAAAAAGACTGTTCAGCAAGGCCGCAGCGAGTGAAGGGCCGAGGCGTACCCTCTGGGGCGCACGGTGCGACGAATAAGGAGCACCACGTCTGTGCGCGCCGCCGCGTGGTGAGGCGGCCGGGTCCCCGTTGAGGGTCTGAACGATGCGAGACGCTGGTTGGTGAAAGACGCATCTCGGCGCGCCGGGGTTGGGCGGGTGAGAAAAGCGACTTTTTCAGCATCCAGCTAGTGGGGGGACGATATGCTCGACAAAGAACCACGCTTAGGATTGACCTACGATGACGTGGTGTTGGTACCAGCCAAGTCTCAGATCTTGCCGAGTGAAGTCGACATGCGGACGCGACTGACTCGCCACATCAAGATCAACATTCCCATCATCAGTTCCGCGATGGATACCGTCACGGAGTCCCGTTTGGCTGTTGCCATCGCCCGCGAAGGCGGCCTTGGGATTAT
>Ga0163150_10004942_pt1 | contig 17445 bp, 22 predicted proteins | sample OliLakLV19P2IB_FD_148628 | JGI IMG/M metagenome (GOLD analysis project Ga0163150, IMG submission 148628) | Freshwater microbial mat bacterial communities from Lake Vanda, McMurdo Dry Valleys, Antarctica - Oligotrophic Lake LV.19.P2.IB | ecosystem: Environmental > Aquatic > Freshwater > Lake >...
GTATATAAATATATTCGTCCACCAGGAGGCTCAGATGAAGAAGCGGCGTTACCATCGAGAGCACAAGAGACAGGAGGCGGGAAGTCTGCGTCTCGCAAAGGCGATGGCGGGCGAAGGGACGAGTAATCTCGACCCGAACGCTCCGCACGGAGAAACCCCTCAGGCAGTGTATGACGAGGTGTACGGGCAGCTCCTCGCGCCCGGCAACTAGTTCCTCGGTTCTCGGCAAAAGTCGCGCAAGCGACACCGCGACCCCGGCGTGAACGCGCGCCGGGGTCGATCTTATTCTCAGGAGAATTATGATTGTCAGGCGAGGTTATCCACGACGGACTTGACCTAGTGTACTAGTACACTATACAATGGACCGTATATGAGAAATCCAAATGCGAAGGTAGGGGAGCGGGAGATGAGTGAGCTTGTTGGCTTACTTGAAAAGGCGACCCAGGAACCGGGAATGCTTAAGAAAGTGTTGAGCGATATCCTTACGCCGGCCGAACTTCGCGAGATGAGCGCTCGTTGGCAAATCGTAAAGCACTTAGCGAAGGGGGAGTCGCACCGCGCGATTGGCATGGATCTCCACATTAGTATCGCAACCGTAGCGCGGGGAGCAAAAGCTCTCGCAGGTACCTCCGGCGGATTCCGTGAAATGCTTCGTCTCGCTGGCGCCAAGAAGTAAGTAATAACTACCTGAGTGCGTCACGAGGAAAGACCTGGCCCTCCTCCTCTCTCGTGTATCTATGTACTAGTACACTATACAATAGAAGAATTGGGGATTAACGAATTAGCAGGTGGGTGTTGTGTTCTGATGATTGGATCATTTAATCACCAGCACACAACGCGACTCCAACCATAGGTAGGGTGCTGGCTACTTCGAGGCACAAATGAAGATCATCGGCACGCTCGTCGCGATCGCCAACAATCCTAAAGCGGATTGGGTGACGCATCTCGGACGGGAAGCGGGCACGGTCGGACTCCACGTCAGGATTGCTGACCCGAGTAGTCTCGCCACACTCGCGAAGAGACACGGGGGCGTCATCGACCCGACGCGTATCGTCTTCCACCTTCGCGAAGTCGCGGCGGTCACGAGTCGTACTCTGATCGCCAACGTCAATCGCATCGGGGGGAAAACCATTTTCCTTGCCGACGCGGACTGGAACGACGCGCTGGCTCCGGAGTTCCTTCCGCCCCTACTCGCCGCGTTCCCATACGCGACGCGCTGCAGAGGTGGAGAGGAGCTCAGGGTCGAGCTCGACCGCCTGACAGCTCCCAGGCGGGGGTGGTGATGAACCACCCCAGCAACAACACTCGGTCCACTGGACCGCCCCACGCGCGACGACCGAGTCGTCGCGCGTGGAATCTAACTTATGAAATCTCTCCTTTCTCAAATTCAGCTTCAATCATGGCGGGCCCGTTCAACTCTCAAGGAGTGAGCGGTGCTTAAGGTTTTTCAATAAACATTGGCAGCGCCCGCTCTTTGAGCGGCGTTTTTATTCTGACGAAACTAGAAAAACCATCACGGAGATACTCGTGGACACGAAGCAAATGATCGGACAGTTGGACAACGAACTCGGCGAGGCACGGGAGGCGATCTGCGGACACCCGGCGGGTGGGCAGAGGCTGAGCCGCTCCTTGCTCTGCGAGTTCGCTCTCACCCAGTGGGGGGACTCGGTCGTCTGGGTCCCGATGCTCGCGACGATGCGCGACCGTGTGAACAATCCGCGCCTGCGGCAGGTGCTCGACGCCAACCTCCGCTGCGAGGCGGGAGTAGACGCTCTGCGCTCGCACGTCACGCTCTGCCGGCAGTTTGTGATGAGCCTCGGGCTCCAGCCCGGGCTGATCCCGAGCCGGACGCGGCTCGGCGGGTATGCGAGCGCGATGACCGACATCACGCCACTGCTTACCGAGCCGCAGATCGCGGGGTGGATCCTGGCGAGCGAGTCGCTCGTCCCCGCGCTCTTCACGTCCGTCATCGACCAATTCAGGCAAGCCGGTGCGGACATCGCGTACCTCGTCGAGCACATCAGCGTGGACGACGAGGAACATGCGCAGTGGATGCGCGAGGCATCAATCGAGCTCATCTCGACCGGCGGAGGTCCTGCTTTCGGGCAGATCCTCTTCGGTGCACGCCTCGCAGCACGCGCGACGATCTCGGTGCTCGACACGCTCTACGCCCTCTCCCTGGGCGAGTAGGAGGACTCTCCATGCTGCGTCTGACGCCACGCCAGGTGATCGCCGCCCCGATTGCCATGGGGCTCGCGGTTCTCTGCGTCTGGCAACTTATCAGCCCGGTTCTGGGGTCACAACGCTTCATCGCGTTGTTCGGCCTCGGGGCTCTGGCTCTCAACCTCGTCCTCTTCCACTCGCTCTATTTCAAAAAGCGATAGGAGGGGACGACATTCGCGCGCGGCACCTTTCGAGGTGCCGCGCATAGACATTTTGATATTGTGCGCTCTGAGGGAGTTGAACCCCCGGCCAATTAATAAGATCTGAAAATACCACGCGCCCAGCCAGAGATTTTAAGAAAAAGCTCGACGCTACAGATATAAATATCGAATGTCCCAAGGGGAATATTGTCCCGTTTGTGCTTGCTGGCAATATTCATTTTCCGATACGTTTTATAAAACTGCCGCAAGGGGATACCGGCAACGGACGACCAGTGCCGCTCTGCTTTTTTGTAATCAAGATGCGGATGAATATGGAGAGAGCCCCTGAACTTTGATTCTGGAACTTTACACACTCTCCTAAAGAACGCCATCATGATTTTTATCATATCGGGGTCGCTATTCGAAAATCGCACCGTTCTCTGCGTCTTACCACCTTCAGCCCAATACAACATCACGCCCATAAGCCACAACTCTCTTTCGGTAAGGCGAGATACCTCCTTCTGAGCAGCGCCGAGAATAACATCACGCTTTGCACTTTCATTTTTTAAACGTGCAGTTCTGCGCTTTTCTATCGAATCTCTACTGCGCCCGTTGAGCGAGAGTTGGTTCCTCTGTCCCTGAGTTAACTGGATATCTCCGACCCAAAGACTCACACTACTTTTGGCAACGCCAATTTTCTTGGAGATTTCTCCCATAGACCAGCCCTCTCTACGCAATTTGATAGCAGCGTTCCGTTCTTCTTCTTTCATAATCGGACTAGATAGTAATATACTACTTAGTAGTATACCACAGATGTCCGATTTCTATTAGTGCGCACTGGGGGGATCGAACCCTCGACCCTCTCGATGTAAACGAGATGCTCTACCACTGAGCTAAGTGCGCCTAGAATATTGAAGCGAAACTATAGTTTTGACGCCCTACCGATTCACCCGCCTTTGGCGGGTGGCGGGCACTCCTGCCTGCCGGCAGGCAGGGAATTTTGCCCAATCGCTTCACCTCTCGGGCAAAATTCGTGTGCGCCCACTTGGAGTCGAACCAAGGACACGAATGTATAAGATTCGAGTTTTACCGTTAAACTATAGGCGCGTAATACCAAAATAACACCCTATTCATATATTCGCAAAGCAACGCCCGCCCCTGCGGGGGCGGGCGTTGCTTTATCTCACTTCCCCTATATCGCGAGCGGCTTCAGGCCAAACGGCTTGATGATGGCGTTGAACTCCTCTTGTTCAAGCGTCTCCTTCACCAGCAGCTCAGCAGCGATAGCGTCCAGGACCTTGCGACGGGTGTTGATGACCTTTTTAGCCATCTCATGGGCGGCGTGTAAGAAACCAGAGACCTCTTTATCTATCTGAGCCAAGACCGCCTCAGATGAGTGACGCTCATTGGTTATCTCGCGACCGAGGAAGACCGACTCACCGCCTTCGCCGAACGTCACGGGACCGATCGCCTCGCTCATACCGTACTTGGTCACGAGTCGGCGGGCGAGCGCCGTTGCCTCTTTCAGGTCATTCGAGGCGCCAGTCGTCACGTCTTTGAAGACGATCTGCTCGGAGGCAAATCCGCCCATCATCGTCGCAAGGTCGGCCATAAACTGCTTCTTCGTTTCGAGACGGTTCTCATCAAGGGGAAGCTTCATCGTGTAACCGCCAGCACGACCACGGCTAATGATCGAGACTTTGTGCACCGGGTCAGCATCGGCAAGGGAAGTGGCGACGAGCGCGTGGCCAGCCTCGTGGAACGCGGTCACCTTGCGCTCATGGTCAGAAATAGCGCGTCCTTTGCGTTCTGGACCGAGAATAACCTTTTCAATCGAGCCGAAGATGTCGTTCTGAGTTATCGTCTTGCGATTGGCGCGCGCGGCGAAGATGGCCGCCTCGTTGAGAAGGTTCTCAAGATCGGCGCCAGAAAAGCCAGGTGTGCGGACGGCAACCTTGCGAAGGTCGACATCTTTTTCAAGTGGCTTGTTGCGCGCGTGGATCTCCAAGATGCCCTGACGCTCTTTGATGTCCGGCAAGTCCAAGAAGACGCGGCGATCAAAGCGACCTGGGCGAAGCAGGGCGGAGTCGAGGACGTCGGGGCGGTTGGTGGCGGCCAGGACGATAACCTGCGTGTCGCGCTCGAAGCCATCCATCTCCACGAGAATCTGGTTCAAAGTCTGCTCCCGCTCATCATGGCCACCTCCGACGCCGGTGCCGCGCTGACGGCCGATCGCGTCGATCTCGTCGATGAACAATATAGAAGGAGCGGCGCGCTTGGCGGTTAAGAAGGCGTCGCGAATACGGGAGGCACCGACACCGACGAACATTTCAACGAACTCAGAGGCGGAGACGTGGAAGAAGGGGACACCACTTTCCCCTGATACAGCGCGGGCCAAGAGCGTTTTGCCGCTCCCAGGGCCACCCATCAGCAGCACACCACGCGGGATCTTCGCGCCCATGTCTAAAAACTTCTTTGGGCTCTTGAGGAAGTCCACAATCTCTTCGAGCTCCTGCTTCGGCTCGCGCAGACCGGCAACATCCTTGAACGTCACTTTGGTGCCGACCGGAGCCGACATCTTGATGCTCGAGCGACCGAAGTTCATCACCTGATTCTGGCCGCCCTTGGCGCCGCGGAACATTATCCAGAAGAAAAAGAGGAAGATGAACAGCGGTAAGAGGACGGGGATAAGCAGGCCCGCCCAGAAGCGGCCGCCCGACTCCTCCTCAACCTGCACCTCGACATCTTTAAGCGCTATCGAACTCACTCCATAGTTCTTAAGCGTTTCAGAGAGCCCCGCCTCGAACTCTTTTTTTGCCGTCGCCTCAGTGCCGTCTTTAAGCGTTATCGCCAGATCATTGCCGTTGATAACAATCTTGGCCACTTCGCCGGTGTTTATTCTGTCCGCGAGCTGATTGATCGAAAAAGTGTCAGTAGTAGCGGAAGGCGTTATCAAAAATGAAAAAACAACAGCGATGAAAACGAGGGTTGTGATGGTCCAGAAGATATTCTTGGTGAAAGTTGCCATATATAGGTGTTTTGACAGTATACCCCACCCCGGCTCGTAGAGACAAGATAATAATGCTACGGCGGAGAACGAAAAAACGGCACCTCACATGCCGTTTTTTCGTGTTTACGAGACTATCTTCCTTCCGGCGCACCGCGGCCTACTTTTGATAGACCAGGTCACGCATCTGAAGGAAGATCTTGTAGGTGGCGGCAATCTCGCCGACTGAGCGCTTCATTAAGGTCTGCACCGTTTCTTTTGTGACATCAAGGGCGCTCGAGGTGGCTTGGGGCTGTCCCGCTATCACGGTCGTGGTCTCCGTATCTACCACTGAAGCAGCGAGAGGCGCGTTACTCGAAGAGCGGACCATCTGGCGCTTGATGCGCTCGAACTTATCCGAAAGCTCATCATGGCTGGCCCTAAAGCCGACGACGAACAGATTATAGCCCTTATCGCGAAGCAGACGCGCTTCGCGGAGCTTTGCGCCCGCCTCCACGAGAAGCTTTTCGAGTCCCTCGGTTCTTCCAATGTCTCCCGAAGCCTTAAGCTTTGTCACGTCAGCCACTATCTTTTCATAACGAGCTTCAGCGACCGAAAGAATGCTGCTGCCCTGCTGGAGGATGATAAAGTCGAACGCCTCCCGGATGCCTGGATCATACACCGCCTCGCGCCACTTTTTGAAATTATCAGCCGTTACCCGGACGCCCTCAGCGGTGACATAGCTTGAGCCAAGCTCCTTAAGGCGGCTCTCAATAAGATCAAGATAGTCTTCAAAATCCTGGGTGAGCGTGTCATAGGCGAGCAACAACTCCGGATCACTTACTGGGCGTTCCACATTGACGAAACGGGCCGTGAGATCGTCCACCTCCATCTCAGTGAGCTGGAAAAGCTTGATAAGCACCGCACGGCGGGTCTCCGCGTCAGATTGAACGGGCACGGCGGAAGGGGTGGTTGTCTCAGCAGCGCGAACAAACCCGCCGGAAAGCGGGGCAAGGATGAGTAGGGCGGCAATGAAGGAGAGGAGGCGTTTCATTAGGGTGTTGGAGTAACGCAGCCGCCAAGCTCATTGCAGCCAGAGATTTCATCAAGCGCCATTGAAACGCGCGCCGCTGATTCGGTGTAATAGCCGGCATCACTTATTTGAAGATTGAACTGCGCAGAAGCATCAATCGCCTCCATGGCGAGCGCTTTTTCATTGAGTGACGCAACAGTCTGGTCCTGGTAATACGAGAAGCCTCCGACGAGCGCCACCAGCACAAGGCTCGCCATTGAGATAGCGATTCCCAGACGCATGCCGCTCCAAAAATGGACGCGGGACACCTCCTCATGAACCTCCTGGCGCGAAGCCAAAATAATCCCTTTGGAACGCTCCATATAGGAGTTCCGGGGTTCGATCGCGCTGAACTGTTTTAAGATGTTAGCAATTCGTTCTTCCATACTAGGTAGTGAGTTTCTTTTTGAGAGCTTCAACGGCGCGATGCTGGATGATGCGGACTGACCCTTCGCTCTTGTCGAGCACTTCAGCAATCTCTTTCGGAGAAAGGTCATCCACGAATCGGAGCAGGAGCACATCCTGTTGGTCCGCACCGAGCTCTTTCATCGCCGCGTAGACCTTGGCGAGGGTGAGGGTCGTGTCGACGCCGGCCTCGTGACTGTCGATGATGCCGAGCAGTCCTTCATCGACTTCATCGATGACAGCGTGCTGCTTCTTAGTCCGATAGTGATCGATAACACGATTGCGCGCTATTCGGTACAACCAGCTAGAAAAAGGGAAGCCCTGGAACGTGAAACTTGGCAGCTTCTGCCAGGCGGTGAGAAACACCTCGTGGGTGAGATCCTCCGCCTCTTGCCGGACACTCACCTTAACGGCGATAAACCGGTAGATAGGCTTCACGTAGTGGTCATACAGCTTACCGAAAGAGAGAGAATCTCCCTTCTTGGCGGCTGCCACTATGTCTTGTTCGGCTTCTAACATATCAAACGATTGAATGAGGGTTTAGTTACTGGACGAGCACTAGTATAGAGAGGGCCAGGAATACGGCAATGGCCGTAGGCGCATTCTTCCATGATACCACTCTATTGAGCCTTATTTACGGGCGCAACTCTTGCAAATGCCGAAAAATTCGAAGGAGTGCTGGGTTATCGCGGCAAAGTTGGTAGATCGCCTGAGTACCTGCCGAGTGACGCCGTCGTCACAGCCCGCCACGTCCTCAACGCGCCGACACTTTGTACATATAAGATGATGATGGTCGTCTTCGCGTACGAATTCGTAGTCGGCATGCCCATGGAGAAGATTCACTTGGCGAACGACCCCGATCTCTTCAAGTACGGTCAGAACGCGATAGATGGTCGCCTGGTCTATTTTGACCTCTGAAAGTTTTTTTGCAAGCTCTTGGATACTCAGCGGCTTCCCGCTATTTTTAAGCAGCTTAAGAAGGCCTATTCGCCCGGCGGTCGCCTTGTATCCCGCCTGACGCAACAGATTGGCGAAATATCCCTTATCATCTTGAACGCTCTTCCGGTGCATTGGTCCAGCATCTCACAAAAGCGAAAGATTCGCAATAACTTGACAGCCGATACGGCCTCAGTATACTGAGTACATACAAACGCAAACTATTCGCATCTAACTATTCTATGGCACCAACGATCATCAAGGCAGAAAATGTGAGCGTCAGTTTCCCGTCTGGACCAGCAATTTCCAATATCAGCCTCGAGGTGGAGAAGGGGGACTTTCTCGCCATTATCGGTCCAAACGGCTCTGGGAAAACGGTCCTTGTCCGGGCGCTCCTCGGCTCATTGCCGTATCAGGGGAGTATCACCTGGATGCCGAATGCAAAAATCGGGTATGTCCCACAGCAGGTCGACCTCGATAGGTACGTCTCGCTCACCCTCGAAGACTTTTTGAAACTCAAAGTACGAATTTTAAAATTAAAGCCCGGAGCGGTCGCGAAGGCTATTGCCCTCGTTGGCCTTCCGGAAAAAATCCTAAAAAATCAGATTCGCTTCCTCTCGGGCGGACAACTCCAACGCGGCCTCGTCGCATTTGCGCTCCTTGGCGACCCAGACGTCATCTTCCTTGATGAGCCAACGGCGAGTATCGATCTTACCGGTGAAGAAAAAATCTACGACACGCTCCACCGGCTCCAAGACGAAAATAGGCTCACCGTCATTCTTGTCAGCCATGAGCTCGACCTCGTGAGTAAGTACGCGAGTAGGATTCTATGTATTAACCGAGAGATGATCTGCTATGGCGATCCTAGTCTCTCGCTCAAGAAGGATGTTATCGAGAAGCTCTATGGCATAAAAGCTCACGTCCACACCCTTAACTAATTCTATGGAAACCATACCACTACTTACCATAATCGCCCTCTTTATCACCGCTGCGAGCTCGGGACTTATCGGCTCGTTCGCGCTTATGCGTCGGATGACTCTCGCTAGTGACGCCATGAGCCACATCGCCCTGCCGGGACTCGCCATCGCGCTCATATTTCAGGTCAATCCCTTTCTCGGAGGACTCGCCGCGCTCATCTTAGGCAGTCTTCTTATCTGGGGGCTGGAGCAGAAAACAAAAATCGCGACCGAGACCGTTATCGGCGTCGTCTTCTCCGTATCGCTCGCTATCGGCAGTCTTCTCATCGCGACCGACCACGAACTCCTTGAGGCGCTTTTCGGTGACGTTTCGACCGTTACTCATCTCGAGTCACTCATCGGGATTGGTACGGGAGCGATCATTATCGCCATTATGCTCAGAATCAAAGACCGCCTCACGCTCTCTATTTTCTCTCCGGACATTGCGAAAACTGCCGGAATCAACAACAGCAAACTCTCCCTCGCGTTTCTCCTCTTATTCGCAATAAACATTATCCTCGGTCTCAAATTTCTCGGCGTCCTCCTCATGGGCTCGCTCGTCATTATCCCTGCCGCAACCGCGAAAAACCTCTCCCGCAACCTCACGAGTGACCTTATCGCTTCAGTCGTTGTCGCACTAATCTCAACCGGAATTGGACTCTTAATCGCTACGCGGTACGGTTTAGATCTCGGACCGGTAATCATCGCCGTCTCGGCAGGACTCTTCTTCATCAGTATCTTTTTTGCAAAAAATAAGTAGGAAAACGAGACTACGTCCAGAACTGCTTCGGAGCAGGGTAGCTCCAGTACAGGAAAGGGGTGCTCAAAATGTCGATCAGAATCTTGACCAGCGCACCGCCTATAATGATCTGGATCAAACTCTCGTTCGGTACCGTGCCATAGAAAGCTATCGTAAAGAAAAGAATGCTGTCAAGGAGTTGCGATGGTGCGACGCTGGTCAAGTTGCGAAGCCAGAGCTTTGAAAGCCCCAACGAGCTCTTCAGCCGGTCGTAGAGCCAAATAGTGGAATAGCCGGCGACGACACTTCCAAGCACCAGCTGGGGAGTCAACCTGAAAAGCTCAGCCATGGCGTTGGCGACAGAAAGCGTTTCAGGGGCGGAACTGAGGCCGAGCGTGAAAAACGACATGAGAGCAAAAAAAGGCCGCTCCGATAAACCCGATCCACAAGCCTCGCAGCGCCGCCTGCTTTCCGTAATGCTCGGTGAGTAGGTAGAGGCAGAAAAAGATCGTGGCATAAAAGACGTTGCCTACATTGGTGGTAAATCCAAAAAGGGTGGTGAGCTTCGCTCCGAGGGCTCCGATTAAGATCATGTTCGCGCCAATGACCACATAGACCCAAGCCTTTCCGCGCTTTAGGGCGAAGAGGGCGATCGAGAGCTCGATGAGGGCCATGACGACATAGCGAAGTTCGTTTGTCATGATTAGTATTATGACACAAAAAAGAAAGCGATGGTGGAGCGGGTAAGGGGAGTCGGACCCCTGTCAGCGACTTGGAAAGCCGCGGTAATACCGTTATACGATACCCGCCATCAAACCAGAGATTGCCCCGCAATCATGGTTTATGGCTGCCCTGAACCGTGTTTACTTTGTAAACTCTGGTTCGGGGCGCCTTCGTTATAGCGCGCATTCATTGTATAAAGCAACGGCCCAGGATGCAACTTATTTTCTATTCATGAAAAGACTTTACCCTGCCGCCTCATTTGGGCAAGCCTCGCCCTTTGGGCGGGAGCCTGCCGAACGGAGCTTGTGGTGAGCTTGTTTACCCTGAGCCAGTCGAAGGGCCAAACCATTGATTTTTAGCTCGCCTTCCCTATACTGAGGAAACTATGAAAAAGAAGGCATTTGCGGCTTTTATCGTTATTATCGTAGCTATCGCTTTTGGTGCTCTTTCGCTCTTTTTGAGCAGCGCAGCATATGCGATCCCGGAACCGTTCACCGAAGGCAGGGTGGAGGGAGCACGGGCTGCCATTGCGATTACTGCCATGATCAATGGCTCGCTTAAGACCCTTTCTGATGTCCGGGCCGCTGAGCAGCGCAACGACCTTGCAACCGCCGTATATCTTATCCGCGCTGAGATGAACAATACCTCCGAACGCCAAAATCAGGCGCACATCCTCGCCGCGGCGATGGAGAAGATGGCGACCGCCATCCCAGAAATCAAACCCACCTCAGCCCGGCAAATCGCCTTGGAAGCGGTCAGCGCGCAAGTTGCGACCGTGAGTCACTTAGTCACCTATAACGACTATCTCGCGAATCTTTTTAATCTGCTCAATGAAAAGATGCGGGGGGATAAAAATGCGACCACTGAGAAGATTCAAAAGTTGGTCGGACAGCTTAACGCCGAGAACATCACCATCAACGAGCTCAATGCCCAGTTCAACCGCTCACTTAAGCAATTCGATGCTGTTTTCAGCGGAAAACTAGATAGCGAATAGACGAGCCGCAATTAAATCCGTGTATACTGAAAAGGCATACACATTCCGGAGTGTCGTATAATGGTAGTATATGTGCTTTGGGAGCACACGACCTGGGTTCGATTCCCAGCACTCCGACCAATTCAGCCAATTCAGGGCAAGCTAGCTAACTCTGGCCAAATTAAAAATCCGCCCCAGGCTAATCCGGTCACCCGGACGCCCAAGGGCGGATTTTTAATTGCTAGTTGTTTTCGTTATCGACTTCTTCTGCGCGTCCTTGAGCTCAGCCTGATACTCCGTCAGCTTATCTGAGAACTCCTCAAGAGCTGCGTCGCAATCGGCCTTCGCAGTTGCGCTCGGGTTCGTCGAAGAACAAGCAACGGCGATCTTTTGCTGCTGCTCACGAATATCTGCCTCCATCCGCTCAGCTGTGTTATCCACCTCATCGCGGCTCTCCGTCCAGGCCCAGATACCAACGATGATGAGCAAAACGACGAGAATACCAACAATAAGGGGATACTTAGATTTGTTATCCATAAATTATTTAGGGGTCTCTATACGACCTTTCAGATGTTATTTATAACAGCATATCCTTAGATTTATAGCAACTCCATCCAAGGCAAGTTGGGGCACATGTGCATAAGTATGTATATATAAATGGGGAGGATAATTTTATACTTACAGTAATCGAAAGGTCGAGAAATACTTGTTATTCTCAATTCTATGAAAAAATTAGCTTGGTGGTTGCTCATCGTCGGAGGCATCAACTGGGGTCTTGTGGGCCTTGGTATGTTGATGGGGAGAAACTTGAATGTCGTTAACATGCTCCTCGGCTCCTGGCCGACGGTTGAGGCGATCGTGTACCTTCTCGTCGGTATCTCGACAGTCATCATAATCATGCCGAAGAAGCGGGCGATGATGTAAAAACAAATCTTTCATCTCTAAAACCCCGCCCCGACCTAGGCTAAACCGGCGTACCGGTCGCCCGAGGGCGGGGTTTTAGTTTTTGGGGCCGGCGTGCTATAAAAGGAATACCGTCCCTGTAGCTCAATGGATAGAGCAAGACTCTTCTAAGGTCTTGATGAAGGTTCGATTCCTTCCGGGGGCACAAAACTATGTTCAATAATTTAGAAATGAAAACACCCCATCTGGGGTATTTCATGGGCTCGCACTGAGCGAAGCCGAAGTGTGCCGCGGGTCAGAATCGAACTGACAACCACTTCCTCTTCCAAGGAGTTCCTCTGTATTACTACGAGGCTGGACTATCTCATCATCCTAAAACACTTTCTTAGGATGTCGGGCGCTATCTGCGAGGTTATTGTTGGGACTCACTCGCTAGTCTCTACACCTTCTAGAAAATTTACCCACCCCTGGCGGGCCTACCCCTTCTAGCTCGGCTCGGGATTGTCCTTTCTCAAGGAGTTCCCCCGAATTCACCCAATTTTCAATCCGCATTACTACGGAAGGCCCCAAAGAGTTATCAATAGGGAAATGCTCTACCATTGAGCTACCGCGGCATGTCAGCATTATATAGAAAAGGTTATTTTTGAGCAAATATCTGTGGATAAATAGAGTGTGGCACATAACCCTATTATCACTTAATGTGTTATAATGAGATTAATGAAAAATGGGGCGCAAATAAGCTGGCAATACATCGCTGGTTTTGTAGATGGCGAGGGAAGCATCGTAAAAACAAAACGAACTGTCTATAGAATTTTAATCCCGCAAACCCACGAGGGAGTTTTGAAGGCTATCCAGGGTTTCACCGGTATGGGATTTATTTTTAAGGGCAAGACCCGAAAAGCACATTGGAAAGATAACTGGGTATACGTAGTCGCCCAACAAAGGCAGGTGCTGTTCTTTTTAAAAAAGATTCACCCTTACCTTATTGTCAAAAGACAGCTCGCGACAGATCGTATCCCCGTCTTGACGCAGCTTATTTTTGAAGGCGACCAAAGAAGGGGACAGTTGCAAAAAAGGCTAAAACTCTGTAAATTCTGGAGGAGTAAAGGACTGACCTATCGGGCAATCGGGAAGAAATTAAAGATTGATTTCGGATACGCTCGTCGTTTGTGCCTTTACGCTTGAGACGGTGATTTAAGTAGATGGTGCCCATAGCTTAGTGGTAAAGCTCCTCCCTGTGGCGGAGAAAACACGAGTTCGATCCTCGTTGGGCACCCATTCGACTCACTCTGTTCGCTCAGGGCGAGCCCGCTTACTCCTTTTGATTCCCTGGATCAAAGATAGACTTCTCCGGCTTGGCTCCATTCAAAATGAGCGCTATTTTCTTGCCGCCATAAATCGAGGGCAGCAGACCAACGCCGTTACACCCCAGGTTATACAAAAGAACCGGGTTGATCGGTTCAGGACCGATCACGCGGATACCGTTGGGAGTATAGCCCAGCAGGCCGTGCCAGAAGAACATATAAGTGAGCTTGTCTTTGGGCATGTGCCGATAGTTTTGCCGAAGCAGGCGATCGATCTCTTCAAGGGCCGTCTGACTGTAGGGTTGCGTGCGAGAGTAGTGCGAACTATCTTCAACGAGCTCCTCCGGGCCACCAGCACACACGAGGTTGAGCGCCTGGCCCTCTTCGTTGATGAACGGCCGGCGAGTCACGTAGAAATAAGGCTTTCCAAAATAAATATCTCGCTCGCGGCTAGACATCTCCGGCAAATAGCTCACCGCCATCGGGTGATGAGTGGACTGCTCTAGGTAGCCAGCCATGTAGCCGACTGAGCCACGCACGAGGTGATGGAACTTAGTGTCGAGCTCCTGACCGTCGTTGGTGATAGTGAAATTCTCAAACCCGTTGGTACATAGCACGACCCTTGAAGCCGTCACGGTATAGCTGTCGGTATCAAGCACGCCATATGTAGGATGCAGGTGAATGCGACGGACCGGACTGTGCTCGGCGAGTGTAAGCCGACTCGGATAGCGTGCGAGCAGATAGGCGACCACTTCCTCAGTAAAGAGCGCGCTATTCATGCAGCCCTTCCTCGTTGGCAGCGCGGCTAGAAAATAGTCGTTGTCCGTTTCAAGCACAGAAAGGATATGCTCGCGCGGCACGAGCGTGTAGAGATGCTGGTAGCGTTCCGGTATCTTATCAAGCCCTTTAGCGTCTTCGGCAATATAGGTCTTCTCAAAGTGAAGCCCCGCCTGCTCGCGGTACAGATTGTTTTGCAAAAATCCGATAAGCTGCAGGATATCAGTGCAGCCTGCGTAGCCCTTAAAGATAGACAGCGGGGTCTTGAGGTTCGCTTCTTTGATCATCTCGTCGATAAGCTCCCACGCAGATTCAACCTCCTGCTGGCCGTGAGCGGCCATCTCCAACCCAAACTCTTCCACTAAGCCTGAAAAGGGCCGCTCAAAATAGCTCACGAGTTGCCCGGCATTGTGCCCGGTCGCTCCCTGCGCGACCTTGCGCGCATCAAGAAGGATAATCCGCTTGTCGGTGTCGCGGAGCAGGAAATAAGCCGTTGAAACCCCGGCGATTCCGGCACCGACCACCGCAATGTCAGTCTCAAGATTGCCGGCCAGCTGAATGGCGGTGCGGGAACTTTTCATTTGGCTCAGCCAAGGGGAGTGGTTAGAGAACATGATGAATGACTTCAGTATACCAAAAGCCGGTGCGGTGCGACGTTGGCGCGAGCGATTAAGGATTAATTTTCTCCAAAATCAAAAACACCCCGTGACTAATCCGGAGTCCCGGACGCCCAGAGGCGTTTTTGATAATAGGCTTATTTCGTGACCGTGATCGTCGCCACCCCCTTGGCATCGGCGCAGTCGACCGAATAGGTCGTTGAAGAAGTCTTGGCCTCAAGAGTCAGAAAGGTGAAGTTGTACGCTCCGATATCAAACGCTTTGTTGCCGACCGTGATCCGGTGCGCAACTGAAGAACGGTTATCAAGCATGATCTTTGTTCCATTGGCGAACGTTGTCGACTTCGGGCTCGCCGCGCAGCGAGAGTCGAACTGCACTCGGCGACCAGCATACTTCGTAAAGGCCGAGGTGTAGGGGAGAGCAAGGTCAGCATCGTTACTGACCACGAGTTTAGCGGCCGGAGAGGTCGAGATCTTGTCGTTCTCGGTCGCCTCATCGTTCATATCAGATGAAGTAGCGTCCTTCTCCATATCTGCGGAGTCGCCCGACTTCTTATCAACGTTGTTAATAGCAACGATAACGCCGATAAGGACGATCGCCGCGAGAATCCACCACACCTTATTGCTTTTGGCCTGAGGAGCCGCAGTTGTTGGGGTATCCATAGAGTAAATGTTAATGGTGATAAGTTCCATTATTCTGTACTAGAACAGTCGATTTTACCAGCGTAATAGCACAAATGCTTATTTTACCTTGACGAATTAGTTCTTTTGAATATATAGTCAAAACGATAGGGTCGCCTGACGCCCATCATAAAGGTCGGCATCATTTATACTTATACCAATGCAAAACACTCCTGGGGCCTGCCCTTGCTAATGAAAATTTAGACAAAGAAAACCCGTGGGACGGTTCCCTCTTTTCGAGGGAACCGGTCGGGTTTTCTTAATTCAAAGGTACCATCTCGTTTTCAAAGATTCAAACATCAATGACCCGCCCGAAAAGCCGTTGCAAAATCCGTATCTGCTTCAAATTCAAAGACTTCAAGCCTGAAGGCGTTGCTTTGTGCGACCTCCAAAGGATGGAGATAGCGCCCGAGGAGGCGGAGGCGCTCCGACTCAAGAACATCAAAGGATGCGATCAGACTGCCGGCGCACGGGCAATGGGCATCTCCCAAAGCACCTTCCAGCGCATTTTAACTTCGGCGAATAAAAAGCTGACCAGGGCACTTTTCGAAGGAAAGGCTATTATCATTATGGGGAATAAGAATTAAATGAAGCGTGTTGTTATTATCGGCGGGGGTTTCGCTGGCACTACTGCGGCGAGATCATTCGAGCGCTCCTTTTGGGTTACCTTGATCGACACGAAAAATTATTTTGAGTTCACGCCAGGCATCTTGCGCACCGTTGTCGAGACAGAACACATGCGCAAGATCCAGTCGCTGCACAACCATTATCTTCATAATGCAACGATCATAAGCGAGAAGGTGGTCTCCGTTGACACCAAAAGCGTTCAGACCGCCCGCGATAGCTATCCCTATGATTATCTCATCGTCGCCTCCGGCTCGAGCTACAATCCGCCAATCAAAGAAGGAAACATCGTCATCGCAACCCGCGCAGAACACCTGCGCGAACACCACGCGAAACTTGAGCGAGCGAACTCTGTGCTCATCATTGGTGGCGGCTTGGTCGGCGTTGAGCTAGCTGCGGAGATCATCGAACACTATCCGCAAAAGCAAATCACGATCGTCCACGCGGGGAACAAGCTAATCGACCGCAACAGCGACAAGGCGATCGCCTACGCCACCCGCTTCTTGACTAGCCGCGGCGTGAAGATCCGTTACAACGAGCGCGTCATTGGAAGTAGCGGGGCGGGATTTATGACCGACCTCCACAACACCGTCTCCGCCGATATGGCGTTCATGTGCACCGGCATCGTCCCCAATTACGAGTTCATGCGACCCTCCCTCGGCGGCACACTCAATGAGCGAAATCTTATCAAGGTGAATGAGTTCCTACAGATCGAGGGGATACCTAATGCATTCGCCGCGGGCGACATCAACGACCGCCCCGTTGAAAAGACCGCTCAAAACAGCGAACGGCAGGCAAAAACAGTTTTCTATAATATTATGGCGCTCGAGAACCAGCAACCGCTTGTCGCATATCACTCCAGGGCAACGCCCATGGTCATCAGTCTCGGCAAATGGCACGGTATCTTCGCCCATAAAGGGTTCGTACTCACTGGCATCATCCCGGGCATCTTGAAGTCGATTATTGAAAAAAAGGAGATGTGGAACTATCGCTAGAAAAGGTGAAGCGCGACGTCCGCAGGGGGACGTCGCGCTTGCACGCGGGCTAGCCGGGACCGGCTGGCTAGAAGTTGCGCCACTCCTTCTTCGGAAGGGGTGGAGGGATGCGGCTTACCCCGGGGGGTTGGGCGCCGGCGATCCCGGCGAGAAGCGTCTCGCGGGCGCTCGGTGTACCGAGCAGGCCGGGACGATCCATCGGTGCTTCGACGGGTTGCGCCCCGGGCTGGGTCGATGGCGCAGCGCAGTCCGTCACCGAACGATCGACGTCTTCCCGAAAACGACTGAGAGTGGCGATGAGGCACCTCACTTTGCCAACCTTCTGGGTTTGGCAGAATAATAAAACACCACACGCCGAAACATTCGTCAAATATTTAGGAACGGTGTTATAA
>Ga0163150_10004944_pt1 | contig 17437 bp, 22 predicted proteins | sample OliLakLV19P2IB_FD_148628 | JGI IMG/M metagenome (GOLD analysis project Ga0163150, IMG submission 148628) | Freshwater microbial mat bacterial communities from Lake Vanda, McMurdo Dry Valleys, Antarctica - Oligotrophic Lake LV.19.P2.IB | ecosystem: Environmental > Aquatic > Freshwater > Lake >...
GCACATTGCGCTAAGTGGCTCCTGCCCTGGCTCGGCCATCCCGCTTTGCGGGCCCCAGGCCTCCGCCTTTCGACATCCCCTTTAGGTCTCACAAAATATATTCATTAACACTCGCGTGTTAACTTCATTATTTTGTGGACCCACGGGGAGTCGAACCCCGACCTGTTCCATGCCATGGAACCGTTCTACCGCTATACTATGGGCCCTTACAAACAGTTCGCGTATCTTATCAAAATTATTTGCCGGTACCAATAAAAAAGGGCGCCGATCATGGCGCCCTTTTCGTTCCGATGAGTTACTTCGAAGATCATGCCCGTTTGGCGGTGCAGAAGAACGGCATCACACGGAAGATCTGGCTCTTTTGCGCCTGCGACCAGCACGGGACTTTTGGTCTCGGGGCCGTCGCAGCCAGAAATGCGAACGCTGCGAGACCGATTACAGCTCCGCCTATGCCGAAGGCAACAAGGTTTTTTTGAGCGAACGCTCCGACAACAACACCGATGACTGCGCCCAGAACAATGAGCAACATGGCAGTTCCATCCTGCTTGGGCACACGGCCATACGCCGTTACCACCGCAATACTGGCACGCTGCCGTAAGAGGCGCAATAGGACCAAAAACTATTGCACGATCTGAATGCCCGTCTCCAAAGCTTGTGGATTTGACAGGCACTGTGAAAGGGCTGCGTTCGGTGTCCAACCACAGCGGCCGTTGCTCTGTCTCTCGCAATTTGAATGAGATTGATAGCAGGCATACTCTGGGCGATATTCGCAGGTGCTTATGAGACCCTCTCCTGTTTCACCGCAAAGTTGACCGCTGCAACCACCTACCTCACAACCATTTGCAGTGATGCCGCCCTCCGGCACATTCTCGATCGGCCTATTCTTTTCATTCACAAAAGTGCGTCCGTCAGGCGAGCGACACTGTTCTGGATACGATTCCATGATGGGATACCCCGCGAGTGCGCATTCTTCGAACGATCCTATAGAGAGAATTCGCTGCTGCTTCGCGATACTTGAAAGTGAAAGGAGGAGGCCCGCAAGGATAGTGAGGACAATAAGAAGGCCTATGAGAGTCGTTGTCTTGGTCTGCGGATTCATAGCGATATAGTACCAGACGTTCGAAATACCCGTCGCTTTCAACACCTTGGAAATACCTTACAATGCGCTCTCACCTCCCGTCGTTCAATGGATAGGATAGTCCCCTCCGAAGGGATTGACGTCAGTTCGACTCTGGCCGGGAGGAAAGAATTGCTCTACTTTTCAAACAATTCGATAAATCGAATTGGATCTATTGAAACGTCGTTCAGCCGCATGGTGAGATGCAAGTGCGCTGCATCGGCATAGCCAGTACTACCACTGTATCCGATTGTTTCTCCAGGAAGTACCAGCTGGCCCACATTGACCTTGATTTTCGAGAGATGCATGTAAAAAGTCTGTAGTCCGAGTCCGTGGTCCACGACAATGGTCTTCCCATAGTTGCGGTACGTAGTCACTTGGCGAACAACACCTCGATTCATGGCGAGGACAGGAGTGCCCTCCTTCGCGCGGAAGTCCGTGCCCTTGTGTGCGATACCGTATTCACCCGTAATTCTCGTGTACCCGTACGAATCTGTGATGATGGGGGCTTTGACTGGATAGCGAAAAGGTTCGGACCAAAAAGCTTTTGCTCCCGTGCGAATATTGAGTAGACGCTGATTCTCGAGTAAGAGTGAATTCACCAATGCCGCCTGACTTGCCGCCGTGTTACCACCGAGTTTTACAGGAATACCGAGCGGTGCCTCTTTCTTTGGTCGCGCTAAAACCGAAATAGTCTTCTCGAGCTTCGTCCCATCGGCGAGCACCACGTACACCGTATAGTCACCCGGCTTTTTGTTGAGATCGAACCCATAGAGTGCGAGCGAGTCACCATTGCGTTGAAATGTACGGAGTGGAGTACCAGCGAATGAGACACTCGCAACAGGTCCTGCACCCTTGATGGATATCTGTATCGCCTCCCCCTGGATGATATTGAGAGGTGCTATTTCTATGGATGCTGCTGAAGCGTACGCCGGATACATACATCCTGCGGCAAGAACCGCTACAATCGCGAGGATCTTCATAGAGATACAGACGTTGCATTTGATCAAATATGACCGGTCGGTTTACCGAGTACACGCACTCGCATTTGTGCCATTGAGTCGATATAATCTCATCCTTGCACCCTTAGCTCAGTTGGTTAGAGCGTTCGATTCACATTCGAAAGGTCTCAGGTTCGAATCCTGAAGGGTGCACAAGCGAGCGAAGCGTCGCCTGTGCAGGCCGGAGCGCGTCGGCGCGAGGCGGGGTCGCGGAATTCTTTAGCAAAAAAAATATCCGTGACCACAGGTTAATTACAGTGCAGGGCCCGGCGATTTTGCGCAAGTTTTCGGCAAGAAACTATGCGCTCCGATCCTTTCTTGATACGATACCCCAAAGTGATTTTGGATCGGGCCGTAGTATACCCGTAGTACGAAAGATTCGGGTTCGCATGGACCAAGGTTCGATTCCAGCGGCCAGATCAAGAAATCATGAAAAAGACGGGCCGTAGTATAGTGGTAGTACGCATGGCTGGGGGTCATGTAGTCCGAGTTCGATTCTCGGCGGCCCGATACATCGTAGCTTGACCGTCGGTACCCCGTGAGCGCTATACTATGAATATGCGCTCATTTATTCGGGCGAGCGTTTGTCTCCTCGCCTGTTATGGTGCCGGTTTTCTGGCATCGCTTTTTGTCGTTGACGGCGTGCGCGCCTGGTACGATGCCTTACTAAAGCCACCGTTCACGCCTCCCGATTGGATATTCGGACTTGTCTGGGTCGTGCTCTATGGCCTCATGGCGATAGCTCTCTATCTCGTTTGGGAAAAGGATCCGTATGCTGCCCAGATGCGCGGCTGGGTGCCGTTATTTTTCGCACATCTGCTTATCAACGCCTCGTACGCTATGTTCTTTTTTGGTTTCAATACGCTCTTGATTTCATTTATCGACAGCGTGCTTCTTTTTGGAGCAGTTGCACTTCTCACGGCAGGCGCAAAAGAAATCGATACGCGCGCATTCTACTGCATGCTCCCCTATTTGCTTTGGACCTTTTACGGAGCGATCTTAAGCTGCCTCATTTGGATGATGAACTAATGCGGCCTCTGTATCTACTTATGCGCGAGTCGTGCAAGTGCTTGTGAAAAGTTATATCCGATCATTGCGATAGCGGATATCGCGAGAAGAAGTACACCGAATTTGCCGATGGGACCGAAGAGGTAGAAAACGAGCGAGAAAAGTGCCGCCCAGATGCTCGTGCACCAGACACACTCTATGAACTCGCACATGAGGCGGCGGAAGCCTTTTTCAGGCTTCGCGAAGCCGCCGTCTCCATCAGGATCCTGGAAATATTCGCGTACAAATGCTGATATTTTGTCGTTGGTTACAAGCCTCGTGAGACGCTGCGCAGCGAGTGCTATCACAATGAGATCGAACCAGCCCAGACTTATGAGTTCACCTACATTGTATGAGCGCACCACCCATATGAATGCGGCGAAAAAGAGCGCAATGAATCCGAGCATTGCGAGTGCGTTCCACATCCGCTGATCACGCGGGACTTCCGCCATACTATTTCACGTTGACGATCTTGTACTTTTGCGGACCTTTAGGAGTCTCAAATGAGAAAGTGTCTCCTTTTTTCTTTTCCATAAGTGCAGAGCCCATCGGTGAAAGGTGTGAGATCTTGTGCTCCTGCATGTTCGCTTCTGCAGATCCTACGATCTCGTACGTGTGCTCTTCCTTTTCACCCTGCTTCTGAATAGTGACTATGCTACCGAGAGATACGGTGCTGCCTTTCGTGTGCTCGATGATACGCGCATGAGAAAGACTCTCCTCAATATTACGTATACGATCTTCAGTGGCCGCCTGCATATTGCGAGCTTCCTCGTATTCGGCGTTTTCTGAGAGATCTCCCAAGGATCGAGCGTATTCAAGCTGCTCAGCTATTTCGCGGCGACGGACAGTCTTGAGGTGCTCCAGCTCGGCCGTAAGCTCATCGAACTTCTCTTTGCTGAGGTAATTTGCTTCTTCGTTCATATATTTTATCTAGGAAACGCGCCCTTTTGGAGGCGCGGTGAGAGCATTGTACAGGATTCCCATGAAAAACAAAGGTGGATAAAGCGGTGACTATCGGATGTACTCTGGGCGGTTCGCTATAAGCCAGTGGAAGAACCCGGCCATTCCCGGCGCAGCACCCGACATAGTTCCCGCAGGCGCCTTTTCCAAGACTACCGCATACGCGTATTTGGGATCATCGGAAGGCCAGAACCCTACGGACCAGGAATTCATCGACTCATTGTTATAACCCAACTGCGCTGTGCCGGTTTTAGCGGCCAGATCAATGCCGCCGATGTTGAGTGACTTCACGGTAGCATCGCGGCGCGTAGAGACCACTGCCATGCGCATTCCTTCTCGTGCGACCTGGAGCTTCGCATCGTCAATACCCACTTCTTCATATTCGGGTGTAGAACTCGCGAGTAGCTGTGGTTTTAAAAGTTTGCCTCCGTTGGCCAGCGCCGCAGTAAAACGCACTGCCTGTAACGGCGTGATCTGAAAACCATACTGCCCTATTGCCGTGTGATAGGTGTTGCCTATTCGCCACGGATCATTCTCTCCGAACACTTTGGCCTTCCATGCAGGTGTGGGTATGATCCCGCCTTTTTCCCCTATAAGATCGATACCGGTCGTACTCGCGAGTCCGAAGCGACGCGAGTATTCGTCGATCTTCGCAATGCCCAGCCCCTTTTGAGAACCAAATCCCCCTCCGACCACATAAAAGTATTCGTCGGATGATACGGCTATCGCGGTACGCATGTCGACGAGTCCGTGAACAGTCCAGTCGCGGAAAATAGACGGCTTCGATGGGTCATACGGATTGGGTAGGACAAGCGCACCTTTAGAAAGGATTTCCTTCTCGGCACTGATGATGCCTTCCTCGAGGGCGCCTACTGCAAATATGGGCTTCACTATGGAGCCCGGTGTATAGAGCCCAGCGACTGCACGATTGATGAGTGGTGTCCTCGCGTCGGTCGACGCAGCTTTGACTACGCTCGAGATACCGTCCGTGAAGGCAGAGTGGTCGTATTCAGGGAAACTCGTGAGCGCGAGCACCTCACCGGTCCTTACATCCATAATGATAGCGGCCCCACCCTTGAAACCCTGTCGCTGCGCGTGTTCTGACAGTCTGGTGTACAACTCGCTTTGCATATCCGCATCGATCGATAGCGTGAGGTCTCTACCGTTCACCGGTGGCACTACCATGTTCTCTCTCTCCACTTTACCGAGCGCATTGGTTTCTACCATTGCACTTCCATTTGTTCCTCGCAGGAGGTCATCGAAAGAGAGCTCCACCCCAGAGATGCCGGCGTACTCTTCTCGCCACCATTTACCCTTGCTATCCGCCTTTGGATATTGCAAAAATCCTATGACATGTGCGAGACCCGGTTGGCGCGCATACTCCCGGAGCGCATACAAGTCAGTGGATGTTGCTACCGAAGCAGCGGTCGAAGTAGCGAGCTGTGCTTCGTTCCAAGCGAGCTCTTTTCCTGTTCGGTCATAGAGTACTCCGCGTGTAGAAAAAATGAGCGATCGGTCGAGCGTATTTTCTCGAGATATATGCGCGTAAGTATCCCCCTGCGCTACCTGAAGAGAATACGCGCGATAGCCAAATCCTGTGACTACGAGCGCAAAGCACATGCCGATCGCAAATATGGCACGAGAGGCAACGGGTTTTTCTACGCGTCCCTCAAAGTGACCGGCACTATATTGCGGCAAATTACTGGAATCGAGGAAGATGTCTTCGGGAGCTATCTCATGGATGGCACTTATTCGTCTGCGCCTTCTGAATATCATATTCTTACTATACCGTACCTATTTTGCCGTGCGAGAGAAGGTTCATGAATGCCTAGCGGAGAAATTGCGAACGCAATGGCCCCAATACCCACACGATGAGAATCGCTGCCAGGGTAAAATACGGGAAAGAGATGGAGGATGGCTGCCATATCAGATCTGTCATGCATCCGAGCAGAATCGCTTCCCACGAAGCATAACGAAAAGCGAGAAAAAAAATGCAGAGCGCAGTAAGGAGAGGATGCAGAAAAAGCGCACTGACAAAACCCAATAGTGCGATAAGAGTGCGCATATTAATTGGCCGGTACGATATGGACGAAGCGAAGCGATGAGATATTTATGGGGAGCACAACATAGACGGTCTGGTCTGCATTGGACGAATCCGAGTCAACCTTTCCCACCACACCGACAGGTCTACCTCCAAAGAGCGGAGCGATGACGGGGTCTCCTTCTAGAATTGCGATGCCCCGGGGCATGGCGACCCGAGCATTTCCACCACCACGACCTTCGGCCGGAGCCGCAGCACCGTTGATGAGTACGTCCGCTTGCGCGGCACCAGCGAAAACTTCTCGTACGAGCGATGTCTTTTCTCGGACCTCGCTGACCACTCCAACCACGAACCCGCCCGGTGTCAGGACAAGACTGCCCTGTACCATTCCATTCGCCCTGCCCGCGCCTATCAGAAATGTTCCGTATGGGGATGCGCTCATGGAAGATACGACGGGCACCGTAATGCCGTTTTCATCCTGAGACACCTGCAAAAGTGATCGGAGAATCTCGTTCTCCTGTTTGAGAGCGATATAACTCGCGGCATTCTCATTGCCCCGCTCTATTTCCGCTCTCAACTGCGCGTTCTTCTCGGCGAGCGAGCGATGCGTACGAAAATATCCAGAGTCGAAAACGCCCCTGCGGACGTTCTCAGAAAGTTTCCACAGTGATGAGCCGGCACGCTGCGTGAGCTCCCGTATGTTCCCGCCGGTGAGAGCATCGAGTGCAAAAACGACGATCACGAGGAGAGTTGCGTATATGAGCCTCCGACGGCCACTGCGGCCGCGTGGAGCATTAAATGTAAACTGTGTTGCCATGTCACTCAGTAGGGACCAACTCATCATCGCTCTTGAGAAGCGATTCACGATAGAGATCGAGATCGTTGAGCACGATAGCGGTGCCGCGTACGACCGCTGTTAAGGGATCGGTCGCGACCATGACCGGTACGCTCAGGTTGCGCGCAAGGTATTCCGGAAGTCCCCGAATAAGCGCGCCGCCACCCGCAAGGTAAATACCGCGACGCATGACATCTGAGATGATCTCTGGCGGAGTCGTTTCAAGTACTTCCTTTACCGCATCCACGAGATCCTCGATCGAGTGGCCGATCGCATTGCGTACATCTTGGTCGGTAATGACGATTTCTCTCGGCAAGCCGGTCACAAGGTCACGCCCGCGAATGATCGCTTCGACGGGGTGCCTGTTGGGCGCGACCGACGCAATCGCTATTTTTATTTCTTCCGCACTCTTATCGCCAATGAGCATCTTGAATTCATTTCGTATATGGCCGACGATATCCGCATTGAATTTATCGCCCGCAATGCGCACATTGCGAGCATTTACGAGCCCTCCGAGCGAAACGATACCAATATCGGTCGTACCACCACCTATATCGATCACCATACTTCCCTGGGGTTCGTGGACCGGGAGTTCTATTCCGATAGCTGCCGCCATGGGCTCTTCGATTACATGTACCTCTCGTGCGCCGGCCGCACGCGCAGCGTCTCGCACTGCCCGCACCTCTACCGAAGTAATGCCCGACGGCACTCCGACTGCTACGCGCGGACCCAAGAGCTTGGTATGCCCCGCTTGTGCCTTGTTTATCAAATATGAAAGCATCTCGGAAGTTATTTCGAAATCAGAAATAACTCCATCGACGACCGGTTGGACGGCTTGAATGTGTGCCGGAGTTCTTCCCATCATATCCTTCGCCTGCTGGCCGACGGCAACGACCTGCCCCGTCTTTGTATTGATTGCCACCATCGATGGCTCATTGATCACAATTCCGCGACCTTTCACGTAGACGAGCGTATTTGCCGTACCGAGATCTATACCGATATCATTGGAAAACAGCCCGAGGATCCGTTCTTTATAATTTCGCATTCTGTTGCCGAATGCACCCATACTATCGTCGAAGCTGCTCAATAATCTCACTCTCCGTTGCGAAGCTTGTCGTGCCGCCCTTGCGCGCGACGACCTCCACGCCACCTTGCGCAATCGTCTTTTCCGATACGACAAGTCTGGTCGGGATGCCGATCAGATCAGAATCTGCAAACTTTTCGCCGGCCCTTGCATCTCGGTCGTCGTACAAGACTTCGATCCCATTCTCGCGAAGAAGTTCGTAGAGCTTGTCCGCCTCCTTTTCGATTTCTTCGTTGCCTCCCGTTATCGAGACCAAGTGCACTGCGAAAGGTGCGACCGATTCAGGCCACACGATTCCCTTTGCATCAGAGAGGATCTCTACGATGGTGCCCATCACGCGTCCGAGCCCAATGCCGTAGCAACCCATAATGACCTGCTGTGGTGTCCCCGTGGCATCGGCATACGTGAGCCCGAGCGGCTCGGAGAATCGAGTTCCCAGTTTGAAAATATTACCCACTTCTATAGCCTTCACTTCTTTCATACTGTCCTTCTTTAGTCCAAGCTCCGTGAGCACTTCATCGGTATACACTTCCTTGTTCACGCCAACATTCTTTTCCTCGTCGATATACACAATGTCCTCCCCCGCGTCGCAGATCGCTTGGAATTCGTCGCTGAATTTACTGAATGAGCCGCCCGATGCGAATGTGCGATATGTATACTCTCCAATGCCGACTCTTTTGAATATTCGTTGATACGCTTCAGCCACTTTTTCATGGAATGCATCGAGCTCTTCATGTGAACGCGCAAAAGAATACATGTCTTTCATGATAAATTCGCGACCGCGAAGTATCCCGGATTTCGCCCGTAGCTCTCGACGGAACTTTGTCTGTATCTGAAATACTGCCTTCGGCAGGTCTCTATAAGAAGAAACGTATTGCTGCATAATCCGAACGAGTGGTTCTTCGTGACTGTGTCCGAGGCCCAGAGTAACTCCTTCAGAAAGCTCGGTCTTGAACCAATTATCCACAATGTCGTCGTTCCATCTGCCCGTGGTTTTCCATATATCAGGATCCTGCAGCGCCGTCATGAGCACTTCCTGGCCGCCGACAGAATGCATCTCTTCCCGAATAATGCCTTCGATGTTCTTTAGCACACGAAAACCGAGAGGCAGATACGAATACGCTCCTGCCATTTCTTTGTGCATGTATCCCGCTCGTATCAAGAGCTGGGCGTTTTTTGCGACCTCGTCTTTTGGAGCGGTCTTGCGGGTTTTCGTGAAGAGCTGTGATTGTCGCATGGTGAGCCACATTCTAGCGCATAAATATAAGCCTCCTACTTGACAGCACACTGCCTTCATTCTCGCGCTGGACTATGCGTTTGGATCAAGAAAAGCCGGTCTAAGCTACGCGTCCACCAGTATTCTTTTTATCCTAGAAGCCGAAGAATATCTTGGTAGGTCACCGTGACCATGAGAAGAATGATGAGCGCGATGCCGACGGTATTGAGTATTTGCATGGCAAGCTTGGGCGCGTCGCGACGAAGTATTGACTCAATGCCCACAATAACGAGCCTCCCGCCGTCGAGTGCGGGAATAGGAATAAGATTGATGATCGCGAGATTTACGGATATGAACGCAGCGAGCGACAGCACGTATCCCCATCCGTTCTGCGACGCTTCACCGACTGCGCTCACGATACCGACCGGTCCTGTGACATTCTTGAGATCGGGCCTGCCTTGTAGAGCACTTTTCAAAATTTGCCAAAGTCCATCCAATGAAATTCGCAGAGTGTTATAGGTACTGCGGGCAGCTGCCTTGAATGATGCTCCGAGTGGAAGCGATTCTGCGGTGACTATCGCCAGACCAATACCGATCGCGGGCCTGCCAGCAGAATCCGCTATGACCGCATGCGCCGGACGCACGATGGCGCTCGATGTTGCTCCCGCGTGCGTGTAGTCAATGATGATGTCGGTGCCTCCACGACTGCTCACGAACTCCATGATCCCCTCTGGTGTGAGTGCAGCTCTCGCCCCCTCATCGTCCGCGACTTGTTGTATCTCATCACCCGGCTTTATACCCGCAGCATCTGCGGGAGAGCTCACGACTACATCTGTGACCATGAGTCGTCCACCGGGTACTGTCTGAGACTCCACAACGTGGAGAATACCGACGGAATACGCTGCGGTGAAAAGTAGCCACGCTATAAGCATGTTCGCGGTGACGCCTGCAACGAGTATGATCGCCTGCTTCCATCGAGGCGCATCGATGAAACTATCTTTACCGTGATCGCTTCCTTCTTCTTCACCAAAAAGTCTTACGAATCCCCCGAACGGGATCCAGTTGAGCGTATACTCCGTGCCTCCCCATGTACCGAATGAAAAAGCGCGAGGGGGAAAACCGATACCGAACTCCTGCACCCGCACTCCGAAGAGTTTTGCCGCAAGAAAATGGCCGAATTCGTGCGCAACGATGAGCAACACGAGTATCGCGATGACGAGAAGCGCAGTGAGCATACATCAGCTCGCCATTTCCTTTTCTTTGGATTCAAAGGCTGACTCAAGGTCCGCATTGGCCTTGTCCACCTTTTTTTGCAACTCATCTTTGAGAAAGAATTTGTCGTCTTCGGTCAGCGTGCCTTCCCGCTCTCGCTCTTGTATCTCCTTCCAGGAGTCATCGCGTGCAAGACGCACGGTCGTACGCGCTTCCTCAAGCTTTGCTTTTGCGAATTTCACGAGCTGTTCGCGTCGCTCCGATGTGAGTTCAGGAAATGAGACACGCACGCTGTTGCCGTCCGAACCGGTTCCTACGCCGAGATTCGCTGCCGAAATGGCACGTTCTATATCTTTAAGCAGACCTGCGTCATACGCACTCACGCGGAGCGTTCGCGCATCCTCGACGCCGACATTGCCCACTTGTTTAAGCGGCATCATGGAGCCATACGCCGAAACCATGATGGCATCGAGAATTGCGGGTGCTGCGCGGCCCGTGCGCAATCCCCGATATTCTTTGGTAAGCCATTCCCGCGCACCCGTTATCTTTGTATCGAATTGTGTGAAATCGTAATCGATCATATAGGAGGATTGTACTACGTCTTCATGAGCGGCACCAAGAGAGCGACCTGTTCAAGAAGTGGTTTGATAAGTGATCCTTTATCGTTTAAATAACGCCTTGCCCGATATACGGCGCCGAGACCGTCTACCTTGCCCGCATTGTGCTCCATTTTTGAAAGCATGCGCTCAACGGATGAAAGGAAGATGATGACTGCCGAAATGTCGCGCTTGTCGTCGGCGTCCTTATCGAGAAGTGGCTTAAGCAACGTGAGTCTCTTTTCGACCGGTGCGCGTAAGAATTCTGCAGAATCGACTATCCCCTCGTCGTGACCAGAAACCACTTCGAGGACTTGCATTCGCGAGCGAAGCGTCGGCAAGAGAGTTTCAGGACTCGGGACGATCAGGAAAAAGAGCGCATCCCCCGGCGGCTCCTCAAATGTCTTTAGGAGCTTATTTTGCGAATCCGTGCTCATGACCGTCGCCGCCACAATAAAAATACGTCGCTCCCCCATTGCTTTCATATCTGCCCTCTCACAGAGCTGACGCGCATCATCGATACCAAAATACGGATAGGAGCGTACGAAAACATCAGGATTGGATTCGATTTCGAATCCTTCCGATTTTAAGAGCGCAAGGACCGCATCAGTGCGAGAGAACGATCCAGAAACTAGGTGCGCATTACCGACGAGTTTCATGCGTGCAAGTATAGCAAGTGCCACTTTGAGCTATACTTGCTCACATGCTTCGTCCGAATAAAGTGCAGCGAACAGCGCTCGCGGTAACGCGTGGTGTCGGTTCACCTACATCCGTGGTCATTCATTCGATCCTTTTCGTGCTCGCTTTCGGGCTGGCATTTTCGGGCTACATATCATTTGATCGCATGCTTCTCGTTCTTACGACGATCGTCTCGCTAGAGGCGATCTATCTCGCAATATTCATACAGATGACTCTCAACTTCACGACTGAGTCTATCGTAGAGGTCGGAGAGGATATCGAGGAGATCCAGGAAGACATCGATGAAATGCAGGAAGACGTCGAAGAAATCCAAGAGGATGTCGATGAACTTCAGGAAGATGTTGAGGATATCTCGGAAGATGTCGAGGACATTTCCGAGGATGATAAAGCCGACGATGTACGCGACGCAGCGCAAATACGGACGCTGTCGGACATTCAGAGCAACCTGCAGAAGCTGATGGACGATATCTCAAAGCTGCAGAATAAATAGAAAACGACCCGGCATCTCTGCCGGGTCGCCGTAGTGTAGAACTGCAAACGCTTACTGGGTGGGCTCGCTTGCGAAGTCGAGGGCGATACGCTGCCACTCAGCAACGACACGCTGTCCGCCACCGAGCATGCGTAGGGTTCCGCTTGGGTCGTCGACGCAAAGACGGCGACGAACAAGAAAGCAGCGATGTACCGCATTGGCAACCCTCCCGGATGTGTGCCTGTGAAGTGGTGAACGTAAACAGCAGTCTATCCGCCATATTAGCACAATCCCAAAGGCGTCGCCTTTGGGATTGTGCTAGCGTTTCGAGATTATTGCCTTTTTGTAGGTGTCGAGGTGCTTGAGCGCCTCGCCCGTCCCCTTCGCGACACAGTATGGGGCGTCTTTGGCCACACGTGCTTTTACGCCCGTACGGCGAAAGACGAGCTCGGAAAGATTGCGCAAGAGCGATGAACCACCAGTCATCGTAATGCCGTTGTCTATGATGTCTGCGGCCAGTTCGGGCGGAGTTTCCTGGAGCACATCCTTTATAGCTTGGATCATGGTGCGAAGCTCCTTGCCGATAGCGCGTACGACTTCATTGGTGCCCACTTCGATGGAGCGAGGAAGGCCGGTGAGGTGGTCGCGACCCTTTACGATCATCGTAAGCTCCTCTTCTACTGGCACTGCAGATCCGATGTGTATCTTTATCTCTTCCGCCATTTTCTCCCCGATGCCGAGATTAGCGTTTTTCCTTATGTAATCCGTAATAGCGCGGTCCATACGGTTGCCCGCGCATTTCACCGATGTCGACGCGACAATGCCGCCAAGCGAGATCACCGCTACGTCGGTGGTGCCGCCGCCGATGTCTACTATCATATGACCTCGTGCTTCCTGGATGGGAATACCTGCACCAATAGCAGCGAGAATAGGCTCTTTGACCACGTATGCTTCTCTGGCTCCCGCTTTTGTTGCTGCCTCAACAACAGCGCGCCTTTCCGTGGAGGTGACACCGGCTGGGACGGAGATCATGACCTCGGGTCGGAAAAGATTCCATTTGCCAAGAGATTTCTTTATATAGTAGCGAAGCATTGCCTCAGTAACCCGATAATCCGCTATAACACCGTCTTTCATGGGTCGGTAGGCGATTATCTCGTCGGGGGTACGCCCCACCATTTCCTTCGCCTCATTTCCAATAGCCAAAATGCGATTCTCTTTGAGCGATACCGCGACAACGGAGGGCTCGTTGAGCACGATGCCTTTACCGGGAACGAAAACGAGTACGGTGGTCGTACCGAGGTCAATGCCAAGTTTGGGTGAAAAAGAGAAAGCCATGTGCGATGCATTGTATCTGCACCACGCCTTTTGACAAAGCGCGCGCGCACTATCGGTTATCGCCGCCCGACCCCCTCCCATTTCTGGTGGGCGCTATCAGTTCTTACGAAACTTTTCTTCTGATGCTTTCTTCGCCGCCTCTGTATGGTTCTTCGGATTGATCTCCCACCAGAATTTTTTTGAAAAGTTCATGGCATCGTCGCATACGCGCTTGAGGTAGTAGAGATCCTTCGTAGGGATCTTCTGCAGCAACTTCCCCATCCTTCCCATAGAGACCGGCGGCAGGCCATCTCGAGTGCGGCCGGTATTGAGCCTATCGCAGAAATATCGCATGAGTTCGCCGCGTTCGGTCTCTTTGGCGGAGCTCAGAGTCTTGCGGAGCTGGGAGCCGATATGTCTCATGGGATCAATTGTATCGTGAGGCGCATATGATATAAAGGAATCCGGTTCGAACGCTCGGCTCGTCGAGCTGCACTGGCCGCTGCGCGGCTCCGGCTGAGCTGAGGGGAGACGTACCATCACGGTGCGCCGTGCCCCGCGGAAGGATCCTGCCCTAATCCAATTCAGGCAAGATCTTTGCTCCCCTCTCTATTGCGCCCGGCCACTTTGGCCGGGCGCTTTTCTTTTGTGCATCCACACCATATAGTTTGCCCATGCGTATAATCCTCCCGCATAGAGAGAACCCCGCACTGAGCGAAAAAGCGCGCGACATTTCGATTGCCGATATTTCAGGCACGCATATTCAGGAACTCATTCGAGAAATGAGATCGCTCCTTTCCAAGGAGGAATTTGGTGTTGCGCTTGCCGCTTCTCAGGTCGGAGAACCTGTCCGGCTTTTTATAGTATCAGGTCGAGCGCTTGCGCGCGGCAGCAGGAACTCTCCCGACGAGGAGGACGTCTCCGAGAACGCCACAGAACTGCCGACGCAACCGGATCAGGTGTACATCAATCCCGAACTCGTAAAGATGTCCCGGAAAAAGACGGAAAAGCACGAGGGCTGCCTCTCCATTCGCGGCAAATGGGGAATGGTTCCGCGTGCTGAGAAAGCGAGCGTACGCGCATATGACGAGAACGGAATCCGATTTACGCGTGGCGCATCTGGATTCCTCGCGCACATATTTCAGCACGAGATGGACCACCTCAACGGCATTCTCTATATCGATAAAGCCTCCGAGCTCTACGACGACAAGCCAGAGGACGATTCGCATGAAAAGTAATATACGATTCGCATTTTTCGGTACATCGCACATCGCCGTTATGGTGCTCGATGAACTTGAAAAAACAGGTCTTGTTCCAAGCCTTATCATTACGATGCCCGAGAAGAAAATGGGTCGCGGACTGCAGAGTTCAAGAACTGCCGTTGCCGATTGGGCAAATTTCCGAGGACTTCGTGTATCAACGGACTGGACCGAATTCGAGAAAGGTTCGTGGGATGTCGCCATCGTCGTGGACTACGGAAAGATTCTCCCTCTGGCACTCCTCGCAATACCAAAACGCGGATTTCTCAATGTTCACCCATCACTCCTGCCGAGACTTCGGGGTGCCTCGCCTATGAGAAGCGCCCTCCTAGCGGGAGACACTGAGACTGGGGTTACGGTGATGCTCGTCGACGAGGAGATGGATCATGGTCCCATCGTCGCGCAGAAGAAAATTGCCTTAGCGCCTGGTCAAATAAAGAATTCCGAGCTCGAGAAATTACTCATGCCGCTCGGCGGCGAACTCCTCGCACGCATTCTGCCTGAATACGTGGCGGGCAATATCATTACCGTGGAACAGAATCACGACGTCGCGACCTACAGCGGAAGATTCTCAAAAGACGATGGCCTCCTCGATCTATCTGGTGACGCCGAGGTCAACCTGCGCAAAATCTTGGCCTTTGAGACCTGGCCGGGCACGTATACTTTTTTTGAGAGAGCCGGAAAAAGAATACGCGTAGCGATCCTCTCTGCACATATAGAAAACGGCGCACTCAGCATCGATACCGTGAAGCCGGAAGGTAAGAATGAGATGCCCTACGCAGAATTCCTCAAGTCAGGCGCGAAACCCGCTTAGTCTTCTGAGCCGAAGCGCATGAGACGCTTGAGCGCCGCTCCGCCCTTTCTCAGAACGCGACGATGTACCTGGCGACCGGAACGCAATTGACGCACGATCTCTTCCTTCACATCATCGATGGCATTATTTACATTTTCCGCATGATTCGTGGCGTGTATACTCGCAGCACCGGGATAGCTGACATTGACTTCCGCTTTCCACATATGGGCTCCATGCCGTTGATTACCTGCGGCGCGTCCAATTTCCACCTCGCAGCGCGCGACACTCGCATCTGAGCCGAGCATCTTCTCGATAGACGCTATTTTCTCATCGAGGTAGGTAGAAACTTCCGGTGTCATCTCATAGTCCGTTGTTTTGATGCGTATATCCATAGGTCAATTGTAGCATTTGATTATGCGCCGCTGACATGAATAATCGATGACCTCGGGCGCTTCGTGCCCGAGGTCATTGGTTTTCAACTTGCCACATCGGCGCGCAAGAAGTGGAATGTCTCGATGAAAAAGAGCACAGGGAGACGCCCACTTGGCAGGCGGCCTTTTCGGTTCTCGAAGACGACACATGCATCGATGGGCCTGTCATGTACCGACATGAGGCAGACTTCTGTCACCTGTACCTCTTCTTTCCCCGTCTCATCGCGATAGAGACCACAACTCAGAAGCTGCCTGAGATCGTATTCAAACTGTGCCCTGCGATCTGAGGTAAGCGTCGACGGGAACCGACCGATGAGAGATTTGTATTCTCGTACAGCCAGCTCGTAGGCTGTCGGGCCTTTCTCATATGGGTCGAAATTCTTTGCCTCTTGTTGCGGGATCATGCTCGCCCTCCCTTTTTGCCCTACTCGCAGTATAGGCACTACTCACAGGAGCGGATCGAAATAACTGTGCAAAACTTATTTTCGCTTGTACTTTCCCATGAGTTCTGCTTTTTCGATGACATGACGCTCCATCGCCGCCTCGACATCTCTTTTGGAGGCACCTTCCTGAAGATCGAGTACGCAATCGAGTGCATAGAGTTTAAAGTAGTACCGATGCTCGCTCGGTTCGTATTCCGGCGGCGGACAGGGACCCATGTATCCTGCCGCACCCCGCGTATTGAATCCTGACACACCAAGTATCGAATTTCCCTCTCGGATCTCTTTCGTCTCCGGCGATATATTGAAAGCAATCCAATGATCGACGACTCCGCTCGGCACTTTTTCTTTTGGTACATCTGGATCGTCCATGATGAGGACCAGCGACACAGCGGTCTCAGGCACGCCCGCAATAGTAAGCGGTGGGTTCAAAAATCTATCCTCGTCACACGTATATTGGGCAGGTATCGATTCCCCATTGGTAAATGCCGCACTGGTGAGCGTGAGATCAGGCATATTTTCTTTCAAAATTGCTCATAGAACCAGTATCACGTACTTCGGTGGATTTATGATTAAAAGCATACGCCGCTCCTGCAATAAGGATGAGCGTACAAAGACCCGTGAGTGCGAGTGCGTGGCGCATGAGTATCAGTATAAAGGCTCAGTGCAGCATGTTGATTCCTCACATATGTATGGTATAATACCAGTAACGAAAGCGGAGGTTCCAATGCTCAAGCTCGTGCCGTCAGTGTCCCCGCGTGCGTTTGTTCTTTTCACATATTGCAGCATCCGCGTGACCAACGAGTTCGGTCACAAGGAAACCTTCACCGGCGTAGTCTCGGTGGGCAAGTTCTACCAAGATTCGACGCTCGAGATCTGGGAACTCCAGTTCCGGGAAAAGATGATGCTGCTCGGCTGGCACG
>Ga0163150_10004945_pt1 | contig 17433 bp, 15 predicted proteins | sample OliLakLV19P2IB_FD_148628 | JGI IMG/M metagenome (GOLD analysis project Ga0163150, IMG submission 148628) | Freshwater microbial mat bacterial communities from Lake Vanda, McMurdo Dry Valleys, Antarctica - Oligotrophic Lake LV.19.P2.IB | ecosystem: Environmental > Aquatic > Freshwater > Lake >...
CGCCGGCAAGTCGGATTACGGAGCGACGGTATTTGGCAAGAAGGCGATCACGCAAGCCGGTTCCTATTCAGGCTATCAGCCGCTGGTCGAGCGGATCGCCACATTCTTCGTCACGCACGAACCGCCAGTTTCGGCCGAAGAGACGCTGGAGATTTACGCCTTCATGGAAGCAGCTGACGCCAGCAAGCGCAGCGGCGGCGCTCCCGTGACGATCGAAAGCGTGATGGCCAAGGCCCAGCCGAAGTAGTCGGCGGCGAAATATGTCGGGTGGCAGGTCCTGAATTGGGTGGCACGCCCTTTCTTGAGGGTGGCACGCTCTCGTGAGCTAGAGTTCCTAGCAATGCACTCTCGTGCCATTGCGCGCGGCATGCCGCACAACCCGCACAACCGGCCTTTAGACTGGGAGCAATAGCATGGCGTCAGCATTGGTCGTCGAAGGCCGTCCGGGGCGTGGCCGCCGCGCGAAGCCCGAACGGGCGACGCGTCAGGAACGAAACACGAAGATCGTATGCACGGTCGGGCCGGCTTGTGCCACGCCCGAAAAACTCCGCGCCCTGATCGCGGCCGGCGCTAACGTGCTGCGGCTAAACTTCTCGCACTCCGATCACGCCTGGCACACCCGCGTCTTGGTAACCATCCGCGAGGCGGCACGCGATTTGGGTCGCTCCGTGGGCGTCATGCAGGATCTGTGCGGACCGAAGATCCGGCTGACGCGCGTCCAGGGGGGACCGCTGCAGGTGGCCGTGGGCGACGTTTTAAGGATCACGACCGAACATCAGGCCGCACTGGGGCAGCGCGTGGGCGCTCCGCTCGAGTACGACCTGGCGACCAACTACGGGGGACTGCTGTCGGACGTCGAAGTCGGCGACAGCATCCTCGTGGACGATGGACACATCGAGCTGCTGGTCGAGGAGAAGCCGGCCGGCCTGCTCGTGACGCGCGTTCTGCGGGGCGGGGCCATTTCGCTCGGTAAGGGACTCAACCTGCCAGGCATCGCGCTCTCGACCGAATCGATGACGCCCAAGGACTGGGAAGACCTGAAATGGGGCATCGAGCACGACGTCGACTTTGTCGCGCTGTCGTTCGTGCGTCGCCCATCTGACTTGCAAGCCGTTCGCGACCGCTTGGACGAAGCCGGCAGCCACGCTCGGTTGATTGCCAAGATCGAGCGCCCCGAGGCCATCGCGCACCTCGATGCGATTCTGTCGCTGGCCGATGGGCTGATGGTCGCCCGTGGCGATTTGGGGCTCGAGACCGAGTTGGCCGAAGTGCCGCTGCTGCAGAAGGAGCTGATCGACCGTTGCCGCCGGGCGAGCAAGCCGGTCATCACCGCCACGCAAATGCTCGAGTCGATGATCCTGCACCCTACGCCCACGCGGGCTGAAGTGTCGGACGTGGCCAACGCGATTTACGACGGTACCGACGCCATCATGCTTTCGGCTGAGACGGCCACTGGCGCTTATCCAGAAGAGGCCGTGGCCGTGCTCGATCGCGTGGCCCGCGTGACCGAGGCCGGAATGCACGACCGTTGGGAAGCCCAGCGTCGGGGTCTGGTGGGGGCTTCGCTGGCCGGCGCGATCGTGGAAGGCGCGACCGTGGCGGCGCTGAGTCTGAAAGCCCGCCGCGTCGTGGTCTACTCGCAATCGGGACTGACGGCGCGGTTGATGGCCCGCGGCCGCCTGCCGATGCCCGTGGTTGCGGTCACCAATGTACAGACGACATTCCGCCAACTGAGCCTGACCTACGGCGTCTGCCCGGTGTACCTGCCGCACGTGGTGGATCTGCCGCAGTTGCTCTCGGAAATGGACCACCTGGTGCTCGAACAGCGTTGGGGCGAGGTGGGCGAGACGTTGGTCGTGGTCAGTGCTTTGGATGGACGCGACGGCAACATCGACACGCTGCACATCCACCGCGTGCAAGCCTGAGGCGGACGGCCGCCGGGCCCTAACTAAACCTTCCGTTGGCGACACCTGTCCTCGTTATTGCATGCATCCGAGGCGTTTGGTTGGACGGGGGTACCATTTCCGTCATTCCCGCGCAGGCGGGAATCCAATACACCGAAAAACGGCCCTGCACCACAGGATTTGCAACCGCCGCGCACAAGTCCCTTTCGCCAGCGCGCTGCCCCGTGGCGCTGGATTCCCGCCTACGCGGGAATGACGGAGGCGGCATGGCAGTCTGGGCATCCAACCAGGGTTGCTTGACGGCAATCCGGACGTCGCAATTTGCGACGGGATTCTCACTATTTGCATTCAATAGTGCGGTGGTGAACTCCAGTCAATCTTCCTGGAAAATTCATTTTCAGCATCTAAATCCATAAAGGAGTGGGATTTACGTTGCGTGTCTACCAAAATGCTCAGCCCGTTGGCACCGGCAATGCGATAAGCGTCGTCCCATGAACCAGGGCGGCGACCAAATTTACATCATCTGACACCTGGGATGTCGCCGCTCTGGTTTTTTGTTCGCCCCCGACGGGCGAGGACCCACCCTTCTGGAACCGAAAGCAGCAGGAACGTACCGTGTTAATCTTGAGCAGGAAAGCTGGAGAGACCATCGTTCTGGGTGACAACATCACGATTACCATCAATCGGGTGGCGTCAAATCGCGTCAGTTTGGGCATTGCCGCCCCGGCCGACGTACGGATAACACGGGGCGAGTTAAAGCCCTTACCCATGGGGGACGCCGAGGACCACCACGAAGAGGCCTTGGTCGCCAAAGCGTGCTGCGAAGTTCCGGCCTTTACTCGGCCGCGAATCAATCCGCAGCGTTGGCCTCGCTAGGCTGCGGTCGGCCGGACCGAATTCGCCGCCGAGACGGGCCACGGCGGCGAGCGGGCCGGCGGCTTCATTCCGGCATTTCGCGATGCGGAACGCCTCGGACGTCATTCCCGCGAAGGCGGGAATCCAGCGTCTTGGGGCAGCGCGGTGGCGAAAGAGACTTGTGCGCGGCGGTCGTAAATCATGTGGCACAGGGCCGTCTTGCGGTGTACTGGATTCCCGCCTGCGCGGGAATGACGGTGGTGTCCCCGCCAGCGGAACGTACGAGAGAGCGCGCGATCGTTCGCGGCTTCATTCCGGTTGCGGCAGCATCAACACTGTGATGGCTATCGCTCCGGAAAAGCAAACGTCGACATCGCGCCCCAGAGCGCGCAGCCGATCTTGGTAGACGCCGTGATATCGGAGCCGACCCTCCTCGATCCGATATCGGACTGGCAACGGATGAGGGTCCATATTGCAGAACACGACCTCCGGCTCGTCTGGCTGGGTTTCGGCATCGGGCAGGTTCACGTTCCAAAATATGCCGGCCGCGTGAGGCCGCGCCAGCAGCAGCGAAACGATCTGCCGTGTCCAACGAGCTGCTCGCGCCCAATCCACAGGCGCACGCCGACGGCGGTACTGCGAGACGGCAATCGCCGGCTTGCCCAAGAGCGCGGCCTCCCGCGCGGCGGCAACCGTGCCCGAATGATAGATGTCGGCCCCCAGGTTGCCTCCCTCGTTGATCCCCGAGAGCACCCAGTCGACCTCCGGCGCTAAATGAACCAGGCCAATGCGGGTGCAATCGACGGGCGTGCCATCCAGCGTATGCCATTCGCCGCGACCAAGTCGCAGGTGGAGCCCTCGGTCGGTAGTGGCCCGGTGACTGCAGCCCGAGAGGTGCGTGTCCGGCGCGACGACCACGCGCTGGCCAAGCGGCTCGACCGCGCTTTCGAGAGCCGCCAACCCGGGGGCTTCGATCCCGTCGTCGTTGGTGAGTAGGAATTTCAAGTGCGTCGCTGGCGTGGGAATCTGGACGAAGGCGTGTAGGCGCCTGCCGGGCCATCCATTCTACACGCGAACGCTTCGGCGACGAAGATTGCCGCTTGATTCCGGCCGCATGCGGGCTTCCAATAGGTGTTGGGGGGGTAGCCGATAATCGCCCTGCACTGAGGATGGCAATTTACATCGGGGGTGCCACCCAATTCAGAGCGTGCCACCCAAAATGGCTAAGCTATTCTTTATCTGACCAACGAACCAAAACGCCGGGAGACACGCGATGCGTCTGCGGATCATTCAATTAACCCTCGCTCTCGTGGTTTTTGCAGCCGCGAGCGGGGCTTCTGCGTTGCGGGCACAAAAGACCCCGGAAGTATCGGCCGACGAGCAAGCCATTCGCGCGGCGGGCAAGGCGTATCTGGCCGCACTAACGCGGGGTGACGTTAAGGCGCTAACCGCAGCCTGGACCGTCAATGGAGATTACGTTGACGCTGCCGGGCAGAGCTTCAAAGCCCATGAGTTGATTCAACAGGAATTCCCTCCAGCGGCCGCGGACGCAAAGTCTGCTCCGGCCGATGCCACTGCCGTTCAGCCGAAAGCGGTCGAAGGACCGCGCGGCCCAGTAGTCGCGCCGCCCACCGCGCCGGCGAGCACGATTCGCTTCATCAAGCCCGACGTGGCAATCGAAGATGGTGATATCGCCAGTCCTGCGAATGCCGGGCAACATGTCGCCAAACACCGATTCACGGCAGTGTGGGTGAAGCAGGAAGGGCATTGGCTACTGGATGGGCTGCGCGAGGCGAGCGGATTGCCGCCGGGGCCAGAAACGCTCGATGAGTTGCAGTGGCTGGTCGGCGATTGGATGGCGCAAGAAAAGGATGTTACCCTGCGCCGCTCCTGCCGCTGGAGCGACGATCAGAAGTTTTTGCTGGCTCAGTTCTCCATCGTCTCGGGCGAGACGGATATTCTCAGCGGCACCCAACGAATTGGCTGGGACCCTCGCACGCACCGCATCAAGAGTTGGCTTTTCGATTCGCAAGGCGGCTATGGCGAAGGTGACTGGGTCGGATCGGGCGGCGATTGGATCGTCAAGGTCTCGCAAGTCCTGTCCGACGGCAGCAAGACGACGGCCACGAGCATTTACCACCGCGAGGGCGACAATGCCTTCAACTGGAAAACCACGGAATCACGTGTCGAAGGACAAGCAGTCCCCGAGCATGGCGTGGAATTCAAGCGGCAGCAGGCCGCCAAGTGAGATCGATTCCAATTCGCGAACCCACTTCAAAACTGATGCCTCAATCCGTTGGGAGTCTCCCCATGACCACCATCCGCGCTACTTTCCGCTCGTGCCTGGCGTTGGCCGCAGTCGTTTTGGCTGGCACAGGCCAACCGTTGGCCGCTCAACAACAACCCAATCGGCAGCCTGTTAAAGCACCGCCCAAAGCCGCAACGCAACCTGCGGCGAAAGCACCGGCCCGAGCGGCCGCGCAGTCGGCGCAACCTGCCAAGCAAGCAGCCGCGCAGCCGACTACTAGGCCGCTGACTGAGGCCGAAGTGAAGGCCAAGCAGCAGATTCTCGAGAGCGATCGGTGGCGTCGCGCGATCGCCGAGATGAACCAATGGCTGTCTGTGCAACAAACCTACAGTCCGCAGCAGGTCGAGAAGCTGAAATTGGAGCTGGCGGAGAAGATCCGAGTTATTACGCCGGCGGAGCTGGAAATGCTGCTGTCGCGCATGGAGGTCAAGCTCAATGTCCTGCTCAGCCCCGAAGCGGAGGAGGCCCGGGCGTGGGTCGCCCAGTATCTTTCCGTGATGGCTGCCAAACCCAAAGAGGAGTTCAAGAAGCGATTGCCCGATCCGATCAATATGACTGCCGCTCAGATGCAAGCGGAGTTGAATGCCTTCGCGCAGCGCGAAGCCTCGATGCAGCAAGCGCAATCCGCCTTGCAGCAGGGACGCCAGCAGCGGGTGCAGTCAATTCAATCCAATCGGGCGGCGATGCCGTCCACCGGGGGATCGGGTGGCTCGGGATCGTCACAGGGCTATCCCGGTCCCGCGCAAAGCCACTATGCGCCGCGCCAGTACAATCCGGGCTTTATGAATCGACAGTCGTATGCCATCGGCCCCGGCGGCGGTTTGTACTTGCAGGGAAATACCAATCCGATTGGTTGGTAGTCGAAAGGTGGAGGCAGTGGGCTTACGTCCACGGCTACAGGATCTGTACTACAAACGTTGATTTTGCAGGTCGATCTCAGCAGCCAAAATCCAAAAGGCCTGAAGCCAAAATCCACGCAGAGGAAGAAGTAGACAGGATCAACAGGATTTACAGGATGAAAGGAAAACGACAACAAGTCATTCCTATCCCGTCGATCTTGTTGATCCTGTCCGCAAGTCTTCGTCCCCCTGAACGATAAACGTTGAATTTGCACGCTTCTTGCGCGGGTTTTGAAGTCCGAGTTTTCCTTAGTCCGGGAATGAATGCCTGGGCGAGTGAAAAGTGGCCGATCGAACCACGAACCGCCATTTGCCAGGCGTTATCCGTTGTCCATGGACCACCGTCCATTTGGGTTGCCCAGGAGAAGCCCGAGCTGTGAAAAACGACGACCCGGCCGCGGCATTGGCAAGCCCGTCGGTCAGCAAAGCGTGATTTGAGACCGATCGGCCCCGGTTACTACTTCGCCGATCGCCGCCGCCGGGGCAGTTCCGTCCTGCGCCAGTTGGTCGAGAACTCCGCTCACGTGCTCCGCGGGCACGCCGAGCAATAGTCCGCCACAGGTCTGCGGGTCAAAGAGCGCGGCGTACCGTGGCGAAGTCCGCTGCTTTACACTGGCGGAGATATCGGCTTCCGCATCGCGATTCGCGGGCGCCAAGGTGCTCTCCACACCTTCGCCGGCAAGCTGCTCGAATCCGGCCAAGAGCGGAATCGCGTCCAGATGCAATTTAGCCGAGACTTTGCTCGCCCGCAGCATTTCCAGCAGATGACCGGCCAAACCGAAGCCGGTGATATCGGTGATCGCCAGCACGTCGAACCGCTCCGCCAGCGAAGCCGCGAATTGATTGCTCTGGAGCATGGCTTGTACCAACTCCTCGTACCACGCCGCTTGGCAGCGAGCTTGAGCGTGGGCGGCCAAGAGCACGCCGGTTCCTAGCGGCTTGGTGAGCACCAGACAATCGCCCAGTCGCAGAGCGGACTTCAGCGGGGCTGGTCGCTCGCCGGCATCGGCCAGCAGGGAAAATCCGACGGTCAACCGCGGCCCCTCAATCGTATGACCGCCGACCAAGGTCGCTCCCATGCGGCGAAGTTCTTCTAGGGCTCCGGCCAACACCTCGTAGAGAAGTTGCTCCTGTTTGCCGGCCGGCCCTAGCGGAATCGTCGCCATGGCGAGCCCGGCCAGTGGCCTGGCGCCCAAGGCAAACACATCGCTGGCGGCATTGAGCATCGCCAACCGACCGACGAGGTAGGGATCGTCCAGCGGCGCGGCGAAGAAGTCGACCGTCGCCACGATCGGCCGTCCGCCCGGCGATTGCACGATCGCCGCATCATCGGGCTGGTCCAAACCCAAAAGCACGTGCGGCGAGGCAGGAATACTCAGTCGCGCAAGTGCCGCCGATAATACGCTGCTCCCGACTTTGCCACCACAGCCTGTGCAGCGCATGGATACTTCGTCGGCTGGCATTGGCGCCGATTTAATCGGCATGGGCCGATAATCCTGGTACATCGCCATGAAGCGACGATCGATGCGGTCCTTCAGCCGCCAGCACCAGGACCCGTGGAAGGCCAGGCCCTTGTAGCTGAAGATCGCGCGGCGGTCGCCGGTGGCCAACAGCGATAAGAATCCTCGCTGCGGCGTGAACTCTACAAGCGGCTCGTTCGCTAATGCACGTCGCAGATTCTCCCACAAGACCGGTCCTTGCCGCACCGCGTAAACGCCGGCCTTGGGCGCCGGCCGCTCGGGGCACGTGCCCGAGTCGCCTACGACGAAGATCCGACCGTCGCCGATCGATTGGAGCGTCGGCCGCGTGAGCAGAAAACCGTCCGCGTCGGTGGAGAGCCCCAGCCGCGACAAAAGCGGCGCACCCACGGCGCTGGTCACCCACACGACCAGATCGACCGGCAATGGGCGACCATCCGCGAGCGTGAGTTGGTCTTCAGCGAGGTGCGTCACTGCCTGTCCCAGGTGCAGCTTGACGCCACGGGCCTCCAGTTCTCGCCGAACAAGCGTAGCGACTTTTTGCGAAGCGTCAGCTCCCAGGAGTGAGTTGCGATCGATTAACGACAGCTCAATCGAAGTGTTTCCGCAGACCCGCCGCACATGAGCAGGCAAGCAAAAGGCAACCTCCACGCCGCCCGCTCCGGCGCCGACCACGGCCAATCGCAAGGGTCTCCCGGCCGCCTTCGTTCGCAGCCGCTCGAGCTGCTCATCCAGTCGGGGCAGAAAACTCGACATCGGTTTGACGGGCAGCAGCGCGGTCGGGCCTTCGCAAATTGCGTTGCAGCGGGGGACCGAACCGATGCCGATCGAGAGGACGTCGTAGGGCAGGGCCGGGCGGTCGGCGATCAGCAGCTCGCGCCGCTGGCGGTCCAGTCCCCGCACCTCGCCGAGGATCAGTCGAGCGCCGGCCGCGGCACAGAGCCGCACCAGGTCGATCTGCATTCGCTCGGGCTCGTAGAGGCCCGCCAAAGTCCCTGGCAGCATGCCGGAGTACGTGGCGATCGGCGTGTTGGACACGCACGTCAATCGCGCACGGGGCAGCGGCGACATTCGCCACATCCGCAACACGTGAGCGTTGGTATGCCCGATTCCCAGCAGAACGACGTCGTGTTGCGGAAGCGTGGAGTTCATCGGCGGCCCAAGTCGCGGAAGCGCGGAATGCCGCCATTGTAGTTGACCGAAGGGACCGGTGCGCGAGCGCAGAAGGATGGCACCTCAGCGTGGCGCACGGGAATCTTTGCGCCACGGTTGCACAAAGTACGGTCGCGCGATCACTGCCCTGGTCGTGGCCGACTACGGATCGAGACGTTCCTGCGACATCCACTCTTTGAGCGTCCGCGGTTGCTTCGGCTCGGGGTGCAGCCACGTGTAGAAGGCCGACGGCTTTTTGGGCTTCTTCTTTTTCGCCTGGGCCTGGCGGCTCGGCGTTGCCCAGCCGGACTTGCTCTCCGCGCGGCCGCTCGTCGGTGACAGCGCTTGGCCGGCGCGAGAGAACATGCCCTTGGTGCCGCTCGTCAGCTTTTCGAGCGCAGAGGGATCGTCGGAAGCATCGGATGACTCGACTGGGCGCGAATAACTGGCTTGCTGTCCCTCGTGCTTCTTGCCGGACGAAGCGGTTTTAGACGACGCCGGGGCGGTGGGCTTGTAGCCAATCGCCTTGCTGTTGGGAGAGACCGGGTCGGACTGGCACCCTGCGACCAGGGCCACGAGCAGGCCGACATACCACAGGCATCGCGTTTCCACGTTACGTACTCCTCGAAATCGAATCCGTTGGCCGCATCGATCCCGTTGGTATGCGCTCAAGTCAACCCGATGGGCCAGTGCGGCAGTTGAGCTAGCGCAACTCCCTTGCTAGCGCGTCGGGCTAGTGCAGCGTCAATGCTCAGATTTTGGGTAGCAGAAGTCGTGAGACTTCTGATGTTCGCGACAGAATCAGGGTATTACGGAACTCTCACGAGTTCCGCTACCCGCAAACGAAGGTTTGACACAGCACTAGTACGGGACGGGAATCTGTCCACGCAGTGGAAAACCAAGGAAGTGGGTCGCGGAGTCTCCCAAAATGGGCCTGCGGCGTCCAGACGACTTTGACGCTCTCAACGCTGGAACGCGGGCAACTCGGGCGAGGTACTTTGCTTTGGGAATCGGGAAAGCCTTGCGGTGGTCCCCGCACCGTGCCGCGTTCGGCAGTATTCCTGGGAGCCCACGCTAATATGAGCGTGTGGTTCGATTTGCGCTCGCGGCAGCACCATTAATGCGTGGTGCGATACGGTTGCCGAGCCCGCGAGTTTTACGGCCGATTGTCTACGGCGCGTCTTTTGCGTAGCATGGGGCAGGTTCGCAGACCGGGCAAAGCGACGTCCCCAGTCCTCACGCGTTTGTTGGCTGTAAACTCGCCACTCGGGCCAGCCGTGTCGTCTGACGTAAACCCCTACGCGGCAGGGTAGAACAGGCTTTTGTAGTCCTTCGATAGTCCGGTCAAACGATAAAAAAACTGATGTCGCAGCAACGCATTGGATTCATCGGCGCTGGGCGCATGGCCACGGCCCTGGCACAGGGGTTCGTGGCATCAGGGTTGGCCACTGCCGATGCAATGGTGGCCAGCGACGTTTCCTCGGTCGCCACTGACGAATTCCGCCGTACCACGGGCGCCCGGGTTGCCGAGAGCAATTCCAAGGTTGTCGCCGAAACGGATGTTGTTTTTCTGGCCGTCAAGCCGCAACAGATGGCTCAAGTGTTACAAGACCTACGCGGAAAGTTGACCGCGAAGCATCTCGTGGCTTCGATTGCGGCGGGCGTGCCGCTGGCAGCGCTTACCGCCGGCTTAGGAACGGGACCGCGGCTGGTGCGGGTCATGCCCAACACGCCCTGCCTTGTGGGGCAGGGCGCCAGTGCCTATTGCCTCGGTCCGGGAGCGACCCAGGCCGACGGTCAATTGATCGGCCGGCTGCTTTCGGCAGTAGGCCAAGCGCACGAACTGGACGAGAAGCTGATGGATGCGGTCACGGGGCTATCGGGTTCCGGTCCGGCTTTTGTCTACGTCATGATCGAGGCCTTGAGCGACGGCGGAGTGCAGATGGGCCTGCCGCGTGACGTGGCCACCGCGTTGGCCGCGCAAACCGTGCGCGGCGCCGCGGAGCTGGTATTGTCGACCGGCCAGCACCCAGGCGTGCTCAAGGACGCGGTGGCTAGCCCGGGCGGAACGACGATCGCGGGTCTGGCGGCATTGGAAGCGGGCGGAGTGCGGACGGCGCTGATGTCGGCCGTGGTCGCCGCCACGCGCCGTGCCGCGGAATTGGGCGCGGCAACGGAGAATCCGGCAAAGTAACCATTTGAGATGGGCGTGGCGGCCGCCCAGGGTATCGAAACGAACAAGCCGCCTGAGACCAGGAGAGTCATTTAGCCATGTCTGTTTTTTGTCTTGTGGACGACAAGCACGTTCCCCTCTATCGCGTGATGTGGGTCGCGGCGACTCCGCATTTCTGTGGGGAGGACGATTGTCAGTGTGAGGGCGATTACGAAGTGCGGCTAGAGCAGGGCGAAGTGGTCTGGGCCAACCAAGAGGAGCGTGAGGCGCTGATGAAGGCCCTGGAAGACTGGGCCGGTGGGCCTGGCGCCCCCGACGATTGGGAATGAATGCCCATAGGGCTCGTACAGAAATAACTTGAGCAGTTTTATAGCCACGGATCAAACACGGATCGACACGGATGAAGAGAATCACAAAGACAGGAACGAGCAGAAACGAGGAAACAGCCTTTGTTTTCGGACTTTCGCACCTTCTGTCTTTCGCGATTGCATTCTCTTGTCCGTGTTTAATTCGTGTTCAATCCGTGGCAAATTGAGCAGGTTATTTATGTGCGGACCCCTTAGGGGTGAGTACAACGCTCGACCGCTGTAGGAGGATCGCGTCATGTCGACGTTCCAGAGCGACCGATATCAATGGCGCGAAACGTATTTCGTGCTGTTCGAATCGTCCCGGCGGCCGACGCTGGACCAGGTCAGGCAAACATTGGCGGCGATACCCAACCATTTCCAGATCACCGACGTACAGGCCGACGACCAAGGCCGCTTTGAATCGCTGACGATCCTCTCGCCGGACGACTTTGCCGCCCTCGACGTCAGCTATCTCGCGGGCGATGAAGTGGTCGAGCAATGCATGGCGTTGGCCGACGAGTTCAAGCCCAGCGAGAGCGTCGACTCGACCAAATTGGCCCGGCTGGTATCGCTCGACGCGCGATTCGACGTCATGCACTTTGAGCAACTAGCCGACGCCCCGCCCGAGGAAGAGTCGGACGAAATGCTGGACCCTAGCGCACTGTTGGTCGTGCTCGAGGCGTTGATCGAGTTGACCGGCGGCGTGGGGGTCGATCCGCAATCGGGCAGCCTGTTGTAGTGTTTGGCTGTTGTAGTGTTGGGGCGATTCTGGCGAGCTGAGATGCGGACTTCTTTTTACTTCACTACTTCGGAGCGGCCGGAAACCACGCATGCTAGCTAAAGAAATCAAACGCGGTCTGATCGTCAATTACGAGGGCGCGCCGTGCATCATCCAAGCCATCTCGGTGCAAAGTCCCTCGGCCCGCGGCGCGGCGACGTTGTATAAATTTCGCGCCCGCAATCTGCTTTCCAAACAGAAGGTTGACATCACGCTCAAAGGCACGGAAACGCTGAACGAGGCTGACTTTCAAAAACGGGACGTGAAGTTCATGTACTCCGACGCCTCGCACATGCACTTGCTGGACGACGCCGATTTCAACCAGTACTCGCTGCCGCTTGGCGACGTCGAGGACGAGATAAAGTACCTCACCGAATCGCTCGAAGGCCTGCAAGCGCTCATCTACAACGACGAGCCCGTGGGGCTGCAAGTGCCCCAGACCGTGTCCCTAAAGATCGCGCAGTGCGATCCGACCGTGAAAGGCAACTCGGCGACGGGCCGCACCAAGCCGGCGACGTTGGAAACTGGCTTGATCGTACACGTGCCCGAATATCTCTCCGAAGGCGAGATGGTCAAGGTCGACACGCGCACGGGAGAGTACCTATCGCGCGCGTAGGGCACAACAACGTCGGGCGCCACGGGGACTTCGGAAACCACGGGGGTGTCTGGAACCATTGGCTGTCGTGCGGTCCCCACGAGTTGGCGTGTGGACAGCCAATGGTTCCTGACACCTTCAGCGGTTCCAGACGCCTTCGGCCCCTCACCTTCAGATTCCGGTCATAGCCGCCTGCCGACCAGCTCCAGGATTCTTGCCTCGTCGGGGAATTCGCCGGTCTGGAGCTTGGAATAGACCAGATCACCGTCGAGCGAGAGTTCGAAGCAGCCGCCTCCCGACGGCACGAGCTCGAGACTTTTGATCTTCTGTTTGAATGTCTCGAGCAATTGACCCGTCAAACTGACGGCCTGAGGTTCGTAACCTCACATCGAGCAGTAGCGCAACTGGATCTTCATCGGTGAGACCTCCGTGGTTGTTCGCGCAGGAGGGTGTCAGGAATCTTGGGCTGCCCAAACCCTTGGCTGCCCAGCCGCTGTAACCTGGTTTGCGTGAATGCAGCCAAAGCTTCCAGTCACCGTCTGAGCTAGCGGCGTTTGCTTTTCTTGGCCGCGGACTGTTTCTTTCCAGCGGACTTCTTGCCGGCGGCCTTCTTAGTTGACGGCTTTGGCGATGATTTGCCGGCTCGGCCAGTCTGACCTGAGAACACGTTCTCCCAGCCCGAGGCGAACTTCTTCGTTGAACCTGAGTGCAGCACCGTCATTGAGATTCGTTTCCTTCTTCGGAGCGACCGTCGATTACCGTCTAAACTTCGACCAGCTTTCCATACGCCTGCTTGGACTGCTCCAGCAGCGACTGGTAGCACGAGGCGTCGATGTCCTCGCCCATGAGCTCTACATCATAGTCTCCCTGGTATCCGGCCGCGGTCAAGGCGGCGATGATGGCCCGCAAGGGGAGGGTGCCTTCGCCCAGCCGAGCACGATTCTGTTCTCGCTGGGGGGGCTCGCGACTGTCGCCCAAATGCACGATGGCAATGCGACCGGCCAACTTGCGGATCAACTCTAAAACCGTCGCATCCTGGCCCAAATGGTACGTGTCGAAGGTGAGCTTGAGATTCGGGTGGCCGATGTCGTCCATGAGCAAGAGCGTGTCGTCGAGCGTCGTCAGAAAAGTCCACTCGGCGGCGCAATTGGGGTGCATCGGCTCGATCCCCAGCGTCACGCCCAGCTCGCTGGCCAGCGGCAGCACCTCGGTGAGTGCTTCGCGCACCAGCCGGCGGGCATGGTTGTGCGTATGGCCGGCACGAGCGCCGCTGTAAACCACCAGGCACGGTGCGTGCATCTCGGCCGTCAGGCGGATGGCTTCGGCCGCGTCGTCGATGCTATCGCGGAACGAACGCCCGTCGCTGCCGGTGAACCCGCCCGCCCACAGCAGGCTCGACACGGCCAGGCCGCTTTCGGCCAAAAGCTCGATGCCCTTTTCCTCGCCGAAGTCGGACAACTTCTCCCGCCAAACCCCGATCGCCGGTATGCCCGCCGCGGCGATATTGGCCACATCTTCCTCGAACGACCAGCGATAGGTCGTCATTTCGTTCATCGACAATCGCGCCATCCCTGTCCGCTCCCTCGGTTGCCAAAGGACGCAGCCCAACCCTGGGGCGTCCTCGACAGGTAGGTAGTATGGGAAATGCAGCCGCGCGTGTAAAGCAAGCCCCGTAGATCGTGATCGCGTCGGTGCGTCGGTTCGCGGGGTTGTTGCTGATCTTGCACGGCCCGATGGAAAGGCGTATTCTCCGCCCCCAATTGCCCAGTTTTCCAATCGTGGTGGTTTCCGGTCGAATTGGCCGACACATCGATCGTCCGGCCCACCGCGCCACAGGATCTCGGCCGTTCACGATTCACCCGGGACAATCCCATGGAACTTTCCCGCGCGGCCGACTCCTCCCAGCCGCGGGCCGCGCGGGCTTTGCAAGCCTTGCCCCTTGAGGCGTCGCCTTCAAACCATGTCCTAATTGGGACTCGCGGGAGCGCGGCGACGCGTCGGCTATCGTACGCGGTGTGGGCGTTCGTGCTGCTGGGCGTTGTCGTGCGATTGGGCCGATATCTGTTGAGTTTTCCGCTGTGGTGCGACGAGGCCTATGTCGCGGCGAACTTCATCGACCGTGGATATGCGGAGCTGCTCGCACCGCTGGAATTTGGTCAGGTCTGTCCGCCATTCTTTCTGTGGATTGAGCTCACGGCGGTGAAGCTGCTGGGCTTCTCGGAATGGTCGCTGCGCTTGTTTCCGGTCCTGTGCGGTGTGGGGGCCGTCTTCGTGTTTCGACATGTGGCCGCGAGGCTGCTCTCCGGATCGGCGTTGCTGGCCGCGGTGGCAGTATTCGCGGTCTCGTACTCGCCGGTCCGTCACGCCGTGGAGGTCAAGTCCTACTCTGCCGACCTGCTGGTATCGCTCGCGCTCTTGGCATTGACGCTCAAATTGCGGACCGAGCCACGACAAACCCGCTGGCTGTGGGCATTGACCGCGGCCATGCCGATTGCCGTCGGTCTCTCGTATCCGGCGGTGTTCGTGGCTGGCGGGGTCAGCCTGGCGATATTTGTCGATCTGTGGAAGCGCGGTCAGCGCCGCCAGTGGCTGGCCTTTTTGGCGTACAACGCGTCACTACTGATTAGTTTTTCCGTGCTGTTTCTGGCGGTCGGACGCGCCCAGTACGATTACAGCGTCGAGCGCGCGGCCACGACCGACTTTTGGGCCAATCGCTTTCCGCCGTTGACCGAGCCGCTACGGCTTATGCTGTGGATGCTCGAACAGCACACGGGCCGGATGTTTGGCTATCCGGTCGGCGGCGACCACGGCGGCAGTGCGCTGGTGTTCGTTTGCTGCGCCGTGGCGATTGCGGTTCTTTGGCGATGTCGGCAGTCGACGGTGTTGGTGCTGTTGCTGACTCCATTTGCGTTGAATCTTGTCGCCGCGGCCCTCAATCGATACCCCTACGGCGGGAGCGCTCGGGTAACGCAGCACTTGGCGCCGATGATCTGCATTCTGGCTGGTTTGGGCGCCGTGGCGATGCTGGCCCGACTGAAGGGGGCCGCGACACGACGAATCGCCATGAACGGGTTGGCGGCATCCCTGGCAGTTTTTGGCGGCGGGATGATCGCTCACGATATCGTCCACCCCTACAAACAGCCCTACGATGAGCAGATGCGTGACTTTGCGCGCTTCCTGTGGCGCGAGAAGGCCAGCGACTCGCATCTGGCCTGCATGAGCCGGGATCTGCACGTTCGATTCGCGTCGGCGGCCCTACGCGGCAGCGGCGCCGCACAGGCGCAGTACTTGTGCAACCAAGCCATCTTTTCACCGCGCACGCGCGGCGGGGAAGATCCTTCCGATCTGAGCGGGGTGACTGCCCGGCAGCCGCTGCGCTGCGTGATGTTCAGCCGAGCCGACCACGCGCACGAAGCGGACGCGAACTCGTGGTTAGCCGAGATGCAGCAGCGCTTCGACTGGATTGGCTACGAGAAGCACGACTTTCGCAGCTACTATTTGCGGCGCGAAGGCGGCAAGGAACGTTTTGAGGTGTTCGAGTTCGTGCCAAAAGGGGATGCCGCAGCGGCGGGCATTGCCTGGCGTGTCGGCTCGATCGGACGTTGAATCAACGGACGGCGCACTCTAATCGCGCGCCTTTGGCGCCCGTTGGAGAGAGTTTGCCTGCCCAACCTCGGTGTGCCACTGGCTCCGCCAGATCCCACAACCCACGACGAGCTCACACTGGCAAAGCCAGTGACACTCAGCATTTGCCTCGCAGCGGCAATTCTTCAACAGACTGTCAACTCGGAACTGCTTTCTTTTCCTTCTCGGCGGGCGCTTTTTCGGGCGTTGATTTCTTGGGAACGGTCGGCTTGAATCGAGCCGGCTTGTCCTTGGCCTTGTCGCGTAGATCCCAGGCGGTCAGCCAGCGCTCGTCTGTGCGCTTCAGGTTGAACTCCTTCATCAACCGCTCTTCCATATCGGGCATGTGGCCCGCGCCGTAGAAGATGCCGATCTTCTTCTGGCCTTCCTTGATCTCCTTGCCGAGGCCCTTGAGCGCTACTTTGTTTCGCTCCGTCAGAATCGTCGAGCCGTTGGGCCCGTCCAAAGCGTCCATCGCGCCTTCCAGATCCTCGAACTGCTCGGCCATCAGGCGTTTGAGAACGATGGCTCGATTCGGATCGAAAAGCGCCATGATGATTTCCAGGTCGTTGGAACGTTGCGGGTTCTGATTCTGACGGGCCATCGCCTGGCCCATCATGCGGAAGAACATCGTCATGAAGCTTTCGCCGCGCTCGGCCATCGACTTGGAAAAGTCGTCGGGCGACATGTCGGCATGGACGAAATTCTTTTTCTGGTAGTCGACGTACTGCAATTGGTGTTCGAGCTGCAGCATGTTCTTCATGCCGTCTTGCAGCATGTGGACGGCCGACAGGTTGCCGCCGTCGCCCCCACCCTTGGGAACGCGCGTCCCCGCGGGTGCGACCAACTCGTACAACACGACGTCGTACTTCTCGAACTCCTTGTTGAGCGCGTCGTAGTAGCTCTTTTCGCCGATATGCACGGCGCCGATCAGGTCGACCTCCAAACCTTTGCGGTCGTCCCCTTTGCCGTCACTATCCTTGGGTACATAACGCACGATGGCGGTCTTCATGGCGAGCGGATCGTCGTGGGAGTCGCGCGTCAACCGCAGGAAGCTGGCAGCCGCCTTGTCCTTCTTCGTGGCCTTGCCTTTGTCGGGAACTGCCTCGGGCTTCTTGGGCTCGTCGGCCAAGGCCCGCAGGCAGAAGGATACGGTCAATGCGCACACCGCGATCGACAAAAGGCGGCAACGGCACATGGAGATAGCTCCGTAAGGCGGCAGGGTGCTAGCGGTGTTAGGCATTGGTGGAATTATATCCCCCGTGGAACCGATCTACAATTAGGCCATCGATTTCAGGGTCCGAGGTGTCAGGGGCCGAG
>Ga0163150_10004947_pt1 | contig 17431 bp, 16 predicted proteins | sample OliLakLV19P2IB_FD_148628 | JGI IMG/M metagenome (GOLD analysis project Ga0163150, IMG submission 148628) | Freshwater microbial mat bacterial communities from Lake Vanda, McMurdo Dry Valleys, Antarctica - Oligotrophic Lake LV.19.P2.IB | ecosystem: Environmental > Aquatic > Freshwater > Lake >...
CCATGGGTTTGACTTCCTGGAAGCCTGGAAACGGGACGGTGGTGGGCCGTGCGTCTTCGGTGATTGTGTCACCGATCTTGGTGTCGGAAACTTTCTTGATGTTGGCGACTACGAAACCGACTTCGCCCACGGAGAGCTGGCCAATCTCCTGCATCTTAGGAGTCGAGATTCCCACCTTTTCCACTTCGTAGGTCTGCCGGTTGGAAACGAGACGAATCTTCATGCCGGGTTTGATCGTGCCATCCATCACGCGCACCAGCATGATGACACCGCGATAGACGTCGAACCAGGAATCAAAGATGAGTGCCTTCAAGGGCGCCTCACAACTACCTTGGGGAGGCGGGATTTCCCGTACGACAGCGTCCAGCACCTCGCGTATGCCAATGCCCTGCTTGGCGCTGACCAGCACGGCATTCTGCGTATCCAAGCCGATGATGCTTTCAATCTGCTCCTTGATGCGATCGGGTTCGGCGCTGGGAAGGTCAATCTTGTTGATCACCGGAATGATTGCCAGGTTGTGATCGAGGGCCAGGTAGGTGTTCGCCAGCGTCTGCGCTTCCACGCCTTGCGACGCGTCCACCACGAGCAGCGCTCCTTCGCAAGCGGCAAGGCTTCGGGAGACCTCATAGGAAAAGTCTACATGCCCGGGCGTGTCGATGAGGTTGAGGATGTAGTCTTCGCCGGCTTCGTTGCGGTAGTTCAAGCGAACGGAGTGCGCCTTGATCGTTATGCCACGTTCGCGCTCCAGGTCCATGTCGTCCAGCACCTGCTCGGACATCTCGCGCTGGGAGAGTGCGCCCGTAAATTCCAGCAGCCGATCCGCCAGGGTCGACTTGCCGTGGTCGATGTGGGCGATGATTGAAAAATTACGAATGCGTGTTTGATCCATGAAAGGCAGACATCCTGGCAACGAGGGGTTTCACCGCAGGCGAGCAAGAACTGCAGAATTTTGCAGAGGAATCCTCAGAGAATGGCTTCCACCGACAGCATATCGCGCGCGAGTAACGAAGAGCCAATGACGCCGGCGGCTGGCCCTAAAGCGCTGGCAACAATCCGGCAGTCATCGTAGGGTGGGGAGAGCGCGTGGCGCTTCACTTCCTCAATGGTTGGCTTCAGCAACACTTCGCCAGCCTCAATGACTCCGCCGCCCAAAACCACCATTTGCACATTCAAGAGGTTAATGAGGTTTGCAATAGCCATGCCGAGATAGCGGCTAACTTCGCCGACGATGACACAAGCCATTTTGTCGCCTACCAGCGCCGCCGCCGAGACGTCCTGGGCGTTGATCGGACGGTCCGTGATGATCTGCAGGGCTGAGGAGGGATTGAGCACAATCCTCTCTTCGACCCGTTGCGCGATGGAGGGGGCCGACACGTAACGTTCCAGGCAGCCCGTGCCGCCGCAAAAACATTTCTTTCCTTCAGGATCGACGGCAATGTGCCCCAACTCTCCGGCAAAGCCTCCTGCGCCCTGGTAAACCCGCCGGTTGATGACCAAGCCCGCTCCAACCCGCGTTCCAATGGAAACGTAAACGAAATCCTGCACGTCGCGAGCGGCGCCCATCGACATTTCGCCGTAGGCGGCCACGTTGGCATCATTCTCCAGTGACACTGGAAGCCCTAACAAGCCTTCCATCTGAGACTTGAATTCAACTCCGTTTAGATAGGGCAGGCTCGGGGAGATCGAGATACGAGATTTTCTCTTGGACACCAGCGCCGGAACACCGATGCCGACTCCACGCACCTCGAGTGTGCTATCCGCTTCTTTCAACTCCGCGACAATGGTTGCAATTTGCCGCGATAGCGACGGGAGGCTTTCGTGCGCGATTGGCCGATTGCGTTGTGCCCGAATCTTCCCTTCCGAATCGACAACTCCCGCCTTGATCGACGCGCCTCCGATGTCAATGCCAATGTAACAGTCTCGTTTGACTGAAGAGGACGATGAATTCATGGCCATGTGGAGCGGAGCGGCGCTGGCAGGACGGGCTGGAACTGAAAGTGTCGCAAGACCAACTTCGCGGCACGAAAGTACTTTACGAGTCATTGCGATGTCAAACATATTCGGGGTGGGAGAAAGGTACTTTCAAGACCTTACAAGCCTGACAATCCAGGAGGGTACGCTGAAGCTCAAGCTCACCTCGTCAGGGTCTGGTTCGGTGCGTCGGCCTCCAGGTAACTCCTCGTTCGCTGCCGGGGCCATCGGCACTTTGTACCTTACAGGTCCGCATGTAGACGCGGGTGTTTGGAGTTGACACGCCAGTGCGGGGGAGTCAGAATTCGCCGCCACGGATGTGCCGCTCGATTGGAGACGATGTCATGGCAACTGAACCATTCAACAAGCCGAAGCTTTCAATCAACCGAGTTTACACTCGGAAAGGGGACGGCGGCCAAACACGTCTTGTCGGCGGACAAAAGGTGCCCAAGAATTCTCTTCGCATTGAGGCGTACGGCACCATCGATGAGCTCAATTCCTTTATTGGCGAGGCCTGCGAGACCGCACGCGAAGCGGCAACGGCTCATCCGGGGCTGCAACCGATGATCGGAATCCTCACTCGCGTGCAGCACGAGTTGTTCAATCTGGGATCCATCCTGGCCACGCTACCCGAGGATGTCCATCCCAACCAACCGCGCGTCACTGACGCAAACATCACTCAGTTGGAAAGCGAGATTGACTCGGTTAACGAAGATTTGCCGGCGCTCAAGTCCTTCGTGCTTCCGGGCGGCTGCCGATTGAATGTTGATCTGCACGTTTGTCGAACGGTTTGCCGGCGTGCCGAGCGTCTCTGTGTGTCACTGGCCCGAGAGGAGGCTGTGCCGGCTGAAGCCATCCGTTATCTCAACCGGTTGAGCGATGCGTTTTTTGTTTGGAGCCGGTGGTCAAGCCAGGTCATGAACGTGCCGGAAACATTGTGGGATCCGAATGTGAAGAGGTGAAACCATGAAGCGAGTTCTGCTTTCCTGGAGCAGCGGCAAAGACAGCGCCTGGTCTCTCCATGTGCTTCGTCAAGATCCCCGCCTCGAAGTGGTTGGACTGCTCACAACTCTGAATGAAGCCTTCGATCGAGTGGCCATGCACGCCGTGCGGCGCGAGCTGCTGGAGGCCCAGGCCGAGGCTGCGGGTCTGCCCTTGCAGGCGATTCCAATCCCGTGGCCGTGCTCCAACGAGCAGTACGAGAGGATCATGGCGGATGTTTGCGCGCAGGCGCGCCAGGCCGGGGTCGAGGCCGTGGCCTTCGGCGACCTGTTCCTGAGAGATATTCGCGCTTACCGCGAGCAGCAGCTTCGCGGCTCCGGGCTGGAACCCCTGTTCCCGCTTTGGAATCTGGACACCCGGGACCTGGCTCGCGACATGATTGCCGGCGGGCTGCGAGCGAAGCTCACCTGCGTGGACCCAAAGCGCCTCGCGCCAGCTTTTGCAGGCCGCGACTTCGATCAACAGTTTCTCGACGATCTGCCTGCGGGCGTCGATCCTTGCGGAGAGAACGGAGAATTTCATTCCTTCGTTTATGCTGGGCCAGTTTTTGGCAGAGCGCTTCGAGTCCAGATCGGTGAGATTGTGGAAAGAGATGGTTTTGTTTTCGCGGATGTTCTTCCGGAGGAGCCTCGCAGAGCGCGTTGCGGCGCCCAAGACGGATGAAACGTCGACCAATCACCTCTCGGGAGGGGCGAGGGCCGTCAGGCCCTGGGGTGGGTTGTTGGAGGACAGAAACGAACCCACCCCGGCGCTATGTTAGGCCGCTGAAGCATTTGCTACTGTCTGTTGGCTATCGGCTATTTGCTATTGATGTAGTGCGTTCCTTTCCTTTAAATAGCCAATAGAAAATAGTCAATAACCAATACCAAATCGGTTCTGGCGGACTGTTGATCGACTTTGATAGGGTCGTGGATCTGTCGAGTCGGCTCCTTGCTAAGGCTACCCAAAGCGACTAGCATATTTTCCACGTAATTCCGAAATGCAAGTCACTAAAGGAGGATGACCCCTATGGGTATGGTGAAGGAGTTCAAGGAGTTTACAATGAAGGGCAACATGATGGATATGGCCGTCGGCATCGTCATTGGTGCGGCCTTCGGCAAGATCGTGTCTTCTGTTGTTGCGGATGTGCTTATGCCCCCTCTTGGACTGCTGCTCGGCGGGGTAAATTTTGCAGCTTTGAAATTCACTTTGAAGGAAGCCGTCGGCGACACCGCTGCGGTCACTCTGAACTATGGCGCCTTTCTGCAGACCTTGGTGGATTTCGTGATTGTGGCGTTCGCGATCTTTCTCATGATCCGCGGCATCAACAGCATGCGCAAGAAGCAGCAAGAAGCTCCAGCCGCTCCCGCTCCGCCGCCCAATCAAGAAGTCCTGCTGGCCGAGATTCGCGATCTGCTGAAGACTCGCCCGCTGAGCGCAGGTTCCTCGCGTTAGCTTCACGCTCTCTTGTTTCCGGCAGCCACACGTTTTGCCGTGTTTGCAAGCTGTTGTGGCTGCTTTCCATCTCCAATGCGAATCCCCCTCGTTGGAGGGGTGGCGCACAGCAGCGACAGCGGTCGTGCAGCGCCGGGGTGGGTTTGCCTTCCTACCCACAATCCAGCCCAGCCCCTGACGGCCCTGGCCCCTTCCGAGAAGGGGAATTGTTCGGTCTTTCATCCGCCGTGGCGCCCGCGTAGGAGCGAGGGGGAGCCGAATCCAGCCTGCGGTTGCAGGTAAACAGGCACACACGGGGCTTGTCACTTAATTTGCGATGTTCAGTAATCCTGTCAATCTTGTAAATCCTCTCGTGATCCTGTCGCTTTATGTCTGAGAAGGACACTTCCACAACCGCGGGAGTCGCGACGTCTCGCCCCTCTCCGCGGTCGTTTCTTTGGACATCGGTGGCATATGGCTTGATGATAGTCGCAGCCATCGCCATTCTCTTCCTGATCTGCAGGCAGGGAGAAACTCTTCAGGCTCCTTCCGATCCCAACGTCACCGCGTTGAGAGCCGGCGGCGTTGCGGAAGCACCCAACGTTTTTCTTCGATTGTTGGTTGCCTTAACCGCAGTCATCATCGTCGGGCTGATTCTAGCGAAGTGTTTCGCCTACCTGGGACAGCCTCCAGTCATCGGCGAGGTCATTGCCGGAATTCTGTTGGGGCCTTCGCTGCTGGGGCCAGAGGCATCCGCGCTCATCCTTCCCACCACCATTGCTCCCTTCCTGGGTGTGATCGCTCAGCTGGGCGTGATTCTTTACATGTTTACGGTTGGCCTGTCGCTGCAGGGCGAGCGGTTGAAACATCGCGCCCGTGCGGCTGTGGCCATCTCGCACGCGAGCATCGTCGTGCCTTTTTTGCTGGGCGCATTGCTGGCCCTGTACATCTATCCACAGCTCTCCAGCCGCGAGGTGCCCTTCACCAGTTTTGCTCTGTTTATGGGCGTGGCCATGTCCATCACTGCGTTTCCCGTGCTGGCCCGGATCCTGACCGATCGAGGCATGATGCAGACGGAGTTGGGCATTCTGGCCGTGAGCTGTGCGGCCACCGATGACGTCACTGCGTGGTGCCTGCTGGCATTTGTGGTCGCTGTGGCCAAGTCGCGTCCCGATCAGGGGTTCATGGTTGTGGCCGCGACCCTTGCCTACATTGGAGCCATGCTGTTAGTGGTCCGGCCCTTTTTGCGACGCGTCGTTGCACGCTGGGAATCGGAGCAACTGCCTCGAAGCGCCGTCGCATTTGTGTTTGTCGCGCTGCTTTTGTCGGCGCTGGCGACGGAAGCCATTGGCATCCACGCGATTTTCGGTGCTTTCCTGCTGGGCGCCGTAATCCCTGCAGATAGCGGCGTGGCCCGAATCTTGTCGCGCCAGCTCGAATCAATCGTCACCGTGTTGCTCCTGCCCGCTTTTTTTGCTTTCACAGGCATGCGGACCCGAATCGACTTGTTGTCAAGCCCCGAGCAATGGCTAATCTGCGGACTGATTATCCTGGTTGCAACGGTTGGGAAATTCGGCGGGACGGTGTTGGCGGCTCGTCTCGCAGGTCTGGATTGGCGCAGCACGATGGCGTTGGGCACCTTGATGAACACGCGTGGCCTGATGGAGTTGATTGTTCTGAACATCGGGCTTGACCTTCAAGTGATCTCTCCCGTGTTGTTCGCCATGATGGTGTTTATGGCGTTGATGACGACCATGATCACGGCGCCGGTGCTACGGTGGCTGATTCCAGAATCAACATCGGAAGCTATGCCGCATGGCCCAAAACTGGTCGACAGGATTTAGAACCACAGTGAGTGCAGGAGTCCGTCAGAGTTCCCCTTAATAAATTCAAAAAAGGGAGTTGCTTGCTGGATGCGGAAAGGCAAGCAGTTGGTCACGGCGTGGCGGCTCCCAGCACGGGACTCCACCGTCGCAAACAAAATCCCACGGCTCGTTCGCCCTGCTCTTCGCCCACGCGACTGGGCAATCCAGCAGCGATTGCTTTACCGCCGTGGGCTAAACACATCCAACATGGGCACCGGTCCTCCGCTGGTGACCACCGAGGGCATCACCCCATTCCATTTCTCCACGGCAGCTCTCTGCACCTCGATTTGCCGCAACTCCAGCAACTGCGCCGTTATCTGTACCTTTTGGAGCTCCAGTCCCTTGGCTTCGGCTGTGGCCTTGACGATTGCCTGTTGCGCTTCAAACCCCACGCGCCTCAAGGCGTTCTCTGCCTCCAGGGCTTGTTGGACCGCTCTCACCTTCGCCTCGATGGAGTCTTGGAAGACTTGTGTGAACCGAAAGTCGGTGATGGAAAGTTCTACAACTCCTATACCCAGGAGAGCTAACCTTTTCGTTATCAAATCTTGAAGTTCACCTTTCACCCGCGGCCTTTGTGTGATCAACTGCTCGGCTTCGAAGTTGGCCGTGGTAGATTTGACCGCTTCCTGGATAAACGGCTGGATGACCCGGCTTTCATAATCCTGCCGCATCGTGCGATAAGTTTCCCCGACGCTGCTGGCATTCAACTGGTAGTTCAAGGTGACTTCTGTGGTGACCACTTGCAAGTCTTTGCTGGAAGAGCTGGCTGGAGCACTGTATTTCTGAATCTGGGTTGACATCAAAATTACCTGCTCGGCGAAAGGAAACTTGAAATAGAGTCCTTCTTCTTTGATCTCCCCGGTCACGGCCCCAAAACGCAGCAAGACGCCTCGCTGTCCGGCGTCGACGATCCCCATGCTTCCCGCTACCAAAACGAGGGCGGCAATGACGACCCCAATCACAACTATGTTTTTCCCCATCCCTGGGGGAATTCTAAAATCCCTAAATTGCTCCGCAGAGAACTCTGGCATCGCTACCTCCTATTTATCCACAATCTATGGAATGAGCCACCGCTGCCATTGTGCGCCCAGCACAGCCCAGGAAGCCAGTGCATTATCCCGGGCCACAGTGGGTAACACAAAGAAAGGGAAAAACATGGTAGTCTGCAACTGGAGCCAGTGATTCGGCTGGAGAGGTAATCTCGCCAGCGCTTCTAGACTAGATCGGCATTCTGAACACATGGACCCTGAAGTCACAAAACTGAGCGAGGCGAAGACGCAAGTGGGTAACTACTTTGTGTCCAACTATCCTCCCTACTCGTTTTGGACTCAGGATCGCGTGGGCGAGGCATTCGAGGCCCTCGATCGCCCACCGGCTCCCAACACTCCATTGGGAGTCTATCTGCATATTCCGTTTTGCCGGAAGCGATGCCGCTTTTGCTACTTCAAGGTCTACACGGAGAAAGACGCGAATGAGATCGAGAACTACCTGAAAGCAGCAGCCCGCGAGCTTGAGCTGTACACCGCAAAGCGTTTCATCGGCGAGCGCAAGCCCGCGTTCATCTACTTTGGCGGGGGCACGCCGTCATACATATCATCGCGCCAGCTCTCAGGGCTGACCCGCCGTATGAAAGAACTTCTGCCCTGGGATGCGGCACAGGAAATAACTTTCGAATGTGAGCCTGGCACCCTCACCGAGAATAAATTGAAAGTGATTCGAGAAATCGGCGTCACTCGATTGAGCCTGGGCATTGAGAATTTTGACGATCATATTCTCGAGATCAATGGGCGGGCGCACGGGTCCAAGGAAATCGATCGCGCTTATGACTTCGCGCGGTCCATTGGTTTTCCGCAAATCAACATCGATCTCATCGCTGGTATGGTCGGCGAGACCCCGGAGAACTGGCAGGAGTGCGTGCGGAAGACGATTGCTCTTGCTCCCGACAGTGTCACCATTTACCAGATGGAGATTCCCTTCAATACAACCATCTTCAAGGAAATGAAAGCTGGCGGTGAAACCATCGCTCCGGTGGCTGACTGGGTAACGAAGCGGCAGTGGGTGCGGGATGCCTTCGCCGAACTGGAACGGGCCGGTTACTACGTGGGAAGCGCCTACACCGCGGTGAAAGATCCGTCGAAGACGCGCTTTGTGTATCGCGATCTATTGTGGAGCGGGGCGGATCTCATCGGGCTGGGCGTGGCTTCGTTCTCGCACATCGGTGGCACGCACTTTCAGAACCAACACGACTGGACGCCTTATATCACGCAGCTTGAGGAAGGAAGGCTTCCCATCTACCGGGCCCTCACTCCCTCTCACGAGGAACGCATGATTCGAGAGTTCATCCTGCAGATGAAACTCGGCCATGTCAGCCAGGACTACTTCCGCAGAAAGTTTGGGGTTGACCCGCAGGAACGATTTGCATCCAGCCTGGGAAAGCTGCAAAGCCAGGGCTTCCTTAACTTTGATAACGGCAGTCTGCGACTCAGTCGCGAAGCGCTTCTGCAGGTCGACAAGCTTCTGCACGAGTTCTTTCTCCCCCAACATCGCAACGCACGCTATGCCTGAGAGGTTCAACAACTCCGGGAAACGTGCCAAGCAGTACGTCTCTAATTCCGTCACACCCTCGCTCGTCCTTCGCGACCGCTGTCGCTTCGGCCACGGAGCGGAGCTGTGAAAAGATTCGGGAGGGCGAGGCTCCTGCCGAGCCACGCAGCCGCAGGCTCTTGATCCAGAAAGGCCTGGCGGGCGCCTCGCCCTCCCGCGACAACGATCAGCGCCTTTTTTCACAGCTTCAGGGTGGGTGAGGGTGCGTGATACCGACGCTGGAGGCAGCTTACGGGGTAACGCATCCATCTCTGACTCGTGGATCGAAGTCGAACAGGAACCTGCAGTAGCACCAGAAACATCTGGAGAGCCTATGGCTTATGAATTCAAACTGACCCGCCAGGTCGATTTCGCTGAGACGGACATGGCAGGCATTATGCACTTTTCAAACTTCTTCCGTTTCATGGAGGCTGCGGAGACGGCATTCTTTCATTCGCTCGGGCAGTCCATTTACCCGAGAGATTTCCACACCGTAGGCTGGCCGAGAGTGCATGCTGACTGTGATTTCAAGCGCCCGCTGCGGTTTGAAGATCGGGTTGAGATTCATCTGTTGGTTCGCACCAAAGGAGAAAGATCCCTGACGTACACCTTCATCTTCCGCAAGCTGAGCGAAGCTCCGGTTCGGGAAGTCGCCCGCGGAAATGTGGTAACGGCTTGCGTATCACGCGACAAAGCCGGCGGCAAGATGACCGCTGTTCCGATACCTCCGGAGATCGCCAGGTTGATTGAAGTGGCCCCGGACCATCTTTTTGCCGCGGTGGGTGATTGAGACCGCGGCGCGGAGCCTTGTCGGCGACAACTTTCCGATGACCACTGCCCGATTTAACTCTCGAGAAACCATCGAACAACAGCAGCAAACGCAACTCCGCGCGCTGCTGGAAGCTCTTTCGGCTAATCGCTTTTATTCAGCCAGGCTCAAGGCGGCTGGCGTGACACCTGACGTGTCGCTGTCAGAGTTCCAGAGCCGAATGCCGTTCACCTTCAAACAAGAAATCGCCGACGATCAGCGCCGCCATCCGCCTTACGGCACGAATCTCAGCTATCCGCTCGACCGCTACACGCGCTTCTGCCAGACCAGCGGAACCAGCGGGTCTCCCCTTCATTGGCTCGACACGCCGGAAAGCTGGAGCTGGATGCTGAACTGTTGGGCTCAGGTTTTTCAAGCCGCGGCAATTGGTCCGCAGGACAAATTGTTTTTCGCGTTTTCTTTTGCCCCTTTCCTGGGATTCTGGACAGCGTTTGAGGCTGCTGTGAAGCTGGGCGTGCTTTCGATCCCAGGAGGCGGTTTGAGTAGTGCGGCCCGTCTCGGAATGATTCGCGAAAATGCGACCACGGTTTTGTGCTGCACTCCAACCTATGCGTTGCATCTGGCCGAGGTGGCCAAAGAGGAAGGATTCGATCTCTCATCAACCAAGGTCTCAAAGATCATAGTGGCTGGGGAACCGGGGGGCAGTATCCCCAACATCCGCATGCGGATTGAGGCGTTATGGAAGGAAGCGCGTGTCATTGACCATCACGGCATGACGGAGACCGGGCCGGTGAGTTATGAGTGCCCGGTTATGTCGGATGTGCTTCATATCCTGGAGTCGGACTTCATTGCCGAAGTCATCGATCCGCAAAGCGGCCAGGGCATCGGCCCGGGGCAGACAGGTGAGCTCGTTCTCACCAATTTAGGACGACTGGGATCGCCGGTTTTGAGGTATCGGACTTCCGACTTGGTCAAGCGGCCAGAATCTGCACCATGTGCGTGCGGAAGCTACGAAATGGCACTGCAAGGCGGCATACTCGGACGAACGGACGACATGGTGACAGTGCGAGGAGTGAACCTTTATCCTGGAGCAGTTGAGGAGATTGTGCGGGCTTGTCAAGGAGTGGGAGAATATCGTGTGCTTTTTGCGAAGCGACGGGAGCTGGCCGAAGTCGCGTTGGAAGTGGAGCCGTCGGCAGATTGCCAGGATCCCTCGACCCTTGGCGAACGGCTCAGCAAGATGCTGGGAATGGCCTTTACGCTGCGCATTTCGGTCTCGGTTGTACCCGCAGGAAGTCTGCCCCGTTTCGAAATGAAAGCGAAGCGCTGGGTGAAGCTGTAATTCGAATTGAAGGAGCCCCATGGAAATGTCTATTTCTAGCAATGGAAACCAAACGGATGTTGTGGTCATCGGTGGCGGCCCGGCCGGTTCCACGGTTTCCGCACTCATCGCACAGCAAGGCTACCGGGTTCAGCTTTTCGAACGGGAACGGTTCCCGCGCTTTCACATCGGCGAGTCGCTGATTCCGGAAACCTACTGGGTACTGATGCGGCTGGGCATGCTTGAGAAACTCAAGAACAGCCACTTTGTGAAGAAACACAGCGTCCAGTTCGTCAGCTCGAACGGCAGGCAATCGGCCCCGTTCTACTTCCGGGACAACAAACCGCACGAATGCTCCCAGACCTGGCAGGTAGTGCGCAGTGAGTTTGACCAGATGATGCTGAGTAACGCTCGCGAGTGTGGCGTGGAAGCTCACGAAGGCGTGCGCGTGCGGGAAGTGGTGTTCGAAGACGGGCGTGCTGTTGGAGTGAGAATTCAACGGCCCGACGATTCGCAACAAGAGATTCGCGCCAAGGTGGTGGTGGATGCGAGCGGCCAGAGCGGACTGCTCATGCACAAGCTGAACCTGCGTGTTTGGGATCCGATATTGAACAAAGGAGCCATCTGGACGTATTGGCAAGGGGCCTATCGCGACACCGGCCAGGATGAGGGCGCCACGCTGGTTCTGCAAACCGGGAATAAGCAAGGCTGGTTCTGGTACATCCCGTTGCACGACGACCAGGTCAGCGTCGGCGTAGTGGGGCCGTTTGACTATCTCTTCAAGCGAGCCGGTACGCACGAGCAAACCTACCTGGAAGAAGTTGCCAACTGCCCAGCCGTAGAACAACGCGTCTCACAGGGCAAGCGGGTTACCGGTTACTTTGCGACCAAGGATTATTCCTACCGCTCCACCGAGGTGGCTGGCGACGGATGGGTATTGGTGGGCGATGCTTTCGGTTTCCTGGATCCGCTATATTCTTCCGGGGTTCTGCTGGCTCTGAAGTCCGGGCAACTGGCCGCAGACGCGATTGCGGAAGGCTTACAGCAGGGGAACCTGTCAGCGTCACAACTAGGAAAGTGGGGGCCCGCATTCAACGAAGGCGTTGACCGGATGCGCCGCCTGGTCTGCGAATACTACGACGGCTTCAGCTTCGGCCAGTTCGTGAAGAAGTACCCGCATCTGAAAGGAACTGTAACCGACTTGTTGATCGGCGACCTGTTCGAGGACCGTGTCGACAGCGTCTGGGAGCCGATGGAATCACTGTACCAGAACGGCAAGGTGCCACCGCCATTCTGGAACTCTGGGACCTCGCCAGAGGTGGCTGAGAACAAAGTAAACGAATTGATATTGCCTGAGGGATACCAACCGTAAAGGGAGTAGTTCGCTCGCGGATTGGCCACCTGAGGGTGTTGACGCCGTTTTCGACGAGCGAGAAAACTCAGTGCACCGCAACCCGTTGGAAGACCGTCGCAGCACAAAACCTCCTACTTCGGGGCGATCTCCTTCAGCCACGCTTCGGCCGCCGCACGGCCCGCGGTCGTCGCCTCTTTCCCCACCACGAACGCCTCCAGCCACTGCCAGGGCTTGGCCTGGTGCTCCTTGCGCAACGCAACCCCCACAATTTCGCCCGCGTGACTCTTGACGACGTTCTTTCGCGCCTCGAAATCGACTTCGGCTGTCGCATCCAGGAACTCGCGCAGTCGGCGCGCGAAGACGGTCTGACGATCGGCGGGGAACTCCTTCTGCCATTGCGCCATGCCCTTGTCGTGCTGCGCCTGGTGCTTCGCGCGCACCGCTTCGAGCTCCGCGCGCATTCCGCTCTGTGTTTCCGGATTGCGTACCTTGTCTGCAGTTTCTTTGAGACTGGCCAGGAATTTCTGAGCCTCGGCCGCCGACATGGAGGCCGCCCCGCGCTTCATACCCTCCAAGACGGCGAGGTTGTGGTCCAGTTGCTTCTTCAACTCTTCATCGATCGTGTGGTCGTACGGCAGCGGGGGCCCCGGCATCGCGGTCGTCCTGACGCGCGCGTAGGCGGTCTCGAACGCGGGTGAGTTCACGTACGCCTTGGTCCAGGCGAAGAGCGCGGTCGTCACGGGGCCACGGGCCGCCTCCGGAATCTTCAGGTACGCGGCTCTGCCTGCGGCGGCCATTTTGCCGCCGCCACCGGAGCGTCCGGGCGCCTGGACTTCGTCCATGACGAGCCCGCGCGCGGCGGTCTCCGTTAGTCCGAGCTGCGAGAGTGCGCTCTGCATAACCCTCTACCCGTTATCCAGTCCGTCAACATTGAGCAGAATGGGCGTCGGGCCGCTACCCCTGACGTCGGTGGAACCGCCACGCAACGAAATCCACGGGTGCCCGTGGCCGCCGCCCCACCCGACGATTCGGCCGTCGTCGAGCACGGCCAGACTGGCATTCGCGTGCACGGTCACCGAGTGGACGCCGGTCAGACCCCTGACCGTTCTCGCCACAAAGCCATAGGTCGTGCCGCCGTATCCCAAATTCCCATACCCGTTATATCCCCAGGAGACCACGGTGCCCGCCTGCGTCAGGATCAATACGTGGTTACCCGCCGCGACGGCGCGACCGTCTGCGACGCCTGGAACGAATCCAGGCACCGGTGCCGGCGTGCCGTCGTTCTTCCACGGGCGTCCAAGATTTCCACTCATATTGTCACCCCACGTGAGCACCCCCCCGTCTTCCAGCACGGCGACCGAGTAGCTGCGCGCCGCAATGGCGATCGCCTTTCCAATTCCTGGTACAAGTACCGGCGTCGGCCGATCGACCGTGGTGCCGTCGCCGACCTGCCCGTACTTGTTGCCCCCCCATGCGCGCATCGTGCCGTCCTTGAGCAAAGCCATGGAGTGGTCGACTCCCGCGCTGATGGCGACGACGTCGGTGAGGCCCGGAATCTGAACGGGAAACGGCACGTACGACATCGCGCTGGGGGTGCGGGTCTTGAAGTTGATGACCGGCAGCGCTCCGATGCCGAGCTGGCCCTTTCGGCCGTCGCCCCAGGCCCAGACCGTGCCGTCCCTGGCGAGCGCGAGGACGTGGTGACTTCCCACGGAGATGTCCACGGCGTCGAAGCGCACAGCGACTGGTGCCGGCGTGTGCGTCTTAGGGCCCGTGTCCGCATAGATTTCGAGGTAGGCGAGTGGCGTGATGCCGAGCATGTCGCCCCTCTTGCCCCAACTCAGGATGCGGCCGTCGGCGAGCACGGCAAATGACATGTCCAGCGCGGTCGCGGCGGCGACGACATGGGTCAGACCAGGAACCGGATACAGCTTGTATTCTTCGACTGGGTCGAAGTGCCCCAGGCCAAGCTGGCCCTGGTCATTTGGTGCCTGCGCGGCGGGATGCGACCAGCACTTCAGCGTCCCATCCGAATCGAGCAGCAGCGAGTGGTACATAGCCAGAGACACTCGACGCAATCGGGCCGGAGGCGCCTGGGCCGCAGAACGCGCGACGAGCGGAAGGGCCGAGAGAAGCGACAGGGCGTCGCGTCGGGTGATGGGTCTGTGCGACATACATTTAAGTCTGTTGTGTTGGCCCGGGTCTGTCAATAATGAATCAGGCCCTCAAAGGTCAGATAACATGCGACCACTTCCATCGTTACCGCAAAGTGCAGTGCTCAACCCCACCAAGTCTCGCCGGGAGCCAAGTGCGCCCGAGCCACATCGGGATTGAGCTCAATCCCGTACCCGGGTTTGTCCTGAATCGTTAAATAACCGTTCTTGGATGGGGCCTTCGTGAATTACCAGGTCTTGCCACCAGTCGATGTATTTCGCCAGCTCATGCACCCGAAACGTTCGCATCGAGGCAGCGGCATGCGCTGAGGCAATGGTGCCAATCAGGCTGGCCGGATTGTGGGCTGCAGTCCAGATATAGTACGCGTCGGTAAGGTCGGAAATACGTTTGGATTCAAGCAGGCCGCCCGACTTCGGAATATCGATGTGCACGACATCGCAAGCTTATAGCTCGATCAGCTCGCGGAACTGATGGCGAGTGTATAGGTTTTCCCCGGTGCAGATGGGGATGTTAACAGACTGAGTCACGCGCGCCATCGCCTTTGGATTCTCCGGCGGAACAGGATCTTCCAGCCACATCGGCTTCACAAACTCCAATGCCCGGGCGAGTTGAATAACGTCCCGGGTGTCGTAGCGCCAGTGGCACTCGATGCCGAAGTCGATGTCAGGCCCAAGCTCCTCACGCACAATTTCCATTCCTTTCACGATGCGCCGAATGTCCTTGTTCGTGAGCCCGCGCGTGTAGCGATCGTGCCCGGGTTCCTCGAACTGTGGATCTGCGGCCACCGGAACGCCATCGCCCTGAAACTTGAAGGCCGTCCAGCCGAAAGGCTCCGCCCGGGCTCGCTGAACCAGTTCTTTCCAGGAAGCCGGATCATTTACATTGGCCGGGTTCTGCATGGTGCGGTAGAAGCGCACGCGGTCGCGGAAGCGCCCGCCGAGGAGATTGCAGACCGGTGTCTCCAGAATCCGGCCAGCCAAATCCCAGAGGGCAATCTCAATGCCGTGGCGGCAGTGACCGTAATGCCGGCAATGGCGCCTGCACCGGCGTTCCGCATCAAAACTGTGGTGTAGAGCTTGTCCACGTTCAGCGGATCCTCGCCTATTAGATGGTGCTTCATGATGTTGAGAATGACATCCTTGACGCCCGCACCCCAATAGGCTTCACCGATTCCATAGAGACCCGCGTCGGTTTCAATCTTCACCAGGTTCCAGTCCCAGGTGCCGCGGACGATCATGCATTCACATCCGTGATCTTGACCTTGCGTTTCAGTGCTGCGGCGAGTTTGGCGTATGGCGCTGGAAAGAGCGCAGCCCCTGCCGCAGCGGCTGCCGTTTGTAGAAAACGCCTGCGATGATGCAGTGTCATGCGATGCCTCCCTTGTTTGTGGGGTTCCAGTTATCACCCTGCTGAAGTTCCCGTTGTCCAAGCGGGCAGGAGAAATCCTTCTCCCCCTTGCAAAGCGCATAAGGCGGAGATTAAGAGGGGGTCCCATTCTCTCCCCTCGGCCGAACAAGAACATGCGACGTCACTTTTTCCCGGTGCCTTCCAGTGGGGCGACACCTCTTTGCCCTCCGTCGGACGGCGTGCCGCCAAGTGCGGCGCGGACTCCTGATCGGATGAGCGATGATTCGCCCGGCCCTTGAAGGAAGTTGAAGCCGGGGCGATTCTTCCAAGCCAGGAGGCCGCCGAGCCCTTTGCCAAATTTCAGAGTCAAGTCGTGGATTTTCGTGACCATCGCTTCGTACTGCGGATCGCCTTGACGAAGCCCGGAGAAGCTTGACAGATCAGTGCTGGCGGCGAAAACAGCGTCCACTCCGGGCAACGCGGCGAGCTGTTCTGCAATGGCGACGCCGGCAGGGGATTCGATCATCGCCACAATCATGATGTTGTCGTTGGCGTTCCGGCGGTAGTCGCTGCCCCATAGCGATCCATATTGCCCTCCACCCTGGCTGCGAGCGCCCAGGGACGGATACTTGGCAAACTTGATGGCTGCCTTCACTTTTTCCAGGTTCTCAACCATGGGAATGATGATTCCCAGCGCGCCGATGTCGACCGCCTTCTGGATATCTCCCTCCGTCGCGTCGGGGACACGAATGAACGGGATGGCCGGAGCACCGCGGCAGGCCCAAATCATCCGAGCCACCTCTTGATAGGACAAAGGGCTGTGTTGCATCTCGATCCATAGAAAGTCAAACCCCGCCCCGGCCATGGCGCAATAGATGTCTGGGTCAGACGAAGACACCGTGCCGCCCACCACCTGCTTCCGTTGCTGGAGTTTCAGCTTCACCGTGTTAAAGGATTCTCGAAGAGGCTGGCGCTGGCGTCTGTGCGATGCTCGAAGAAGGCAGCTACAGCAGGGCGGTAAGTAGAAGCGCTTGCAATAACATCACGGTGGGTTTCTCCGTTGAAAATTCCACTTTGACATAAGAGAGAAGTTGAAATCCTCTCAAGAATTCACCTTCGCCGATGAAAATAGGATCGTGTAGCGCAGACCGCAGAAAGCGCTATCTGCGCTACATGATCTTCATCGGCTGTGGCGCCGCCGTAGCGGCATGGGGAACTCTTAAGAAAATGACACTGTAAGCCCTTTGATTTCATAAGTGAGAGTCGTAGGGTGCGTTCGCTTTTTGAACGCACCACAACCGCAAGTATTCCCAATGCTAAAGCGGATGGTGCGTCGGAAAGCGCAGGAAAGCGCGACGCACCCTACATTTTCTTCCCCACATCACACCGCGTTCTGTGCGGTGTGGCAGCTTCTAAGACAATGAGACTTAACTTCTTTGATTTCAGGTAGGGTGTGTTCGCTTCCTGAACGCACCATGATTCGATGTTGGGAAAGTCCCGGCTGAGGTGCGTCGGAAAGCACGACGCACCCTGCATTTTCTTTCCTAGATTACACCGTGTCCCCGGCGGTGTGGCAGCTCCTAAGAAAATGACGTACCTCCCCGTAAATCCTGCCCGTAGCCGCCGACTTC
>Ga0163150_10004948_pt1 | contig 17430 bp, 16 predicted proteins | sample OliLakLV19P2IB_FD_148628 | JGI IMG/M metagenome (GOLD analysis project Ga0163150, IMG submission 148628) | Freshwater microbial mat bacterial communities from Lake Vanda, McMurdo Dry Valleys, Antarctica - Oligotrophic Lake LV.19.P2.IB | ecosystem: Environmental > Aquatic > Freshwater > Lake >...
GGTTAGATGACTTGAAAGGGATCACGGGTATTGGCGGCTACCAACTCACCGCAGGCAGTACAGTGATAGTTATCTGTCAAATAATTGTTGTTGTTGTGCTCCAATTCCAAATGCAGATGCCGACAAGGTGGATTATCCCCCTCTGCCCACTTCTCGCGTAACGCCGCAGCTTGCGATTTGGTCATGATAGTCACCTCTGTTGGTCGATAACTGTGTCTCAATCAATTATCATCTACCACTTCGGTCGACGAGATCAAGTGAAGATTGTCCTGCTCCATTTACATTCTTGGCTGTCTCTTGAGCGTTGTACACCATCCTTGCCGCAAAGAATTCAGCCCGTCTCGAGACTCCACTTCTTGGGGAATATCCAACCACACTTGCTCGTGATTTTGCGCGAACCTATAGCTGCCTTCTGCTGAGGCGATGGGATTCGAATATATTCAGCGAGTTTCGAGAATTCAGCTGACTACGCCACCTGCGCCGGGCATCACAAATCGTTTCCAAGCCTCCGGAAACAGCCGACCCGTTCAAACAGTAGAAGGTTCTTCATCGACGGCGATATGGATCGAGGAGGGTCAATAAGCGGTCAAATTGTTTCGTGGAGCGTAGCCCGTCGAGATGTTCCTGAAGGATATTCCCGACAAGAAAAATGTCGTCACCTGAATCAAGGTGCCAGCGAAAAGCGCGGACGTGGGGGTCGTCTTCATCCACCTGCGGTCGCCGCAACACCAAAGACCACACGGATGTGTCAACGACTAGATTCACGATCGCGACGATCCTTTTTGTAGTCCCATCCCTTCCGAAATTCGATCGTGCCGAGCGACTTCAGAATCTCCCGTTGTCGGCGCCGCTGGATAAATTCTGTCAGGGCCTGCGTGACGGTTTCCTTCTTGGTGCGGAGCTTTCCAACCCGGCGCGCGCGCTCCCACAACACATCATCAATGACTAGATTAGTTGCCATGCGACCTCGCGCAACGCGCGGTCTCGGAAGGGTGAGACGGGCAGCCTGGGCGTCCTCCTGCTCGCGGAACGCGCACGATAAGAATGTGCTCGTTCGACGCGCGCAATCGAGGATCGAGCAGGCTACCCTGAAAAATGAATTGAGGAATTTGGAAGACATCACGCAGTGGAAGATCAATCAGCCCCCAAGACTAGCAGTCTGCTGAAAACCCCCTCGCAACGCGGGCGTAATATGATTCTCTGTTTTTAGGAAGAACGGAGGGGCAATTATGCGCGGACCATTTGACGATCAGGGACAGCTATTTTCGTATATTCCGCCGGAGCAACGGGTACCGACGCAGCATCCGCTCCGGACCATACGCGGGCTGGTGCGCGAAGTGTTCCGCGATCTAGACCACGATTTTCGCCTACTGTATGCCATGACAGGGCGCCCGTCGATCCCGCCTGAACAGTTACTGAGTGCGCAGCGGCTGCACGTGTTTTATGGTGTACGGAGTGAACGGCAACTGATGAAACAGCTGGACGACAATCTGCTGTACCTCTGGTTCGTGGGGCTTGCGTCGGGCGACGCGGTGTGGGACTCGTCGACCTGTACGAAGAATCGCGAGCGAGTGCAGCAAGGCGATCTGTTCAATCGCTTCAGGGAGACGCGATTGCATCACCAAGGGGTCACGCCATTGTTGTCAGACGAGCATTTCTCCGTCGATGGCACGCTGATCGAGGCGTGGGCCGGCCACAAAAGCTTCAAGACGAAGAGCGATACAGACGGCGACGGGGCGAATTTCCACGGTACGACACGCAAGCACAACACGCATGAACGCACGACCGATCCCGACAGCCACCTCTATCGCAAGAGTGAGGGGAAGGAGTGGGCTGCTGCCGGTTTAGTGGACACCCACCTACACTAATTCCGCCTGCCGTTCGAATTCTATCGGACTGAGATAGCCCAACGTCGAGTGCCGCCGCCTGGGATTATAGAAGCACTCGATGTAATCGAACACGTCCGCTTTGGCTTGGTCTCGCGTGCGGTACGTTTTAGCCGCTGTGCGTTCAGTTTTCAACGAGGAGAAGAAGCTCTCCATCGCGGCATTGTCCCAACAGTTTCCAGATCGGCTCATGCTACAGGTCACGCCATGGTCAGCCAGGAGCCGCTGGAAGGGCTCACTGGTGTACTGGCTCCCTCGATCCGAATGATGCAGAACCGCCGCAGGCTTGCCTCGCCGCCAGATGGCCATCACGAGGGCCTCGGTGACGAGTGGCGTGGTCATCGTGGCCTGCATGGACCAGCCGATGACCCGCCGGGAGAAGAGATCCACGACCGCCGCGACGTAGAGCCAGCCTTCGGCGGTCCAGAGATAGGTGAAGTCCGCGACCCATTTGCGGTTCGCCGAGGCGGCGGTGAACGTCCGGTCGAGCACATTCGGCGCCACGGCATTCGTCGATCGGGCACCGGTATCTGCCGGCATCCGGCGCCGTCTAGGACGGGCGCGCAACGCCGCCTGTCGCATGAGCCGCTCGATCCGATGTCGGACGCAGGACACCCCGTCCGCCAACAGATCGTGCCAGACGCGCCGCGCGCCGTAGGTCCGGTCGCTGGCCAGGAAGCTGGCTCGCACCCTCGTCAGCAGCTGGTCATTGGCTCTCGCTCGGGCACTCGGTGCCCGAGTCCGCCAAGCATAGAAGCCTGCGCGCGAGACCCCGAGCGCCTCGCACAACCATTCCGTCGGCCAGATTCCTCGGTGTGTCGCGATGAAGGCGAATTTCACAGTGCCTCTTTCGCGAAGTAGGCCGCGGCTTTTTTTAAGATATCGCGCTCCGCCTTTAACTTGAGGACTTCCCGGCGGAGCCGGGCCAGTTCCGCCTGCTCAGGCTTCATCTGCCCCTGGCCCGGAAAGGCCTGGGCCGCGTCGGCGACAGACTCCTGCACCCAGCGGCGCAACACCGAGCCCTGCACGCCCAAATCCCGTGCGGCTTGCGCCACCGACACCCCGCGCTCCTGGATCAGCTTGACCGCCTCCACTTTGAACTCTCGCGTAAACTTGCGTCGCTCCATGCCCCACCTCCGGTTTCATTCATACACCTAACTCGGTGTCTTTGAAACCGGCAGCAGCCCACGGTGCCGGGAAAACGACAATGCTGAGAAGGCTTGCTCAAGAGCTGGTTAGAGAGGGAAGCAAACAATTTCCCTTATTCGTTCCGCTTATCAAGGCAAGGGCGGGCGAGGAAGACAATCTAATACATGCGTGCATGACCGAGCTGGCGCTTCATGGATTTCAAGCCAAAAAAAGAGAGATATCTCGCGATGAGTTCATTTCGCTGGCCAAGGCAGGTAAGTTCCGGCTTTTCCTGGACGGTTTAGACGAATTGGGTTCGAACTCTAAATCGATGTTACGTATGGTTGATGACTTCTCTAGGGAGCATGAATTATGTCCAATCATTGTTACTTGTAGAGATACCTTCAAGATTTCGTGGGGACATGCACTCACAGTTGCGCTGCGGCCCCTCAGCGATCAACAGATTGAACAGTTTGTAAGAAATTGGTTTACCGCCGAGCCTTCCTCTCAGGAAGGTTTGTTAGCATGGCTCGAGACTAATCCCAAGATCCGTGAGGCAACTCGCACTCCGATAGTTGCCGGTCTTATGTGCTCGTTGTACATCGCGAAAGCTGAAATGCCTTCAAGCGAGATAGAGCTATATGAAAGACGATTTGAATTGTTATTAGGCAAGTGGGATCAAGCAAAGCACATTCCTCCTCTCCCCGCTCAAATGCAGAAGACATATCAACACTTTCTTATGAAGCTAGCCTTTCATATGCATACAAATAGAGTACGCGCAATCGAGCGCACGGAAGCGCTGTCTATAGCGAAAGAGTAGTCCGTTGTGCCCTACCTCAGAAACTCAGGAGAGCTTATGGAGGATTGTATCCAACGTGGGTTACTTGAATCTGAAACTCTTGGAGGGCTCTCATTCGGGCACCTCACTTACCAGGAATACCTGGCTGCCCGTTGGCTTGTGCAAGATAATGATGTTCGATATGTCTGGTCTGTATTGCTTGGCCCTTGGTGGCTTCAGACTGTGGATTTCTACGCAACTATTAATGGCGATCTGACTCGCCTCATCAAGCATGCAATGAAGTACGAAACAGTCGGAGAGCTATTTGATCGAATTTGCCATTTGGCAAAGCTGGCACCTTTTACAAATTCTCAAGTATTGCATCGATTCAAAACGCGCCAAAGAAGTGGAATCATTCTTCCTCAGTACCAAGGCGAAAGGTAAAAAGGCTGCATTGGTTAGCTACAGCAGGATAGAAATAGAATCTTCGGGGGCGGAGAAACGCTGTTTCGCGGCGCATAGCGTCCCACCTCTGAGCACCACCCCCAGAAGTTTGACCGCAACAATCGGATAGTGCCTCGACCCGTTCCGGCGGTATCATGGCTCAACATCGCGGGAGGGGCTTATGCCGTCAGTGAATACAGACTATGCGTGGAAGGCCGTGCTGAGCCGTGATCGTCGTGGCGATGGCCATTTCGTCTACGCGGTGTCCTCCACCCATGTCTATTGCCGTCCCTCTTGTCCCTCTCGCCGACCAACTCGCAACTACGTGATGTATATCGATTCCGCGCAATGGGCAGAGGTTGCTGGCTATCGTTGGGGCTTTGAGCGGATGGAACGACTGCTTGCGCTGTATCGCGTGTAATCCGGAACGCAGGGTTTCTGGCCACCAGTTTCGGCGCACGGATTACACCTGTTATACCGGGGTGTGGCCTCGACGGTTTCTTTCGCCACCGTCACTCGCTTATATTTCGCTGAAAATCTCCGCTGCATTCCCAGAGCACAACTCCCGGGCCATTATCGCCCTTTCTCAAGGTGTTTTTGAAATCGAGACTGACCCTCTCCCTGCTTGCAAGCCTCGCCGAAGAATTCTCCTTCTCGCAACGCTCTGACGGTAACGGGAATGTGGGGCGTATGCCGAGGAGGCCGAGAGTCTCCACTCGGCCCTTTGTCTCATCATCATTCCCTAACCGTGGACTGTCGGAATTCTCTAAATGTCTTCGGAGTTCGTAATCATTCTTATAGACTGCTCGTAGCGCGGGAGGATGGACGTAATTGTTTATCGGGTCAGGCCGCTTGAGCGCGGCCGCTGTTCTTTATCGGCGGTGATCGTGTGGCTGGGCCGTCGAATCTATCATCTTCGAGCACGGAGCGAGCGGATGCCCACTGCCTTAAACGCGATTCGTCAGTTGAGCGAAACCTTGTTTCAGTATACCCACGTTGACGACATGGTTCGTCAAACCCTGCACGCCGCGCTTGAAGCCATCAGGGCAGATGCTGGTTCCGTTTTGCTCGCCAATGCAGAGACCGGGCAATTAGAGTTCCGCTACGTCGTTGGGGAGACTGCCGCTTCGTTGCAAGGGACGAGCATACTCTGGGACGAGGGAATTGCCGGCGCGGTGTTTGCCTCCGGTAACCCGGAAGTGATTTCCATGGTCCAACAGGATGCGCGCCATTATTCGGCTATGGATACGCTCACCGGATTCCAATCCCGGGATATGATCGTCGTGCCTCTGAAGCGGCACGCAGGAAACCCAATCGGCGTCATCGAGATCCTCAATAAGAACACCGGCCCGGTTAATCGTGACGACCTCGATACCCTGGTCGTGATTAGTGCCATTGCTGCCGCCGCCATTGAACAGTCAGAGTCCTTCGAAGCGTTACGCGTGAAGGACCTTCAACTTCAGCAGGCTCAAAAAATGGAAGCGGTCGGCCGGCTTGCAGGAGGTGTTGCGCACGATTTCAACAATCTACTCACCGTGATTCATGGTTATAGTGAGTTGATCGTCATGGCAGTCGAGAAAAACTCGTCTCTGCGAACGCATGCGGAGGAGGTTCTGAAGGCCGCGGACCGGGCCGCAGGGCTTACTTCCCAGTTGCTGGCGTTCAGCCGGAAACAGGTTCTCGAACTTCGGATCGTGAGATTGAACGAAGTCGTCGCGAATGTGGAGAAACTGTTGCGGCGGTTGATAGGGGAGGATATCCAGTTCGTCACAACCATAGAACCCAACCTTGGGTGGGTCAAAGCCGACCCCGGGCAGTTGGAGCAGGTCTTGATTAATCTCGCGGTGAATGCGCGAGACGCCATGCCTCAGGGCGGGACCCTGACGATAGGGGTCGCCCATAGTGAGCTCGATGAGACGTTTACCCGGTGGCACCTGGATTTCCCGCCGGGATCGTATTGCGTCCTTTCGGTGACTGACAGCGGATGTGGTATGAACAAGGACACGCTCTCAAAACTGTTTGAGCCCTTCTTTACCACGAAAGAGCCTGGCAAAGGGACCGGGCTTGGCCTCTCCATCGTCCACGGGATCGTGAAGCAAAGTCGAGGCCATATCCTAGTCTCCAGCGAGCCAGGACTCGGTACGACCTTCAACATATATCTGCCATGTGTGGAGGCGCTTGCAGAAACGGGATCATCTCCTGAGGCGGCCTCCGCTTCTTCGTTAGGTACAGAGACTGTTCTGGTCGTGGAAGATGAAGGGCAGGTCCGTACTCTTGAATGCGGACTTCTTGAAGCCAACGGCTATCACGTGCTGGCGGCTTGCCATGGGGGAGAGGCGCTGGATATCTGCCGCGATTACTCAGGGACGAATTACCTTCTCGTGACGGATTTTATCCTGCCTCATATGAACGGCCGTGAGTTGGCTCGTCAGGCGGTCCCGATCCGACCGTCGATGAAGGTCCTCTATGTGTCCGGCTACCCTGACGAAACGCTCATCACTGCCGGGGTTACGAGGAGCAAAATTCCCTTTCTGCAGAAACCGTTTGATTCTTATGCCCTATTGCGCAGCGTGAGGAACGTGCTTGACGGGGCAGACGGTACACCAATCTGAGGTCCTGCTCCTAGAGGCAGGACACCGGCGACATGGCAGACCACCCCCTCCGACAGATCCAGGAAATCAGCGCCCTGCTGAACTCGAGTCTCGACCACACAACTATTCGCAAGCGTGCCATTGAGGCGGCCACTATCTTCATGAATGCCGAAGCCGGCTCGCTCCTTTTGATGGATGAAACCAGCGGCGAATTGTATTTCGATGTGGCCCACGGTGAGAAGGGCGAGGTTGTCCGTCAGGCTCGTCTCCGTCACGGGCAAGGTATCGCGGGACACGTCGCTCGAACCGGAGAGCCTATTATCGTCAACGATGTTCAGCACGATACCCGTTTCTTCCGCTATGTGGATCAAGTCAGTGGATTCGTCACGCGCAGTATGGTCTGTGTGCCCATCACGGCTCATGGCCGTCTTCTGGGGGTGCTCCAAGCCATCAACCAGAAGGACGGGGGTTCGTTCGGCGAGGACGATCTCCAGGATTTCGTCGCGCTCGGTCATCAGGTCGGCATCGCCATCGAAAATGCCAATCTCCACGAGGAAATTCATCTCTTGTTCGAAGGATTTATTTCCGCGAGTGTGCAAGCCATTGAAAGCCGCGATCCCACCACCAGCGGCCACAGCCAACGAGTGGCCACCCTCACCTGTCGGTTGGCTGACGCGGTTTCTCAAACCAATTCCGGCCTCTATGCGGGCGTTCGATTCACTGCGGACCAACTCAAGGAACTTCGTTATGCCGCCGTATTGCATGACTTTGGGAAGGTCGGTGTTCGTGAGCATATTCTCCTCAAAGCACGGAAGCTGTATCAGCTCCAGCAGGAACTCATCAAATCACGATTCGATTTCATCAAGAGGACTCTTGAGGTCGACACGTTACGTCGCAAGCTGGAGGTGCATGAAGCCAAAATGGGTGGCAAGAAGCAGATGCTGTTGGCACAGCTGGACCGACAACTGTCCCAGCAGACGAAAGAAGTGGACGAGATCTTCTCGTTTATTCTGAAATGTAATCAGCCGAGTCCTCAATCCTCTGCCGAAGTTGTGAAGTTGAAGGAGATCGCGCAGCTGGAATACCGATCTTACGACGGCCCCCGTCCTTTTCTAACTGAGGAGGAAGTCGGCGCGCTATCGGTTCTCCAGGGGACTCTCACTCAGTCAGAACGAAAAGAGATCGAGCGGCATGTCGCTCACACGTTTGAATTTCTGTCAAAAATCCCCTGGTCGAGATCGCTCAAGAACGTGCCATCGATTGCGTGGAGCCATCATGAAAAGTTGGATGGCAGCGGCTATCCGCGTGGGCTGTTACACAATCAGATTCCGCTACAGGCGCGCATCATGACGATCTGCGATATCTACGATGCCTTAACTGCGTCGGATCGGCCATACAAAGCGGCCATTTCTTCTGACGCTGCGTTCAGCTATCTCGAGAGGCAGGGCAAGGAGGGAAAACTAGATTCGGAACTCGTGGGCATCTTTACGAAAGAAGAAGTCTACCAAGTTACTCAACCTCGCTCGACGATCCGCAAGATCGCCTGACCCGCGTCCAGCTCTTCAGCCTGCGCTGACTTTGCATTCCGCGGGCTTCGTGCCCGCAACCTGAGCTTCCACTGTGTAGGCTCCTACCGGCTCTTGCCGCCCTTTGACCGTGACCACCTGAAGCTTTCGGAGCTGGGTCTGATCGAGCCCACGCCGTTGCGTGTCCGGCTTTCCTCGATCCAGTCCTAATGCGAGCTTTGATGCTGTGAACTCGGTCAGTAGAATGGGATGGCCCAGTGTTCTGGTCAGTCCCTGGAAGCGTGCGGCCAGATTCACTTGATCGCCGATCATGGTGTAATCCATTTTCTTGCCCTCGGCGCCGATGTTGCCCACCAAGACCACGCCTGTATTGATGCCAATACCGTTCTCAAGGATCGGCTTTCCTTGTGCTTTCCATTGTGCCTGCAATTCCATGAGTCGAGTCCGCATCTCCAACGCGCATTGCATGGCCAGTTCGGCATGGTTCGGCTGATCGATCGGCGCCCCCCAGAACACGACGATCGCGTCACCGACGAATTTATCCAACGTCCCGTTCCAACGGAAAATCACATCGGTCATTGCGCTGAGATATTCATTGAGCTGATCGACCACTTCCTCGGCCGGACGATGTTCACTGAACGTGGTGAACCCGACCAGATCGGCAAACAGCATAGTCAGTTCTTTGCGCTGTCCCCCTAACGTCGCCTTCGAGGGAGTTTTCATGAGTTCTTGCACGATTCGAGGGCTGACGTAACTGGCAAACATGGAGTGAATCTCTTGAGCCTGTCGCTCCTTGAGGACATAGTTGAGGACTGTGGTCACCATAAAGACCGACCCGATGGTCAGGATCGGCATCACGACGGGCAAGCAGACGCCCTTCACAACAAATAGTGCCTGCAGGGTACCCGCATAACTGATCAAGGTCACCCCGGTCAGAAACGTTCCATCCAAGGCACGCACTCTCGGTAATATGTAGGTCAAGACGAGTCCGAACAGAATGACCAGGCCGAATTCGACGGGGCTGGTCCAGAGTCCAACGGTCAGAAACCGTTCGTGGAGAATATTTTCGATTACGGTTGCATTCTTCTCGACTCCGGAAAAATTGGCGGAAAAAGGTGTGCTGAGCTGATCGTATGCTCCCAACGCAGCGGTTCCAACTAGGACGGCTTTTCCCCGGAAGACATCCGATGGGATTCGATGATGGATCACATCGGTCGCCGACACCCAGGGAAACCGCAGTTCCCGGCCCGCGTAATTAATGAGCATTCGGAGCTTCTGATCCGACGGTACGACCGTCGAGCCAACCTGCACCCCGTCTCCAAGTAAGAGTGCCATGTGCTCTCTGGTCAGGCCGAGATAGAGCCGCGCGACTTCCAGAGCAAAAGAAGGATAGTAGGCATCTCCGTGGCGCAGGGCGAGCACCTCACGACGGGTGACGCCATCGTGATCGGGCAATCGATAGACATGTCCGAGGCCCTTTGCCTGTTGTGCAAATGTGTTGAGCGGAGGAAGCAAGGACGTCGCCTCGTATGGGTGAGACTCTTGGGCAGACTTTGTCTGCTTGACGAGCATGAACTCACTTCGCCTGAGGAGTTCAGGAACTGGAAGGGTTGTGTCAGTCAAAGAGTCGGTCGCCTGACTTTCCGGTACGAAAAATGGCATGGCCAGCACGATCTCGCCTGCTCGCGCCAGGCTCCGGGCAAATTGCTGATCCGCGTCTAAGGCGTGGAGTCGAGCTCCCAATCGTCCAAGCACCTTGTTGGGTAACTGTTCCTTCTGTTGTGCCTCCGCCAGCCATAACTTGATCTCGCGCATCGAGTCGGATTCTTCCGGTTCGGCGTAGATGATATCGAGGCCGAGCACAGCGGGTTCGCCCGCGTGAATCTGATCGACGAGCAGTGCTTGTTTGTCGCGCGGCCAAGGCCATCGTCCTATCTCTTTGAGGCTTTTCTCGTCGACCACCACGAGCACGACGTCCTGGCCCGGACTTCGTTCACCCCGCAGGCGGAACTGAAAATCCAAGGCGGTATTGTCCAGACGCACGACGGCGTTGGGGGCCAGCCACGTCAGAAAGGCCAATCCGATCGTGACCGCTACGCCCAACCCAATTCCGAGTGGAAATCCGGATCCTGAGTTGTTGTCCGTTATGAATTTCACGTGATGCTATTCGCCGTTCAGGGATTTTGATCAGTTTATCTACGCACCGGATACTATTGTGCCTGGTTGTATTGGAGGGACAAGACAATTTACACAGTACGCACTGTCTTCTAGCGATCACCGAGCAAAATGACTGCGGCCCTTGGCTGACTTGAGCCAAGGGCCGCAGAAACGGTATCTGTTGTCACGGGGTGTTATGGCGTCAGTAAACTCAAGGCACCGTTGATGACAGCTGGAGGGGTTGCGATTATCGTATTAACAACAGGGGCAACGGGGGCCACAATTGTTGAGACAATGGGCGTCACAGGGGCCACGGGAGCTACAGTCATAGATCCGACTGAAATGGACCCTACGGAAACAGCTCCTCCAGAAGGCGACGTCGTTCCCACAGAGACAGATCCTCCAGTCAGAGTCCCGGTCGTGAGTGTTCCCGTTGTCACAGCCGTCGTTCCCCCGCTGCTTCCCACAAGAGATCCTGTGGACCGACTGGTCAAGGTGGTCAGTGCCTTCACCAAGCGCGCTTCAAGGTTCAGCGCCTGGAGAGCCTGTGCCGGCAATTCAACGAGAAGCGTTTCGCGCAGTGTTGTACGCTCAACGGCCACTAATGCCCGAGTGAGTCCAGCTGGAGAAGCTGCCAGAGTCAGATCGGTCTTTTCGGTCGGACGAATAACACTCGGACCTTGATCATGAATCATCACGTGTGTTGAGCCAGTCTTCTCGGCGCTCTTCCCCGTGGATTCCGACTGGTCGTGGCCTTTCAGGCCAAGCTGATGCGGCAGGGGGGCCGATGGAGCTTGACCTTCGTTGGCGACCGAGAAGAGTCCTGGATCAACAGCAACCGTCATTCCACCTGACGTAAAATCAACGCGTCCCTTCTCACCAAGGTTGATAACCCCCGACTGACCTTTATCGACCCATACGGTGAAATAGGTTCCGCGTGCTGCCGCGACAGCCGAGGGAGTATGGACCTCGAATTTTGATCCGTTCGCCTTGAACACTTTGCTGACGAGGGCCCGCACCTGGCCTTGCATGAGTTTCACGACCGCCTGCCGGACATTCTTTTTAGGGTTGTATATATACTCGTCGATCTCCACCCGGCTGTTTTCTCCTACCGTCAGCATGCTGTCATCTTGAAATAACGCTTTTGTGCGCGATTCGTCTCGGGTCTGAATCACATCTTTGAACAACACCTCGTCATGGAGTTTGACCGGAAGGACATGATCCTCACCGGGATGCGTGACGCTGGCTTGGCCCAACAGTGCCGTGTAGAACCCGATTCCGTTCTTGCCTTCTTCCGCCGCTGTCGCAATGGACGATCCAAAGGCCAAGGGGATTGCGATGAGGCTTACAAGTAGTCGGTGAGCAATCATTATTACCCCTCCCAGTTGACAAGAGAGTCGTCGCCCAAGTGTTCGCTCTGTCCCTCGTATGGGCACGAACTGTACCGAGACAAGTGTTTCTTGAGCGAGATCGGCCTTCCTCCCAAGCTGTTGATAAGAGGAAGCAATGCCTGTGGGTGCCTCCCCAAAAGTGTTAACCTTTTCGTAGTGTTAGCATTATGTTGAATGACGTATTCCGTCGCTTTGTATGACAAATTGCGTCATGGAATAAGGAAGATGTTCTGGGAATGCTTAAAAACGGCTGCTGAGGGTGAGCGAGAAAATATTGCGGGCGTAGCTGAACACTGGGAGGTTGGACTGGTCTCTCGTGTAGTTGTACTCCGCTGCAATCGAGAGCCAATCGGTGAGCGGCCGGGCAATAGTGGCTGTGAAGAACATGACCTTGTCACGGCGTTCCGTTGTGCCGCTGGCGGAAAATGAACTCGGGTTATCATAATCCATGTGGTAATAGTCGAAGGCGAAGTTTGATTTCAACGTCCAGAAGTCCGGCACACCCAATCCGACTGATAGGCGATGTGCTTTGTAGTCCCAATCGGCATTTGTTTGGACGCCCGGTGTTGCCACCGAAGGACTTCCGCCACCGGTACGATCGGTGTCGAACGTATAGCCCAGCCGTACATGTCCTGTTCCATTGGCGAAGTAGGCGTACTGTGTGACGCCTGCCAACCAATTTTTCCCGTCCCTGAAGGAATTTCCAGCAAAGCGATCATCCTGGAAGTCTTTGCTCTGATACCGGAACTGCAGCTGGGTGAACAGGCTGTTGGTCTCGGCGATCGTGAAGATCGGTTGCACGGCATGGGAGAGCAAGAACGGGTCTTGGCCGACACGCACATAGTCGAAGGCATATTGGAGCCGTGCCGTCACTCTGCCTATTTGATGTTGAACAAATACCGAGGGCGCATGGTCCTGGACGTCAAATGTCGTCAGTGTCTGATGCAAGCTCTGGTAAAAACCGTATGTGACCCCTGCCGTCCACCCGGCTGTTTGAATCGGTCGATATTCGCCGCGGGCATAAAATGTGGTGCGGAAGTCGTCCTTCTGCGAAATACTCGACGTTCCGCCTGGAGGTTGGGTTCCAATGGGAAGCAACACGACATTGGTATCGTACTGGCCGCTCACGCTCAGATTCAGATCCCACGGTCTGGGGCCCTTAGGAACCGCGGTTCGTTGTTGCAGAACCTCCCGAGCGATTCGAGCGAGTTCAGATTCCGGTTCGCCTGAGGCAATTGCGGCCTCGATTTCTTTTTGACCCTGATCAATCATGCCACGCTCATAGTACGACATCCCTGTGTAATATCGAGCGGTCGGTGTGAGATCGGGGCTGAGAGCCATGGCCCTAGAAAACAAGGCAGACGACTGGTTGAAGGATTTGAGTTCATGTGAGACGACTCCCTGATAGAAATAGACGAGCGGATTCTTTGGATCGAGTTTCTGAGCCTGATCGAGCGCGTCCAGCGCTTCGCGATATTTCCCGAGGTGACTTTGCGAGATGGCGAGTCCCAGCCAGGCTTGCGGACGAGCCGACTGTTTCGTTGTCAGATCCTGGAAAAGGTGTTCCGCTTCCTGATACTTTTTCACGCGCAACAGCGTCTGTCCCAGGTATTCGATCGCCTCCGGGTCATTCGGTACGGCTTGTCGGGCTTGTTCGAAGTGATCGGCGGCTTGGGCATAGCGTCCCCGACCGAACTCCACGATCCCTTTCGAAATGTTGAAATCATAGGTCTCATTCGGCACCTGTGCCCACGCGACATGATCGAGCGCAAGACTGCTGACGCAGATACAGAGCGCACAGTACCAATTGCTCAACCCGTGCCGTTGGCGCATGGCGGTGGTCTTCGATGCAGACAATGGACGAATGCTTTTGAACAGCCTTAGTACCAGGCAGCCTAACAGAGCAAACGCATCAGTCAACGAATTGCTGGTATTTTCGCAACGCCTGTGATCTGCCTCGTACGCTGCAGTTGAACTAGACTGCCTAGGATAATGAGAAAAACTAGGGGGTCTCCGTTCTGTGGCGCGCGGCGCTCCGTCTCTGAGCGCCCCGTCCCCAGAAGTTTGAGCGCAACAATCGGATAGTGCCTCGACCCGTTCTGGCGGTATCATGGCCCAACATCGCGGGAGGGGCTTATGCCGTCAGTGAATACAGACTATGCGTGGAAGGCAGTGCTGAGTCGTGATCGTCGCGGCGATAGCCGGTTTGTCTATGCGGTGTCCTCCACGAGAGTGTATTGCCGTCCCTCATGCCCTTCTCGCCGTCCGAGTCGCAACCATGTGACGTTTTTCGATTCTCCACAACTGGCAGAGTCGGCAGGGTATCGCGCTTGTCTGCGTTGTCGGCCTCAGTCGCCTATCGGCTTCGAGGCAGAAGAGCGGGTTGAGCGAGCGCGAGACTATCTGGATGGCCATGCGGATGAGCCCATCACGCTTCGACAGCTGGCTGCTCACGTCGGTCTCAGTCCGTTTCATGTGCAGCGAGCCTTCACGAAAAGGGTCGGGCTTTCCCCGAAGGCATATCAAGACGCCAAGAGAATGGGCCGGTTTACTGCGTCATTAAAACGAGGCGAGACTGTGACGCATGCGACCTACGAGGCCGGGTTCGGTTCCAGCAGCCGTTTGTATGCACGAGTGCATAAAGACCTCGGTATGACGCCCTCTGCCTTTCGCTTCGGTGGAATGGGAGTCACGCTTCGCTATACCACCGTGCCGACGGTTGTCGGTCGGATGCTGATAGCAGTCACGGAACGAGGTATTGCGGCCGTGAGTCTTGGAGAGACTGAGGTGGCATTGGTCGCATCGCTTCGCAGCGACTATCCGAAGGCGGTGCTTCGTCGTGATACGAAGGCGCTAAAGAAGCATGTTTCTCAGCTACTGAAGTGCTTCAGCGGAGGCGGAGCCGTGGGTCGCCTCCCGCTCGATGTGAAGGCGACGGTCTTTCAACGCAAGGTGTGGCAAGCACTGCAACAGATTCCACGCGGACAGACCAGGTCCTATCAAGAGATCGCCAGAGCGATCGGGCAACCGACGGCAGCTCGTGCCGTGGCCAGGGCCTGTGCGGGCAATCCCATCGCGGTGGCCATTCCTTGTCATCGAGTCGTACGAGGCAATGGACACCTGGCGGGCTATCGCTGGGGCCTTGAGCGGAAGCAACGGCTTCTGGCACTGGAGCGAACGTGAGCTGCAAGGCATAGGCTGGTCTTTGTAGTTGCAACTTTCTCCTTATTATCCGCCACAATCCTTGTCCCATGTCCACGTGCGTTTCAGTACTACCATGCAGTATCTGATAAGTATGGAGATGAAGTCGGGAGAGTATTGGGAAGTGTAGGACGTCAGGAGGCTGAACGCGGTGATTGATTTTTCGGGCGTTCTTCGTGAGGTTCAGCTAATGTTCTGTCAGGTTCGCAAGTAAGAGCAGAAATGACAGCATCACCTGTTTCGTAGCGCATGGTGTTCGACCGGTACACGTGACACCTTCCTCGGAAACGGAACGATCGTGGATTCCCTTTCATGCCTCGTAAGCAGGTCGTCATTATCGGAGGTGGATTCGGAGGCCTGACGGTCGCGCAATCGCTGCGTGATGTCGACGTGGTGCTCATCGATCGCACCAATCATCACCTGTTTCAACCATTGCTCTACCAGGTGGCGACGTCTGCGCTGTCTCCCGGCGATATCGCCTGGCCGTTACGCACGATCTTTCGGCGGCATCCACATGTTCGCGTGGTCATGGATGAAGTCCTGTCCATCGATCGTGCGGCGCGTCTCGTGCGATTCCAGATCGGTGCGCCGATTGCATTCGATGTTCTTATCGTCGCACCCGGATCACGGCACTCATATTTCGGGCACGATGCATGGGAACAGTCCGCGCCTGGGCTCAAGACACTCGCCGATGCTGTCTACCTTCGCGAGAAGATGCTGCTGACATTTGAGGAGGCCGAACGACGACGACTCGCCACTGGCACGCGAGATCGACTGGTCTTCGTGATCGTAGGGGGAGGTCCCACTGGCGTGGAGTTGGCTGGCGCGCTGGCGGAGATTGGATGGAAAGCCATGGGGCCTGATTTCCCAAACTTGCATCGTGATGATCTCGCCATTCTGCTTGTGGAAGGAGGCTCTCGCCTCCTTCCAGGGTTTCCACCAGACCTGTCGGCGAAAGCGGCAACTGCTCTTGAGCGTAAGGGTGTCACGATCAAGCTCAACAGCCTGGTGAATGAGATTCACGCCGATGGCTTGGTGATCGGAAGCGAATTTGTTCGGTCCACGAATATCATTTGGGCCGCCGGCAATAAGGCGTCACCGCTCCTGGCCTCGCTCGGAGTGTTCCAGGACAGGTCCGGTCGGATCAAGGTTCAAGGGGACCTGACGATTCTGGGAGACTCCTGGATCTTTGTCATCGGCGACGCTGCGCATTGCGCCGGCCCCGACGGGAATCCTCTGCCGGGAATTGCTCCCGTCGCCGTGCAGCAAGGCCGCTATGTTGCGAGGCTTATTCGTGAGGAGACCGTTCCGGACCAGCGCCGACCGTTTGTCTACGCGGATCGAGGTATGCTCGCGACTATTGGACGCGCACAAGCCGTGGCCCAGATCGGCCTCCTGCATCTATCTGGACTGTTCGCCTGGTTGCTGTGGTGTGTGGTGCATATCTTCTTACTGATCGAGTTCAGAAGTCGCGTGCGAGTGATGTCAGAATGGATATGGTACTACCTCACGTTCAAGCCGGGTGCGAGAATCATCTATATGCAGACACATCAAACTCGCGAAGAAGAAAGAACGGCCTCGATACGTTCTGAGAGATTCGATTCGAAGAAATGAGTTGGTCCTGAACGATCGAGGGCAGATCTTGCCATCCACATCACGCGGTGAATTCATACGTCTAGCAGGCTGTTGACAAAGTCCGCCAGCGGCGTTCTCGCAGCGTTCAGAGGCTCAACGTACGGCAGAGAGTACGCTTCGCCTCTTCGCTTGCTGCGGCCTTGCTGGACGGCCTTTCTGAACAGCCTGCTACCTCTCGTGAGATCATCCGTGACCTGCTCCGTGTTGAGTACCGAAGCGCTTAGGTGAGTTTGTCAACAGACTGCTAGTGGACATCCTTTTGGCATCCTTAAGAAGAGTGCTTCTGAGCTTTTGAGGAAGCCGGCCATCGACGTGTTGGGTTGCCGACTTGGTCTTTCAGCAGTCTGCTAAATGGGCCATTGATCTCCCACGGGAATCCCCTTACCCTATAGCCGTATGAAGTTGATGAGGAAGTCGCGGCTACGGTATTGCATCGACAGTTCAGGCTCTGTGAGCCTGCACCTCGCCCTGGCGATTGTGTGCTTCACGCTGGGGGCTTGCGCGGGAGTAGTTTCGAAAAGTGATCTCTCGACAGTCGCGTCGGTGGATCTCTCGCGTTACGTCGGCACCTGGTATGAAATCGCGCGGCTCCCGATGTGGTTTCAGCGGCACTGCGTGGATTCCAAGGCGATATATTCCAGTCGCCCCGACGGGTTAGTCGGTGTGCATAATGAATGTGTGACTGAATCCGGT
>Ga0163150_10004949_pt1 | contig 17429 bp, 17 predicted proteins | sample OliLakLV19P2IB_FD_148628 | JGI IMG/M metagenome (GOLD analysis project Ga0163150, IMG submission 148628) | Freshwater microbial mat bacterial communities from Lake Vanda, McMurdo Dry Valleys, Antarctica - Oligotrophic Lake LV.19.P2.IB | ecosystem: Environmental > Aquatic > Freshwater > Lake >...
CTCAACAGCGCGGCTGCGGATCGCGCGCTTCAGCGCCTCGTCAAAGGGCTCGAGCTTGACCGTAAGGCCCTCGCAGCCGGACGCGCCGCATTCAAACAGCGGCAGGAGGTGACGGCATGATGGCCGATACGCCCGACCCCAACACCATCGTCTGGTTCAACAACCAGTTCGTGCCGCTCGCCCAGGCCAACGTCAACATACTCACCCACGCCCTCAACTACGGCACGGGCGTTTTTGAAGGCATCCGCGGCTACTTCAATGAAAGCCAGCAGGACCTCTTCCTGGTGCGGGCGCACGATCATTACGAGCGCTGGAAGCGCAACGCCGGAATCCTGCGCATCCAGATTCCTCCCAGCCCTGAGGAACTGGCCGCGATCACTATCGAACTCTGCCTGCGCAATGGCTTCCGCTCGCACGTCTACGCGCGTCCGCTCGCCTACAAATCGTCAGCCCGCATCGGCGTCGCGCCCGACGCCAACGATGCGTTCTCCATTGTGGTGATGCCCTTCGGCGATTACTTCGAGAACAAGAAGGGACTCCGCGCGGGCGTCGTTTCGTGGCGCCGCGTTGAAGATAACGCCATCCCCGGCCGCGCCAAGATCTGCGGAGCTTACGTCAACAGCGTGCTCGCCACCGATGAGGCCCGCCGCAACGGGCACGATGAAGCCATCTTCCTCACGGAGAGCGGCCACGTCGCTGAAGGCGCAACGTGCAATCTGTTCATGGTGCGCGCCGGCCGCCTCATCACTCCGCCCGGTACCGACAACATTCTTGAAGGCATCACCCGCGCCAGCATCATCGAACTCGCGCGGAATGAAATGAAGCTCGAAGTGCAGGAGCGCTCCATCGGCCGGAGTGAACTGTACGTCTGTGACGAACTGTTCTTCACCGGCACTGCCGTTGAAGTGGCTCCCATCGTTGAAGTGGACCATCGTTCGGTCGGCAGCGGCGCCGTTGGACCCGTATCGGCCCGGCTGCGCGCTCTCTACAACGATGCAACCCGCGGCCGAATGCCAGCCTACATACGCTGGCTATCTCCCGTCTACCGCGGCGCAGCCGCGGGAAAGGCAGCCTGATCCCATGCGCATCTTCACGTTCGATTCCACGCTCCACGACGGCACGCACTGCGACCGCGTGTCTTCCGGCCCCGATAACAAACTGCTGAGCGGCGCCGATAACAAACTGCGGATCCTCCGCCGACTCGATGACTTCGGCGTCGACTATGTGGACGGCGGCTGGGCGTCCGACCCGCGCGACCGCGAGTTCTTCGCCCGCGCCCGCGCCATCGTGCTCAAGCGCTCCCGGCTGGTTGCTTCGGGCTCGGCCACGAACCTCCCCGATCTGCTCGCCGCCGCTACGCCCGTGGTTTGCTTTAACGCCGAAAGCTGGGACCTCCACGTCTTCAAGACACTCGGCATCACAGCCGACGAGCACCTCTCCACCATCTTCTCGAGCGTTCACACTCTGAAGGCCGCCGGCCGCGAAGTGATCTACAACGCCGAGCACTTCTTCGATGCGTGGGAGGCTAATCCGACCTTCGCTCTCTCCACCATCGAAGCCGCCCATCGCGCCGGCGCCGATGTCATCTGTCTCTGCGATTCAAACGGCGGCGCGCTCCCCACCCGCGTCGGCGAAGTCTGCCGCGAAGTGCGCTCCTCGATCGACGGTATCCTCGGCATCCACGCCCACAACGATGGCGACCTGGCCGTCGCAAACACACTCGCCGCCGTGGAGCAAGGCTTCACTCACGTACAAGGCTGCATCAACGGCTACGGCGAGCGCTGCGGATGCGCCAACCTCTGCTCCATCATCCCGAACCTCGAACTGAAGGCCGGCCACACCACCGTTGGCCGCGACCGCCTGGAGAAGCTCAACGGCCTCGCCCATTTCATCGCCGAATCGGCAAACCTCTCCTTGCCACAAGAGCAGCCCTATGTGGGCCAAGGAGCCTTCACCATCGGCGCCGATCACACCCGTCCGGAGTACGTCGGCGGATCACCACCGACCCTCTTACCCGAAATCTGTCGAAGGAACAGCGCCGCGAGTTGCTCGATGCCATCCAAGAAAAAGAGCACGAGGGTTACGATCTGGCCGGCGCGGATGGAACATTCGAACTGTTACTCCGCGAGACCCTCGCCCCTAACGCGAAGTTCTTCACCGCTCTCAACTACGAAGTGGACACCCGCATGACTGCCGGCAGTCCCATCCAAACGATCGCCAGCGTCGCCATCCAAGTGGAGGACGACGTTCGTACCGGCAAGGCTCAAGGCCAAGGTCCCGTGCATGCCCTGGACCTCGCCCTCCGCCAGTGCCTTCTCACCGTCTACCCCTCAGTGGGCGAGGTGCGCCTGGTGGACTACAAAGTCCGCGTCCTCGACCAAAAAGGTTCAGCGTCACGTGTTCGTGTGCTCATTGCATGGAGTGATGGAAATCGGGAATGGACCACCGCCGGCGTCTCCGACAACATCATCGAAGCAAGTTGGCTGGCGCTATCAACCGCCGTCCGCCTGGAACTGTTGCGCCTCCACGCCGTCGAAGCAACCCCAGCCGAAGACTACTCCTGGGCGGTGTGACTACCGAAAACATGCGCTCTGCCCTCCGTCGGCCGCTCGAACTGACAACTGATAACTGATAACTGACAACTAAAAGAACTGCACCAATTCCGCGAAGCCGCCCAACACCAGCAGCCGCCCAGGCCCCGCGTCCCGTACATCTTCTTTCTCCAGCACCCACGTGTGCGCATGTGGAATGAACACCGCATTCAGCCCCGCCGATAGCGCCGGATTCACGTCTGACTTCGGCGAATTCCCGATCATCCACGTCCGCGCCGGATCCATCCCGCGCTCCGCCACCAGCGCCCGATACGCTTCGGTATTCTTCTCTTTCACAATCGCGGTGTGCCCAAAAAACGGACCCACCCCCGACCGATCCACCTTCAGCTTCTGTTCTTCCGCATGCCCCTTGGTGAACAGCGTCAAGTCGTGCCGCTGGGCCAGCACTGCCAGCGTCTCCGCCACTCCTTCGATCATCTCGATCGGCTGCTCCAGTATCCTCTCGGCGAACTTCGTCACCGCTACCAACTCCGCCTCGTTGATATCCCGCTCCGCCAAGTGCTCGTACACCTGCCTCAAGTTCCGGCCGAAGTTGAGTGAGCCATACCCGTGCACCTTCGCATTCGCCGCCTCAACCTCGTCGAGGACGTCGCGAACCTCGCGGGCCGTCAGCGTTGAATGAGCCAGAAACTCGAAGAAGTCGTCGAACGCGCGTTCAAAGTAGATGTTGTTTTCCCAGAGCGTGTCATCGGCATCAATGATCAGGTTCTGGCGGTCCACAATCACGGAAGCTCTACGGGCCTTCTCCCGTGACCGTTGGTAGAAGCCGCTTGCCGCATTCGCGCCGCTTCCCTGCGGTCCTTCAGCAACTGCGGAAAATGCGCCGCCAGTTGCTTCATCCGCTCCAGCTCTGAACGCGACGTCAGCAGCAGTTGACGCAGGTTCAGGTCCGAAATCACCTGCGCGAGTTCGAAGCTGGTGTCCCCGCTCAGATCGGGATCGAGCAGGCTCGAGTTGGAGCCGAGCTTCAGCAGCTCCGAGTAGTCTTCCACCACTCGCGAACGTAGCTCGGCACTGACGCCGCTCTCGTCCTCATCATCAAAGAAATCCACCGCCGCGCGCAAGTACGCGAGGTCGTCGTTCAGTTGCCGGATCTCGAATCGGCGCCGCCCCACCGCCACCAGGTCGAGCCTTCCATCGGCATACTTCCGGACTACCTTATCGACGACCGCCGTGGTCCCCACGTTGACGATTCCCTGGTCGCTCGCGAGCACGATGCCGAATTCCTGATTCCGTTCCATTGACTCGCCGATCATCTCCTTGTATCGCTCCTCGAAGATGTGGAGCGCCACCGGAGTCTTCGGAAATAGAACGAGTTGCAGCGGAAACAACGGCAACAGTTCCTGTTGCATGCTACTATTATGGCTCTCGCCAACCAGGATGGAGATTCGCGGCAAAACGGTGCTGATCACCGGCGCTTCTGAAGGCATCGGCGCTGCCTGCGCAAGGGCCTTCGCAGCTCGCGGCGCACGGCTTGCCTTGAACGCGAGAAGCGAAGAAAAGCTCAGCGCCGCTGGTCATCGCGACTCGCTCATCGTCGCCGGCGATATCACAGATTCCGCCGTCCAACGCCGCTTGATCGACGAAAGTCTCGCGCGCTTCGGAACGATCGACGTACTCATCAATAACGCCGGCGCGGGCCTCTACTCACCCGCCTGGAGCGCGCCCATGGAAGATGCGCGACGCCTGTTCGAACTCAACTTCTTCGCCCCTCTCGCACTCATCCAACTCGCCGCTCCGCACATGCGCCGCCGGCAGGCCGGAGTCATCGTCAACATCAGCTCCATCGCCGGCAAGATGACCTTGCCGTGGTTCACGCTGTACTCGGCCAGCAAGTATGCCGTCTGCTCGCTCTCGGACGGCGTGCGCATGGAACTCGAGCGCGATGGCGTACGAGTGGTTACGGTTTGCCCGGGCTATGTGAACACCGCCTTCCAGTCGCATATCATTGGAGGCAAGGTGCCCGCCACCATCGCCAACTCGCGACGCTTCGCCATCACCATGGAGCAGTGCGCGGAGGCGATTGTAGCGGGCGTCGAGAAGGAAAAGCGGACCGTCGTAGCGCCGCGCATCGGATGGTTACTGATCGCCTTCAGCCGCTTATTTCCGCGCCTGGTGGACGCCCAGTTGACCAAGATCAACTCGCGCCATGCGGAGGGCGCTCGCGCCCAATGATCCTAAAGCTGAAAAGGACTCCCGGGATCTATCTCGTCGGATTCATGGCCTGCGGCAAAACCACGGTGGGCCGCATGCTCGCCGAAGAACTGGGCTGGCACTTCAACGACCTCGACCATGAAATCGAATCCGACCATCGTACGAAGATCTCGGACATCTTCGACACGCTCGGCGAAGAGTCCTTTCGGGACATGGAGTCGGAGGTGATCGAGAAGCGCGTCCGTCTCGTCGAACGCGGCCGGCCCACTGTGCTCGCGCTCGGCGGCGGCGCCTTCATCCGCGACAAGAACTTCAAGATGCTGAACGATCACGGCGTCACCGTCTGGATCGACTGCTCATTCGACATCATCTGCCAGCGTGTATCCCAGGCATCGCACCGGCCCCTCGCCCGCGATCCCAAGCGTATGCGCGAACTTTACGACGAGCGCCGCGACGCCTACGCCCGCGCCGAATTCCACCTCGTCACTCACGGCGATTCAAGTGAAGTGGTCCGCAAAATCCTGGCGCTGCCGATCTTCTAGTGACTCGCCCAGCACACCAGCGCTTTCGCGACCGCCGTCCGACGGGGTGCTGTCGCTGTCGCCCGCGCCCGACCCCCAAGCGGTGCTTCTACCCTCATTGGCAGCTTATGAGCGGGAAGGCACACTCGTGATTCGCAAGCTCCGCAAGGACGCCCTCCAAATCTTCCGTGTCGAGCCATCGCGCTACGAGAGGATCTTCGTCATCGGCGCCGGGCAGTTCTACCCTCATTGGCAGCTTATGAGCGGGAAGGCACACTCGTGATTCGCAAGCTCCGCAAGGACGCCCTCCAAATCTTCCGCGCCGGACTCGATGCAGCCGACCCCGTCGCGGCCGTGGAGCGCCACCTCCGTGTCGAGCCATCGCGCTACGACAGGATCTTCGTCATCGGCGCCGGTAAGGCCAGCGCCCGCATGGCCATCGCCGTCGAACGCAAACTCGGCAGCCGAATCACCGCGGGACTGATCAACGTCAAAGACGGCCACACCGCCAAACTGCGCCACATCGAACTGAACGAGTGCGGCCACCCCATCCCCGACGAACGCGGTGTCGCCGGCGCCCGCCGCATCGCGGAAATCGCCAGCGGCGCCGGTGGTAAGGACCTCATCATCGCCCTCATCTCCGGCGGCGCATCGGCGCTCCTGCCCCTGCCGGCCGAACCCGTGACGCTCGCCGAAAAGCAGGAGACGACGAAGCTCATGCTCGCCTGCGGCGCCACCATCCACGAGATGAACGCCGTCCGCAAACACCTCTCCGCGATCAAGGGTGGACGGCTGGCTGAACTCGCTTCACCGGCGTCTGTGCTGTCGCTGATCCTTTCGGACGTGGTGGGTGACGACCTCTCCGTGATCGGCTCCGGCCCAACCGCGCCCGACCCGTCGACCTACGCCGATGCGCTGGCGATCCTCGACCGCTTCGGCCTCCGTGACCGCGTGCCCTGGGCCGTGCGACAGCGACTCGAATCGGCACCCTGCGAAACGCCTAAAGTGATTAAGAACGCGAGGAACCTGATCGTCGGCAGCAACCGCCTCGCCATGCAGGCCGCCGCACGTAAGGCGCGCGAGCTCGGCTACAAGACGTTGGTGCTGTCGAGCAGGATCGAGGGCGAGACGCGCGAAGTGGCCAAGGTCCACGCAGCCATCATCAAGGAACACCGCGGCTGCGTCCTGTCGGGCGGCGAAACCACCGTAACGATCAAGGGCAGCGGCCTCGGCGGACGCAATCAGGAGTTCGTGCTGGCCGCCGCGATCGACATCGCCGGCCTCGAGAACACCGTCGTGCTCAGCGCCGGGACCGATGGTAACGATGGTCCTACGGACGCTGCCGGCGCCATCGCCGACGGGGGCACCGTGGACCGCGCCGCGCCGCTGAGCGCCCGCGCGTATCTCGACAACAACGACTCCTACCATTTCTTCGAAGCCGTGAGCGGCCTCATCAAGACGGGCCCCACCGGCACCAACGTGATGGACCTGCGGATCCTGCTCCGCGCCGCTCACCGGTAACGGTCGCGCCTGGTCCCGCGAGGGCTGCCCGCGCCGGGGACGGACGACTGCCGCGGCGCCGCCTCCTTGAGCATTGGTTCAGTGCCGTACTTCATAACGAGTCCGGTGTCGAGCGGCGGCGCGAATCCAACAAGATCGCGCCAACACGGTTGTGGGCGGGCGCAGGCCCTCGCGCAGTCATTTTCCGAGGGACGGAAAAAATAGGCACGCACCCTACCGGGAATACTGCTAATCTTGGAAGAACATGTCGGCTGTATCCGGAGACAAAGCACGTCGCCATCGCGCGACCAAGCGAAGAGCCATTAAAAGGGCTTATTTGCGCGAATTACGCGCTGCGATTATGGCTGCGAAGCCTGTGGCTGTCCCCACTCCTCCAGCAGTTTCGGGAGAAGCGGGCGAGCCGGCGCAGGTCTAACGCTCTTCGGGCCGGGCTCTTCCCACCACTCGCGCGTATTCGTAATTTGCGAGTAAACCACCGGGACCAGACGGGTGTCTTGTTGGAGATTCGAACCTCAATCAGCGTCTGGAAGCATGGAACCGTGTCACCCGATCGCACTCCTATTCTTGCCATCAACTGAGCCACGGAATTCTCACCGCAAACGAAGGCCGCCGCAGCTTGGTTCCTTCCATGGATCGAGTGTATGAAGCCGTTGTCCCCGGTTCAGTGGTTCGCCGAGGCCCAGGCTATCGGCCATGATGAAGACCGGCAAGACGGACACCGACTCCGCGATACCGCACTGGCTCGACGGTATCACCCACGGACGAGATCGTGATGAAGTGAGGCGAACGTTTTCCGAGGAGCGTCATGTGGCCGCTGGACCAGGACTGGGATGAACAGAGGCTTCGGTTAGTTAGCGCGGGCCACCGGCGCCGCCAGCCACGCCGTTTCCGTGAGCCGAGGGCTAAGCGGATAACCGAGGCTCGCGAGGGCTTTCGGGTCCGCTCATGAGCTTGTTCACGACATCGGCGGCGCTGTAGATGCACCCGCCGGCGGGCAGAAACGGCGCCAGCGCATTAAGGTCGTTGCCGGAGGTCACCAAGCCGTGTTCAACGTAGCCGTTGCGCACCTGTGGATGGCCGATATTGGCCATCAGCCCGTTGCACAGGCACTTGCGGCCGGCGGTGGTTTCAGGCTTGCCGCCCTTGGCGACGTAGGTGGTCACCGGCTCGGCGGAGCAGCGGTAGCCGATGGTGCCCTCGCCGGTACGGTAGGCTTCGCGAAGATAGCCAAGATCGCAGATGCGCGGCCGGGCGGAGTAAACGTCCGCCTCTGAAGTGGAGCCTGCCACTCGCACTACCTTGAACGGAAAGTTGGTGGGCGATGCCACGGGATCCGTCATGACGCGAGCTTCACCGGCGACGACTCCCTCGAGAATCGTCTGCTTGTATTCGGCCGTCAATCCCGACTCAGTGCAGAACGCAAACACCGTGCCCACCTGGATACCAGCAGCGCCGGCGGCCAGAGCTTCGCGGAGCTTCTCCGGACTGCCGTACCCGCCGGCGAGCCAGAAAGGCACACCGAGTTCGCGCAGCTTTTCGAGGTCAACGCGGTCGCGTTCTCCATAGACTGGCTCACCGCTCTCGCTCAATGGCTGCTTGCCGCGAGGAGGCGCATTGTGGCCGCCCGCGGTGGGGCCTTCGATAACAAACCCATCCACCTTGCCATTGGCCCTCTTGAGCATCGTCAAAGCCAGAGTGTTAGACGCGATGATGGCCAGAAACCGCGGGCGGACCAACGGCGCGAGGTCGCGTTCCATAAACTCTCGGGGCTCGAAAGTCATGGTGGTGTCGTCACCGTCTTGCGCGCCGGTCACCTGCAGCGGATACGTCGCCCTTCCATGCAGGGCGAGACAATCGAGTACACCCGGAATCTTCACCGGAATTCCGGCGCCCATCAGCACGTAGGCGACACCCGCCAGCATGGCGCCATACATGGAGGGCAGGTGCGGCAGTTGAACCTTCTCGAGGTAATTGATGCCGACGGGATAGCCGTGGCCTTCGCGGGCGAGATAGACCTCGACGAAGTTCGCGACCATGCACAGTTCCTGGACTTCGCGCGGGCCGTCCTTAGTAAACATCAGCGGCCTCTTGTAGGGCTGGCCGGGACGTTTGCCATCGGGGATGAACCAGGCGTTCCAGACGCGCTGGGCCATCTGAGGAAAAGGAAAGTAGTGGAGGCCGCGCCGCATGTGTCCGCCAGGATCACCGTCCTGTAGCCGACGCGCGAAGACCTGGTCAAGAGCGGTACCGGAAACAACGCCGAGCTGGCCAAGCCGCGAAACAGCGTTCGCCAGCCGCCAATCCGACACTGCGGCGCCCATGCCGCCCTGGATGATGATGGGAAAGGTACTGTCCACACTCAATTATTTCACGACAAGTTTGTCTGAAATGTAAGAGTTTGGTAATACCTTCAGTGCGGCAAGACCCGTAGACTTGACCTCGATATCTTGTTCACCATAAACCGCGCATCGCGCCGCTTGCGCCGGTGAAACCTCTCCCGATCGAGTTGATGCATCGCACCGTTGCGCCCCACCCAGCTACTCCGTAAATGTGATCTCATTAAAGTGAAAAGCGGTACTACCTACGTTACGAATTCAACTCCTGTTTTGTGCCGCAATCGCCTGCCCTCCTCTGATTGCGCAGATTCAGACAAAATCCTTTGACCCGTCAAAGGCCAGCAGCATCACCGCCGTCCGAGCGGACGTGCGCGGCGACTTGGTGATCGCCGGCTCAGCCACCAGTTCTGGGATGCCGTTGGTGAATGCTCATCAATCGCGATTCGCCAGCAGCGGCATGCCGCGGACACGTGACGGCGGTCACACCTGGCAATCGGGCCAGGCGCCGGGTTCCGTGCATCCGGCAAAGCTCGTGGTCGATCCTACAAACGCGAACGTTGTTTACGCACTGGCCGCCGGTGTTTTTCGCAGCATTGATGGCGGTGAGAGCTGGCGGAAGCGCAGCGGCCTCGCTCTACGGGATCTGGAAATTCCTCCACTCGCGCCGGCTATCCTCTATGGAGCGACGGATACGGGCTTTTTTGTCAGCGCCGACGCCGGCGCCACCTGGGCGCAGCTTCCATTCCCCGAATCGCGCCTCTTTGCCATCACGGTGGATCCCTTTCATGCCCAGACCTTCGGTTGGATACGTGGGCAATCTCGGCCGCAAGCTGGTTTACACGCGCAACATTAACGCCGCTCCTCCGGGCGCCGGCACCGTGCAATCCCGCCGCCCCTACAACTCGCTGTACCCGACGCTCGGCTCTATCAACCAGCTTGAAACTGCCGCGGCTTCGAGCTATCACTCCTTCCAGGCACAGTACACGCAGCGCCTGTGGAAAGGCGTGACAACGAAACTCGCCTACACCTGGGGCCACTCGATTGACGATGCCAGCGAGCCGCGCAATCTGCTCCCCGCCAACAGCTATAACGTGAGGCTCGACCGGGCCGCCTCGGACTTCGACCCTCTCCACATCTTCAACGCGTTTGCGTCGTACACTCTCCCGTCGTTTACATCGCACTGGAAGCCTCTAACCATGTTTGGCGGCGAGACCGTCGTTCAGGAACCGCTTTGGCTGCATGCCGCGGCGGCGACCGGGAAATGGTACGCCTTCCGCTAGAGCGAATCAAATCAACGGCTGTCATGACATCTGCTGCTTCACCACGCGGCGCGACTGGGGACACGTCGAACTCGTGAAGTACTCCTCGCGCGCGGCGCCGATCCCGTTGCGCCGCCGCCGAACGTCCACGCCGCTGTGCTCTTGCTATTGCAGGCGTGACTTCAGCACTTCGTCCACGGCCGCATCGCCCGTTGGGTACATCCCCGGATCCAGCGGGCTCCCCGCATCCAGCAGCGCTTTCACCACCCGCGCGAACTCGCCCTCGGGATGCCGCTTCTCCACCGAGCAGTCGTGGATCGCGAACCCCAGCGGCGTCGAGTGATAACGCGGGTCCACGGTGTCCACCGGATGCCCACGCGCGATCAACAGATCCACCAGGTCGCCTGAACCGGCCCATGCCGCGTTGTGCAGTGGCGTATAGCCGTGGCTTCTCTCGGGATGATCCACGGGGAACCCGAGATCGAGCATCAGCTTCACTGCTTCGAAGTTCGTGTTGGTCTCCCAGCAGTATCGCGCCACTAGTTCGTGATCGGCGGCGGGCAGCGACGCGACCACGCCAGGATTCCGCGCCGCGATCACCTCTGCCTCCGCACGCCGCGCGAGCACGCAGCAGACCAGCAGGCGAATCGTGTCGTCGCTCCGCTCATACAGGAAGTCGAAGAGCGAGTGGTGTCCCTTCAGCAGCGCGATCTGATGCGCGTATGAATTGAAGGCTAGCGACCACTGATAGATCGTGCCGCCCCTGCCTTTGTGCCCGATCGCTGGAAACGCCGGCTCCATTCCAATGCGCTGCCGCAGGCATCCCCGATCGGCGCCGATCACTTTCTCGGCCAAGGCGCGATCGCCGAGCGCGGCAGCCATAAATATGTCCGGTACCGCGCCCCTCTCGAGCAGGAACTCCGTCACCCGCGGGGCGTCGCCGATGAGCCACTGCGCCGGCGTCGACGCGTGATCCTCATCGCGCGCGTCCACTCGCGCGCTATGCTCCACCAGGAGTTTCGCCGTTGCAACATCGCGCGCAAAGTGTAGCGGCGTGCAGCCGTCACCGCCCTTCGCATCCACGAGCGTCGGGTCATTCACCAGCATCTTAGCGAGATGATCCAACAGCCCGAGGCCAGCCGCGGCGTGCGCGGTTAACGCAGCGCCCCGGTCCACCAGCAACCTGGCGATCGCCGCCGAGACCTCGCGTGTTCCAAACCCCGGAGCCCACCAACTGCCGACGACCTCCATACTCGCACCCATCGCCAGCAACTGTTCGGCCAATGCCACATCATCCACCATCGTGATCAGCGGACGGGAATTTGGCGCATTCAAGAGTTCCGGATGTTCGCGAAGCACCCTTTCCGCCGCAGCCAGGTCCCCAGCCTGAAAGGCGCGAATCAATTCCGTCCGAGTCGGATCACACATAGTCTCTCCCAGTCACGAGAACACCCTCCGGAGGCGCCGGGAACCACGGAGTATCATTGCGCCATTGGTCGGGGTGCAACGTGAGAATGTCACATCGCGGACGGTCTGACTTCAGGCACACGGCGCGGATAGTGTCCGCGCGAGAATTGTCCCACTCCGAACGCTCGGGTTGGTACCGCTCCCAATACAGGATCGATTCAGATCGGTCGTAGTTGTAGGTGATCGCCGCCACAACAGTGATGGTAAGTACGCCCACCCAGCTAAAAGCGTGCGGAATCGCGATCTCTCCTCGCTGAATCCAGAACCCGAGTCCCGGCACGGCTGCCAACGTCGCCGCCACGGAGACTCCGGCCATCAGGAAGCGCATAGGCCATTGTAGCCACGCGGCTACCGTCCGCTCGTAACACTGAGTTCCTCGGCGACCGACTTGATTACCTTGGCGCGCCGCTCCAGGAACACCGTCAAATAGGACCGCGGAAACAACGCGTCCGCGCACCGCCCCAGCCATCCCAGGGGCGATTCGTAACTGAACACATCCACCATGGAAGTGGCCCCTGTTTGAACCCGAAAAAAGTGATCGTGATCGAAACGGCGGAACGGGCCGCTCACCTGCGAATCCCGAAAGTGGTGGGGACGATCGAATTCCGTGACTCGGCTAGTCAGTCTGTGCCGAAAACCGAAGTGCGTGGCCTCCCACGTCACCTCTTCGCCGAGTCGGATCAACCCGCTCGTTACCCCGCCGACGGCTCTTTCATCCGTGCCCTGAGTCGATCGAATGTGCACGTCGATATCGGAGGCCAAATCAAAACACAACTCCGGTGCCGCGTCGATGATTGTCGTCACCTCTATGATCGGCATTCTGCTACTAAATAAAGGCGAAATGAGGTTCATGGACGACCGGGAAGGTTGACGGTGGTCTCTTCATCCAGTTTCTTGAACGATTGCTCCACAAGAGCGGCGCGCCGGTCTTTCCGATCAGGCGAAGGCACATTGTGCGTCTTCTTTTTGCCCGGCTATTCACCGAGAACGTGGGCGCTTGGCTCGCGAGGGCAAAAGTCGACCCTTCACGCCTTCAGCACCTGGCCCGAGATGATTCGGTCGTCTCTTCCTTGCCGGAAACCCGCTACGCCGCAGCATAGTATGTCGCTTTACTTATGAGCTGACTAATAAAGTAGCGGTTACCTATTTATTTTGGGAAGCCGGCGGTCGCCATCACTTCCTCAATCTGCTTATCGTGGCGCATGTTGTGGAGCGGCACGTAAATTAGCCAGTGAAAGGCGCTCAGCGTGTTGAACACCGGAAACGGATGCTCGGCTGTATGGTCGTTCATTGTGGCTGTGGTCGCTTCGGCAAACTCGAGCGTCTGGGCGCGGCCCTCGGCGTAACGCTTCATGATCTCGGCGCGACTGAGAACCTGGTGAGGGACTAGCGGCTCGGGCGCTTGCGCTTTGCCGAGGCGCGGAGCCATCACCTTCTCGATGAACTCGCGCTTGCCGGCCGTTTTCTTCTCCCACTCGGGATTGGGCGGGCTTGCCAGCGCTGCCTTCACCTGGCCCATCAGCAAGCCTTCAGTCAGCATGATGTGCTCGGCACACTCGCCGACAGACCAGCGCTCGGGCACCGGTTTCCAGCTCCACTGCTCGTCCGTTAGCCCTTGGACGAGTTGAACAAATTCCTTCTGCGATGTTTCAAGCAGCTTCACCGCATAGTCGCGCTGTTCTTGCGACATTTCGGGTTGAAGCCCCTGAGCACTGGCGATCATGCACAGTGCGAAAATTCCGATTCCCAGATGTGGCATGAGATCAGGTTTACCATACTCAGCCGAGGGTGTTCAATGAGCCCATGCGCTCGCCCTCGAACGTCGCGATTGCGGGTTCCTGGTGCAGGATGTAGCCGAGTTCGTCCACGCCCTCGCGCAGGCAGTACTGCGAGAAAGGGTCGATCGGAAACTCGACGGTTCGCCCGTCCGGCAGCGTGAGCGTGGAGAGGTCCACCTTCAGCACGGCGTCCGGATTCGCGAACAGCCACGCGTGAACGTCCTTCGGCACCACGATCGGCAGCAGCCCGTTCTTCAGCGAATTGCCCTTGAAGATGTCGGCGAACGACGTTGAGATCACCGCCCGGAAGCCGTACTGCGTCAACGCCCATGGAGCGTGCTCGCGCGAACTGCCACAGCCGAAGTTGTCGCCGCCTACGAGAATCTGGCGAGTCTTGGCCTCCGGCGTGTTGAGCACGAAGTCCGGCTTGGGCGCGCCGCTCGCGTCGTAGCGCCAGTCATAAAACAACTGGTCGCCGAGGCCGTCCTTTGAAATCGTCTTCAGAAAGCGCGCCGGAATGATCTGGTCGGTATCGATGTTATCGACGCCGAACGGCACCATCTTGCTTTCAAAGGGAGTGAACTTATCAGCCATTTAAAGTAACGTCCTCACGTCGGTCACGACGCCCATCACCGCACTCGCAGCCGCGGTGAGCGGGCTCGCGAGAAACGTCCGGCCACCCTTACCCTGCCGGCCCTCGAAGTTGCGATTGCTGGTTGAGACGCTGTATTGGCCCGGCTGGAGTTGATCGCCATTCATCGCGATGCACATCGAACAGCCCGCCTCGCGCCACTCAGCGCCGGCGTCACGAAAGATCTGGTCGAGCCCTTCAGCCTGCGCCTGCCGCTTGATTTCCTGCGACCCGGGCACCACCATCACGCGCACCTTCGGGCTCACCTTGCGGCCCTTCAACACTGAGGCCGCCGCGCGCAGGTCGGACATGCGCGAGTTGGTGCAACTGCCGATGAACACCACGTCGATAGCGTGCCCGGCCAGCGGCTTGCCCGCTTCGAGATCCATATACTTCAGCGCCTTGATCAGCGAGTCACGCTCCAAGGGATCCGACATGCTCGCGGGATCGGGCACGGCGCCCGAGATCGAAATGCCCATGCCCGGATTTGTCCCGAACGTGATCATCGGCTCGAGCGCGGAGGCGTCAATCGAAATCGTATGATCGTAGACCGCGCCGTCGTCGGTGGGCAGTTGACGCCAGCGCGCAACAGCGGCGTCCCAATCGGCGCCCTTGGGAGCGAACTTGCGGCCCGCGACAAACTCGTAGGTGGTGTCGTCAGGCGCGATCAGGCCGGCGCGTGCACCTGCCTCGATCGACATGTTGCAGACCGTCATGCGCTCTTCCATCGACAGCGCGCCGATGGCGGAACCTCGGTACTCAAACACGCAGCCTGTGGCGCCGCCGATGCCGACACGCGCGATCAACGCGAGGATGATGTCCTTGGCCGTGACGCCCGGCTTCAGCGTCCCATCCACCCGAACTTCATACGTTCGCGACCGGCGCCCCAGCAGGCACTGCGTCGCCAGCACGTGCTCCACTTCACTGGTGCCGATGCCGAATGCGAGCGCCCCGAACGCACCGTGAGTAGACGTGTGCGAGTCGCCGCAGACCACCGTCATGCCGGGCTGCGTCAAACCTTGCTCCGGCCCGATCACATGGCAAATGCCCTGGTGCGCGCTCTGGAACCCGAAATACGGGATCCCGAAGTCCTTCGCGTTGGTCTCGAGTTGCGCCACCTGTGTCGCTGCAATCTGGTCGACGATGGGGAACGACCGCGGCGTGGTGGGCGTGCTGTGATCCACGGTCGCAAACGTCAGATCAGGCCGCCGCACCTTCAAGCCGCGCGTACGCAGTCCCGCGAATGCCTGCGGCGATGTGACCTCGTGCACCAGGTGCAGGTCTATATAAATGAGCGACGGCGCTCCCGGTTTTTCGGCGACAATGTGGCTGTCCCAAACCTTCTCTATGATCGTCCGTGGTTTCATCTACACTGCCTCACAAACTGCCGCGCCCACTTGTTCAGTGGTGGCGGGCGTGCCCTTCGGCTTCAAATCGGCCGTAACCTTGCCGCTGTTCAACACCAGTTCCATGGCGCGATTCACTACCTCCGCTTCGGTCTTGAGCCCAAAGCTGTACTCGAGCATTGCCGCTACCGAGCCGATCGCTCCCAGCGGATTCGCCTTGTTTTGACCCGCGATATCCGGCGCCGATCCGTGCACCGGCTCATACAGGCCTACCCATGCTCCGGACGGCTTGCGGTCGCCGATCGACGCCGATGGCAGCATTCCGATCGAGCCTGCCAGCACCGCGCCTTCGTCGCTCAGAATATCGCCGAACATATTCTCCATCACCACAATGTCAAACCGCCGTGGGTTCAGCACCAGTTGCATCGCGCAGTTGTCCACCAGCAGATGGTCGAGTTCCACATCCGGAAACTCCGGCGCTACCTCGATCACGACGCGGCGCCACAGTTGCGAAGTTTCGAGCACGTTCGACTTGTCGACGCTCGTCACCTTACGCCGCCTGCCGCGCGCCAGGTTGAACGCCATCCGCGTCACCCGCTCGATCTCAGCCCGCGTGTACGTCATGGTGTTCACGCCGCGTTCCTCCGGGCCCGAGCCGCTGATGCCGCGCGGCGTCCCGTAGTAAATGCCGCCCGTCAGCTCGCGCACGATGATCATGTCCGTGCCGCGAACCAGATCGTTCTTCAGCGGCGATGAAGCGATCAGAGCCTCATAGGCGCGCACCGGCCGCAGGTTCGCGTACACGCCCAGGGCTTTCCGGATCCCCAGCAATCCACGCTCGGGCCGCTTGTCCGGCGGAGCATTGTCGAACTCCGGCAATCCAACCGCGCCCATCAGCGTCGCATCGGCCGCCAGCGCGAGTTGCTCCGTCTCCGGCGGAAACGGGTTGCCCGTCTTGTGAATCGCGATGCCGCCGAGCAGCCCCTCACTCAACGATAGTTCGTGATTGAACTTCCTCGCGACGGTCTCCAGTACGCGCACCGCCTCTCGCGTCACCTCGGCGCCGATACCGTCGCCGGGCAGAATTAGAACCTTCAGCTTCATTCCTATGAACTCTATCCAACCGGGGGCGAGCCCGTACGGCCGGCCGTGACCTTAGTCGTTCGCGGCTGCCTTCGCCTGCCCCACCACGTGGTGCACGAGCGCGAGAATCTCATCGTTCCGCACACCCTTCTTGCGATCCGCAAGCGTCGTGAAGCGGTGATAGATCTCCTCGAGTTCTTCCTTTGAAAGCGCGAATCCCAGATCCGTGCAGCGTTGGTTCAACGCGTGGCGGCCGCTGTGCTTGCCCAGCACCAACTTGCTCTCCGGCACGCCGACGCTCCTCGGGTCGATGATCTCATACGTCGAGCGCTCCTTGAGGTAGCCGTCCTGATGGATGCCCGCCTCGTGCGCGAACGCGTTCTCGCCGACGATCGCCTTATTCGGCTGTGGCCCAAACGTGATGATCGACGACAGATGCCGGCTCGCCGGAAACAGTTGCTCGGAGACGATCTTGGTTTGGTACGGCAGCTTGTCCTGCCGCACCTTAAACGCCATCACGATCTCTTCAAGCGACGCGTTGCCCGCCCGTTCGCCGATGCCGTTGATGGTGCACTCAATCTGCCGCGCACCCGCCTGCACCGCCGCAATCGAGTTGGCAACGGCGAGTCCAAGGTCATCATGGCAATGCACGCTGACGATCGCCGAATCGCCGAGCGCTCTCACCATCCGCCCGATCAGCTCGCCGTATTTGATGGGCACC
>Ga0163150_10004950_pt1 | contig 17428 bp, 19 predicted proteins | sample OliLakLV19P2IB_FD_148628 | JGI IMG/M metagenome (GOLD analysis project Ga0163150, IMG submission 148628) | Freshwater microbial mat bacterial communities from Lake Vanda, McMurdo Dry Valleys, Antarctica - Oligotrophic Lake LV.19.P2.IB | ecosystem: Environmental > Aquatic > Freshwater > Lake >...
GGGCCGTTATTCGTGAACCAGCGTCGCTCAAGGATGTCCTCGATGCGCGCCATCAACCGCTCACGATCACCAATGTTAGGGCGACCAACATGTAGCGGTTCGGCAAAAGCAGGTGTGCCGCCAAAAAAGGCGAGGTCACTTACTTGATATTTCATCACAGGTGTTTGATAATATGGAAATTAAGCTTCTTGATAGTCATAAGCTATGGCAGTTAATTAATCATCGTTGCCTAGAACACATTCCATAATGACTGAAGTTTCGGGTAAGTCTTGAGGCATGGTGCTTAATTGAGCAAAATTCGCTTTTTGATAAATGCGTATTGCCGCGTGATTTCGTCGGTCCACTTCCAATCTGATACAACGCATCCCCTTTTCCTGTGCTATCGCAATTGCTGCGCTTAATAATTCCATTCCTAGACCTTGTCCTTGATATTCCGGCAAAACTCCTATTGATGTAATGAAACTAACCTTTTGGTCTGAGTCATTGGCATAAATTGCAACGTACCCAATGTCTTTACTGTCACGCACCAAGATTATGTTTTCGGCATACTGTACTACTTTAGAGGAATAATATCGCAAATCTACTCTGGAACTCAGAGGAGGGATAAAGGCTGTATCGAGGATCGTTAGTAATTTGAAGAGTCGTTCAAGATCATGTTGTGAACGACTAAGATGCTCCAACACTTCATCATTCATGGGGTATCCTGTGCAAGCAAGAAGCCTGATTCTGAGAGATTATTCTACTAGACCAACTCGTATTTGTTTAAGTATTCTTGAATTTGCGAAACAGAATTGAACATCATTACGTCAATAATGGAAAGATTGGGAACAAAACTAGTTCCAAATTGATTGTATTCAACTGGCTTTGACTTAATGAAAGAAAGTAGAATGCCCTCCCTAAGAAACTCTTCTTTGTCATATAAGTCTACTCCCCCTATTGCATTGATATATTCTTTTGCCCCCAATTCTTTGCACAACTGTATGACTCGTCTTTGTCCCTTCAAGTTTGTGGCATTGGAAAGCTGAGATGAAACTAACAATTGGGTCTTTATCTGCAAATACTCACACAATATGACTAAACTAAAACCTATCTTTGATCCGACGTTTAGATCATTGAAACTCAGTATTTTTTGTATTAGTTCGTAAACAGGTTCAAAGTAAGGAGCTGAACTGTAATTAGACTTCAAGAACTTAGAAAACGTCATAATTTGATGCTGGTGATTGTCCGCAAAGAAACGCTCATTTATGTTTTTGAAGCTAGAGGCGTTTTTCACACCAAAAGTAAAAAGATGGGCCTGTCTCCACATTAAGAATTTATTTCGATTTATCCAACCTTTCTTTATGAATTGAACATCATCGTAAATCACAAAGGCATCAACTGCTGAAATTAACTGAAAATAACCAATATATGGAAATAAATAGGGTTGCATGATAGCAATTCTCATCTTAGAGAGCATTCCATAGCAGTACCAACTAAATCTAATGTCTCGCGGGCAAACCCGCCTGCCCCGAGCATAGGTAGTGGTGACGTGTTGACTTATGAATGCATATCTGTTCGCTCACCATCTGCAGCGTGTCAGTCAAAGAGTCACCACTACCCGAGAATAATGTGGGGTTTCATCGCAGTTATCGACATATAATTGTGTCAGCTATAAATTTAGATCTAAATTTATAGCCTTTGGTATTGATCGCATCCCCATTAAAAGCAGTTTTGAAAGCCTTTCGGCACGAAAGCGCAAGGGCATAACAAGTCTTTGATATGGTCCTTGTGCCCACCAGTTGTGACATTGTATATATCCCAACTCTAAAAGTAATGAATTGCAGACCGCGCTAATAAGATACAAGTCATATGGTTTAAGCTCCTCTTTCCAAGAGCCAATTTTCCCTTTTCGATAGTGTCCAATAGGCGCTTTCGCAGCGTCGTCAGCAACACGTGCCTCTTTTTGGAGCAATTTAAACTGATGGCGATCAACAATATTCTGAATTTCTGCATTGTCAATTTCAAGTCCACAGAAGTCGTAGACAACTCTCATCAACTTTACAGTATCTTCATGCAATTCTTCATAGCGGACTTCCAAATAATCGCCACTATAGATATTTGCTTGCTGACCAGCTGTAACTAAGTGTCTCCAAATCTGACCCGCTTGAAGTATTGTAGATGCTCCAAATCCAGCCGTTTCTCGCGTCTTCACAGCTGACAAAGCAGCATCCCGACCATCTCGGATGATATGAATGAACTTAGCTTTTGGATGGTATTTCTTTATAAGCTGTATATGGTCTGTAATACCCGGATGTTTTCCAAGGATATGCGTTGCCGAAGGTTTTTTATAAAGCACTTTCTCATTAATTTTGCGTAAGAATTCAGAGATTATTTGCTCGAACTCTTCATCTGTGAAGAGAAACGGCAGGCTAAATTCAGCAATGTTATCATTGATACGCTTATTGCCGTCCCATGCGTGAACTAAAGGGGCAATATATTCATTGAAGGTAGTTAATTCCACTGTTGTGACCACATTTGGATGTGCACCCAACATCAATTGTAACCACGTTGTCCCGCTTCGTGGCGCACCAATAATGAATAGAAACTTCTTATCATCGAGAATCATTGGACGATGTTCTCTCCTAATAACTCAAATACCCACTCAAAGAGTGGACGGACTGCTCCAACCATCTGTCCATAATATGCAGTATTTAATGATCCATCATTGACTACCTGATAGGAGACTACTTCGTCTAGACTCTGAAGTAATTGTGTGTGGTTACGAATAAAAAGCAGTCGAATATAGTACGTTCCCGAGTTCATTAAATCACCTGGAATTTGACATACAACCCGGTATTTACCAATCGGTTGCATTTCACTGCCCCATTTTGAATTAACCGCCGAAGTAGCGCCGAGTACAGTAATTCCGTACTCATTAGTTAGATGGAGCGTAACGTTGATATTTTGCTTTTCTTTCAGATTAGAGAACGATATTTCAATATCATATGGCGTTCCCATGGTTATTACGTTGCTATTCGAGTCAGTATGCGGGATTAGACGAATGCTGTGTAACCTCACCCCCTCACGTTCAAGATCCAGTATTTGGTTATCATCCCACGCTCGTTCTAAAGATGTTGAAGTATTCGATGCGAGATAAGCTGAAATGATTTCACGAGCAATACCGTGATTTTGAATATGACCCTCGTTTAGCCAGATGGTGCGTTGACACAAACTCTGTACTGCTGCCATGTTGTGACTTACAAATAGTACAGTCCGCCCTTCCCTTGCCACATCGCTCATCTTGCCCAAGCACTTCTTCTGGAACTCAGCATCTCCAACAGCAAGCACTTCATCCACTACGAGGATTTCTGGTTCTAAATGAGCGGCAACCGCAAAACCAAGGCGCAAGCCCATGCCGCTGGAGTAATGCTTCACTGGCGTGTCAAGAAACTTCTCGACACCAGCAAAATCGACAATCTCATCAAACTTACGGTTAATCTCCGCACGGGTCATGCCGAGGATAGCGCCGTTCAGGTAGACGTTCTCGCGCCCAGTCAGTTCAGGGTGAAAACCTGTACCAACCTCAAGCAGCGCGCCCACACGCCCGTACACGTCTGCGAAGCCTTCCGTCGGCTCAGTGATGCGTGAAAGGATCTTCAGAAGCGTGGATTTCCCCGCGCCATTGCGTCCAATGAAACCCACCACCTCGCCGTGTCTTACCTCAAACGATACATCCTTCAGCGCCCAAATTGTCTCGTTTGAAGCCTTAGCAGCATCACCCTGCATTAAGCCCCGCAATTTTCGGAACGGGGATGCGGCTGCATCCATAAGCGTATCGCGCAGTGTTAAGTACGGCTCTTGCTTACCGCCGATTCGATAGCGCTTACCCAAATTTTCAGCGCGAATGGCAATATTAGACATTGCTACACCACATCCGCAAAGGTTTTTTCCATTCGACGGAAATAATATAAGCCGCTGACCATCAATAGGACGGCGGCAATAGATGACACAATCAGAATTGGCCCCGGCGCGGTGTCTACACCGAGCAAAGCCCAGCGGAAGCCCTCTACCACTCCGGTCATAGGGTTAATGCCGTAGATTGCCCGTAGGAAGTCGTTTTGGATGAGGCTGCTTGGATAGGCGATGGGCGTCGCAAACATCCAAAACTGGGTGATGAACGGTATCGCATAGCGCACGTCACGAAATTGCACATTCATTGCGCTCAACCACAGCCCAATCCCGAGTGACGTCACCAAAGCCAGAAGCATGAAAAACGGTAGGAACACAATATTCGGCGTTGGCTGGATGCCGAAATAGAACATCATGCCAATAAGCACGATAAAGGCAATTAGAAAATCAACCGCAGCGGATAGGATTGTTGCAATGGGGATAATCAGACGTGGAAAATAAACCTTCGTGATGAGGTAAGAACCACCAACGAGACTGTTCGAAGAGGCCGCTAAACCAACGGCGAAAAAAGTCCACGGGACGAGTGCTGTGTAGCTGAAGATGGGATACGGCACACCGTCGGATGGGATATTCGCCAGAGTGCCGAAAAACAGGCTAAAGACAACCATCGTCATAACGGGCTGAATGATCGCCCACGTCGCGCCGAGCAGCGTTTGCTTGTAGCGCACCTTAATATCACGCCACGTTAGAAAATACAGCAGATCACGATATTCCCAGAGTTCGGGTAACTTAAGGGATACCCATCCATGTGAAGGCTCAAGCCGAAGGTGCGGCAGCAGAGTGCCTTCCGGCACAGATGTTGTTTCCTCTACCAAGCCCTGCCTTTGATCACTCATCGTCTTATTTTCAGGGAATCCCATAGTTATTGGAATATGCTCGCACTTGTAACCTCCATTGGTCAGATCCCAAATGCAGTTATTTTAGTGACCAGCGCGAAAGAAAAGACCGATTCGTAAGATTAATGGATTGGCAATCTATTTTACTCTGTTTCAGCATGGCGAAAACACATCTGGCACATGTCAGTAGAGAATAGAACACGCTAAGAGAAAGAGGAGTTGATTTAATGTACAATCTTACATTATTTATTCAACCTGAAAGTTTAATCACAGTGATGACCTTTGTCAATCAACTTGTGTGTGCTGTAGTACAATTGCATAATAAAAAAGGCTTCAAGTCTAACTCAATCGGTGAATTCGAAACGCCTTATATTGCAAAGATTAAAGGAGAATTCGGGATACATGATTTTTCAATTATCTTTAATCGTAAGATCGAGTGGGTGTCGCAAGCGTATTGTAAAAAGGCTGGTTAAGTGGAACTCGGACATCAGCTGCAAGATCAGCATTAAACATCTGATAGCCAAGTCCATGTAGTAAATGCCCTACTTGAAGCGCAGTGGACTGATTCATTACTTCGCATATCAAAATAGGACGTGAACGCTCAAGGAGCGAAATACCACCTTTTAGAACCTCTAGTTCGGCCCCCTCAACATCGATCTTCAATACGTTTGGTGCAGGGTAAAACTGGCTCATCAAATCTAAAGTAATAGCTACTACGGTCTGATCGTAGCGTATACCACCTGTCTGTGTTGACCCATCATAATCCGCCAGATGATTAGTAGCTCTTGCTCGTTGAGAAATCACCATTTTGCGTATTCCCAAATTTATAGCTACAGCAGCGGGGATCACTTCAACAGGGGCCATATGATTTGGTTGTATCCGCGCAGATCTCTGGAGCATTTGCGCGAGCATAATATCAGCTTCTACAGCCACAACTTGGCCGGTCTTCCCTGCACAATGAGCAGCAGCTAAACTAAACAAACCAATATTGGCACCAATATCCCACACTCTACTGCCTACAGTAACAACCTCTTGTGCAAGCCTTAGCAATGCTGGATCAGCATGGCTCATGGGCCGAAATATGTAGCGTAATCCCGCTTCCGCTGATACAAATATGGGTACATGTCCAAATTCTTTTGGTAAAGAGCGTTTAATAGTCACATTACGTAGTACTCTCTCTAGCAGCGTTCGTAACGACATTCTTTTTTCCTCACCTGAAAGCTCCAATACAGCTGGCATCTATTCGAATCCGAATGAAATAATCCACCGTTGGAGTTATGCAATTTCGATTCCAAGAGCGGATCGAAAAATATTGCAAGATGGTCAAAGCTGCTGTCCTCACATTATTATATTCTGTTGGACTTATACTTACCCCGACAGCCGATTAATCTTGTTCTGATATGGCTGTTTATGACTTGGAGCTGCTCTGTTGCAAAGATGAATGAGGTGAGGTAAACCAGAGTGCATGAATACCAAACAGCTCACGAAAGTCGCTATGTGAAAGTGGCGCGCATCGCCTACCAGTTGGCCAGCCAATGTGTGCCGCTACTCGCACCCGAAAAGTCCGCAGCGCTTTACCCAACCACTGTTGGAGGCGTGTGTGCTGCTGATGTTTTACCTTGATCTGAGCTATCGGGACATGGAAGAGTGGCTGTTGGCCACCGATCAGGTGTGCGACACGCTGGAATTGACGCGAGTGCCTGACCACAGCACGTTGTCGCGCACCTTCAAGAAACTGCGGATCAGCGACTTGACGGCGCTGAAGGACGACTTGCTGCGGCAAATTGGTGTCGAAGAGGAGGTGATCGCGGGTGACAGCACCAGTTTTCGCCTCAGTGAAGCCAGTGCCTACTACCAAACGAGACGCAGACAGCAGTTCCGCGACTGGGTGAAAGGCGTGTATGCCATTGGCGTGAACTCGCGCTTGGTGTTGGCGTGGATGAGTGCTGCTGGCAGTCAGCCTGATTTTGGCTTTCTGCGTCCGCTCAAGCGCCAAGCCGCCGCTTATGATTGTAAGCGTGACGGACGGCGCAACTGGTTGTTTTTGGCCGATGCGGGCTTCGATGCCAAGGGCGTGTCGCGCTTGGACATCATTCCGCCCATTCGTCGCTTTGGCAAGTTGACCGATCCCAAGCGCAAAAAGCGCGCCGATTTGGTGGCTGCGGCCCGTTTGGATGGTCTGTATGGCTTGCGTTGGCTGGTGGAAACCGTCAACTCGGTGATTAAGCGTAAGTTCGGCGACACCATCCGCTCGCGTTCGCTGCGTCTCCAGCGCCGCGAACCGCTGGTCTACAACATCCATGTTTGACCTTCCGTTTTGTCCGTTTGATGTTTGCAACAGAGCACGTAATTCCAGTAAACTCTTTTCAGGTATAGACTGCCTTAACAGACGTAGCAAAATCGACTACTGCGCCTTGTATCATAAAATACTTTAGAGCAGCATCGAGGTCGCACAATTATGGTACTGAGAACCAACTCACTGCACCTCAACCTTATCAAGCTTATTGCACTTGCCCGGCGTCAATTTAAGGTTCGGAGGGGCAGCGGAATTGTAACCTCTTTGCTTTATCCTAACGAAATGCGCCATCGTTCACCCATCATTACGACAGTTCGATATGATCAAAATCTTCAAATTGCTGTCGATACTCGTTCGTGGATCGAGTGGTGCATTTTCATCAATGGGTACTACGAACCGCATCTCATAAATCTCTTGCAGAATGTTCTTCGCAGCGATGATACAGCCCTCGATGTTGGTGCAAATATTGGCGCGATGACCTTAGTTATGAGTCGTTTGGTTGGTTGTGGCGGTAGAGTGATCGCAATCGAGCCAAACAAAGAAGCCCTGATAAGGCTTAACCATAACATCGCGCTCAATGACCTTCAGAATATTACCGTTATTCCTTATGCGGTTTCCGACGATGCTGGCCAAGCAGACCTTTATGGCGGTACGGATCAGTCAAATCTGGGGCTTGGGCGGTTGTGGACTAAAGAGAGGTTGGACGAAAAAGACGTACAGAGGGTGCTTACCCAAACAATCGACACAATCGTACAGAACGAATCGATTGTGAACATCCGCCTTATCAAATTAGACATTCAAGGATGGGAATATAAAGCGTTGTTAGGCAGCCAAAAAGTCTTAGAAAGAGATCATCCACTTATTACATTTGAGATAGATTACAATGCCAATCATACTAACGTAAAACTCAATGATTTTCGTGACCTCTTAACCGAATATGGATACATACTTTATCAGTTAAATTCAAACGGCAGCGTTCATGAATGTAGCGCTGCTAATTTGGAAGGTGATTTTATCGCTGCGCCCAAAGGGATTACGCTTCCCATTTCAAAATGAGGTTTCGATCAACCAGCATCAATATTAGATGTCAGACCAGAGGGGCTGTTTATGACTTGGAGCGTTTAGTCTTTTTCACATTCCGGTAAACCTTCACCTCGCTCTTGGCTAACATAACATCGAGTTTGCTGCCTTTGGTTTCGATGTCGGCTTCGAGAAGCACATCGCGCCAGTGGCGATCTCTAATCCCTTTAAGTCCAATCTCAACTTCACCAGCATCTTTGTCGAGCAAATTCGCAACGACCACGACCACACCGCCTTCGTCATCCCAGCGTTTGAACGCGATGATGCCCCGTTCTGGCAAATCCGCTAACACCTCGAAATTATCGCTGCACAGTGCTGCGCTTTCTTTCCGCAAGGCGATCAGCCGTCGGTAATGCTGCCACAAATCGTGATTGCGATCTTGGTCGAGGAGTGACCAATCGAGCGGCTTTCGCTTGGTATTCTCCCCGCGCTCTGAGTCTTGCCCGAACTCCTCGCCCATCCACAACATCGGGATTCCCGGCGCGGTGAGCAGCAAAGCCGCCCCTAATTTATTGCGCCGAAAGGCTGCATCGGCAGATTTACGCCCTTTCGTAGTGAGTAAGTGCATCGTGCGTTCCTGATCGTGGTTATTCAGGTAACGAATGGTGTTGTAGTTCGACGCGAAGCCATCACTTTTAGCGTCCATAACACGTAAGAGTTCGGTGGTATCAAAAGGTTGATGATTGTCCTGCGGCACGCCCTGAACCGTACAATTCAATTGGCGATAAAAGTTGTCGTGCCATGCCGCCTCAATCGGGCCGTTGGGTCGGGTGATAGCTGGGTCTTGCGGTAGATGTTCCGCAATCGTGAAAAACGGCTTTAAGCCTGAGCGCTCATGAGCTTCTTCATCGAACCAGCGAATCACCTCGAAGTCTTTAAGGGCGCGGGTGCTGTCGAAACGTATGCCATCCATATGGAAGTTGCAAATCCAGCGGCGGATTGAACCGAGCGCGTGTTCTCGTGCGGGATAAACTTCCAGCGCTTCATCAAAATACTCGTAATTGAACTTCGGCCCGAATCGCAGTTCAGGCATATCTGGATTGACTTCGTAAAACCAATAGGAGTAATCGACCTGTGTGATCGGTGCCGTTTCGTGTAGGTGGTTATAAACACCGTCGTGAATGACACGCAAACCACGCTTGTGGCATTCATCAATTAAACGCGCTAGTTCGTCCGGTGTGCCGAGCGTATTGTCCACCGCGTACAAGCTGTGCTGCGAGTAGCCCCAATTATCGTCGGGTTCTGCCTGAGTGATTGGCATCAATTCCAACGCCGTGACACCCAGTTCCACCAGATAATCCAGCTTTTCGATCACGCCCGCAAACGTTCCCGGTTTCTTCGTCTGGTCGCCGGGCCCGCCGCGAAAATCACCGATATGCAGTTCGTAGATAATGAGTTCTTCGTTTGGTGGAAAGTCAGCATCGTCGTGCTGCCAGCGATGCTCGTAATAAATCGGCTGACCGTTCAGAATTTGCACCACTGAACTTGCAAATGTTTTTGCAGCGAAACGAATACCCGTCGGGTCAGCGACGACGACTGCTTTCTTGTTGTCACGAGTTAATTCAAAACGATATTCGTATTCACCATCGTGCAGTGGGAAGGAAATCCACCACGCGCCGTTATCGGCCTTCGCCATTGGAACGGACTTAAAATCGTTCCAACTTCCCTGAATATGTACCGACTGTACACGCGGCGCAAAAATGCTAAAACGAACACCATCGTCGGTCATTGCACCGAGTTGGTTTCGAACTTTGTTCAACTGATTTGCTGTCAATTGCGCTAACCCTTTCCTACTTTCGCGGGCAGAATTTCTCACCTAGAAATACGTTTAGGCTTTTCTGATGAGCCGCAGCGTTGGAAGCAAAGGTGTTATCGGATGTCGCGTACTTTCTGCAAAGCTGATGAGCGGTCTGTTTCGCGGCAGATGAGGCAGCTTACCTCATAGCTCGATGCTATTCCTGCGGGGCCCACGCTTTATCGGGCAATTTCTCCCCTGCCAAAATCGCAACTTTCAAGCGGTTCTCAACGGGTGTAATCGGGCAAGACCAACCATCGCCGTAAGCGCAAAATGGGTTATAGGCGAGGTTGAAGTCGACGTGGAAGCGATCCCCGCCGAGAAATTCCGGCTCAAGATAGCGTCCGGCAGGGTATGTTTCCGTCCCGGCATTGGCATCGACAAATGTTAAGAAGAAGCCATACGACGCTTCGTAGAGCGTCAACTGCACGGTTTCGCCATCGACGTCAAAGACGAAGCGCCCCAAACGTGTGAAGTCTTTCACGTCACCCGACGTTGTTTGCAGCTCAATCTCGTCTTGAAACTCGAATGGCTCAAGCGTCACAACGAGATCGAGCGCCGGATTATGCTCGTAGTAGTTCAGCCCGTCAAACGCCGCCTGCTGCTCCGGCGTCAGTGGCGATTGATAGCTGCTCTTGAACTCCTGATCTTTTTGCTGGCGAAATGCCGCTAGCTCCTGCGCGTTCATGACTTGCTCCCATTTTGCCAGCCGTCGAGTGCAGCGATAGCTTCTTCAGGCGTATCCGCGAAGGTCAGCAAATCCCAGAAAGAGCGCTGAATATACGGACTTTCCGCGAAATTCGCCAACATACGTTCCCAATATTGGCCATAACAGATGAGTGGCCGCTGCGGTATATCAGAGACGCGCATCAGTTCCCATACCATAACCAGTTCATTGAGCGTACCCAAGCCACCGGGCATCGCCACATAACCATCCGGCTCAACAATCATATGAATCAGGCGTTCGCGCAGGGTAGGATACTTGATCTCCTGCTTCACCCATTGATTCGCACCGTTGGGGCGGGTCGTGTCGAACAGCGCTGTCGTCACGCCGATAACGTGCCCGCCGACATCGCAACCACCTTTGCTGACCGCTTCCATCACGCCCGCGTAACCGCCGGTCATCACCTGATAACCCGCCGAACACAGCGCCCGCCCCAACGCATAGGCTTGTTGATAATCCATCTCTTCGGGTTTAGGCACCGCGCTGCCAAATACCGCGATAGTTTTCACGTTTGCTCGTCCTCAACATAGATACACATTGGCGAGAATCATAGACGCTTTGTGAGAGCGGTCAAGGCTGCTCCGCACCCAAATAAAAACAGCCCGTTTAGCGTGGGCTGTTGGAGCGGAGAGGGAGGGATTCGAACCCTCGGTAGCCGTGAGGCTACACCTGTTTTCGAGACAGGCCCGATCAGCCGCTCTGGCACCTCTCCATAAAAGTAGAGGCAAGCGTTCCTTGCCCCTACAACGCGGCAGATTGTACACGAGCCGCGCTTGAAATTAAAGATTCACTTTTGTCCTTGAGCGCGGAGCATGGCGAAGAAAGCCCTTATCTGCGCGGCGGCCTCGTCGGCCATGAGGCCGCTGTCAACATCAACGCGGTGATTCAACTGCGGATGCTGGAGAATATTCATCACGCTGCCACCCGCGCCCGCTTTTGGATCGCTAGTGGCGTAGACCAATCGCGGCAGCCTTGCCAGCACCATCGCCCCCGCGCACATGGCGCACGGCTCAAGCGTACAGTAGAGCGTGACACCTTCCAGCCGCCAATGGCCGACGACTTTGGCCGCTTCCCGCAGCGCCAACATCTCCGCGTGAGCCGTCGGGTCTTGATCGGCCTCACGGCGGTTATAGCCGCCACCGATCACCACGCCATCACGCACGGCTATTGCGCCTATGGGCACGTCGCCAAATGTCAGCGCTTTCTCAGCCTCTTGGAGCGCCCGCTCCATCCAGAAATCGTCAGTTATGTCGGTCAATATCGCTTAACAATCTGTCTTTGCGCTTACGGACAAGTTCTTCCGCGTCATCAAGTTTTCGTTCGGATACGTTAGTTGGATTGGCTTGTTGGGGTTGTGGTCGCGCTGTCCTAACAAAACGTATTGGTCGCCACACCAACAACTGCCACACGCTCAATAGTCCAAGCGCGACTCCTGAAACAACAATACCGTTCCGAGCTACTGCATCAACCGGGTCAACGTAGTCGGGTAGGCTGAAATATCGAACAACGCCGCCGCCTGTAGCGTTAACCACTTGCTCGAACGCTGGATCAATGTTCGTGTTGACACGAATATAAATCCATAAACGCCGATCTAAAATCTGCGCTGCCTCTGCAAACGCGCTGATTTGATCGAAGTCACGGCTCTCGTACAACAGGTTGCGGCTGTTCTTGGACTCCGCGATAAAATCCGCGCCGATGAAATCAGGACGGCGGTAGTTGGAAACAGTCTCTACGCTGGCGATGCAAGAAAGACAATCGCTGGCACATGAGCCGGAGCAGACATTACCGCAAACACACTGACGCTGGTCTGGTTCATCGTTGCGTGGCAAACCGAGATCATTTGCCAACACCAATTCAGCGTCCAGTCCGATTTGCTGTCCGCTTGCCTGTCCAGTCGTCAACGGCATCAAACTGGAATAACGGCGACCTGTCGGGTTAGGCGCGGTGAAGTTAAGCAGCAGAATAAAACATACCGTTAGCGTAATCATTGCGACGAGAAAAACGAGCCAGTGGAGTCGTCTCACTTAGAATAGGCTCAACTGCGCGGGCGAATTATCATCTTTCGGCGTGTCTTCTTCGTCGCCTTCAAGTTCCGGCTCGATGTCTAACTCGGCGGCTAACGCTTCGACCTCTTCTTCCGCAACGATTTCGTCTACAAGGTCTTGCGGCATTTCCTCATAAGGCGGTTCTTCTGCTACGGGTTCTCCGATTGTTGGCTCAGAACTTACAGCGCTAAAGCCTTCCGCATAGCTCACGAGTTCAGCATCAGGCGTGAAGTCGTCCAACGTCCCCATATCTTCAGCGCGAATGGTGGCTTTCGCAAAAACGCGCAGTTCTTGAAGATCGACATCCGTGAAGCCGATCTCGTACATCACATTTTCAAGCGTTCGCTCGGTCAGCGTATCTTGCTTGCGAATAACTTCGATGTAATGCGCCCGCAGAGTCAGCCGCCAGTCGTCTGCAAAAATGTTGCGGTCAGTCATAGCAATTAAACCTCAAACGACTGTTTCCAATCCGGCACATCTACTTGCAGACCATAACGCGCCTGCAATTCCCCCGCCAGTGATCGCGCCGACGGTTCTTCGCCATGCACCAAGAACGTGCGAGCTGGCTTGCGACCCATCGCGCCCACCCACGCCAGCAGTTCATCGCGGTCAGCGTGACCACTAAAACCATTCAGCACTTCAACCTGCGCCCGATTGTGATATTCATCGCCAAAGATACGCACAATCGGCAGCCCTTCGATCAGCCTGCGCCCCAACGTATCCGGCGCTTGCCAGCCCGTAATCAGCACCGTTGTGCGCGGGTCTTCGATGCGGTTCTTGAGATGATGCAGCACTCGCCCGAATTCGATCATGCCGCTGGCACTGATGATAATGATCGGGTCGCGCCGGAAGTTCAACTGCTTGCTTTCTTCCAGCGTCCGAATATAGGTCAGGTCAGAAAAACCGAACGGGTCAGTCACCCCGTCAGAGCGGCGCAAAAAGTCACGTATCTCGTCGTCATAGCATTCGGGATGTGTCCGAAAAATCTCGGTCACATTCACCGCCAACGGGCTGTCCACAAAAATCGGCATATGCGGAATATCGCCCCGACTAGCCAGTTGATGCAGCGTGAACACCAACTGCTGCGTTCGACCAACCGCAAACGCAGGCATCACCACCGAACCGCCGCGCTTGTGCGTCTCGTCGATGATGCGCTCCATGTTTTTCTGGTCGTCAGCATAAGGCGGATGCAGGCGATCTCCGTAGGTGCTTTCCATAATGAGGATATCCGCGCCATCCACCGTTTGCGGGTCACGGATGATCGGGATACCCGCCCGTCCCAGATCGCCGCTGAACACCAGACGCACGTCACGCTTCGCTTCGTGATCTTCAATATCTAAAACGACAAACGCGCTGCCGAGCATATGCCCCGCTTCAAAAAATGTCAGCGTCACTCCCGGCGCGATCATCCGCGAACGGTGATACGCCAGCGAAACGAAATTGGCGAGGCTGTTTTGCGCGTCCTGCTGGGTATAGAGCGGCTCAACCGGCGGTTCGCCGCGTTTGCTGCGGCGCTTATTGACGTACTCCACGTCGCGTTCCTGAATGTGGCCGCTGTCCAGCAGCATTGACGCGCATAGATCGCGGGTGGCGTGGGTGCAAATGATGTCGCCAGCAAAGCCGCCCTTCACCAGATTAGGAATATTGCCGGAGTGGTCGATATGCGCGTGAGACAGCACCATCACGTCGATACTGTGCGGGTCGAACGGTAAGTGGCGGTTGCGATCTTCGCTTTCAGAGCGCTTGCCCTGATACAGACCGCAGTCCAGCAAAATACGCTTGCCGTTCACTTCGATGAGGTGCTGCGAGCCTGTTACCGTTCGTGCCGCGCCGTTAAATGTTAGCCGCATATTGTTGGTCGCTTCTTGATATTGGACTAATCGGACAGCGTGGGGTCGATACTGCGAAGATAAGCCAGCGCAGCGGCCATGCTTTCGACCTTGCGAACGTGGACTCTCGACAGCTTATCGACAGCATTGATGAAAAATTCGAGCAGCATATTTTTGGCCGGGTCAACGAACATCACCTGCCCCAGCTTTGGCTCTCTCAAGTAGCCAGTCGCGCTGCGAATTTGCATAAAGTCAGTCGGGAAGCGGCCCAGTTCGACCACTTCAACCACTTCATGAACAGGCGCTGTGCCAGTTTTTATCAAGTTCTGGATGGCAACGCCCGACGTTCGCAAATCTTCAACGGTGATGATGCCTTTAAGCGCGGCATAGATAATTCGCGGTTCTTGATACCACGAAACCTCGATTGGCATGACACTGCTCCTAAACTGAGGCGACGTGTTTCAAAGCATTATAGCCCGATTGTTTACTCCATCGACGCCTGAATCACTTCCAGCAGTTCCACGCCATAGGTAGATAAGCGCCAAGGCCGCAGCCCGTGAATATTCTGCAAATCATCCAACGTGCGCGGCGCTTTGCGGGCCAAATCCCACAGCGTATCCTTCGGCAAAATCACGTCCGATTCGACGCCGCGTTTGCGCGCTCGTTCTTTACGCCAATCGCGCAGCGCCATGTATCGTTCAACGATGATCGGGTCAGGGGTTGGCTGACGCGGCGGCGCGTGCAGCGTTTTGCCCTTTACCCCTTGGGCGATTGCTTGCAGCAAGAGGCTCCCATAACGCCGCTTCTGCCCTTCTGACATCGCCCTGATCTCCGACAGATCGCGGTTGTTTCGAGGCTGCATCTTGGCCAACACGATCATCGTGTCGTTACCGAACACTTTGAACGGCGGCTCATCGCGTTCTTCGGCAAGGCGTTCGCGCAAGAGATAAAGCTCGCGCAGAATCGCCATCTCGCGCTGGCCCAAATTTCGCGGCTGACCGATGCGCCAATAGCCTTCGGGGTCGAAGTGATCAGATTCCCCCGCAGGAACAGCGGCCAAATCCGCGAACGCTTCATTAGCTTCGTCCACGTAGCCCAGCGCTTCGATTTCGGCTTTGAGTTTGTCACGCAGGGACGGCAAATAGTATGTATCCATTTGCGCGTAACGTAGGCTTTCCGGCGAAAGCGGACGCTTGCCCCAGTCATCAAGCTGGTGGCTTTTGTCGAGTTCAATGCCGATGTGTTCCATAATCAAGGCGTTGAGGCCAATCGCTTTGCGCCCGACGATGCGCGCCGCGATCATGGTGTCGAACAAATTTCGCACCTCGAAGCCATAATCGCGCTTCATGCACATCAGGTCATATTCCCCCGCGTGAAATACTTTCTCAATCGCAGGGTTGGCAAGCAGGCTTCCCATTGGCGACATGTCGCCAATGGTGAGTGGGTCGATGATATAATCTGCGGCGCGGCTGGAAACTTGAAATAAGCAGACCTGTTCACGGTAGGCGTACAGGCTGTTCGACTCAGTATCCACCGCCAGCAAAGGCTCGGATGCCAAACGAGGCGCAAGCGCAATCAGGTCTTTGTCGGTTTTTATGTGGGTCGCAGGTGGAAGCGGCTGTTGTAGATCGGGCTGGAGAGACAAATTGTACCTCGAACAACGGGTGAGCAGAGCGTTCATAATCATAGGATTAGTATGAGGAATGTCGAGGGGCAAGTTGAAAGTTGAGCGGCATCACGCTTGATGAGAACGCCTGTGACTTCCTTTACTTTGCAGTTCATTTGTGATATATTTTACAGACGGTAGGTTCTATAGAGATGCATTGATATGTAATATACTCAGACATAGTTGTCGGTCTGGGATTTTGAGTTATCATTTAGCGATCAACGTTTCGAATAGTGCAGGAGGAGTGCATTGGCTACAGTAAGCGCAGCCAGAGCAAGAAGCGCGAGAGCGCAGACGAAAGAGGATTCGGGTGTATCGGTGGCCATCCCCAGCCGCCGCGAGTTCCTGTATTACATCTGGGGCGCGTCGATGGCACTGCTGCTTGGAGAAACCACCGCCGGGATTATTTGGTTCGCCTTGCCGCGCTTCGGCGTGGGTACTTTCGGTGGTGACTTCATTTATCCGTCCGAATCTGTACCCGCTGTACCCGGCAGCGCTCCTCAAAACGAGCCTGTTGGCCGCTTCTGGATGTCCAACGCAGAAGAGGGCGTTGTCGCCTTGTACAACGTGTGTACCCATCTGGGCTGCCTGCCGAAATGGGTTCCGAGCAACAACCGTTTCGAATGCCCATGTCACGGTTCGAAGTACCAACTCGATGGCAGATACATCGAAGGCCCCGCGCCACGTTCGCTGGATCGCTTCCGCATGGATATCACCTTTGACAATGGTGAAACAGCGCAAACGAATGACAACGGCGACCCCATTCCGCTCAATGGCCGCGCCATCCAGACTATTATCGTTCATACGGGTGATCGTATCAAGCGGGCCGGTCAGGTTTAGGACATGACCCACTGGACATGTTACGGGTCTAAGGAGAATTAGTATGTCGATACTTCCCTTCCCATCGATTCTCGATGATGTGAAAGAAAAGGGATTGAAGCGCGCTGTTTTCGAAGCCGTCGACGACTCGGTGCAGCGCATCACGGCAGGCATGAACGTGCAGGACATCCGCGAAGCACTGCGCGGCGAAGAGCCGAGCCGCCGCCCAAACCCACGTTTGCAACCTCATGCGGACGGTTTCTGGCTGCACATGCGTCCGAGCTATTACAACCGGGACATCACGGGTCTTTACCCTACCTTCCGTCTCGGTTGGCTGTCAACCTACTTCGTGGCGTTTGAAACCATCACGGGCATCTTCCTGATGATTTT